>Ga0335070_10011415_pt1 | contig 10374 bp, 9 predicted proteins | sample Lox_Sample_13_FD_206722 | JGI IMG/M metagenome (GOLD analysis project Ga0335070, IMG submission 206722) | Soil microbial communities from Loxahatchee National Wildlife Refuge, Florida, United States - Lox_Sample_1.3 | ecosystem: Environmental > Terrestrial > Soil > Wetlands | place: USA: Florida...
GAGGGGGCGGCCTTTGTGGAAGCGGCCAGGCGATTTTTCAACCTCGGGGAGAGCTCGTCTTCCACCCAGAATGGGCTCTCTACGTCGTCCTGCGGCGAGTCAGACCATGGCGGGACTGACGATGAATCGCGGGTCGAAGGTATAGCACCCCCTTCGGCTATCCGCAACCCCCGACAAGCAGGGAGCTAACGGTTATGCGGAGAATGATCGCGCGCTTGTGGGGAAACGTCGTGGCACGACAGGAGCGCGTACCGAAATTGTTCACATGCCCCAAGTGCCGGGCGACCTATCTGGGCCACGAGCCCATTCCGGATTGTCCGAGGTGCGGATTCGATTATCGCGAGCAAGAACGGTTTCGCTGGGACCTGCTCGTATACTTACTCTCGATCCTTGGCCTTGTCAGCTTTCTCCTGGTGTCGTCATCCTATCGCAGCCTCTTGGGTGAGCCGCCGGTTGACCGCGTGCGATTGCCAGGCGGTGATGGGGTAGAAAAACTTCCGGGAGCGGATCGTCCTGCTACCTTTCGAACACCGTATCACGAGCAGGCTCCATGAAGGACCCTATGGCCGTCTCGATCCGTGATCGTTCCACCCTTGTTCTTGGGACAAGGGGCAGCAAGCTGGCGGTGCAGCAAAGCGAATGGGTCCAGGCAAGACTGAGAGAGCTTGCGCCCGAAGTCACGGTGACCTTGCGGCGGATCCAAACGTCCGGAGATAAGATTCTCGATGTCCCGCTCGAGAAGATCGGAGGCAAGGGGCTGTTTGTCAAGGAAATCGAAGAGGCACTGCTGGCGGGTGAGATCGATCTTGCCGTCCATAGTATGAAGGATGTGCCCACGCAATTGCCCCAAGGGTTGGCGATCCTCTGCGTTCCTCAGCGTGAAGATCCCCGCGACGCGCTGATCAGCCGAACCGGATGCATGTTTAAAGATCTTCCCCACGGGGCAAAGGTTGGAACCAGCAGTCTCAGACGCCAAGCGCAATTCCTTCATGCGAGGCCGGACTTGAGGATCGAAATGCTCAGAGGGAATTTGGATACGCGACTCAGGAAATTGCGAGAGGGCCACTATGATGCCATTGTGCTGGCCGCCGCGGGACTGCGCCGACTCGGGTGGGCCCATGAAATCACGGAGTATCTCGACATGCGTATCAGCCTGCCTGCGATTGGACAAGGGGCGCTGGGGATCGAGGGCCGACACGACGACGTGTTTATCCACTCGTTGCTCGGGCGCCTGGATCATGCTTTGACGAGAGTGGCGGTGTTGGCCGAACGAGCGTTGCTCGATCGGCTTGAAGGTGGATGTCAGGTCCCGATCGCTGCCTACGCAACGGCCAGCGGAACAGGGTTGCGGCTGGAAGGACTCGTAGCCAGCGTGGATGGAAAAGAGGTAATCCGAGATGTGGCTGAGGGTGCGACCGAGCATGCGGGTGAAGTGGGTCGGCAACTGGCGGAACGATTGCTGGCTCGCGGAGGAGACAAGATTCTGAAGGCGATCTACGGAACGGCATGACGGCATCAACAAGGCGTGGAAAAGTCTATCTCGTAGGGGCTGGGCCAGGTGATCCAGGCCTGATCACGATCAAAGGGAAAGAATGCCTTGAGCGCGCGGAAGTTGTCCTGTACGATTACCTGGCCAATCCTGCCTTGCTGAAGTACGTTCCGTCGGCTGCAGAGCGGATCTACGTAGGCCGGCGGGGGCGAGGACAGTACCAAAACCAAGGCGAAATCAATCAGCTCCTCATCGAGCGAGCCAGAGCCGGGAAACTCGTTGTCCGGTTGAAGGGCGGCGATCCGTTTGTGTTCGGCCGGGGCGGGGAGGAGGCGGAAGCCGTGGCAGCTGCCGGAGTGGATTTCGAGGTGGTACCGGGGGTCACTGCAGCTGTGGCGGTGCCGGCCTATGCCGGAATTCCGGTCACTCATCGGACCATGGCCTCGACGGTGACGATCGTGACGGGTCATGAAGACGCCGAAAAACCTTCGCCCCTGTTGGAATGGCCGAAACTCGCCAGCACGTCCGGCACGCTCGTGTTCATGATGGGGATGAAAAACCTTCCTACGATCGTCGCCAATCTGCTGTCGGAAGGACGCGCACCCGATACGCCGGTCGCTCTTGTGCGATGGGGGACGAGAGCCGAGCAACGGACGATAGTCGGCACCCTATTGGACATCGTCGGGAAAGCCGAGGCGGCTCGGTTTGAACCGCCTACCGTCATTGTGATCGGCGAGGTTGTACGGTTGCGGGAACAACTCAATTGGTTCGAGAAGCGGCCGTTGTTTGGGAAACGCATCATGACGACACGCGCGCAGGACCAGGTTGCGGAATTCTCTCAGCTGCTCATGGCCTATGGGGCGGAGCCGGTCGAACTGCCGGCGATTCTTCTCGTTCCTCCCGCCAATTGGGAGAGAGTCGATGAGGTCATCGGTCGACTGAGCCAATTTGACTGGTTGATCTTCACGAGTGTCAACGGCGTGACGCCGTTCATGCAGCGTGTGGAGGCCAAGGGGAAGGACGCCCGTGCGTTGGCCACAGTACGAATCGGCTGCATCGGACCCAGGACTGCGCAGGAACTTGAGCGATACGGATTGAAGGCTGATCTCGTCCCGGCCGAGTATCAGGCGGAAGGCCTCATTGCAGCAATGGCCAAGGAAGGCGTTGGAAGTAGTCGGGTCCTGATTCCTCGTGCTGAAGTGGCTCGTGAAATTTTGCCGGATCAGCTCCGTGAATTGGGCGCGCAAGTCGAAGTCGTTCCCGTATACCGGACCATCGCACCGGCAGTGGATGTGGAGCCATTCAAGCAGCAGTTACAGGAGGGACGGATCGACGTCGTCACGTTTACGAGTTCGTCGACCGTGCGGAATTTCGTCGAGCTCTTCGGAGGGGCCGAGTCGGCTCGGCATCTGGTCGCACAGGCCGTCATCGCCTGTATCGGTCCCATCACGGCGCGAACCGCTGAGGAGTATGGCCTGGGCGTCACAATCATGCCGACTGAAAACACGGTGCCTGCGCTGGCGGAGGCTATCGCAAAGCATTATAGTGAAGGTGTTAGCGTGGGGATGAGCGCGCCGCGGTAAAATTACGTCGTCTGTCTGTTCAGATTACTGGAGGGAGGAGATTCATGGTTCCTGTGAAATCATTTATGATTCCGAGAGAAAAGTTCGTGACGGTAGCACGGGATACGGATGTGCAGACGGCTGCTCGCATCATGCGCGACCGCGGCATCGGGAGCCTGTTCGTGACCAATGATCGGGAGATCATCGGTATCCTCACGGATACGGATATGATGCGCCGGGTCGTCGCGGCAGGGACCGATGCAACGAAGACGACGGTGGAGCAAATTATGTCCGCTCCGATCTTGACGATCGAGGACAATAAAACTTTGTTGGACGCCAACGATCTCATGGCGCAAGCCCACATTCGACACCTGGGTGTGACGAGGGATGGGAAGCTGGTGGGCATGATTTCGGTGCGCGATCTCGTGGTGTTCTTGACGAATCTTCCGAGGAAATAGCGCCATGGCCTTCCCGATTCAACGCTTGCGTCGCTTGAGGCAGCACGAACTGCTCCGACGAATGGTCCGTGAGACTAGCCTGTCACCGGCGGACTTGATGTATCCGCTGTTCGTGGTTGAAGGGCGGGATCGGCGGGAAGAAATTACCTCGATGCCGGGGCAATTCCGGTTATCGGTCGATCTGTTGGTGAAAGAAGCCGGCGAGATCAAGGCGCTGGGGATTCCAGCGATCATCCTTTTCGGCATTCCGAATAAGAAGGACGAACGAGGGAGTTCCGGATTCGATCCCAACGGGATTGTACAACGGGCGGTGAAAGCCGTGAAAGATCACGTGCCCGGGCTGCTCGTTGTCACCGACGTCTGTATCGACGAATATACCAGCCATGGGCATTGCGGGATCGTCAAGGACGGGCGCATCCTGAACGATGAAACCTTGGAGTGTCTTCGCGCGATGGCACGAACGCATGCGCAAGCGGGTGCCGATATGGTGGCCCCCTCCGACATGATGGATGGGCGGGTGGCGGCGATTCGAACGGAGCTTGATCAGGCGGGATTCTCCGAACTCCCCATCATGGCCTATGCTGCCAAGTTCGCGTCGTGTTTTTACGCTCCATTTCGGGACGCAGCGTTCTCTATGCCCCAATTCGGCGATCGTCAGTCGTATCAAATGGACCCCGCGAACCGTCGAGAGGCGCTGCGTGAGATCGCGCTCGATATCGAAGAAGGGGCCGACATCGTCATGGTCAAACCCGCCTTGCCCTATCTCGACGTGATTGCTGCCGCGCGAACGGAGACCTTGCTGCCAATTGCCGCATATCAGGTGAGCGGGGAGTACAGTATGATCAAAGCCGCAGCCAGATCCGGATGGCTCGACGAACCGCGCGCCATGTTGGAATCCTTGCTCGCGATCAAACGTGCCGGTGCGGACGTGATTCTCACCTACTTTGCCAAAGACGCGGCTCGGCTTCTGCACTGACCACGATGCTGAAAGTGACTCGTGGGCTCTCCGATGCCGGTCCACGTGCCCATCCAGTCGCGACCATCGGCAATTTTGACGGCCATCATCTCGGCCATCGGTTGTTGCTGCAATCTGTGGTAGAGAGCGCTAGAAAAACGCAAGGGACGGCGCTCGTGCTCACGTTCGAGCCCCACCCGGTGAAAGTTCTCGCCCCGCAGGTCGAACTTCGATACCTGACCAGTCCGGAGGAAAAGTTGGCTCGTTTCGAGGCTGCTGGGATCGATGAAGTCGTCTTGCTGGAATTTACCCCGGCTTTTGCCACGATGACACCCGAGCAATTTGCCGGTCGTGTCCTCCACGAGCAGCTCGGATTGGCCGAACTTTTTGTCGGAGAGCATTTTGCGTTTGGGAAGGGGAGGGCCGGTCGGATCGCCGATCTCATCCAATTCGGTGGCCAGTACGGATTCCAGGTCCATCCCGTCCGACCGGTCATGGTTGAAGGTGCCGTGGTGAGTTCGACGCGGGTTCGCCAGCTTATTCAAACAGGGGATATGGAGCGAGCTGCCGTGCTGTTGGGAAGGGCCTACGGAATCCGTGGCGTGGTCGTCCACGGGGCCCGGCAGGGACAGGCTCTGGGATGGCCAACGGCCAATCTGCGGCTTCCACCCCATCGCGTGATGCCTCCCGACGGTGTCTATGCCGCCAGGACGGTCCATGGCGCAAAGACGTATGAGGCGATTGCGTACATTGGCACGAGACCGACCTTTGGAGCGGGAGAGCGCTTGATCGAAGTGTACCTGCTGGACCAGTCATGCGATCTCTACGGTGAGGAGATCACCGTTCAGTTTGTCGCGCGAGTGCGGGGCGATCACGCGTTTGCTTCCGCGGACGAGTTGTCGAAACAAATCGCCCGTGACGTCGAACAGGCACGGCTCAGCCTGCAACGTATTTCCGAAGGAGTGTAGGAAGGATGGCGGCGGAAACGATCCTCAACACAGAGACGACCGAGCGTACGTCTCGTCCTGCGCTTCTGAACCAGATGGTCCGGACAGTCAGGCAACGAGGGTTGTTCGCGCCGGGACAGCGTCTCCTCGTGGCGGTGTCTGGAGGGCCTGATTCAATGGCGTTGCTGTCGCTGCTCCACGAATTGGCTCGGTCCTGGCATCTGTCTCTCACGGTGATCCATTTTAATTACGGCCTGCGCGGGGAGGAATCCGATGCCGATGAATCGCTCGTTCGACGCTGGTCTGATCAATGGGGTATTCCTGTCATAGTTCAACGGCCGGTGTTGCCCAAGAGACGTCAAGCTTCGTCGCTTCAAGCAGCCGCCCGTGAGGTGCGCTATGGTGCCATGAAACGAATTGCCCGAGACTTGAATGCCGATCGGATCGTCGTCGGGCATACGGCAGACGATCAAGCTGAAACGATAGTGATGTGGATGTTACGTGGGGCGGGCTTGAGCGGTCTGGCCGGGATGCCATATGTGCGCGACGGGATCATTGTTCGCCCGCTCTTGGCCTCAATGCGTCAAGAGGTCCTGGCCTATCTCGAACACACTGGCGTGCCGTACCGGTACGATGCAAGCAACGACAAGCCTCTGTATCACCGCAACAGGATTCGCAAGGAAGTCATGCCGGTCTTGACGCGGCTGAGACCGGCTGCCGCCCGTGTGCTTGAGCGGCAAGCGGAGATACTTCGTGACGATGAAGACTATCTGGAACAGATCGTCGATGGCGTCGTGTCGTCGCTCGTGAGCGAGGATGAGGAGGGGCGGCAACGATTGAATCGCCGGGGGATTACATCCCTTCCGGTGGCGCTGCAGCGGCGGCTGATTCGTCGGGTTCTTCGGGAGCTCGACGGGCAGAAACGTGCGTCGAGCCTACGGTCTGTGGAAGCCGTCCGGCAATTTCTGGCAAAGGGACGATCTGGGACTCGATTGATGATGCGCTCTGGCCTCTTGGTCCAGAAACAAGACTACGCCGAGCTCTCCCGGCTTCACGATGGGCAGCTCACGGAGCCACCTGACGCCGATCGAGCGTCGACTGCTGAGCGTCCGGTGAGCATCCCTTCGGTGGTGAATTGGGGTAGAAGGAGCTATCGAATTCAGGTACAACTTTTGACGCACGATGAGGCCGTGCAGTTACGTCCCACGCGGTCGGCTCTTCGAGCACTGTTTGATGCGGATAAATTTTCGGAGCCACTGGTCCTAAGGAGGTGGCAACCGGGAGATCGCTTCCATCCAACCGGAATGAGGGGACGCTCGAAGAAGCTCCAGGACTTGTTTACGGATCTGAAGATTGGACGTGAGGAACGGCGAGACATTCCGCTTCTGGTCGCACCGGAAGGGATTCTCTGGGTTGTTGGAAGACGACAGGATGAACGATTTGTCATCCGTGGTTCGACGAAAAACTGTTTGGTAGTCACTGTGACGAGGAAAGGCGAACGGGAAGGAGCATTATAGGATGGAACGACTTTTCGGTCGGCCGATTGTGACTCAGGAGGAAATGCGCGCCCGCATTCGAGAACTCGGGAAGCAGATTACGGCGGACTACACCGGAAAAGACTTTGTCCTCGTTGGGGTCCTGAAAGGGGCCTATGCGTTCTATGCCGACCTTGCTCGGGCAATCAGAATCCCTATGCGAGTGGATTTCATCGTGGTTACCAGCTACGGATCTCGGGCAAAGACGTCCGGCAAAGTGAAGATGGTGACCGAGGTAACCGAGGATATCAAAGGAAAAGATGTCTTGCTCGTGGAAGACATCGTCGATTCAGGTCTGACGATCCAATACCTGGTCAAACAACTGTCGAAACGCAAACCACGGTCGGTGAAGGTCTGTACGTTGCTCAGCAAGCCAGAGCGGCGGATTATCGACGTCCCCCTGGCCTACATAGGCTTCAACATCCCAGACAAATATGTGGTCGGCTACGGGTTGGACTACCAGCAGAAATACCGGAACCTGCCGTATTTGGCCGTGCTCGATGTCGACGGAAAGCAGGAGTAGAGTTTAGCCAGACGGTTGTCAGTCGGAATACCCTTGTGTTAACATCACCCAAGTTTGCGGTTTTCCTCGCTGGTTAGGCTTGTTGCCTATTAAGGAGAGCTGGATGAATTCCAGAGCTAAAAACCTTCTTTTCTGGGTCGTGGTCGGCCTGTTCATGATTCTCCTGTTCAATTTGTTCAGCGTTCCGACGCACGCGCCGGAAGAAGAGGTCATTTTCAGCGACTTTATGGCCAAGCTCGACAAAGGCGACATCGAAAAAGTCATTATCAAGTCCAGCCATATCAGCGCGATTCTAAAAGACAAGACGCGCATTCGCACCTACTCTGCCGAATATCCGGAACTCGTCAAAGTGCTTCGGGAGAAGGGCGTGCAGATCGAGGCGAAGCCGCCCGACGAAAGTCCCTGGTACATTACGTTCCTGGTCACGTGGGGACCGTTCGTGTTGTTTCTCGGGCTCTGGTTCTTCTTGATGCGGCAGATGCAGATCGGCGGCAACAAGGCCTTATCCTTCGGGAAAAGCCGTGCCCGCATGCTGACAGAGGAACGGAAGAAGGTGACGTTTTCCGATGTGGCCGGGATCGACGAAGCGAAAGAGGAAGTGCTGGAGATCATCGAGTTCCTCAAAGACCCAAGGAAGTTCCAAAAGCTCGGCGGCCGTATTCCCAAAGGGGTCTTGATCGTCGGCCCGCCCGGCACGGGTAAAACGTTGCTGGCCAAGGCGATCGCTGGAGAAGCCGGCGTGCCGTTCTTCAGCATCAGCGGGTCCGACTTCGTGGAGATGTTTGTCGGGGTCGGTGCATCCCGTGTGCGTGATTTATTCGAACAGGGAAAGAAACACGCCCCCTGCATCATTTTTATCGATGAGATTGATGCGGTCGGACGACTTCGTGGCGCCGGGCTGGGCGGCGGCCATGACGAGCGCGAACAGACTCTCAACCAGCTATTGGTCGAAATGGATGGGTTCGACACGACGGAAGGCGTCATCTTGATCGCGGCCACCAACCGGCCGGATGTCTTGGACCCGGCATTATTGAGACCGGGGAGATTCGATCGACAAGTTGTCGTGAACCGACCGGATTTGCGTGGACGAACGGAAATTCTCAAAGTTCATACGAAGAAAGTGCCGGTCGCGGTGGACGTTGAACTCGAGAAGATTGCTCGCGGCACCCCGGGATTTTCCGGCGCGGATTTGGAGAACCTCGTCAACGAAGCGGCCTTGTGGGCGGCCCGCCAGAACAAGAAGGAAGTTGAACTGGTCGACTTTGAGATGGCCAAGGATAAGGTTCTCATGGGGGCCGAACGCAAGAGCATGATTTTGAGCGATGAGGAGAAGCGGATTACGGCCTATCATGAAGCCGGCCATGCTCTGATGGCGAAGTTGCTTCCTGGCACGGACCCCGTCCACAAAGTCACGATCATTCCACGAGGACGTGCCTTGGGCGTCACCATGCAGCTGCCCACGGACGATCGACACAACTACTCGAAGGAATTCCTCTACAATACGCTAGCCATTCTCATGGGCGGACGTGTGGCGGAAGAGCTCGTCTTGAAGAACATCACCACCGGGGCCGGAAACGACCTGGAACGGGCGACCGATCTGGCACGAAAAATGGTGTGTGAGTGGGGGATGAGCGAGAAATTGGGACCTCTCACCTTCGGCCGAAAAGAGGAAGAGATTTTCCTTGGGCGAGAAATTGCGACGAAACGCGATTTCAGCGAGCAGGTTGCGTTGGATATCGACAACGAAATCAAGCGGCTTGTGAGCGAGAATTACGAACGGGCGAAGCGCCTGCTCACAGAGCACATGCGCAGCCTTAAAGCGTTGGCAGAAGCACTTTTGGAGAAGGAAGTGCTTGATGCGCCAGAGATTGATCAGATTCTCATGCAGTCCACTTCCCAGACCGTACCTGCCTAATCACCGCGTTCCGTCATCCCACGGCTCCTTTTCGGGGCACAGGAGTCGGGGGAGACACACAGAGGTTTCGATCATGCCTGGAGGGGAATCCCTCATGGGATTGCCTGCATTTCGTCGCAACATGCAGCGAACAGAACCAGGCGTACAGACCGTCATTCGAATGAGAAAGACGTGGTGCTGTGCCCTGGCAAGAGGCTGAGGATTCGTGATTCTGCAAGCCAAAGATCGAACGATCGAATTGACTGAGCGTCCCTTGGTGATGGGAGTAGTCAACGTCACTCCTGACTCGTTTTTCGACGGAGGGCGGTATGCGACAGCGGACGCCGCAATTCGGCACGCCCTTCGGCTCGCGGAAGAAGGGGCAGACCTATTGGACATTGGAGCTGAATCCACTCGTCCGGGATCCGAATCGATTGATGAGAGAGAGGAAGTCCGACGCCTGATGCCGGTTCTGGCAGCTGTGGCGAAGGCGGTGAGAACTCCGATCTCAGTCGATACGATGAAATCGGCGGTGGCGCGGGCTGCGTTGGAGGCAGGAGCGGTCATCGTCAACGATGTAAGCGCACTACGGGCCGATCCAGCCATGGCCGAGGTGGGGGGGGCGACAAGAGCGGGGGTCGTGCTCATGCACATGCGAGGGATACCAAAGACGATGCAAGAAGCTCCGGCCTATGACGACGTCGTCGGCGAGGTGGCGGAGTTTTTCCGGGAACGAATGAGATTTTGCCGGGATCGAGGGATTGGCCAAGATCAGATCGTGCTTGATCCCGGAATAGGATTTGGTAAGCTGCTTCTGCATAATCTGACTTTGTTGGGACAGCTTGAAACGTTTATACCGCTTGGTCGACCGATCCTTGTTGGAGTTTCCATGAAGTCGTTTATCGGGCAGGTCCTGGGTCGGTCGGTGGCAGACCGATCCTGGGGAACGGCCGCAGCGATTGCCCTCGCAGTCAGCCAAGGGGCAGGAATCCTTCGAGTCCATGACGTCAA
>Ga0335070_10011417_pt1 | contig 10374 bp, 10 predicted proteins | sample Lox_Sample_13_FD_206722 | JGI IMG/M metagenome (GOLD analysis project Ga0335070, IMG submission 206722) | Soil microbial communities from Loxahatchee National Wildlife Refuge, Florida, United States - Lox_Sample_1.3 | ecosystem: Environmental > Terrestrial > Soil > Wetlands | place: USA...
ACTCACGATATCAACCCGCTGGTCCAGGTGACCGACCGCGTCCTTTTCATAGCGAATGGGCACAGCGCCATTGGCCTGCCGGGTGAGGTGCTTACCGGCGAGACCCTTACCCGCTTATATGGCTCCCCGGTAGAGGTCGTCCAGGCCAGCGGGCGCTTTTTTGTGGTGGGCGTCGAAATATAACCTCAAGTAGAAACGAGAGGCGTTTGTGTTCGCTTTGCTGAGCTTTCCGTTTATTCAAAATGCCTTCCTGGCCGGTTCGCTGGTGGCCATCGTGGCAGCCTTCATGGGCTATTTTCTCATCATTCGCGGGCTGACGTTTGCCGGCCACGCCCTGGCAAATATTGGCTTCGCCGGCGCGGCCGGTGCAGTTTTAGTGGGCATCCCCCCCGTTTATGGCCTGTTTGCTTTTACGCTGGCGTCCAGCCTTGTCATATCCCTGCTCGGGAAAGAGATCCGCCAGCGCGATATTGCCGTTGGGGTCATCATGACCATGGCTCTCGGCCTGGGAGTGCTTTTCCTGGCCCTATATCCCGGCTTTGCTGAAGGCGCCTACAGCATCCTGTTTGGCACGATCCTGGGCGTTTCGCGAAGTGATGTGCTGGTTACCGGCTTGTTTGCGCTGGTAATTGTGGCAGGGATGGCAGTCATTGGGCGTCCGCTCCTCTTCAGCTCCTTCGACCCGGAGCTGGCTGAAGCCCGCGCCGTGCCCGTAAAGCTGCTGGGCGCTCTCTTCCTGGCCCTGACTGCTTTGACAGTTTCGATTGCCGTTCAGGTCGTGGGCGTGCTGTTGATATTTGCCCTTCTGATAGGACCTCCCGCCACGGCCATCCGCCTGGTTAAACAGCCCGCGCTGGCCATTGGGTTGGCCATCCTTCTGGGGTTGGTCTACGTTTGGGTAGGAATTCTGCTGGCGATCAACACCAACTGGCCGGTGAGTTTCTTTATATCGGCAGTTTCTTTTTGCGTTTACCTGCCGGTGCGCCTGTCATCCGCCCGTTTCAAGTCTGGAGTCCGCCAAAATGCTTGATCTGTTCCGGCATGAATTCGTCCAAAATGCATTCCTGGCCGGCACCCTGGTGGCGATTGTGTCCGCCATGGTAGGGTATTTTGTCGTTCTGCGCGGGCAGGCCTTTGCTGGCGAGACCCTCTCTCACATCGGGTTTACTGGCGCCACGGGCGCCGCCTTGCTGGGCATCCCATCCCTGTACGGAGTTTTCCTCCTAACCATCCTGGCGGCCTTCGGCATGGGGGCCTTGGGGAAGCGTCTGCGTGGTCGCGACGTCGAAATCGGGATGGTGCTGTCTTTCATGCTCGGCCTGGGCGTCTTGTTCTTGAGTCTTTACACCCAAAATTCTACCCAGACCGTCAACATCTTGTTCGGATCGATCCTCAGCATCACCCACGAGAATGTCCTGATCACCCTGGGAGTCACCCTGGGCTCGATGGCGATCCTTGCCGTGATATTCCGCCCCCTGCTGTTTGCTTCGATCGATCCCGCTGTCGCCGAAGCGCGTGGAGTTCCTGTCCATGGCCTATCGATTGTGTTCTTATTTCTGATGGCTACCACTGTCTCGGGCGCCGTCCTGGTCGTGGGTGTGCTTTTGGTTTTTGCGCTGTTGGTGGTGCCCGCCGCGAGCGCCGAGCAGATCACCCGCCGTCCTTTGGCCACGCTTGGCCTGGCCGTGGCGATCAGCCTGGTTTCCACCTGGGGCGGGCTGGTCCTGGCGTTCATCGGTCACTTGCCGGTGAGTTTCTATATCGTCGCCCTGACCTCCATGTTTTATTTCGCCTCGCGCCTGGTCAACCACTTCAGGAACCCGCCCCATTACCGCCAGCCTCCGCACCCTGGCAAGGAATTGATTGAGCCGCCTGCGGAATGACCCGGCTGGATCATTTCGAATTTGAGGTGTATGATGGATAGCATGAACACGCTGGAAAACCTTATCCCAGGCGAAGATCATTCGATTGGCGCCAAAATACGCGAGGCGCTTTCCGATCAGGGCCAGCGTTGGACGCGCCAGAAAGAGCAGATTGCCGGCCGGCTGGCTGAGCTGGCCGCCTCCGGCGCCGATTTCACCGCCGAAGATCTGTGGCAAAATCTCCGTCAAACCGACCCGCATTTGGGACGCGCCACCATCTTCCGGGCGGTCGAATCGCTGGCCAACAAGAGCCTCTTAAACCGGATTGACTTTGCCGATGGCAGCCATACCTACCGGGTCTGCGGCGATAACCACCATCACCACCTGACCTGCGTGAAATGCCACCAGGTGGTGGATATTGAAATTTGTCTTCCCACCGAGCAGTTTGCCATGATCGCCCGGGAAAACAATTACCTCATCGAAGGCCATTCCCTAACCCTTTTTGGACTATGTGAGCGCTGCCAGAAAAAGAACTCCTGATCTAAAGAATTCAAGGAGCATGAATGGTCTGTCTTTGATATAATCTTATTTTGATCTATATTATCCATATATCTGATACTGGAGCATCCTCAGGTGAGTGAAAGCACGCCAGCCGGTATTGTCACCTTTCTATTCACGGACATCGAGAGCAGCACCCACCTGTGGGAGCTGTACCCGGATGCGATGAAGCCTGTGCTGGCCCGCCACGATGCCATTCTGCAGCGGGCGGTTGAATCCAACCATGGGGAGGTGGTCAAAACCACGGGCGACGGCTGCCTGGCGGCATTCGAGTCGGCCGCAGGCGCCATCCAGGCAGCCCTGGCTGCCCAGCAAGCGCTGCTGGATGAGCCCTGGCAGGAGATCCAGCCGAAAACAGTGCGCGTCCGGATGGGCGTTCACACCGGCGAGGCAGAGGCGAGGGCCGGCGATTATTTTGGGCCGGCGCTTAACCGGGCCGCCCGCTTGATGTCGGTGGGGCACGGCGGGCAGATTCTCATTTCAAATGCCACCGCCGAGCTGGCCGGCGCCGCACTGCCGGCCCATGCCGCCCTGCATGACCTGGGCGAGCACCGCCTTAAAGACCTCATGCGCCCGGAGCATGTCTACCAGTTGGTTCACCCCTCCCTTCCCTCCGAATTTCCTCCTATCCGTTCTCTCGACTCGCTCCCCAACAATCTTCCTACCCAGCTGACCTCCTTCGTCGGCCGCCAAAATGAGATTGCCGAGATCAAAAGGCTCCTCGCTTCGGCCCGCCTGGTCACCCTTACCGGCTCGGGCGGCACCGGCAAGACCCGGCTGGCGCAGGAAGTCAGCGTGCAGGAACTTTCCGCCTTTACCCACGGCGCCTGGTTCATCGAGCTGGCCCCTCTGGCGGACCCGGCCCAAATCATGCCGGCCCTGGCGCAGGTCTTTGGGCTGCAAGAACAACCTGTCACGCCCATGGCTGCGCTGGTCACGGATTATTTGGGCGACAAAAAAGCTCTGCTGATCCTCGATAACTGCGAACATCTCATTGCCGCCTGCGCCCGCCTGGCCGATGATTTGCTGCACCACTGCCCGGGTCTCAAGATCATAGCCAGCAGCCGCGAAGCTCTGGGCATCGCCGGCGAAGTGGCGTACCGCATTCCATCCCTTGTGGATTCGGAAGCGGCGCAGCTCTTTGCGGAACGCGCCCGGGCCATCAATCCAAGATTCAATCTGACGGAAACCAACGCTTCATCCATCGCCAAAATCTGCTCCCGCCTGGACGGCATTCCCCTGGCAATTGAGCTGGCCGCGGCGCGGGTCAAACTGCTTACCCCTGAACAAATTGCGGCCCGCCTGGATGACCGTTTCCGCCTGCTGATCGGCGGGAGCCGGACTGCCCTACCGCGCCAGCAAACCTTGCGCGCCCTGATTGATTGGAGCTACGACTTGCTTTCAGAGGAAGAGAAACGACTGCTGCGGATCGCGTCGGTCTTTGTCGGTGGCTGGACGTTGGAGGCCCTCGAAGCGGTGTCAGACGACCCAGATACGCTGGAGCATCTCGAGCAGCTCGTCAACAAGTCGCTGGTAGTGACTGAAGATCACGGCAGCGAAATGCGCTATTTCCTCCTGGAGACCATCCGCCAATATGCCCGCGAGAAGCTGCTGGATGCCGGGGTGGGCGAAGCCGGGCGAGTGCGCGACCGCCACCTGGAATTCTTCGTCAAGCTCAGCGAAGCCTCCGTGCCGCGCCTGACCGGCCCGGAGATGATCGACTGCCTGGACGAGCTGGAGCCGGAGCAGGACAACCTGCGCGCCGCCGTGGAGTGGGCCATTGAGAACGATCCCCTGTCTGCCCTGCGCATGGCGGTGTTACTACCCATCTTTTGGGCCCGGCGCTTATCGGCAACGGAAGGATACGCCTGGGTGAAGGTAGCCCTGGCCAGGGCGGAGGCAAGTATTCATCTGGAAGGCGATGGGGCGTTACCTTACCTGAACGCCAGGGCGTTGGCGCTGCTGGGCGAGGCGGCGATGGCCTTCCAGATAGGCGACAATGGCTCTGCCCGGACCGCGATTGAGGCCAGCGTGGCCCTGGCCCGCCGGGTTAACGCCACTGCGACTCTGGCCTATGCCATGGCGTTAGGCTCGACCATTTGCGGATTTTTGGGTGAGATCGACACAGCCCAGACCTGGTCAAAAGAGTCGACCGACCTGTCTCGCCAGCACGGATTCGCCTTTGTATTGGCTACTGTGGTTGGCATGGAAATGTTCCTGGCAGTCCTCATGAACCGGCCTGTGCCGCCAGGTTTTGGTGAGGAGACCATCCGAACAGCCCGCGCCTCTGGCAACCCCTGGGCGCTGGCAATGGCGCTCACAAACGTTGGCCGGGTGAAAATGGCGTATGGAAATCCGGCGGAGGCCCTGCCATACTTTGAAGAAGCTGCGGCCCTCTTTCAGAAGATCCGCGATCCGTCTATGTACAACTCAAGCCGCAGTGAGATGGGTCACCTGTTCCGTAAACAAGGCCGCTATGCCGAAGCGGCAGCGGTCTACCGCGAAACAATCTATACCTTCCAGGATCTAGGCCAACGGGCGGCAGTCGCCCATGAGCTGGAATGCTTCGCCTACATGGCTGCGGCGCAAGGCCAGAACGAACGCGCTGCCAGGCTGCTCGGGGCGGCCGAAGCCCTGCGCGAGCTGACCAAATCAGATATGACGGCGATGGAGCGCCGCGATTACGAGCCGGCTGTGTCTGGCCTGCGCGCCCACATGGATAGAGCAGCTTTGGCGAAGGCCTGGGCGGAGGGCAGGGCGATGGAAATGAAGCAGGCGATAGCGTTTGCGCTAGGACAGGTTAAGGGAGGGGAGTAATGAATAAATAGGTTTCCATCCCTGCGGTCTCCCTGCATGTAGGTTGCTGATTTGACTTAGAGATCGGCGCCTGCCAGAAAGCCCAGGATAACCAGGATATCAGCTCCCGCGTGGATCAGAACCGGGCTCAAGATGCTGTTTGTCTTGCGCATGAGCCACCCGAAGATCAATGCCAATGCCATCAAGGCCACCATAAAGAGCAGGATGTCCAGGACATAGGTCGAGCTGATGTGAGTGCCGGCAAAGACGAGCGCAGTGATGATGAGGGTGGTCCAGGCTCCAACCAGCGGCTCCAATTTCTTCAGGAAAAGCGCTCGGAACCACAATTCCTCCAGAAAAGCATTTGAGAATATAAAGATCAGGATCCACGGCAGCGCGGCTGCGATCACGGCCCAACTCAAACCCGAGCCTATCGCTTGCAGGGCGCCGATGCCCGCAAAGACCGCAAATCCGATGGCGCCAGCGATCAACCCCAGCTTGAGGTTGCCGCCCCGGAGGAAGAGGCCGTTCCGATCACCGCCGGTTGCGAAGTGCAGCACGAGAATGGACAACACGATCGGCAAGGCTTCACCAAACTTGGCCATTGCGACTCCTTGCACCGTGGTAACCGAGAATCCAAGGAGCCGCATTGGAATGTTGCCGAGGTACTGTGCCAGCAGAACACCCAGCGAAACGGCAAAAAAACTGATAACAATTGGCCTGTACTGCTGAAAGCGATCCGTCCGGCTCAAAACCAACCAGGCAGCCAGGTTTATTGCAACCAGGCATACCTTCAAGATTGTTCTGGCATCGTGCGGGATAAAGCTAACATAAGCAGCAGAGCTGATCAGCAAGCCGTCTACAAGGAACAACCCAATTGCACTGATGCCCTGCACATTTCTGACACGATCCGTAGTTTCATTCATCATGCGGCTCCTGGCTTTATTATCCATATTGTATCCACACCAGGTGAGTTTTCAACCGCCAATTACGCTAATTGCACGAACAGGAACCGCACAGAGCACAAGGGTGATCATTTCGTTAACCAGAAATACACGCCTTGCTATGATGCCATTCTTGCTCAAGTGAATTGGGGCGGAGCAGGCGGATTATTTTAATTCCCGTGCCAAATCCAGAGAGATACTTTTCACCGGATTGGCAGAGACCGAAACATGAAATTGCCCAAGGCTGGCACGAATCCGCGCGGGGTTGAAATTTCTGCTGAGGCACTTAACATCCTTGCCAATCACCCAAAAAGCTTGAATATTCCGGTACAATGGCATAAAAAAGATGCGGCTTACAACCCTTTTGAACGATGGCTGGAGCTTGGGGAAAGAGATTGAGATTATGAAAAAAGGTTCAAAAACCAGCAGTTTTGGGACAAGCTCAAGAATTAATCACGACTCGTCCACTTATTACAGTTCGAGGTTATATACAGAATTGCCTGAAAATAATGGAGAAGAGGCAATTCCGGATAATGAGTTCCCCATCGAATTCGAGAACAAGGTTATCCTGGGCACTTCTGAAAACATGAAGGAAATTCCTGATAACTCTTTGCACTTAATGGTTACTTCACCGCCTTACAATGTAACGAAAGAGTACGACGAGAATTTATCACTTAAAGAATATTTACAATTACTCCAAAAGGTATTTTCTGAGACTTACCGGGTGTTGGTAAATGGCGGGAGGGCCTGTGTTAATGTAGCGAACCTGGGAAGGCGGCCATATATTCCCCTATCAGATTTTATCTCACAGATCATGATTGAGGTTGGTTTTCACATGAGGGGCGAGATCATTTGGAATAAGGGGGCAGGCGCAGGTGTGTCAATGGCCTGGGGAAGCTGGCAATCAGCCTCGAACCCTGTTTTACGGGATGTGCATGAATATATCCTGGTTTTTTCTAAGGGTTCTTTCATGCGCAAAAAACCCGCTGACAAAGAAAATACCATTTCTAAAGAGCAGTTTATGGAATGGACGAAATCGGTCTGGACGATGAATCCTGAATCCGCCCAAAAAGTGGGACATCCGGCGCCGTTCCCCATCGAGCTGCCCTTTCGCCTGATTCAACTCTACACTTTCAAGGGGGACGTGATCCTGGATCCTTTTATGGGAAGCGGAACCACCGCCATTGCTGCTTTAAAGGCTGAAAGAAAATACATTGGGTACGATAACGACCCACTGTATGTAAAACTGGCAGAAGATAGAATTGCGCCTTAAGCTTCAAATGAGCATGGGATTTTAAGTAAAAGTCGGGCATACCTGCTCGACCTGCGGCTCTCCTGGAATTTGCCAGGACCTCACCCCCTAAATTCCCCTCTCCGTGAAACAGGAGAGGGGAATTTTAAGAGCCTTCTCCCGTATCCATGCCGGATCCAACCCGGGCCGTGGGTCCGGCCTCTCTCGGCCCGGACGAAATCGAGGTCGAGGAAAACGGCGCCAGGCAGGTGGAAAGCCTGCTCTTGCCCGAGGAGAAGCTCTTGCGCAAGCAGCGGCTCGAACGCTTTCAGGACTTTAGCGAATCCCTGCCGCCCAATTACCGCGCCGTGGTTGCCCTGAGCGAGCTGGAGGATTTTGCGGCTGCCGAGATTGCTGAGATCCTGGGGTGGAGCCTGGACGTGGTGAAAATTCGCCTGCACCGCGGCCGGGTGCGCCTGCTGCAGGAGCTCAAGGCGCACTGCAATCCCGAGGATTGGCTGTAAATTAATTCATTAAATGCAATTGGTTCAGAATGCGCCGCCGGCGCATTCTGAACCAATTGCATTTAATGAGGGCGGTGTCGTCCTCGGAGAAGGCGATGGGGGAGCGCCGGCCGGCCGAATTTAATTCGTATAGTCATAGGGTTAATACCAGCAGAGTCAGGAGAGCGCCTGCCGCGACCGGAATCGAGGTCAACCCTGCCCCTGCCAGCGCCGCCAGCGGCTGGCGGGCCGTGCTGGACAGGAAGGAAAGCATGGCCATCCCCCACAGGTCGAAGCTCTTGAGCAGGCGCTCGGCCCGCCCTTCGAAACCCTGCCCGGCGTTGTAGGCCTGGGCGATGAACAGCAGGTGCTCCCAGGCGGTCAGCTCGGTGTAGAAGCGCGGCACATCCGGCACGAAGACCATCCGGCGCTTGGCCTCGACCTCGTCCTTGTACAGGTTGAAGCCCTCGACGGTCACGCTGCCCAAGGTGGGGCGCAGCAGCCCGCTCAGGCACAGCAGCAGGGTCGATTTGCCGGCCCGTTGGGGCCGGGCAGCACGGCAATATCGCCACCCTGGAGCTCCAGGGTGGTCTCTGCCAGGGCCCGGAACTGGCCATAATAGCGGGAAAGGTCCTTGGTTTGCAGAAGTGGGGGCATAGATCTATTATAGGGTGTTTTATCCCGCCGCCTGGCGGCGGGATAAAACAATTTTTCAGGTCATTGATTGACAACATATAATTTGACGTGCTATCATGGATTCGCTTTTAAACCAAAGCCACTGCCAAACCAGGTGTAAAAGGAGCGAGCCATGTCAATTTTGAATGCCAGGGAACTGTTGATAAAAGCCACGCAGGAAAGATATGCGGTGGGGGCATTTAATGTCACCAGCCTGGTCCAGATGGAGGCTGTCGTCGAAGCTCACATCGAGCGCAAAGCCCCGGTCATTATTCAAACCTCAGTCGCCCCGACCAAGCTTCTGGGGATCAACGTGCTGGTGGCCATTTACCGGACTCTGGCCGAGCAGGCGCCCATCCCAATTTGCCTGCACCTCGACCACTGCACGGATGTGGCCTATTGCAAGAAGTGCGCTGACGCCGGTTACACCAATATCATGATAGATGCTTCGAAGCTGCCCTTTGAAGGCAACATCCAGGCCACCAAGGAGGTGACCGATTACTGCCACAAGGTTGGCAACATCTCGGTCGAAGGCGAGCTGGGCACGGTCAGCGGGGTGGAGGACCAGATCCGGGTGGTGGAATCCGAATCGGAGCTGGCCAACCCCGACCAGGTGCTGGAGTTCGTCGACCGCACGGGGGTGGATCTGCTGGCCCCTGCGATCGGCACGGCGCACGGAATTTACAAGACGGCCGATCCCAAGATTGATTTCGAGCGGTTCAAGCGCATTTTCGAGATCGTCAACGGCAAATCGATCCGGGCCCCGCTGGTGGTGCACGGCGGCACCGGCCTGCCGCGGGCCACGGTCGAGCGGTTGATCTCATACGGCGGCTCCAAGGTCAACGTGTCGACCGAGCTCAAGCACTCGATGATCGACGCCACCTACAACTACATCCACGAGCACCGGGATGAGTACGATCCGGGCAAGATCGACCAGGCCGTCAAAGAAGCCATTAAAAAGACCGTCTTCAATTGGATCGATTGGTTCGGCTGCGCCGGCAAGGCGTAGACCCGGGGGAATCCATGTCAAAACTAAAAGGAATTTTCTTCGATCAGGACGGGGTCATCATCGACACCGAGCGGGATGGGCACCGGGTTTCGTTCAACGAGACCTTCAAAGCCTTCGGCTATCCGTTTGAGTGGGACGTGGAGGAGTACCACGAGCTGCTCCAGATTGCCGGCGGCAAGGAGCGCATGAAGCATTACATGGACGAGAAGGGCACCACCGCCGGCATGTTGCCGGAAGCGGTCGACGAGCAGATCAAGAAGATGCACAAGTTCAAAACCGACAAGTTCATCGAAATGATCGAGAGCGGGCAACTGCCCCTGCGCCCGGGCATCCGGCGATTCATGCAGGAGGCCAACCAGGCCGGGCTGGTGATCGGGGTGTGCACCACCTCGGACGTCAAGGCGGCCCAGGCCATCGCCTACAAGGTGCTGGCGGACGTCAGGCTGGAATTCGTACTGGCGGGCGACATGGTCACCAAGAAGAAGCCCGACCCCGAGATTTATAACCTGGCGCTGCAGAAATGCGGCCTCGGCCCGGACGAGTGCATCGTGGTGGAGGATTCGCGCAATGGCCTGCTGGCGGCTAAGAATGCCGGGCTTCGGGTGATCGCCACCACCAACCCCTACACCGAAAAGGAAGACCTGCACGAATCTGACCTAATCCTGACCTGCCTGGGCGACCCGGGCGGGGAGAAGGCGGTGCTGGTGAAGGGCGGTCCCATCCCGTCCTTCGACGGCGTGCTGCACGTGGCCCAGGTAGCGGCCCTTTTCTAATTAATTTAGAGTGAAAAAAAGGG
>Ga0335070_10011419_pt1 | contig 10373 bp, 5 predicted proteins | sample Lox_Sample_13_FD_206722 | JGI IMG/M metagenome (GOLD analysis project Ga0335070, IMG submission 206722) | Soil microbial communities from Loxahatchee National Wildlife Refuge, Florida, United States - Lox_Sample_1.3 | ecosystem: Environmental > Terrestrial > Soil > Wetlands | place: USA: Florida...
ACCAAGGGCATCGAAGTAAGCGACAGGAAAAGCGCATTGCAGCGCCGGACTGTTCGCCAGTCGCCAAGGTCCGTGGGGACTGCCGGCGGTTGCGCCGCAAGGTCATGTCCGACGTCCCGTTGGCGCAGTCGAGCAAACCGCACCGAGCCGCACTTCCATTGCTTCCAGATCATGGATCGCAGCCGGCGCCGGATCCATTCCTCTAGCCTTTGCAGCACCGAGGGTGTCTGGCAACAGCCGAAGTAGCTCTTCCAGCCTCGCAAGTAGCTGGCCAGTTCCTTCGTCATCTGTTCCACACTGACACCTCGTGTTCGTCGCGTCAGTTCCCGTACTCTTTGCTTAGAGCCGAGCAGAGCCTTGGGCGCGAAGGCGGGGTTGGTCAGCTGATGTACCGCAGCTTCTAGCACCGGATTTTACGATCCGCCGCAAAAACAACCGGCCTCTTGCGAGGCCGGGTTCGTTGTTAGGGTGGAAATGACTGGCTAGAAGATAAACTTCGCGCCGAGCTGCAGGATGCGAGGATTGTGCGCGGAAGAGATCTGGAAGAAGTCTCCGCCCCCAAAGTTTCCCGAGCCGGGATTCCACTGCGTGTGATTGAAAACGTTGAAGGCCTCGAATCGGAACTCGAAAGCTGCGTTTTCTCGGACATCAAAATGCTTGAACAGCGCCATGTCAAAGTTGGTGCGGCTGGGATTGACCAACGAATTTCGGCCAACGTTTCCGAAAGTAAGCCCTGTTGGCACTGCGTAAGCCGCAGGATTGTAGAAGTAGCCTGCGTATGCGTTTGATGTGACCTGACTGGGAGGCGGGACGTTCGCTCGCGGATTTCCAACCAGATCAGGGTACGAGCCCGTCCCCACTCCATTACCGACGCCGGCGTTGTCGCCGATATCGGTACCGTTGGTGACGTTGAGCGGGTTGCCAGTGGAGTAGGCAACAATACCCGACCACTGCCAGCCACCCAGAGCGGTGTGGGTCAGACCGGACTTTTTGAAGAATGGCAGGTCGTAAACGTAACTGATGTTCAGCACGTGCCGGCGGTCAAAGCTGGAGGTCGCCCTGGCCGACGAAGGATCGTACGAGTTGACGAAGTCACCGTTGTAGCGATCGGACGAGTCATCGATCGAGTGACTGTAGGTGTACGCCATGCTGAGGCTAAGAGATCCAATGGTCTTGCGGGCTGAGAACTGAAGTGCGTGATAGGTCGAGGAAGCTGCGTCCTCCAGGCGAGTAATGTTGCGGATCCCATAATAGGGACGGAACGGATTCGCGTCCGCGCCGCAGGCCACCTGAAGATTTATAGCCGCCTGACCAGTGATGGCGACCCCGCTTGGCGTGGTGAATGTACCGCAGTCATCATGCGTCTGCTGGCCTGTTGAGGGGTCTACCCCATTGATTGTCTCACCCGGTTTGTACGGATTCTGCGAGGCGGGGGTCGGCTGCAACTGGTTTAAATCGCGTTGCCGACCGAGATGCGTACCTTTGCTGCCCACGTAGGAGAGAGTAGCCACAATATGGCTCGGCAATTCGCGTTGCACGTCCAAGTGCCATTGTTGCATGTACGGCCATATCACTTTCTTGGGAATGGAAGTGAAGCTGAAGGGGAACGTCGGAGCCAGTGCGCCACCGCCAATGTTCGCATAGCCATCGATGTTGTCTTGGCTCGAGACCTGAATCAAAGGGGTAGACTGACCCTCCATGCCCTCGGTGTTGGCCTCGTTTCCGTTGGTGTGTTCGAAGAAGATGCCGTATCCACCGCGGATGGCAGTCCTGCCGTCGCCCCAGGGGTCCCAGGCAAAGCCAAGCCGCGGAGCAGGGTTGAAAAGATCTCCGGAAGAGCAACCTACCGGGACACCTCCCACGCCGCACTGAACGAGGCCGTCGTACGGATTTCCAACACCTGGAACCAAAGCGCCGGCGCAGGCGTCGCCGCAGGTGAGGGAGCCGTCAACGTCGATCTGCGGCGCGTCCGCGGCGCTATACGCTGCCGGATCCCAGTTGTAGGTGTGCTTGTAGCGATCACGGTAGGTCCCCATGAGGCTAAAGCGCATTCCCAGGTTCAAGGTGAGGCGATCGGTGATTCTCCAATCATCCTGGAAATAGGGCTCGAGGATTTTGTAACGATTATAGAACTTGATCTGGTTGCTGCCCTGTGTGAAGTTCGCGATCTTCCCCAACAGCAAGTCCGCGAATGCATTACCGCTGCTGGGGATATCTGTGTTGCCCGTATCAAAAGTGAGAGAGCCATTCAACTGCAGACTGCTCAACTCATTCTTCTGAGCGGCAGCGAGATACGCACCAAACTGCAAATTGTGACGTCCAACGATCTTGGTCACGTTGTCGCGATACGTATAGGTCGGGTTGGAGTTGTACGCGCCTTCGGGCCACAGACCGTCGGGATCCTGGAAGATTCCGTCGTAGATTCCGCCGCTAAGAGTGATGGCTGGTAACTTGCCAGCACCGCCGTTGGGGAAGAGATAACCCAGGGTGAAACCCGACGGCTGGGCAAAAACACCTTGCGACTTGAAGGAGATATGGTCGGTGGTATAGCTGGCTACGAATTCGTTCAGCAGTGTCGGGGAGATGGTACTGGTGAGGCGAGCCACCATACTGATCCCCGGCCCGTTGAAGAAGGTTTGTGTGGTCGGGAACGAAGAGCCGGTCCAAATTGGAGTTCCTTCGACTGTGCTCCACGAATCATGAATATAGCGGAAGGTGACACGGTTGTGGGCCGTGAGATTGTGATCGATTTTAAACAATTCCTCACGCCAGCTTGTCGGCAGCGTGGAGTTGGCCACATAGGCTGAGGCGCCCGGTGAATCCACTGTGCCCACAGGGATCATCGGGAGGAGAGCCGCCGCTGTTGGATCAATGGGGAGAGGCCCCTGGCTGCCATCCCACGCAGATCCGGTTCTTGGGTCCGTCGGGCAATCCGGAGTCGGGGTAGGTAGACATAGATCGGTAAAGTCGCCGGTGCGTTCCGCGCTGTAAGGCACCACTTGGTTGAAAGTCTGCGGCGCTCGTTCCCGACGCCACTCCTGAGACCAGAAAAAGAACGTCTTCTCTTTGTTCTTGTTGTAGACGCCGGGGATGGTGACTGGACCTCCGATGGTGTATCCGAAGTCATTCTTCTTGTAGGGTGTCGTCACCCCAGTGCCGCCGTGTGACGGATCGTCGAAATAGTTCTGGGCATTGAAGAAATCATTGCGGACAAACTCATACGCGTTGCCGTGGAAGGCTTTCGTTCCCGATTTTGTTTCGACCTCAATGGTGCCCGATCCGTTGCGGCCATACTGTGCGCCGTAGTTTGACGTCAGCACTTTGAACTCGGCAATGGCATCAAGGCTGGGATAGACGTTCAGCGTGTTGTTGCTGCCGTTATCCATGTTGTCGCCGCCGTCCAGTTCCCAGTTGTTGTACTCGGTGCGGCCGCCGTTGATGGTGTAGAAGATGTTCGAGATGCCAACTGCAGCCTCATCGGGAGCGTCAGGCGCGCTGCTTACGCCGGGAACGAGCGTGACCAGCGAGGTATAGTTGCGATTGTTGAGTTCGAGTTGTGTAATTTGCTTCCCGGTCACGGTGCCGGACAGGTCGGAGGATTGAGTCTCCACCTGCGCGACAGCGGTTCCCTCCACGATGACCTCGGTGGACGCCGTCCCGACCTGCATGGTGACGTCTACACGGGCCTTTTCGGCGACGTCAAGTTTTACGGCTTTAGCCTGGTACTTCTTGAATCCAGTCGCTGTGACGATGATGTCGTAATTGCCAGCGGGCAAACCGGACTGGTTATAGTCACCGGTGGAATTGGTGGCCATCTCCCGGTTGATGCCGCGCTCCGGGCTGGTTACAACGACGGTGGCTCCAGCAATGGCCGCGCCAGAAGGATCTTTCACGGTGCCGGTGATGGATCCAGTGGTCTGCGCCCAGGCGGCCGCGCAGAACATGAGGACGAGCGATATCCCTATCAGAACACGAGAAGCTTTCATGGTGAATGCTACCCCCATATGGGCGCGGTCTACTTCCGCGCCTGGATCGAGCGGCTTTGCGGTACTTCCGAGCCTCATGGGCTCACGTCGAGATTCGGACACTGATTCCCGTGCGGACTGAGACCCGGGACGGGGTTATTAAAACGTATGAATAGTGCGTTTAGGTTAGGTCCACTGTCAAGAAAAAAACGTGCAACAGGAGCGTGGCGGCTAGCGACTCTGGCGCCGAAAACGTTTCCGATCATGATTTTTTTCGAAAGGAGCCGTGAGGGCTTAAGCCCGCGCTGTACGTTTCGCTGTCACGATGCCTGTGCAACTCCGGGCCAGACCTACGAGAGTCCTCGCGTGGATTCGCGCACCACCAACTCGGGCGCGACCTTGCGGTGGCTGGGAGTCACTTCGCGCTTTTCCAGCACGGCATTTATGCCATCGAGCACCACGCTGACCGCCGAGGCCCCCATCGTCTCCATGGGCTGGCGCACCGTGGTAAGCGAAGGAGTGTAGATGGCCGAAGTAGCGACGTCATCGAAGCCGATCACGGAGCACTGTTCGGGGACGCGAATGCCGGCGCGGTGCAGAGCGCGAATCGCGCCGAAGGCGCTCATATCATCGAAAGCCAGCATGGCCGTGAAAGAACGCTTCTGGCGAAGAAGTTCTTCGGTGAGTCTGTAGCCGGATTCGAAGCTGGAAATCGGATCGCGCGATTCGGGCATGTCGACGATCAGGCTGGAATCAAGCTCCAGGCCGGATTCCTTGGCGAATCTGCGAATGCCGCGCCAGCGCGGCGAACTGTCGATGAGTCCCCGGGGGCCGCGAATGATCGCGATTTTTCGGTGACCGAGCGAGTGCAGGTGCTCCAGCGCGATATGGCCGCCGAGTTCGTTGTCGACAATGACCGAACTGATTGAATCCGTTTTCAGCTCGCAGCCGATCATCGCAGTCGGGATGCTGCTTTTCTCCAGATCGGCGAGCAGGTTGATGTCGAGAAAGACCCAGTTGGCGATGACGATCAGGGCTTCGATGCGGCGGTCGAGCAGCATCTCGAGATAACGTTCGAAGCGGCTGCCTTCGTTATGCACGTCGGTGAGGATGGGGAGATACGAGGCCTGGTAGAGAGTGTTTTCGATGCCGCGGAGGATCAGCGTGCAGAACGGGTCGGTCATGTCGAAGACCATGACGCCGACCGTGTGGCTGCGCTTGCTGCGCAGCGAGCGGGCAAACTGGTTGGGGCGGTATCCCAGCTTCTGCGCGGCGCGCTCGATCTTTTTCTTCGTGGCGGCCGGGATGTAGCGCGCCAGGGGCGCGTTGTTCAGCACGATAGACACAGTGGTCGAGGAGAAACCGCTTTCCTTGGCCACATCACGAATCGTTACCATGAGTTAAAGTTTCAAAGTTGCAAAGTTGCGGCGAAGACGGTACTCGCGATCAACGGCGCATCGCTTGAATTTCTCGCGAGTGCTCGCGCACACTACAGCAAAGAGTCATGCGAGTGTCAAGCACCCGGATCACATCGATCATTTTTGTTTTGTTATTGGCGTGCGCAAATGCGGAGGCGCAGAGCTCTCCGGGCGACACAGCAACAGCACGTCCCGGCGCGGCGAGGGCTGCGGATCCGGCTGTTCTTTTTCAGCACGGGGAGCAGGCGCTTAAGGAAAACAAACTGGCGGAAGCCGAGCGCGATTTCCGGCGTGTGCTGCAGATCGATCCGAAGGCCGGGGCAGCCTATGCGAACCTGGGCGTCGTCTACATACGTGGAAAACAGTGGAGCAAGGCTCTAAACGCGCTCAACAAGGCCAAAGAGCTGATGCCGAATGTTGCGGGAATCCGGTTGAACATTGGCCTCGCCTACTACCGGCAGAACGAATTTCTGAAAGCGATTGCGCCGTTCGAATCGGTGGTGCGTGAGCAACCGGATGCGGTACAACCCCGATATCTGCTGGGGCTTTGCTATTTTTTTGCGGAGCGCTGGAGCGATGCGGCTACCACGCTGGAGCCGCTATGGGCGCAGGAATCGGACAAATTACCGTATCTCTACGTGCTGTCCAATGCGGCCCACCGCGCCGGACACGCGGAATGGGACGATCGCGCGTCGGCGCAGCTGCTGAAAATCGGCAATGATTCGGCGGAATACCATCTCTTCGTCGGAAAATATCATCTCAATCGCGAGGAGTATGATCTGGCGATTGCAGAGTTTGAGGCCGCGGCGAAAGCCAATCGTGCGTTGGCATTCGTCCACTTCAATCTCGGGGTGGCCTATTTGAGAAAGCAGGAGTACGCCCGGGCGCGACAGGAACTTCTGGAAGATGTGGCCATCGAGCCTGACGTGGCGCTGAACTACGATCAACTCGGAGAAGTCTACTGGCAGATGCAAGACGACGCCAACGCGGAGAAGAGTTATCGGGAAGCGATCCGGCGGGATCCGCAGCTGACTACTTCGTATCTCGGGCTCGCGAAGATCTACGGGCGGCAGGAGAAGTACGCGGCGGCGCTGGTGGAGACTGATAAGGCGATAAAGATTGACCCGGATCGGAGCGAGGCGCATTACATCCGCGGGCAGGCGCTGTTACGGCTTGGACGCAAAGAAGAGGCGAAGAAGGAGATGGCGTTGGCTGCCGCTTCGAAGAAAGAAGTGACTGTGCCCTCTCCCGAGCTCAATCAGGACTCGCAGTGATACACTTGGCTCGCCGCACGAACTTCCTTCAGCACGCCGCAATCCGCCGTTCCGGCAGGAGGTAAGAGATCATGAAACGGTTCTTGAAAATTCTGGCGATTGTTATCGCGGTTCTGATCGTCGTTGTCATCGCTCTTCCCTTCATCATTGATGCGAATACGTTCCGCCCGAAGCTGGAGTCGGAGCTCACCGATGCACTGGGGCGGCAAGTCAAAGTCGGCAATTTGTCGCTGTCGCTGCTGTCGGGTGGCGTGACGGCGGCCAATATTTCGATTGCCGACGATCCGCAGTTCAGCAAGAGTCCGTTCGTGCAGGCCAAGTCACTGCAGGTTGGGGTCGAGATGCTGCCGCTGATTTTTTCGCGGACTCTGAACGTGACGGAACTGACGCTCGATCAGCCGCAAATCAGTCTTGTGAAATCGGAGAACGGGGACAAGTGGAATTTCTCGAGCCTGGGCGGAAAAAATCCATCGGCGCCGACGCACAGCGGCAAGGCGGCTCCCGCAACGTCTTCGAATGCGGGCAGGCCCTCGCCCGAGGAAACTGCGTCCAGCGAAAAGAGCCCTGGTGGCAATCCGAATCTTTCGGTGGCCAAGCTGAATGTAAACAACGGGAGGCTTACGGTATCCAAGGCAGACTCGACAGATCCTAAGCGTGTATACGATAAAGTTAATATCGAGATAAAAAACTTTTCCTTCAACACGTCTTTCCCATTCTCCATGTCATCCAACCTTCCTTCGGGAGGAACGATGAAACTGACGGGAACAGCCGGACCCATCAACGCCAGTGATGCGGCGTTGACTCCACTGAATGCCAAGATCTCCGTGCAGAAGATGAATCTGGCGACCTCAGGATTTATTGATCCCGCCGCGGGGATCGCGGGCATCGCCGATCTGGATGGCACGATCGGTTCCGACGGACAGCAGGCGAAGGTAAATGGCACGCTTCGAGCCTCGAATTTAGTGGTCGTGAAGAAGGGCTCGCCGGCCGGGCGTCCGGTCGATGTGAAGTTCGCCATCACGCACAACCTGGTTCGAGAAAACGGGAATATCAACCAGTGCGACATCTCCATGGGGCAGGCGGTTGCCCATCTGACGGGTTCCTACGACGCGCATGGAAAAGTCAGCTCGGTGAACCTGAAACTGGTGGGCGACAAGATGCCCGTGGATGATCTTCAGGCCATGTTACCCGCAGTGGGTGTTGTATTACCTCCGAAGGCAACGTTGAAGGGCGGGAACCTGAACGTGAACGTCGCAAGCTCCGGCCCTGTTGACAGACTGGTTAGCACCGGGTCGGTCAAGATGGAAAATACGCAACTGGCGAATTTCAACCTGGGGCAGCAGCTGGGCGCGGCTATCTCCGCTCTATCAGGCAAGAATACCGGCAACGACACCACGATTCAGAATTTCAGTTCCGATGTGAAGATGTCACCGGCGGGAACCGAAGCGAACAACATCAATCTGACCGTGCCTGCCATTGGGGTGATGACCGGGGCTGGCACGGTGAGTCCCGCCAACGATCTTGCGTTCAAGATGCGGGCTGACGTCGGCGGCATGGGGATTCCGTTCGGAGTGACCGGGACGGCGTCGGCTCCGAAGTTCACTCCTGACGTGAAAGGTATCGCTGGCGGACTTCTCCAGGGTTTTCTGAACAATCAGGGCAAGGGGACCAACCAGCAGCAGCAACAGCAGAATCCGATCAACACCGTGATGGGGCTGTTCGGGAAGAAGAAGCAGCAACCGCCGAAGTAACGCAGGTTTCGAGGGTTCAAGGTTTCAAAGTTTCAGGTTCAAAGGCTTTGGGCTCTCATCTGTTCAAGAGCCTGGAGCCTTTGACGTTTGGGCAGACGACCTACTGGCTGATCATAGCGAGCATTTTCTTTTCAGGCATATTGATTTTATTATTGCGAAACTATGACTCGTGCGCCTGACACCATCACGCAAGGCCTGGGACGGTATTCGATCGGCGAAAAGTTACGTACCCTGCGAGTGCGAAAGGGCATGGGGCTGGTGGAGCTTGGGAGGCACACGGGGCTTTCCGCGGCGCTGTTATCAAAGCTGGAGCGGGGGAAGCTGTTCCCTACCCTTCCGACTCTGCTGCGGATCGCGATGGTGTACTCCGTGGGTCTGGATCACTTTTTCACCGACGAGCGCAAGCGCCGGGTTGTCAGCGTAGTGCGGAGGAAGGATCGAGTCCGTTTTCCGGAGCGCCCCGGAACCCAGGAGGTTCCGTATTACTTTGAGTGCCTCGATTACAAGGCTACGGAACGAAAGATGAGCGCATATGTGGCGGAGTTCCAGGAGCTTGCGCCGCAAGGACTTCGGTCGCATCAGCACCCGGGAGTCGAACTGCTGTATGTGCTGAAGGGATCGTTGACGCTGAAAATCGGCAGTGAGGAATTCGAGCTTGAGGCCGAGGACGCGATCTACTTCGATTCTGCGGTGCAACACAGCTATCGGCGACGGGGACCGAAACCGTGCAGCGGAGTGATCGTCACCTTCCCGTAAGCCCCCCACTCTCCGTGGGGAATGCCATTTGACTGGCGAGCCGTGTACCGATGGGACACCGGAGTTGCATTGACAACGGCCTTTTAAGCACTCCATACTCTGCCTAAGCTTTTCAAATCCAAGAACCTTGCTGACTCCGCAACATCGGCGCGTCTGGGGCTTTCCAATCCGTGCGGCCGGGTCTATCCCCCGCAAAAAAGACTAGGTCTAGTTCAGGAGAAATCGTCGTGTCTAAACCTTCCGTTCCCCAATTCCGTATGCCCGCAGTATGGATGGCTGCGATTGCCATAGTCGCGATCATGGCCTGCGCCGTCAAACTCTCCGCCCCGCATGCAAAGGACGCGCGTGCCGTGAATCCGGGCAGCGTCAAATCTCAGGTTCCGGCGCTGAGCAACGAACAGCGCGGACGCATTCGCGCCAGCCTCGATGCGCTGCCACTGGCGTTCGAGGCGAACCAGGGACAGGCCGATCCGCAAGTGCGGTACATGGCGCGTGGAAATGGATATTCGGTGTTCCTGACGGGAAAGGATGCGGTCTTTGCGATTAGTTCGGCGAAACACCCGCAATCGTCGCGCACTGCAGGTCCACATTCACAGACCCAGAGTACTGAGAAAGTCCAGAGTGCAGCCATTGATATGCGGCTCGTGGGTGGAAACTCGAAGCCAGAAATCACTGCAGGAAACGAGCTCCCCGGGACCGTGAACTACTATGTCGGAAGCAATCCGAAGGATTGGCACACCGGCGTGAAACAGTATTCGTCGGTTTCGTATCGCGAGGTTTATCCAGGCGTGAACATGGTGTTGCACGGCGCGCAGCGGCAACTGGAGTTTGATTTCGTGGTGAGGCCCGGGGCCGATCCCAAGACAATCGTACTGGGATTCAAAGGCGCGCGAAAGCTGGAAACAGATGCTTCGGGGAATCTGGTGCTGACGTCGTCGGCCGGCGATGTCGCGCTGCACAAGCCTGTGGCCTATCAAGAGAAGGATGGCAAGCGGGAGATCGTCGAAGCGGCTTTCCTGATACATGGAAGTGACGTGGGACTAAACCTGGGGACTTACGATCGAGGGCGGGAGTTGGTGATTGATCCGATTCTCAGCTACGCGACATACCTGGGGGGCACGGCTGAGGATGACGCACTGGCGATTGCTGTCGACGGCTCAGGAAACGCCTACATTACGGGCCAGACTGTGTCCCCATTGTTCGGAGGAA
>Ga0335070_10011420_pt1 | contig 10373 bp, 7 predicted proteins | sample Lox_Sample_13_FD_206722 | JGI IMG/M metagenome (GOLD analysis project Ga0335070, IMG submission 206722) | Soil microbial communities from Loxahatchee National Wildlife Refuge, Florida, United States - Lox_Sample_1.3 | ecosystem: Environmental > Terrestrial > Soil > Wetlands | place: USA: Florida...
GGTTTTTGTGGGTGTTTTGTGCGGCTCCCCCCCACAATCCACGCAAACAAACCTATTAAGAATTCTCGCGCAGCATGTTGCAGAACAATGCGCCCTGCTCGAGGGCGTCGTCTAGGGCGTGGTGGGTGTGCGGCAGGTCCTCGAACCAGCGCCTGGGCATGCGGCCCTTGCCGGACTTGTAAAACTCGGCTTTCATGACCGCCATGGCGTACGTGCGGATATCCAGGCCGCGGTGCCTGAACGGGCTCTCGCCCGTAAAATGGATCTGGTACCAGTAGACGAACATAAAGTCAAAGCAGGCCGGGTAACCGACGAACACCGGCGTGCCCGGCAGGTCATTCAGCCACTTGAGGTAGGCTTTTATGGCCGTTTCAGGATCCTGGAGGTCGCGCCGGCTGGCCTCCCATTCTTCCGGGTGTTTGGCCCACCAGGCCATCGTATCCGGGTCGCGACTGGCGCCCGGAAGCTGCTCCAGGTTAGCAGCAAAGGTGCCAAGCAGCTCCCCATCAGGCGAGTAAGCCGCCGATCCAAAGCTCAACATCGAGAATTGCCCGGGAATCGGGCCGTCCGCCTCAATATCGGTGCTCACGTAAATTTCAGTCATGCTGAAATTATACCGATATTCCAAGCTAATCAAGCGGAGTTTGGCCTGTTTAGTTTGCGGCTTTAAACCTCACCCCCAAACCTCCTCTGCCACAGGCGTGCTTCGCAATCCACAGGGTGGAGAGGGGCTTTAATTAAAAAACTCAATCTACTGCGCACCAATCATCTCATTAAGCTTGCGTTCGTAAGCATCGGCGTCCAGCGGCAATTCCACCGGGCGCTGCAGGAAATGGGATAACATGATGGCATTTCCGAGGGTGAGCGAAGCTATGCCTTCGGCGGCCGCAGCCACAGGCTGCTGGCGCTGCAGGACGGCCCGAATGAAAGCCTGGGTCAAGGCGGCGTGACCGGATTCAAGCTGGGGCTCGAACGGCACGTCCTCCACATCGCAGGCAACTTTGTCGAATGCAGCCGGCGAGGTCCGGATGAACTCGAGCATGGAAGACCGGTTGCGGGAAAATAACAGCTTCCCGTTTTCAAAAACCAGCCGGCCCAATTCGCCCACGATCTCCAGGCGGTTGGTGCCTGGGCTTTCAGCGGTGGTAGTGATGAAATGACCCACCATGCCATTCTCATGCTCGAAGAATGCTGTCCCTTCGTCCTCGACCTCGATGCGGTGATATTTGCCGATGGCCGCGAAGCCGGTAATGCGACTGGGCATGCCAAAAAACCACTGGTAAAGATCAAGATTATGGGGGGCCTGGTTGAGCAGCACACCCCCGCCCTCGCCTTTCCAGGTGCCCCGCCAGCCCCCGTGGTCGTAATAGGATTGGGTCCGGAACCAGTCCGTGACGATCCAGGTGACGCGCGCCAGGCGGCCCAGCTCCCCACGCTGGATGAGTTGGCGGACCTTGCGCCAGTAGGTGTAGGTGCGCTGCTGGAACATGATCGCAAATACCAGGTCGGGATAACGCCGGCGGGCTCGCTCCCAGGCGGCGATCATCTGCCGGCCGGCGTTGACGTGCACGGCCAGGGGTTTTTCGACCAGGACGTGGATGCCGCGCTCCAGGCTGGCAATGCTGAGAGGGGTATGGGTGTAATGCGGGGTGGCGATCAGCACGGCCTGGGGCCTCTCCTCGTCCAGCAGCTTGAGCGGATCGTAAAAAGCCTTGACCCCGTACGCACCGGCCACCTGATCAGCCCGCTCCGGATCCTTGTCGCAGACCGCTACCAGGCGGGCGCCATCCATGCTGCTGAGATCGCGGGCGTGGGCTGATCCCATGTTCCCAACTCCGATAACTGCCAGGCTAAGCCTTGACTGATCGTCCATGGCGTTCTCCTAAATCTCTACCAAATGGGTTTATTGGACGACCGAGACTCGCAGCCGTCCGAAAATATATTCCTTGAAATTAAGACCCGCCTGGGAAGGTGCAGGTTTAGAAGTATAGGATACTATATATCGGTTGGGAAAGAGTGGGCGGTCCTGGATGCCTTCCTGGCTGTTGTGCAGGCCGTAGCGGCGCAGCAGCTCAAAGTCGAAGCCGCGGCCCATGGTATAAGGAGCAGGATAAAAACCTACGAGAGTATATCCGCCTTGTGTAACTTGACGCCACTTGCCAACTCCCAAATTGTAGGCCACGGGAATTTTTTTATTATCGGTAAGTGACATCCAGTCCCGCGCGATGAAATCAACCACCTGTTCCTTTTGCTGCAACGGAACGTCTGCTTCCGTAATTACGCTGCCGCGATAATCCAGGTGGGATTGGACAACCTGGAATCCGAGCACCAGATTGGCCATGGAAAAAGCCGCCGCCAATCCTATTGTTACCGAAACTGCGCCAACCCGCACCAGGCGAGGCAGGCGCACCATGAACGGAAACCCGATCCAGGCGAACAAGAAGAAAGGCAAGAATTGGACCGTCTGGTCCATGCGTTCTCGCTCGGCCCAGACCGGACCATTCAAAAAAGGGGAAAGGGCAAAAGCCAGGATAACATAGGCTAAACCCAGCAGCACGGCCAGGCCCGGTAACAGCCGGCCTGGCTCAAAAAAAACGTTGAAGGGCCGGCGCTTGTAGATCCATGAACCGCAGGCGGTGATCAATACACCGGAAAAAAGTAAGCCCTGGCCAAGGTTCAAAAAGCGCGCCACGCGCAGTAGCTGGGCCGCTGAGGCCGGCAGAATAGCGCTGCTGCTCTGGTAGAACGTAACATCACTTTTGTAGGCCCAATGGGTCACCCCCCACAGGGGAAAATCCAAAACCGTTTGAATTGAAAGGGTCGCCCGCTTTTCAAAGTCCGCCATTGACATATCTAATCGTCCCACCGCATTGGTGCCAATTGTTTTAAAATACGGCAGCCAGGTGAGCCAAAAGGCGAGACCGACCAGAATGAGGCAGGCCAACCCTGAAAAAAGCCAGGCTTCACGCCGTCCCTGCGGCCGCCTGACCGCGACCACGACCGCTGAAAGCAGGAAAAATACAATGGCATTATCCAGCCCGGCCAGATACAAAGCAGGCGCCAGCAGCATGGGCACGATCAAAAGAGGGATTTTCCACACCAGGGGACGGCGCAAATACAAAATCAGCAGACCAAAAAACAACAAATTGACCGAAGTCATGATCCACTGGTTCCAAAACTCAACCGAGGTGGCGCGCAGGATAACGCTGATAAGAGATGGAATGGCTAATAAGAAGAACAAGGCATTTGGGCCAGTGATCAGCCAGGCTACCCATAGCACCAGCGCCCCCTGCAAGAATCCAAGCAACGTGCTCACAGACCACAAACCGGGCAGCCGGCTGAAAAGGACGCTCAGCAGCGGCATCCCATTTGGATTCAGCAGCCCGGTCGAGCTCTGCAGCCCGACCGGCATCGAGAGCGGGCTTTGGGTATAACCCAGCCACAGGTTTGTGGCCTGGTCCTCGCGCCATTGGGTTACGTTCGCCCAATAACCGCGATCGAGAGTAATCAAGACCAGCAAGCCAAGGATGGCGGCGATCCAGAAACCTTTTGATCTTGGCAGGCGAAGCTTAACCAATTCAGGACATCTTATTGCCGCAGTTGGGACAGAATTTGGCGCCTTTGGTCTCGGTGCCGCACTTGGGGCAGACGGTGGCTACCGGGGCGGCTTCCATCTTCGTGCCGCAATTCGGGCAGAACCTGGCGCCCTTTGTATCCGTTCCGCAGTTCGGGCAGATGGTGGAGACGGGCGGAGCCGGCTGCACCATCGGACTGCCGCAGTTCGGGCAGTATTTCGTCCCGGCGGGAGCCTGGGTCCCGTCGTTCGGGCAGCGCGCCATGCCGGCCTGGGCCCGCTGCTGGGCCTCCTGGGCTGCCTGCTTGGCCTTGTCCAGCGCATCGCCCAACCCGAAAGCCGCCGCAAAACCCTTCAAGGCCGCACCCGCCTGGGTGCCGCGGGCCTCGTCGATCTGCTGAGCGCGCGGGCTGTCCTCCGTGCAAAAACCGCTCTGGACGTCGAAATCCGACAGGCACACGATCCGGTTGCAGGTGGGGCATTCGCCAAAATGAACCTGGACCTGCTGCCAGGCCTTGTCGAGCTGGGCTTGAGACATTTTGTAAGAGTAACGCGGATCTTCCGCCACATTATCAGCCACCGCGCTCCCAACCAGCGGGATGTTACGCAGCAGTCCCCCCAGGGCGCTGCGGCCGACGTCTTGCTTGATTGAATTGCCGATATCCGGCTGGCTGCGGAACTCTCGCCCGCAGATATCGCAATAAAAGATGGCATAGGGACCGGCGCCATCATTGCGGATATCATAGCGCGGCATGCGTGAAAATGTAGCCATTCTCCTTACCTCCTGAAGTTCTAAATCATTGGATGTTGGACCAGCACTCTATTTCATAAGTCTATAACAATCCTACGAACTGTCAAGATGCCCCGGTTGATTGTTTCAATGTTTAGGTTTGGCCCCAATGGAGCAACAGATGCATCAGAGAATGAGCCCTTAAATTGGTGGGCGCGATTGGCAGGTTGGATCGATAATATACCCCATGTACAGTTTCTCTAAAATTCCCCTCCCAGACGAAGCCGCTCGGGCGATTGTGACAAAGCATTTCGGTTCGCAGCGCAGCCTGGCTTCATTCCAGGAGCTGAAGGAAGGCTATTACAACGCGGCCGCCCTGCTCGAGCTGGACGATGGTCTGAAATGTGTTTTGAAAGCCGCCCCGCCCGATTCGGTCCAGACGTTGCGCTACGAAAAAGACATTATAAAGACGGAAGTGAACGTCATGCAGATGGTGCGAGCCCAGACCGAGGTGCCCTGCCCGCAAATTTACTGCTATGACACCTCGCGCAGCCTGCTGGCGAGTGACTTTTTCGTGATGGAGTACCTGCCGGGGACGCCCTTTCACAAGCTGCGGCGGGAATTCAAGCCGGAAGCCCAGGCGCGTATCGAGCGTGGCATGGGCCGCCTGGCGCGCCAGATCAACAAGATCACCGGGCCGGCCTTTGGCTATTTTGCCAGGCCGGAGCAGCACGGCACAAGCTGGCGCGACTGCTTCGGCAACATGCTGCGCGACCTGCTGCTGGACGGCTGGGAGGCCGGCGTGAGCCTGCCCCTACCGTACGATGAGCTGTTCAAGCGCCTGGAGGCTCATTTCGACTCGCTGGACGAGGTGGAAACACCCTGCCTGGTGCATTGGGACCTGTGGGAAGGCAACATTTTCGTCGACCCGCGCACCCGGAAGATCACCGGCGTGATCGACTACGAACGGGCCATGTGGGGCGACCCGTTGATCGAATTCATCTTCATGAACCTGGACCCGTCCAGCACGTACATGCAGGGTTACCGGACCAACCTGCTGGCGACGCCGGTCCAGCGCAGGCGACGCCAGCTTTACAACGCTTATCTGTACCTGATCATGGTCATCGAATGCACTTATCGAAAGTACGAAACCCCGGACCAGGAGAACTGGGCCAGGCCCCGCCTGGCAGAGACGTTAAAAAGCCTGGCAGAAGCGGGCGTCAAAAATGATTAAAAATAGTTATTGCACCACGGCTGGTGCAATAACTATTTTTAACATTCCCCCCTGGCCGGGCCCCCTATGAGGCATCTCCGGGCGTTCCTTTACCTTGATGCAGTCAGTGAATCAACACTGGCAAAAACGAAGAGAGGCTGCGGTGTAGTTGTGATGCAAGCTACGATGACTGCGGTGATGCTGGCTGCAATGGTTGCTGCTATGCTGGCTGCGATGGTTGTAGTAATGCCGGCTGCGATGCACTCTTATTAAAACATATGCGACTGCCACGCGACTGACAAATCCTTATTTAAATCTGGGTTTTTGGACCAATTTAGGGCCACTCGCGGCCCAAAATTGGTCCAAAAATCCAGATTTAATACTTTCATCGCTGGCAGTATTCGGGGATGGAAAGCAGGGGTGGGCGTTCCTGCTCGGGCAGTTCCTCCACGTCCAGGAAGAAGCGATCTGGCTCGTAGCGGATGAGCTTCATGGTGCGGTTCATATCCTGCAGGAAATGGCTGCCGTAGCGTTTCTCGAGCTTGCGAAAAACGGTCTGGATGATGGTGAAGGACATCTTGCTCAAGGCTTCAAGCGGCTGGTTATGGTGGATGCGCTCTTGCAAGTCCACCTGGGCAATGGCGCTCAGGCCAAAGGCTTCGAGCATGTCGATCAGCAGCCCGATCTCCACCCCGTAGCCCGAGGAAAACGGCAGCTTTTCCAGCGCTGCCCGACGGCCGCCATATTCGCCCGCCAGGGGCTGGATCAGGCCGGAAAGCTCCGGGTAGAGCAAGTTGAGCAGCGGCCGGGCGGTCAGCTCCGTCACCCGTCCCCCACCGCCGGCCTGCAGCTTATCGCCCACCCGCAGCGGGCGCTGGTAGTAGCCCTTCACGAGCTGGACCTCCGGCCGCAGCAGCAGCGGCCCGATCAGCCCGTAGACGAAGTGAGGCTGGATGTTGACGATGTCGGTATCGATCCAGAGGACGATATCGCCGCGGGTGACGTACAGGCTCTTCCACAAGGCCTCGCCCTTGCCACGGCGGGCTCCATACTGCGGCAGGATTTGCTGGTGGATGAAGGTTGGGATGCCCATTTCAGTCGCGATCTGGCGGGTGCGGTCGCTGGAATCCGAATCGATCAGGATGATCTCGTCCAGCAGGGGAACCTGGTCCATCAGGGCGGTTTTAACGGTCTGGATGACGTTGCCGACCGTCTCCTCTTCGTTGAGGGCCGGCAGCGCCAGGCTGATCGTCAGGTTCTGCTTACGCTTGAGGTCCAGCAGGGCTGCCAGGTCGGTGAATTCGTCGGCGTGGTAGGAATTCTCAGCAAACCACTTGTCCACCAGGATCGAAATGGCAGATTGGCCAACCGTCTCGCTTTCGAAGCTGGCCGGGATGGGCCGCCGGGTCTTCACCACGATCACCCTCGTCTGGCCCTCGTTCAGGATGGCCTGGGCGACCGGGCCGATAGGCCCCGAAACGTCATCCGGGCGGGCTGAAGCGCCCATCACGACCAGATCGTGCCGGCGGGCCGCCTTCAACAGCGCTCCGACCGGGTCGTCGGTCTTGATTTGCTGGCGCTTGACTTCCGGCAGGCGGACCAGAACGCGATCGATGTTGCGGAAGGGGACGTCCGGCCCGGACGCCGAACCGGCTGGGGAAATGTGCAGGGAGGTCAGGCCAGCCTTACGGTTGCGGGCAATGGCGAGCGAGAGCCGCAGCGCCAGCTCGGCGTACGGGCCGCCGCGCACCGGCACCAGCAGGCTGCGCGGAGCTTGATAGACCGGCCCGCCCACGATCGCCACGTCGCACGGCGGGCGCAGCATGGCGTCGGGCGGGAGGTTCAGAGCGTCAAAATCGCGTCGCCATTCCAGCATCAAGAGATCAGGCCGGGTCTGGTGGATGAAATTGACCAGCTCGTCCCAGGGATTATGGGAGGCGAAAACGTGCTCGCTCACCCGGATCAGGCCGCCGTTCGCCAGATTTTTCAGAGATTGGCGCACTTCCCGCACCGGAATGGCAGCCGCGCTCAACGATTGGTCCGCCGGAACCGGCACCAACCCCACCAGGATCACCTCCCCATCCCCGGCGACAGCCCTGGCTGCTGCCACGGTGGAGGAGCACTCACAGCCGTGCACAACCGGCACCAGGATCTTGCGGAAAATAGATTTCAAATATCGTCGTTTCATTTTCAACCTTCTCATTGAAATGATTCGATATATGTTTCAATCTGCTTCGCAGGCTGAAACATATAGGCTCTTTGGGAGTTGCCGTGGTTTCAGGGGCAAAGTGCTGCGCACTTTGCCCCTGAAACCACGCTAAAACCCAAAGATCCAACATATATCGCATCAGTAAATAAGCAGGGGCCGGATGCTTTCGGCATAGATGCGCTGCCAGGTGTAAGCCAGCTTCACCCGCCGGCGGAGACCAAAGCCAAAATCGGACCCCAGGCGCCCGGCGATCAAACCGGCCAATTCGGCGGGGTCGGCGTCGGGCAAGAAATAACTGGCAAACCCTTCGCCAAGCTCGCGCAGCGATGGGATATCCGCGCAAAAAATTGGCAGGCCAGCCAGCCCGGCCTCGAGGATAGGGATGCCGAAACCTTCTTCACGGCTCGGCAGCAGGAGCGCATCCGCCAGGCGGTAAAAATCGGCAATCACCTCGTCCGGAAGGTACTCCTGGACCTGCTCCGCCAGGAAAACGGCCGCCTGTTCCAGCCCCAGCTCCGACCGGAGGGCGATCAGCCGATCATAATAGGCTGTATTGGCCGGATTATGGGGACCCAGCGGGCCGGTCACAACCAGCCTGGCCTGCGGAAAGGTCTGCCGGAGGGCCGCCAGGCCGCGCAGGGCCAGCTCGATGTTCTTGCGAGGAGTGATGCGCACGGGCAGCAGCAACAGCGGAGACGCAGCAAGCAGATCGAGCGAATTAACCAGGTCGAGCGACCGGTGTTCCAGTTTTAAGAATTGGGAGGCGTCCACGCCGTTCGGCACGACCCGGATGCGGGCCGGCGGCACTCCCAGCAAGGCAGCCAGCTCCTGGCGGCGGGCCTCCGAGATCGTCACCTGGAAGGCATCGGGCCAATCCGTGCGCAGCAGATCCCAGGGATAGCCCTCGTGCAGCTCGGCCCGGTAACGCGGCGTGGTCCAGGCCAGGTCGTGGTGCCACAGCACCAGGCGAGGCGACCCGGCCCGGCCAGCCAGGGTCTTAAGAGCCGCCGTGAGCGGCAGGTTCTTGTTGAGCGAGCACACATTGTGCGCCACCAGCACGTCCACATCCCCCAGATGCCCGGCCAGATCGGCCGCCAGGGACTGCGCCAGGCCTTCAAAGGCGTACGGGACGACGCCGCGGTCCAACCCGGCCTTGATCGCCAGCACTTCCGGATGGCGCGAATCGACCTGCGGCAAGGAGATAAACGGGATGCGCGGGTCGGTCTGGGCGCCGCGCCCTGCCAGAAGCACCACTTCATGCCCGTCGTCGGCCATCAGGCGGGCGTGGTGGCCGATCACGCTCTCCACCCCGCCCACGACCGGCGGGACGGCATAATGCAGGAGGCAGATTCTCATAGATACTCCTCCCCGTTGGCTTCGACCTCGCGCGAGGCATCGATGGCCAGGTCGATAAACACGGCCGAGGACCAGCCAAAAATAGCGGCTGCCTTGGGAGGATTCTGGCCGGTGAGGGGATGGTAATATTCGTAAATATCCTCCTGCCCACTGATCAGGTTCAGGGTGCGCCGGCGCAGCTCGCGCCCGATGGACGGGTAACCGGCTTTTTGAAGGCCTTCGATCAGCAGGTAGTTGATGTTGACCCAGGTGGGGCCGCGCCACATCTGGTTAGGATCGAACTTGGGATCATCCAGGGCCACGGTAGGCACCGGGAAGCGCGGCCAGAACTGGCGCTCGTTGGTCAGGGTAGCCACCAGGCGATCTGCGATCGCAGGCGGCATGCGCCCGGTGATGAGCGGGAACAGGCTGAATGGCGTGCGCACGGTGATCCGCTGCCCGTCGCGGCTGGCCCAGAACAAACCGGCCTGGTCATCCCACATGACTTCAAGCATGCGTCTGGCCTGTAGCTCGGCCCGCTCAGCCCAGGTGCGGGCATCCCTGGCCTCGCCGATGACGCCTGCAATTTTGGCCAGCGCATCCTGCTGCATGCACAGGTAGGAATTGAGGTCCGGCGATTCTACCGGCATGCCGCCGTCCCACAGCGGGCTGTCATCCAGGCCCGAAGAAAACGGGTGACCGTATTCGCTCAGGCCGTTGCCGTTGCGGTCGTTCAGCTCGATCCACCAGCGGTTCCAGCGCACGATCGACTCGTAGATTTCATTCAGGAATTCACGGTCGCCGTCCACCTCGTACAGCTTCCAGGCTGCCCAGCCAACCAGGGGCGGCTTGGTCACGTCAGCCTGCACCGGAAAATCCAGGTGGGTCACCACTCCCTCGTCGTGGACGGCGTCCGGGAGCATACCGTCTTCGCGCTGGTGGTCCAGCAGGATACGAAGCTGGTCGTGCGCCAGGCGTTTATCGACGTGCCGGTAAGCCAGGGCGTGGAAGTAAGCGTCCCACTGCCACACGCCCACGTAATGGAACTTGGAGGGGGTCATGGCCTCGCGGGTGGTGTAATAGCGGGTGGAGATCAGCCCGGCCCGCATGACCCACCAGGCAAAGTAGTACTGGACCCGCCAGGGTTCGAGCACCGGGGGGGCGGCTGCGAACCAATCGTGCCAGCGCCGGGCGGCCGCATCCAGCGAAGCGGCTCCATCGGGCAGGTAGCGGTTGAACCCCAGGCGGGGGGTGATGTTCAACAGCAGCTCGCCTCCCTGGGCGCCGTCCATAAGCAGGGTGATGCGCTGGG
>Ga0335070_10011421_pt1 | contig 10373 bp, 10 predicted proteins | sample Lox_Sample_13_FD_206722 | JGI IMG/M metagenome (GOLD analysis project Ga0335070, IMG submission 206722) | Soil microbial communities from Loxahatchee National Wildlife Refuge, Florida, United States - Lox_Sample_1.3 | ecosystem: Environmental > Terrestrial > Soil > Wetlands | place: USA...
CGAACAGCCTCTGTCGCCTCCCCGCCTCGGATACGAAGGGGAAGACTTAGCGGCATGCTTGTTTTATATGAATGAGAAGAAGGATCCTGCCCTCGAAAAAATCACTGAGGAATTGACCGCTCTCCTGCCTGAGTTTGAAGGATTCGAGTTCAACATGGTGGGTGTGGAAAAGGTCGCCTTCTCGATGAAATTCTCTGACGGGCGAGGAACGATCAACGCGGCGCGCATGTCGCACGGGAACCTGTTATTCCTCGGCCTGATGGTCCTGACCTACACCTCGAATCGGCCACCTGTTATGCTTCTCGAAGAGCCCGAAAACGGGCTGACTCCCCAAGCGATAGAGCATTCTTACAGTGCCGTTCGCGCCCTTGCCACCCGCGAGGAGGCTGCGCAACGGAGCCAAGTCCTCATTTCCTCCCATAGCCCGTTTGTGATCTGTGAAGCGTGGAACGGCGAAGATCGAGACTTCATCCACCAGGTCAAGATCGAGAACGGGCAGGGCGTGGTTCGGAAATTTTCCGATGTTATAGCCGAGAATGCGGGACCGTTGGGCAAGGACAAAACCGGTGCCCGGACGGTCTTAAGCCTCAGGAACGCTTCGGAGCTGATGTCGGGATACTTGAGATAAGCGGCAAATGTTGAGATTCACACTGGAATACGGAAGTGCGGCTGCCTGCAATCCTGCATCCCGGGGGCCGACGCCTTTGTGTTTTCGGTATCCTTAGAACGTGCTCCGCTATCACGTGGCTTACTATCTGCCGAAGGAGAATGACCGAATGGTCGTGGCTGAAGTACTAGACTTCCCGGGGGTCGTGAGTCAGGGGTTTGATCTGGCTGACGCGCGACTGATGATTGCGAGCGCACTTGAAGATATGGCGCAGATGCATCTGGAGGAAGGCAAGCCGCTACCCGTGCCGAACCCCGATGCGGCTGCTCCTGATGCCGACCTCGTCGAATTAATGCCGTTAACGGTTGAGGTCGGCGCATCGAAGCCGTGAAGCGGCACGAATTCCTCGATCATCTCCGGCGTCATGGCTGTCAACTGCACCGTGAAGGCGGACGACATTCCATCTTTGTGAATTTGGCCAGCGGCGCTAAAGCTCCGGTGCCGCGCCATTCAGAGATTGACAACCGGCTCGCCGTGAAGATTTGCAGGCAACTGGGAATTCCGTTGATGGGGCGCTAAGAAACCGCGCGGGACAGGGACCGCTTCACATCCTGCTCGGACGGGGTCGCGCCGGCAGCGCGTTGTCGATCAGAAATCTCAAACTGAGTGCGGAAGGGGCAGTTCCCGCTCCATTGCCGAGGCTGCGGCGAAGCGCAGGCACTCGCGAATGTCTTCCGTCTGAAGATCCGGGTATTCGGCAAGAATCTCACGCTCCGTCAGCCCCCCCGCAAGCAATCGCAGCACCGTGGCCACTGGAATTCGGAGGTGGCGGACACACGGGACGCCACCCATCTGTGCAGGGTCAACCGTGATGCGCTCGAAATTCTTCATTGGCGTTACTGATGATTGTCGCAACTGCGGCCGCCGTCGCGCAAATTCATCTGCATCGTGCGGTATTTACCACTCATGAACAAAGGGCCGCAGGTCTCCGGCCAAAAACGCCGTAGGCCTGCGCTATATAGAGCGACCGGTAAATGAACAATGGAATGACGACGCCCGCGAGGATGAAAAATGGCCGCGCGGGCTCGTGCCAGAGGGGACAGGCACCACCGTCCACGACGAGCGGGCTGGTGGTTTGCGGGCGGCTCGATTAGGGACGGTGGAGCCAGTCCCTGACGCGCTTTTTCATCGGCCTCTCAGACGGTTGATTTGGCGGCGGTCGCGTTTGGAGGGGCGGGCTGGGGGGGATGTGTCGAAGTGGGGCATGGATTTGCGGTCTTCGGCTAACTTCAGGCGCGCCGCGCGGCTGGACTCGGTCTCGAGGTAGAGGGTTTGGGCGACGGCGGCGGGGCCTCGGATCTCGGAGAGAAGTCTGACTTCCAACTGAAATTCGCCGGACTCGTTCTTGACTCGGAGCAGATCGCCGGCGTGGACTTCGCGCGCAGGCTTGGCCTTCTGTCCATTGCACTCGATGCGGCCGAGGTCACAGGCGCGGGAGGCGAGCGAGCGGGTTTTGAAGAAGCGGGCGGCCCACAGCCACTTGTCGATACGCACGCGGCCCTTTATGCGGCGGCGCTTTCTCCTCTGTGATGCTGGAGGCGGTCGATGGAGTCGAGAACTTTTCCCATCAATTCGTCGCTCTGCGCCACGGTGGTTCTCAGAACCTCGATGGTGCGCACCTGCTCGAACAGCTTGCTGTCCAGGTCCGACAGGGTGCTCGAGAGCATTTCTTCCATGGTGCTGACGACCTGCGCCAGCGTCGGCAGTTCCTTGAGCTTGGCATCGTGATCGCTCATGCGGCTCTCGACCGCGGCCAGGCGGTTATCGTATCGGGTGGTCAAAGTAGCCACCGTGGATTCCAGTGTGGCGAGCGCAGCCACGGTCTGGGTGTGGTGGTCTTTGTCCTCAGCGGCAGTGTGACCATCTTTGACAGTCTCAAGCACGGCAAGTCTGGCTTCCAGGTCTTCGACAAGAGCCTCGCGGGGATCGGCATCGGAGTTCGCGCTGGAATGGTTTTTCCAAAGCGCTGCTCCAATCGAGATCCCCGTCAGGATCAGAGCAGAACCCTGGAACAGGTTCATCAGTCTCGGCATACCGGGCAGTATACTACGGAAAATTCCGAGCGGTCGCTAGGGGATTCACACGTTTGTAAGATGGGGTCCTAATTCTGGCCCTAGGGTATAAACCTGAATCGGGGACCGGAACGAACTGAGGCAACAGTCTGTTAGTAACGGTTGTCACCGCTGGCACGCTCAGTGCAGCCCGCGCCCGCTCACCAGGTAGACGGCGAAGCTGCCCAGCCAGTGCCCGCCCTCGTAGTGTTCGCTTTTGATGCTCTCGAGTCCGGCCTGCTTGAGCTTGCCGGCCAGCGCGGTAAGCGGTTCGCGCCGGGCATCGCCGGCCGGGAGTTTCGATACGATGCCGTTCAGCATCCACGCGCGGCTGAGGTTCAGTCCGGCCAGATGGTACAGCTTCCCATCGGCGACGTCGGGAACATGTGTGGGTTCGAGATCCACGCGAGGAAGAAATGCCGCCAGCCACGGTGCGAACTCGGCTGGCGGAAGAATGCGGCGCACGACGTCGGCTTCCGCGAGACATGGCGACAGGAAGTCTTCGCCGGAAGGTTCGTAGGCGAGCGGACAATTGAGATCTTTCAAATAGTAATCCCGCGCGCGCGATTCCACCAGCCGGCCGAACTCCGCGTTACCCGTGATGCGTGCGTAATCGAGCATCAGGCCCATGGCAAACGCGGTGTTGCTGTGTTCGCCGGCGCGGATGGGATGTTGGAGTTTCTGGAGCCACGAGGAAATGCGGCCGGTGACCGCTTGCTCAAGCGGGCGAAGCGTGGCGGACCATTCGAGCATCGCCGGATCGTCCGATTCTTTCAGCTCGGCGGCCAGTTGCAGCAGCCAGGCCAGACCGTATGGCCGCTCGAAGCTGGTGCGGCCCGCGTCGTTGAGATACTTCGCCTCCTGCGCGATGTTGGCGGGCTTCAGACTCTGCGCCAGCGCGCGGCGCGCCTCAGGTGCGAACGGCGCCTCGGGAAACATGCGGACCAGCCGCACCAGCAGCCAGTGCCCGTGGACCGAAGAGTGCCAGTCGTAGCAGCCGTAGAACGCCGGAGTCAGTTCGCGAGGCGGCTTCACATCCGCGTCGGAGTTCAACGAATGGGCAATCTTGTTGGGATATTCCTTGTGGATGCAGTCGAGCGCCAGCCCGGCGAAGCGCGCTGCCTGGGTTTGATCGAACTCGGAATCGGCCATCAGACCTCCGCATAATACAGCTCCAAGCACGAAGGGCCGGATCATGCATGTATCTTAGCCGAGCGCCGCGGTGCACTCGCCCGTTTCCTGCAGAACCGGATGCCGGGCTATACTAACGGACCACTACATTACGCAAAGGGGGCTTCATGGCCGGCCATCAACGAATCGGTTACTACGCACAAGCCATTTTCTCGGTGTGTTTGCTGACGGCGAGCGCCCAGGCTGCCGACCGGGTGAAGATTCAGTCCGGTGAACTCGAGGGCACCAAGGAGCCTGGCTCGAACGTTCGCGCGTTCAAGGGCATCCCCTTCGCCGCCCCGCCCGTGGGCCCCCTGCGCTGGAAAGCGCCTCAGCCCGCGGCGAGCTGGACCGGTGTTCGCAAGGCTGAAGATTTCGGCGCGCGCTGCATGCAGGGAAATCCGTTCGGAGACATGATCTTTCGCGACAAGGGCATCAGCGAAGACTGTCTGAACCTGAACGTGTGGACCCCAGCGGCGTCCGCGAAAGCCCGTCTTCCTGTCATGTTTTGGATTTATGGCGGAGGATTCGCCGCCGGCGCTTCTTCCGAACAGCGGCAGGACGGCAGCAAACTCGCCGAGAAGGGCATTGTAGTGGTGAGCTTCAATTATCGCCTCGGCGTGTTCGGCTTCCTCTCGCATCCGGAACTCACCAAGGAGTCGGACCGCAACGCTTCGGGGAATTATGGATTGCTCGACCAGGTAGCCGCCCTGGAGTGGGTGCAAAAGAATATCAGCGCATTTGGAGGCGATCCGCACAAAGTGACCATCTTCGGAGAATCAGCGGGATCGTTTTCGGTGAGCGCGCTCATGGCATCGCCGCTCGCGCAGGGCCTGTTTGCGCGCGCTATCGGCGAAAGCGGGGCGTTCACCGGCACTAGCGCCCTGGTCTCCAAGCCGCGCGCGGAAACCGAAGAGGCGGGCCGCACGTTCGCGGATTCTCTTGGCGCCAAGTCCATCGAAGAGCTGCGCGCCAAGACGGCCGACGAAATCCACCAGGCGGCGCTTAAGCTGGGCGCCTTCAGCTTTGCGCCGAACATCGACGGCTATTTTCTTCCGGAAGATGTCGCCGCGATTTATGCGAAAGGCAAACAAAGCCATATCCCGCTTCTGGCCGGGTGGAACGCCGATGAAGCCAGCTTCGAGATCGCCTTTGCCAAGGAAAGGCCCACGGCGGCAACCTTCGCCCAGCAGGCGCAGACCCAGTTCGGCGCCCGCGCGGACGCGCTTCTGAAGTTGTATCCGGCGGCGACCGACGAAGAGGCCAGACGCTCGGTGCAAGACCTGGCTGGTGATCGCTTCATCGCCTTTTCCACCTGGAAGTGGATCGAGTTGCAGCGGGCCACCGGTAAATCACGAATTTTTCGGTATGAGTTCGACCAGGCGCCTCCCGCACCCGCGGATGCCAAGCCCGATAGTCCCCCCGCGCAACTCGGCGCATATCATTCGGCGGAAATCGAGTTTGTCTTTGAGCAGCTCGATTCCAAAAAGCTTCCCTGGCGCCCGGAAGATCGCAAAGTCTCCGACCTCATGTCTTCGTACTGGGCCAATTTCGCGAAAACGGGCGATCCCAATGGATCTGGATTGCCTAAATGGCCCGAATACTACAGCCAGGACGGCTGGCAGGTGATGCACTTAAGCGCCAACCCGCAGGCCAAGCCGGATACCCGCAGAAGCCGCTATTTATTCCTTGACGAGGGAACTGGCGGGAAAGCGGCCGGGCAGTAGAATTCGCCGACTTTTCTGCGGTACGCGGCGGCAAAATCCCGCTCTGGTGCGTCATAGATAATAAGAAGGGAAAGCCGCGAAAAATCCGTTGAATCCGACCGCAGAGCCGCCCGCGAAACAATCTGTCGAGAGCCGCGCCGCCAAGACGATTCGGGAGATCTTCGAATCCGGGCGGCCGCTCACCTACATACGCTCCTCCGAAGAGCAACGCGTCGGCAGGCTGCTGCTCGACGTGGGCCGGAGGCTGCCCGGCTCCAAGCCCGTTCCCGTTTGGGAATGGAGCGTTACGGAGGGGATGCATCAGGATGGCGAAATCGCTCAGGCCGGTACCCAGCTGCCGCGCGGAGCGCTGGACTTCATCGTCGCGCACAAAGACGCCGCTATCTTCCACCTGAAAGACTTTCACGAGCCGCTGCGCGAATCTTCCGAGATCCGTCGCCGCCTCCGGGACGTCTATCAAAGCTGCGCGGACCAGCGGAAATTTATCGTCCTCTCTTCTCCGGTCCGGTTCATTCCGGAAGAAGTGGAGCGCAGCCTGATTTTTGTTGAGTTGCGTCCGCCCGATGTGGTCGAGCTGGTCGACTACCTGCGGGACGAACTGCGGCGCGTTTCGCCGCAAGCCGCAGGCACGAGCGACGAAGTCTTGCACCAGCTCGCGCCGGCTCTACAGGGGCTCACGCTCGACGAAGCCCGCTACGCCTTGCGGCGCGCGCTGGCCTCCGGCAGGCCTCTGGGGCCCGAGTCGCTGCCGGTCTTGCTCGAAGAGAAACGGCTGCTGGTCAGCCGCGGCGGCGTCATCGAGTTTATTGCCGGCGGGACGGAGCTGGGCGACATCGGCGGCCTCGAGAATCTCAAGAAATGGCTGCTCGAGCGCCGCAAACTCTTCCAGATGCGCGACACCTTGTCCGCCGAAATCGTCCCCAAGGGAGTCCTCATGATGGGAATCCCGGGCTGCGGCAAAAGCCTCTCGGTCAAAGCCATTGCCTCTTCGTTCCAGCTTCCGCTCTATCGCGTGGACATGATCGAGATTTTCTCCGGCCGCCACGGCAAGCCCGAGGGCGCGTTCGTGGAAGCGTGCCGCATGATGGAAGACATGGCGCCCGCCGTTCTGTGGTTCGACGAAATCGAGATGGGAATCACGTCGACCGAGTCGAGCGGCGAGCAGGGCCGGATTTTCGCATTCTTCCTTACCTGGATGCAGGAGAAAACCCGCGGGCTCTTCGTCGCCGCCACGGCAAACCGCATCGATCTTCTGCCCGCCGAAATGATTCGCAAGGGCCGTTTCGACGAGGTGTTCTTCGTTGACCTGCCGCTCGACGACGAGCGCATCGAGATCTTCCGGATTCACCTCACGCGCCGCGGCGTGGATGTCTCGAAGTTCAACCTCGCGCAGTTAACGCAGTTCACTGGCGGCTGGACCGGGGCCGAGATCGAGCAGTGCGTCGTATCGGCGATCACCAAGGCGCGGCTCGCGGACCGCGAACTCACCGAGCAGGATCTCATCAGCGTGGCCGTCAAAATCGTCCCGCTCTCGCGCACCATGAAGGAGCAGATCAATCACATCCGCGCCTGGGCCTTCGAACGCGCCGTCCGCGCCTCGCCGCACCCCATTGGCCGCTGAGGCGCCCGCGAATCCGCTCATGCCGCGCTTTTCCGTTTTCTGACCGCAACTGGCCGAATCAAGACCTCTGCCGGAATGCTGAATCGCTTATGCAACCGGCGAATCATTGCGAGCGAAAGGCCGCGGTCACCTCTCATCACTTCGTAAACTCTCGTTCGGTTTCCGATGACGCCGATGAGTGCGCGTTGATCAAGGCCCTGTTGCTCCAGACGGAACCGGATGGCGTCAATCGGGTCGGGCGGGTCAATCGGGTAGCGAGCGCGCTCATAAGCGTCCACAAGCGCGATCAGCACGTCCAGACGATCGCCTTCCCGTGTGCCCTTCGCCGCTCCCCAGAGCCGCTCAATTTCTCCCAAAGCTTGATGGTGGTCCTTAGCGTTTCTGATAGGCTTGATCTCCATAACGCACCTTCCTGACGTCGATGTTGTCGTACTCGGCGTGTGAACCCAGCCACTTGATGAACACGGTTCGCCGACCATAGTCGATCGTCGTCACGAGCCGGTAGTCATTGCCCTTGATGTTGAAGACCACCCGCTCTCTGTCGACTACACTTGCCGCCGCGTAACTTTTCTTGACATCTGCGCGAGTTCGCCAGTCAGCTCGTTCCACTTCATGGAACCACGCATCGAGCGCTGTCTTAACCGCCCATCGCTGCCTCGTACCAGCGAGCGTCCCAATAAACTTGGTTAGCGTGCTGCGAGCGATGACGCGCATCCATCAAGCCTTAGCATAGCGCGTTCCCATTTTGGGCACAATCGTGGGGTCGGATAAGGTGCGGCCAGCCATTTCTCGCTGCCACAGGGTCTTTACTCGACGTCTCGGCGGCCAGGACAAATGCCCAAGTCCCGCTTCACTTCCCCTTCGCCGCCGTCCCGCATCCGAAGTTCGCCGCGTCGTCCGTGCTGCCGCTTCCCTTCCACTGCGCCACTTGCGGAAATGGGCACAGCGGCCGCGTGCGCACCACCCCGCTCGCCGTGTCCATGCCCGTCTTGTACTTCGTCGCGATGATCGCGCCTGGCGCGGTTCCTTCCTCCACCCAGCGTTCCAGAGCCGCATCCATGTCGTGGGCCGCATCGCCCTGCGGCACATCGAACTGGCCGAACGAATCCGGAGCCGGGCCGCCCCCACAGTGCTGCATTCCCGGAACCATGTACAAGCGCACGAATTCCGCCGCGCTGTTCGTGCCCAATTTCGACACCACGCTCTGGTAGTAGTTGATCGAATTGCCCGCGGGGATGGCGGCATCGCTCCACCCGTGATACAAAATCAGCTTGCCGCCGCGATCTTTGAAGCGGCTCAGGTCCGCGTCGGTCGCATTCAAAATCGGCGCCATCTTGTCGTCAGCCGCCTTGACATCGCGATCGACATTGAACGTGTGAAAGTCCCAGGCCGCATTGTTGTACATCATGTTGGCAAAGAAGCCGGTCCCGAAAGCAAACTGCAGGCTCTTACCCGGCGCGGGTCCCGTCACCCACAAGCCCCAGCCGCCGCCTCCGGTTTCACTGCCCGGAGGAAAGCCCGGCATGATCTGCTGGCCGCTCGAGGTCTTAGGCCCCGCATAGATTTTCTTCAGCGCCGCAACCTGCGGCCCGGTCAGACAACTGTCCGACTCTGTTCCTTTGCAGAGCAGTTCGCCCGGATCAAAGGCGCAGCGTCTCGGATCGTCGATCACGCCGTCCTTCACGCCGTCCAGCTCATCACAACGCGCGAGCGCCGCGGCTTCGATCGCCGGTAGCTTCCGCGCGGGAATATAACTCGCCGGGTCTTGCATCGTGGCCTGGATGTCCCACAGCGCTTGTGTCAACAGGTGCGTCCAATAGTTGGCGGGCGCTCCGGCAATGAGGCCATCATAGTCATCGGGATACCGCTGCGCCTCCATCAGCGCCTGCCGGCCGCCGTTGGAGCACGAACTGAAATACGACCGCCGCGGCTGCTCGCCATAGAAGGCGCGAATGAGCGTTTTCGCTTTGTCGGCGGTTTCGTGAATCGCCCGGTAGCCGAAATCCACAATCTTCTCCGGATGCCCCAGGGCCCAGCTCGCATCGATAGCGGTGCCGTGGTGTCCGGTATCGGTGGATGCCGTCGCGTAGCCGTGACTCACGGCTCCTCCCAACCCTGCGAAGTTGATGGAACCAGCAAAGCCGCCGTTCCCCACGCCGTGGAACTTTCCGTTCCACCCGGAACTCGGCATCCACACTTCAAATTGAATTTGCGAATCGCCCGACGGCTTGATCACTCCCGCCACCCGGCAGAACGCCGGCAGCTTTTCGATCGGCCTGCCCTCCGGGGGCGTGAACGTCCCGGCAGGTACGGACTGCGCCATCGTGATCGTCGAGTCCGGCAGCGCCAGCCGCGCCAGGTCCTCGCAGGTCCTGGCCCCAAGCGGCGCGGTGATCATCGCAAGAACAATCAGTAGCCTCATCTCACCTTCCCAAATTGAGCCGCGACTGCAAGGAGCGGTCGCGCCCTCACCTCTCACTCGCCCGCCTGTTTCCCCACCTTCGGCAACAGCCGTAAATCTCCGCTTTCGTCGCGCAGCAGGCACGTTCCCATATATTGCTGCTTCGACCTTGCCGCCGCCAGGTCGTGATACACAAACGCGCCCTTCACGAAGAAATGGCAGACCAGCGCCTTGCGCGAGAGCTGGATATTCCGGCGCATGGAGCCGCCGTGAATCAGGTTGGCGTGCCAGACCAGCACGTCGCCCTTCCTGGCGTGAAAATAATGCGGCTCGATGTGGCGCTCCTCCACCAGCCGCCGGATGAACGGCTCGTACTTTTCCGCGTAGGACGAGTAGCCGTGCTGCTTGAAGTCGGATTCCGTGATGCCCACATCTTTGCTGAACACGTAGGGCAGCCGGTGACTGCCCGGGTAAAACACCAGCGGGCCGCTGTCCGGGTGAATATCTTCAAACGCGATCCACGCCGCGCTCAAATACCCGATCGGGTACGTCGTCATGTGAATCGAGTCCGAGTGCGCACCTTGTTGCGAGCCCTTGTGCGACATGATGGTCTGCAGCGGTTTGGGTTCCCGCTCCATCAGCAGCCGGATCCAGCCGAGCAGGCCGGGATGTTTCAGAACCTGGCAGTACGCTCCAGCCTTCTTGTGCGGGTTCAGATACCGGCCGGGATAGGGAT
>Ga0335070_10011422_pt1 | contig 10372 bp, 13 predicted proteins | sample Lox_Sample_13_FD_206722 | JGI IMG/M metagenome (GOLD analysis project Ga0335070, IMG submission 206722) | Soil microbial communities from Loxahatchee National Wildlife Refuge, Florida, United States - Lox_Sample_1.3 | ecosystem: Environmental > Terrestrial > Soil > Wetlands | place: USA...
TGAAATTGCAGCCTTTGAACAAGTCGTCCAAAGCCGGATGTGTATAGAATCCTTCCAGGTGAGTCAGGGTGAAAAGCGGATTCAACTTCTCTGCGATGTTCACAAGCACCTTGTCTAACGCCGGGGCGACCACCACCAGATTGTTGATTCCCAAGGCCGACGCCGAGAGCACAAAAAGCGACGCCAGTGAATCATAATCACCCACTACACCTATTTTCGCTTGCTCTAGTGCGACCTGATCCCAACCCTCTATGCGCAGTTGCCTGTCGAGCCTTTGTTGCAGCATGTTATTTTCGTCTTGAGCTGAGGTGGACGGAATGTGAAGGTTCGACCACCTCGGGGCACCGCAATGTGCGCGGTTGGAAAGTGGCGTCGGGATAAGGTTCTTATCTGACCAAGAAAGCCGATATGCTCTTCTCTACTATCCGTGGGGGGGCGCAAAAAGAGAGATTTCCAGCGGGTGATCAGCGGCAAGCCGAGCTTCGTGGCTTTCCAGACCCTTCAGCCTTTTTCTCAGATAATCGACCTTTGCCTTGAGATACTCGCTGCCAGGATCCTTTCCATAATCCTGCTCCGCATCACGAAGGAGGATCCGGATCTCAAGGTACTCTCTCTCAAGGCGCCGCACTTCCTTCTGGTAGAGCTGGAAATCCTCCATCTCCCTCAGTTCATCGTAAAGCCACATTGACATGGCAGCCTCCCCGCTTCGGCAAGGTATAGATATTGATGCCGCGGGCGCACAGACACCCGCTTGCTGTCACCCTTTTCTATTGTAACCACAGGTGATCCAGCGGGCGAGCCGAGATTATTCCTGACTCCTTCTCGGCTGCATGACCTGTCCGTCCTCTCGAGGTCGGCTGCGCTCTCTTGCAAAACATCGCTCAGGGCCAGCCAGCCACGGTCTATATTACTTCGAGAAGCTCTATGGCAAATTTGAGTGTTTTTCCTGCAAGTGGATCATTTGCGTCAAGTATCACACTCTGTTCAGTAATGGCCCGTATAGTTGCGATCGTCGTTTTCCCGTCACGTGTACGAACTTGCAGCCTCTTTCCTAATGCCAACTCAAGATTGGCTGGAGCCTGGGCCTTTGCCATTTCAAAGACAAACTCTCTTCTGTGCTGGCCATAGGCGTCTTCCGGAAGAACAGAAATGGTCTTTGTCTCTCCTTCGTTCATGCCAATTACCGCGTTTTGAAAACTCGGCAGTATGTTTCCCCCCCCAATAGTGAATTCAAACGGCTCATTTTCCTCATAGGTAGAGCTAAAAACCGTACCATCCTCCAAGGTACCTGTATAATGAACGCGCACCCGGTCACCTGGTTTTGCTTGTGCCATCACTTCCTCCCCAGATCCTAACCCTCACGAGGATGAAAGACCTCGTCGCCATCCAGCCAGGCTTCGATGGGCCTCGGGTGCCGAAAATAATCGTGCATGGCCTCGGCGATGCGCAAGAAATCCGACTGACACCCCATGTCCTCGCAGTTTTCTATCAAGCGTGCGTGGGTAGTTTGAAAGATCTCACGTATCTGGGCATAACAAAGCAGTCTAGCCCTGCCGTCCCGAGACTCAAACACCGTTGCGCAATGCTCAGCACTCGTGGAACTGCAGGCCCTGCAGATAGCAGGCCTGACCTCATAGACACTGCATATGCCGTTAATAAGGAAGATGCAAGGCAACTCATGCCTCATCATCACTATCTCGTCGTGACCCTTGTCCCTTGTCAGTTCGAGAATGGTCACCATTCTTTCCAGCAGCCCCGCTCTCTCCCGATCTGAAAAGGTCTCTTCCACGGAGTGCCCAATAAGTAAAGCCTCCGGCGGGGTTACTATCGGCTGATTATAACAGCAATAGTGACATCCTGGTCGGCAAGCTATAGGTTCTGGTAAACACTCGAGCGAGACAACCCTCTCTATTGCGTCATCCATCCGCTCAAGCCAATGCCAGAAGAGTTCGATGGCCTTGCGGTCTCTCTCTTCACCTCGGGATCCATCAAGCCCCGGTATTGTCTGGCGATGCCTCCCCACCGGTCCCTCTTTTGTCCTGGCTCAACTCATGATCTGTGATTAACTGTGGTGCTACAAAGGGCGCCGCCGTGCAAGGCTGCCCGCTGGGCTCCTGAGATCTTGATAATGCTGCGCTATATCGGAGAAAATTGGTCATGAGAATATCGATTCGAAGATCTTCACATCTATAGCATCCGGGTCCGTTCTGATGACATATTGAGCTTCATTTCGTAGAAAGAGTCATCGGATAGATCATCTTCATAACTGATATTAATTGTTTTTGTGATCTTGAAGTTGAGTTTCTCGTATAAAGCTATTGCTGGTTTTCTTGTTATTTCTACAATCAAACAAACCTCAAGCATTCCTCTATCCCGTAACATCCTCAGAGCGGCCTCGAGCAGCTGAGTGGCAATACCCTGACGTCTGTGTTCCGGATGCACAGCCAGCTTCACGATAGCGCCTCTTATCTCTCTATGACAACAAACGGCCACCAAGAAACCGGAGATCTCCTGCTCGGCAAAGACCAAAAAGATATCCTCCAGGGCTGCCTGGAAATTATAGTAGCCCCAAGGGTCGGAAAGTGTCAGCTTTTCTATTTCCAGGACTTGTTCCAAGTCACTTTTCTTAGCCTGTCTGACGCCCATGACTTTTCTCTTGGCGGCCCTTGTCCACCAGGTCTCAGAGCCCCTTGTGAGTCGAGAGTCGCATTGTCAGGGCGGGATTCTCATAGGGATCGCTGTACCACCACATCCGTTCCCGATACCGCCAACATGAGGCCTCGTGCGCTGCTCGATCTTGCCATTCTCAACCATTTCTCGTCACTGAGACCCTGTTCCAGAGTCGTGAGCAGGAGACCACCCTCGAGCCTCCGGCTCCCCTTCAGCAGCATGAACTGGCGGTGGTTGGTGAAGGCAAAAATCACACTGCCGTTGGACAAGAGGTAGTTGTACTCGCCCGGGTACTCCTCGATCATACGTGCCGTCCCCTGACAAACGAGATCGAAGAGAGGCAAGGGTGCCGTAGATTTTCGGCAAAGAGAAATCATCCCATCGCGCAAATATTCGAAGGCCTTGGCGGAGTCGCTGGCAGCGCCGGCGATCCCTTCGCCCTGGGTACGGTAAGTTTCAATTGCCGGCGCCTTGCCGTTGTGGGCAAAGAGCCATTCGCTCCCGCAAAACCTAAGAGTGAAGGGATGGGCGTGACATTCATCCACAGGGCCGCTTGTGCGGAAACGGACGTGGGAGATGATTATCCTGCTACTCACAACCCGAGCCAGCCGCTGGTAGCTGTCATGGACTCGGGCGGGCATGTAAACCCGCTGTGCCGATTTTTCCACGAAGGCACGGCCTTTCCGAAAATAGCCGATTCCCCAGCCGTCCATGTTCTTGCTGGCCCTGGAGGCGAAGAGGGGGAGCGCCTCGGGGGCCGAGTAGTTGCTCGCTGCGGAAAGTGCGAATAGGTCACACATAACCACCCGCCAAGAGGCGCTCACACCTTCCCGAGGTGGAGGAGTTCCGGTCCCGCCACTACCAGCATGGTCCCTCGCGAACCTTCTTCAGGGCTCAAGGCAAACCAGTTGTTGGGGCTCAGACCCTCTTCCACCGTGGTAACGAGCAGAATATCGCCAACGGTTTCTGCCTCTCTGAGGAGGAGAAGTTGACGAAAGTTACAGAAGGCGAAAATCACCGACTCGTTGGCCAGGAAGAAGGCGTAGTGACCGGGGTAGTCGGAGACGAGCCTCTGTATCCCGGCTCCAAGGGAGTCCTCGAGACTGATGTAAGGATTCAAGGCGTAGAGGGAAAGAACTTGATCCCTCAGGTATTCGAAGATCCTGGCAGAGTATGCATCCGCGTCGAGACGCGGTTCATTGCGAGTTCGGTATTGGTCGATGCCTTCCACCACGCCCACGTGGGCAAAGAGCCAGGAGTGATCGAGGAAGTCGAGGGTGAACGGATGGCTGTCGCCACGGTGGTGGCCGCCGCTCAGGGAGCATCGTACGTGGGCGATGATAATCCGGCTGTCGATGACCCGGGCCAGCCTCTGGAAGCTTTCGTGAACCTGGTAGCCGGGGAAAACCTGCTCGGCCGATGTTTCCACCAGTGCCTGGCCGTCGCGAAAAAAACCAATACCCCAGCCGTCCATGTTCCGTCTGCCCCGCTCGGCGAAGAGCGGCAGATACTGTTTCGGTGTGTAATTGTGACCAGCCGATATTGCGAGGATGTCACACATGTTTCGCCGCACTCCTTAGTAAAGAATGCCATGATTCTGGGTGCGATGACGTCTGGCCGTACCACCCATATCCCCGGAAGGGCGCCGGGAAACCGCCAGGCCAGCGGCGCCGCTCATTATTCAGGTCACGTTACCGGGGAGGGCTGGATGCGATCCGAGTAGCCGAACTTCCGGTAGATCGTGTAAATCGTCTGCAGCCACTTGTTCGCCTTCGGGTCGAAGGAGATGGTGGGGATGTGGTTCCGGCTCATTTCTACCAGAAACTGGGTGAAGATGATCCACTGCATGGCCTCGTGGATGTTTTCAAGCACAGCAGAATGGTAGCGGAACTCGATGGTGGAGCGGTACCAGTAGGAGTGGAGATTCAAGCCGTGGTAACGGGTCCTGTCGTAGCGCCTGTCCACCTCGGGGTCGTAGCGATTCTCGTGGGAGTACCACAGGCGCCTGGCCCGGCATCCCTCCCTGTCACAACTCCCGTCACAGTCGGCCAGGAAGGTCGCCATGTTCAGCTCCAAGGGCCGACAGGTTTCCGCCTTCCGGCGCTCCCCGGGAATAAGCAGGTAGAACTCAGCCTCCATAGGGTAGACGATGCGCACGAGCGCCTTGAGCTGCTCACACGTATACGTTTCCCGGTCAACACCGTGATGTACATGGAAGCCGCACGATTCGTTGATCTTCACCTTGTCAATCTCACAGAGGACTGCGAGGGCGCGATAGACCTCGCTGAGTCCTTCGAGACCGGAGAGGATGGGGCTGATCAGTTCGGCCCCGCCCCTCCCTATGATGGAACCGTCCTCCTCGAAGTGCCAGGAATTGCGGTCTGCACCGAGATGGATCCGGTGGTCGAGGCAAAGCTGGTCGACGTAACGCGCATCGCGCCCCCGCGACGAGATGTTGTAGGGCTTTATGATCCCTCCGTCGAGCGGAGTGACGACGTAGCCGAGGCCGAATATTTCGATCTCCACGCCGAAAGCTCGGTCGGTGAAGTACTCAAGCAGGGGGTACTGCTGCCTGAGCTGAGATGCCAGCCGTTTCGGTACCGACATAGACGATCGTCCTCCGCCCTGGAATGAGACAACGGTTCAGCCCTGGATGCAGCGCTAGGAGTCCACTATGAGAATGAACTGACAGAATTCGTCGCGAAGGGAAAGTACTAGTATTATACGTCGAATCCTTCGCTCCGTCTCATACTTTTTCGTAAGTTGCGCCTCCAGTACCGCGACTCCGCCAGGCGTCGCATTCATTGAGTCGAGGTTCATCTCTGCCTTACTGTTCGCACGAAATTCACCTTTCAGTTGCACCTCTTCTTTGCTATGTTGAGTGAAAGTTCTTTGCCTATTTCCGACTCCATACTCTAGTATGAGGGACAACCGCACGGTGACCACTGAAGCCGGGCAGCTCACTCTCGCCGTCCTTATTTCGGGAGGCGGCACCAACCTCCAGGCCATGATCGATCGAATCGGGGCCGGGCAACTCCAGGCGAGGATCGCCCTCGTTGTCAGCAGCAACCGCGAAGCGTACGGTCTCGTGCGAGCTCGCGACCACGGCATCCCGACCGCAGTTGTGGACTACCGCCGTTACGGCAAAAGACAGCTTCCCCAGATCCCCGAAGGGCTTCTTCCTGATAGTTTTCCGGACGTGATGGCGCGCCAGCGTATTTACCGAGCCCTGCCCCAGGCAGAGGTTCGGGACCGTATGGCTCGCCTCGTCCTTGCCGAGCGGGAGATGATAAGTCTCCTTGAGCCCATGGGGGTCGAGCTCGTTTGCCTGGCCGGTTTCATGCGCCTGTTGTCACCTTATTTTGTCTCTCACTTCCAGGGGGACGGCCGGTACCGGATTATGAACATCCACCCGGCGCTTCTTCCCGCCTTCCCCGGCGAGCATGGGTATAAGGACACCTTCAATTACGGTTGCAAGGTCGGCGGCATTACGGTCCACTTTGTCGACGAGGGCGAGGATTCCGGTCCCGTGATCGCCCAGGCCGGCTACCCGATTTGGCCAGACGATACCCTGGAAACCATCCACCAACGTGGCCTGCAGCTTGAATATGCCCTCTACTCCCAGTGCATCCAGTGGTTCGCCCGGGGGCAGTTGGAGGTCACCACCGGAGCGGGAGGCCGTCCCCTAGTGCAGATTCTCGATCCGGGCTACCAGGAATTCCTTCAAGAGTTGACCCGACTGGCCTTCACCCGCTCGGCATCACCTCGCCGTCATCCCTCGACACAGCCGTGCGGAGGATGAGAATGATCTCTTAGTGTCGGCAAGGACAAGGAGGCACTTATGGCGGGATACAAGGACGGCCTTGCCTTCCGTTACCTGCAGGCAACCAAGTACGATCGCGAAAAGCCTCTGAGGGACAGCCTGGGGCACATCCCCCCTCCGGCACGGTTCAAAGTCTACCCCCAAGCGGAGCGAGTGGAGTTGCCAGCGCCTGATTTCAGCCAGGCCGCCGATCTCTGGCAATGCTTTGCTCGCCGCCGTTCCGAACGGGACACGAGCCCTCAGCCGCTCAGCCTCCAAGAGCTATCCCTCCTCCTGTGGGCTGCCCAGGGCGTCACGGCGAGAGCCGGAGGATACCTTCTCCGTACGGCGCCTTCCGCGGGCGCCCTCTACCCTTTTGAGACCTATGTGTACGCCGATCGGGTGGACGGCCTGGGGAAGGGAATCTATCACTTCGAGGTGGGTGAGTTCGTACTCGAACGCCTGAAAGATGGCGATTTCAACCGCCATCTCACCGCCGGAGGCCTGGGACAGTCAGCACTGCGAAGAGCAGCGGTCGTGCTCATCTGGACGGCTATGCTCTTGAGATGCATGGCCAAGTATCGGGAAAGGGCCGTGCGCTACATCGCCATGGACCTCGGGCATGTGTGCCAGAATGTCCAGCTGGCCGCAATCGCCATGGGGCTGGGCTCCTGCCCGATAGGTGCCTTCTATGACGATGATATCAATCGTCTCATCGGCGTGGACGGGGAAGAGGAAACGGTGCTCTATCTCGCCACGGTGGGAAAGCTTGGGTAGCAAGAGGGAGTCAAGAGCACGGGAGGAGGGCGCCGAGGTGAATCCTGCCCGCGCTCACTTCGGCCGGAGCACGCCCGGTCTCTCTTCCGACTCGACGGGATCGACAAATCGCTTGGCCTTGCGATAGCGCGCACAGATGACCTCACCCATCCGATAGCTTACATGGGTTTTCTTGCGACAGCGTACGCCGTGGCCGATCATGATGGAGTACTTGCAGGACTTGCAGAGTTCGGGAATCTCCCTCACGGCTTATTTCCCCCAACCGAGACGGATCTGCATCAGCACCGAAGGTACTGCGAGGAGCTTGGGAAAAATCTTCTCGCCTTTGTGCGACCCTAGGGCATGCAAGAACAATGCGAGACACGGAGATTCGGAACAAGGCCCACCTCACCCAACCCCCGCCGGTGCCCGCAGGATCCCCGTGTGATCGATCCCGGGCTAGTCAGCAAGAATCCCGATTATCGGCGGGATGACCCTTGTGGCGATCTCGGTGCGCGAGCCACCTCCTAGGACCACCTCGAGACGACCGTCGGCAACCTCCTGAGCGATGGTCGTCATGAACCGGGCGATCTCGAGATAACAGCGTTTGCTGAGACCGAGGCTGCCGTAGTCCCCCTCGTGAGTGTCGAACCCGAAATACCAGTAGATCAACTCCGGTTTGAATGTTCGAACTCTGGGCTCGAACGCCGCCACCACCTTCTGGGCGTATATGGTGTCTGGATCAACCCCTCCATCTCTCCCAACCCTCCGTCCCCACAAGGCGCCCGGTGCCGACACGTCAACCTTGGTGCCGTCCGCCGACACACGATCGGTGGTGCAGAAGCAGACATGGAGGACAGCCGGGTCATTCCCCACCAGCGCCCGTGTACCGTCGCCGTGATGGGCATCGGTATCCAGGATCGCGAACCGTTTTATCCCATGCACCTCGCGCAGGTAGGTCATCGCGATAACCACGTCGTTGAAGCAACAGAATCCTCCAAAGAAATCCCGACCTGAGTGATGGCCGCCTGCACCAATGAAGGCGAAGGCATTGGTGATCTCCCCGGTGCAGATCTTTTCTCCGGCAAGGACGACACCGCCCACGGAGTGTCTGGCGGTGGAGCAAAGCGGGTCGGCATCCACACCCTGAATCAGCTCGGGGGTGTGCACCTTGAGAATCCACTTCTCCTCTATGGCAGGGGATTCATAGAGGACCACGTTCTGACGGGCCAGCAGCGCGCCGAGGCTTTCGGGAAAATCCTCGAGTCTGGCGCCCCTGGTGAGATAACTCCTCCGGCTGAAGCTCGGATGGTAGAAGATGCCGGTCCTCTTCACGAGGACGCCCCCTCCGGCGCAGAGAGTGCCGTCTTCTGCGCCCTTCGCGGTCGCGGCTGGTGTGCTGGGTGTCGCCAGTGTTCCAGGGCCTTCCAACCCTCATTCGTAGTTCGACAGTAAACCTCCAGGAATTTCAGGGCGTCCTGAAATACGGGGCTGTTTCGAAGGCTCCTTTTTCGCCGCCGCCGCCCCGCCGCAAGCATATGCCGGAGGGCGAGATGGAGGAGGGTAGTTTGACTCCGGACTAAACGCGGCACGGCAAGAGGCTTGAAGATCTCCTCAAGGAAGCTGTGAATGGTTCGTCCCACCTCATCGCCAGGAGACGCGGTCTGGATAAACATGCCGACCGGCGCGGCGGTGAGTGTGGCGAGGAGCACAGAGTCAGTGAAGCTCCCCCTGCTGACTCGCAGGTCATCAAGGGTCTCAAGGTATCGCCAGAGTGGCTCGGGCGCTTCCTGAAAGGATTGGAAGAACTCATGGAGCCGAGGCAGAAGAATCTCGAGAATACCGGCCTCGACGAGCATGCCGAACGCCCGTCGCGTGTTGCCCCGTTGGAGCATCTTCATAATCTCCTCACGGGATCTCGAAACAGCGCATTCCAAGAGGTGGTGCCGCTGGCGGATCATCGCCTGCCACGTGTTCTCTTCCAGCCGGAAATCAAGGCACGCCGCCAGACGAACCCCCCGGAGAATGCGAATGGGGTCCTCCTGAAACCGGACATCGGGATCGCCGATGCTGCGGACCAGGCGTGCCTCGAGATCTGCGCGTCCGCCCACGTAGTCGATCACGGTGTAGTCGGCGATGTTGTAATAGAGAGCATTAATGGTGAAGTCTCGACGGAAGGCATCTTCTACTGGGGTGCCGAAGGTGTTGTCCCTCTTGATCAGGAGACTTTCCCTCGCTTCCTCCCCATCGTCCTCCTCCTCTGACTTTTTCCGGAAGGTCGAAACCTCGATGATCTTCCCACCCTTGAACAGGATGTGGGCGATCTGAAATCTCCTGCCTACGAGGCGACAGTTGGCAAAGACCTGCTTCAGTCGCCTCGGCTCGGCGTCGGTGGCTACATCGAAGTCGCCGGCGCTCCTTAACAGAAAGAGATCCCGGACGCCACCGCCGCACAGGTAGGCGGTATGGCCGGCTCGGTGCAGGCGATAGAGGACCTTCAGCACCTCCTGGGGCATGAGCTTCCGAGAGATAGGGTGCTGATCGCGCCGGATGATAGCTGGTTCCATCGAGTATCCACGAATCTGGCTGGGTTGCTGTTCCTTATAATTGGTTTCGCCCGAGGAATCAAGGGAATACCAGTGGCGGGAGCGATCCCGTTAGTCGTAACGCTACGACCTTCCCGTCATGGCTGACGGGAGGTTCTCGCCGGAGAGGAAGGAGCGCGTAAAAGAACAAGAGGCCGGTCGCGCAGACCGGCCTCAGAAAACTCATGGCGGGAGCGACGAGACTCGAACTCGCGACCTCCGGCGTGACAGGCCGGCGTTCTAACCAACTGAACTACGCCCCCGGAGACAATAGCTACCTCAAATCCGCAGCCTGTTATTTTTAGCTTACGTGTCGTCGCGTGTCAAGAGGTTTGGCGACGACGGTGATCCTCATCTTCCGCTTCTGCCATGGCTTCGTCAAGACCTTCGTCCGCTGTGTGGAGAATCTCTCTGGGTGGATTTCATCCCACACTATGTACAATACGCCGTAGCGAGATCAAGGCAAGGCTGGTTGTGGTGTCAAAAATGGCGGGGCCCGCACGTTCATGCGCTGCAGGCATCCCCATTCATTCGTCAGGCCTTAGCTCTGCATAAACTC
>Ga0335070_10011423_pt1 | contig 10372 bp, 11 predicted proteins | sample Lox_Sample_13_FD_206722 | JGI IMG/M metagenome (GOLD analysis project Ga0335070, IMG submission 206722) | Soil microbial communities from Loxahatchee National Wildlife Refuge, Florida, United States - Lox_Sample_1.3 | ecosystem: Environmental > Terrestrial > Soil > Wetlands | place: USA...
GTCGTAGTGAAGGCGACGGGCCTGATGCAGCTGCACGACGAACGACCGCTGAGTGTCCGAAGGCTTCTTCATGACTTCACCGGGGTGACCCTTCACAACCGACATGCATCGCTAGGTTGCCACCCTTGGGTACAGCCGCCCGCCGACGATGATGAGGATTGCCGTCGCCGCGAGCAGGATGGCGAAGTCCAGCGCCAATCCGAAGGTGCTCCCCCCCTCAACACCATCAATGTCCGCAGCGCGTCCACAGCCGTGATCGCGCGGTAACGGCGTGTGAGCGCATCGGTCTCGAGGATCGAAACGGAGTCGTCTGCCAATCTCGGTACTCGCTTTCGCTCACTCCCAAGCCTTCGAACGGACGAGGAGGAGGGGACGGTCCACGCCATGCAAGACCCCGGCGGCGACACTTCCATAAAACACCCGCGGCAGCCCGCTCCGTCCGTGGCTCGCCATCGCAATCAGGTCCACGTGTTCGCGCTGGGCGAGACCCAGGATCGTCGGTACGGCAGGACCGAAGGCGACGTGTGCCCGGGCCACGATGCCCTTCTTGCGGAGCTCCTCCTGGGTTTTCGCCAGGTAGGACTTGGCATCTTTCGTGAGCTCGTCGATGATCAGCGGGTCGAGCGCTGGAGTGACTCCCGCGCCATCCATCACAACGGGAATCGGCTCCACTACCTGGAGGAGAATCACTCTGGCATCGTAACGGTGCGCCACTTCTTCCACATGCGGCAAGATCGCCTCCGCGCGCTTTGACCCATCCAACGGCACCAAGATGGTTCTGTACATGCCGACCTCCTTAGGTACCTGTTCCCACTGCGCAGCGGCTCGGTATTCCTTTTGTATCATCGTGGCTCGGGCTCGACGTCCCACCACCTGCACTGTGTCTGTATCCACGGCATCGCGGGACCTACCCCTTGAATCCTAATTCAGCACCGCGCTGCTACTGACTGGACCTGTGGCCCACTGCATGTGACCTCAGGTGATCGAGGATGGGAAGTACCCTTTGCATTGCGCTTGAGGATACCACCCGCCACGCTGCATGGTTGGGACCACCGAAGTTGGCGATCTTATGCTTCGGCGAGAGAGGACAGGAAGAACCCGTGCACGAAGAGGGGCGGAAGGACAAGCCTCACTCGGCGGTGGAAAGTCGGCAGGGTTTTGCGCACGGTCAGTGGGCCCCCGCGAGTGTCTGGTCGCTCGACGGCGCATCGAACCGCTGCGGAGCGGCCTGCACGGACACCCGAGCCGCCCCGATGGCGGCCGCTTTCGAGGCCGAGGACTCGGGCCCACACCTCCCGATGGCTCCCGGTCGCCCACGCGTCACTGGGCTGTGTAGCCTCCGTCGATGACGAGTTCCGCGCCCGTGACGAACTTCGACTCGTCCGACGCGAGATACAACACTCCGTACGCGATATCGGTGGGCTCGCCCAGGTGCCCGACGGGATGCAGCGATTCCAAGTGCTTCCGCCCGCCCTCGAGGTCCCCGGCTGCGCGCAGCGTGCCCTCGACCATCGGCGTCCAGATATAGCCCGGGTGCACCGAGTTCACCCGAATCCCATAGCCCAACCGCGCACAGTGGAGCGCCGCAGACTTGGTGAGCAGACGGACGCCGCCCTTGCTCGCGTTGTACGCGGCGAGCGTCGGATCGCCTACCAGCCCCTCGATCGACGAGAGATTGATGATCGACCCGCCTCCTGTGCGACGTATCGCCGGAATAGCGTGCTTGATGCCCAAGAAGACGCCGGTGAGGTTGACGCGCAGCGTACGCTCCCAGTCGGCAAGCGACGTATGTTCGACGTCACCCGCTACGCCAATGCCGGCGTTGTTGACGAGGATGTCGAGCCTGCCGAACGCGGTGACGGCCTCCTCCACCACACGCTGCCACGCTTCCTCATCGCCGACGTTGTGCTCACGGAACATCGCTCGCCCATTCGCTCTTTCGATCGCGGCCGTGGCGTCTCTCCCAGCCGCCACGCTCACGTCGCTGAGCACCACGGCCGCCCCCTCTGCGGCGAGCATCTCCGCGCACGCCCGTCCGATCCCCATCGCAGCGCCTGTGACCAGAGCAATCTTGCCTTTGACCCTGTTCATCTCTCCCCTTTTCTACCGGACCTCAGGTTATGGCACTGACCGCTGTGCCACCTTCGGTGTCAGCACGCCAGGTGGAGTGACTCGCTCAGTTGAAACATGGAGTGTGGTGGCCTTTGATGGCGCTGTGGTCCATTGCGAGAGCTTCACCCGGTGAAAACCACCTTCTAGGACCGAAACGTGAACCGAGGAATAGGAATTCTCTCGCATTGCGATCGGGTACCCTGCGAACCAAGACGCCTCCAATAACCCGACCCGACGGCTTCAGACTGACGGTTTAGTGCACCGGGTCAGGGTCAACACCGCACGGCCCGCAGCCTCGTGCACGGAACGTGTGACGGTTGAGGCAAATGGGTACAGGCCTCGCGGCTATGGCCGCCGTGGCGACGCCACGGCAACCGATGCATCGTCTCCATGCCACTACTGGCCCAAACGCGGTTGACCAATCGTAAGTCTTGAGCCTAGATCGTGTTGGGGCGAGGTGCGTCGTGGAAGGACTAGAATGAAAGAGAAAAGAGAGAGGAACAGACCGGGGTAAGTCATCGCAAGCAAGGCACCCGTGGAAGGGAGAACCGAAGACCCCGTGTCCACACCGACGATCCCCCAAAGAAGGCTCACTGAGGAAATACGCGGTTCTCTGGAGCGCGGGCACTCGCCCAATCGCCGTGTGCCCAAAGGAGGCATTTCATGACCCGACACAACATCCCCATTGGACGCGTAATGGGGATACCGATCGGTCTCGACTACTCGTGGTTCCTCATCTTCGGCCTGCTCACCTGGTCGCTCGCGGTCAGCTACTACCCTGCCGAGTTCCGCCAATGGTCGCCTGTCATGTACTGGGCCACCGGCGCCGCAACGGCGATCCTCCTGTTTGCGAGCGTTCTCCTGCATGAGCTCGGCCACTCCTTGGTGGCGCTGCGCTACAAGATCCCTGTCCGCAGCATCAACCTCTTCATCTTCGGCGGTGTGGCACAGATCGGGGCCGAGCCACCTTCAGCAGCGGCGGAGCTGGCCATTGCGGTCGCCGGCCCGGCCGTGAGCCTCGCGCTCGCTGCGATCTTCTGGGCGGCGAAACCCGTGGTCGCTGGCATCCAGCCGCTGTGGGGCATGTTCAAGTACCTCGCCTACATCAACTTCATGCTGGTCGTCTTCAACCTGATCCCCGGCTATCCGCTCGACGGCGGGCGCGTGTTCCGTGCCGTCGTCTGGGCGGCGACGCGGAGCATGAGCCGTGCCACGCTCATCGCCGCCAACGTCGGACGCTTCTTCGGCTTTCTGTTCATCTTCTATGGTGTGTGGCAGGCATTTGCCGGAAACCTCGGAGGCCTGTGGATCGCGTTCATCGGTTGGTTCCTGGAAAGTGCCGCCTCCACCCAGGCTCAGCAGGTCACGTTCCAGGGCATGCTGAGCGGGCACGAGGTCTCACAGGCCATGAGCCCGCGCTGCATCGCCGTCCCGGCCGATCTTACTCTGCAACAGGTGGTGGACCAGCACATCCTCGGCGGCGGCCGGCGGTGCTTCCTCGTCAATCGCGGCGAGACGACCGTCGGTCTGATGACCCTCCACCGGATCAGGGAGGTGCCCCGAGCCCAGTGGCCAACCACGAGCACCGCTCAGGTCATGCTCCCCCTCGAGAAGCTGAAGCTCCTAGCCCCCGACACGGAGCTCTGGGCCGCCCTGCAGGAGATGGATCGTGACGGCGTCAATCAGCTTCCAGTGGTGAGCGGCGGGAAGGTCGTCGGCATGCTGACCCGCGAGGACGTCATCACATTCTTGCGCACGCTGCGGGAACTCGGGAGGTAGACCGTCAAACCGGATGAGTTGGCGTCGTTGTCCCTCGCGGATCTGGCCCCTGGCGACCTTGAAGGAGGATTCGTATGGAAGTCGCACTCATAACGGCGGTCGGAAGCCTCATAGTGGCTGTCTTTGGGCTGGTCACCTCCGGGAAGGCGAAGCAGCTCGCGCTGAGGGCAGAGAAGACCTCGAAAGGCGCCGAGCAAGTCCGACTGAGAGCCATCGGAGCCGGCGAGGCGCTTCTCGCCGCGATGGCAGAGCTCATGCTAACAGCCGAGGGGATTCTCTTCCGACTCTCGTCACGCACCGGAGAAGTCCTAACTTTGGAGGAAGCCCAGCAGTACGCTACCGCGATCGAGAGAGCAATTAGCGAAATCAGGAGAATCATGTACTCCACGGCGCTGTACACCACCCCTGCGATCAGGGAAAGGCTCGAGAACTTGCTGGGTCCTATCCAGAGAGGCAAGGCTGACTTCTCCCTGGCGGAGTCGTTTGTGGTCGCCCTACGAGCTGAACTTTCCGACGTCGCTGCGATGTTCCATGGCACGTACGTCAAGTAGCCATTCGAACGCGTAGTCAGTTTTGCCGCGGCGCGGGTCCGCTATCCGTCCCGCAATTGGGGGCTGCGCTTGGCGCCGACGGAAGACGGCACGCCCCGGTCCGGGCTAGATCCAGTCCGCTTCGCGTTCCAGGAAGGTCCTCAGTTCCTCACCGCTCGCAACCGCGGCGCGCTTGACGAGCCAGAGCTGCCGACGCGGCAGTGAGGCAAAGTGGTCCGCCCTGGCGAGCGCCTCGGCTTCCCAATCCGAGGCGCCGACAACGAGGTTTGCAAGGCCGAGACGTTGCGCGTCTTGCGCCCGCAAGGGCTCTTGGGACAGTAGTAACTCTGTGGCGCGGGCCGGCCCAGCGAGTCGTGCGAGAAACCACGGGAGCGCGCCCAGCGCTGGGAGTTCCACCCTTCCAAGGAGGCTCACGAACGTCGTCTGTTCGCTGATAATGCGGAAGTCGGCGGCCAGCAGCGGTGCAGCCAGTTGGAGCGCGACCTCCCCGTGTACTGCGGTGACAACGAAGGAGTTGATTTGCCTCGCCCAGTCCACCATCCGGTTGAGGAAGTTCTCTTCCCGCACGACCGTGAAGTTCTCGGGCCACGGATGCGCCTTGAGGCCTGTCGGCGGACTCGGCCGAGTGAGCGCCTCGGCGTTGGATGGACCGAGGAGAGCGCCGTCGACGAGGATGCACGTGACGGGGCTTGGCTTAGCCACCTCGCGATCGAGGCAATCCCAGAGGGGACCAAGAACGTGCGGGTCGACGCCCCCGGGGACCTCTCTGTGGGCTACCCGCAGCGTTGCGACCGCTCCCCGCTGCTCAAACCGGAAGCCGAACATGGCCTCGCCAGTGCTACCCACCTGCGTCCTCATTCCTGCCTCCCTTTGGTCTGCCGCGCCGCCAACGTCCCGTGTGTCGGACCACCATCTTCAGTTTGTTCTCCTCCAGTCCTGTGCCTCAAGACCGGAAGCTGCTGCAGGGAGAGGCCGAGTCTGAGGCAGATTGGTTGTTTCGGCGTCTGTCCAGAACGTCGGGGGCTCAGCCCAGGGAAGGTGAGATAGTGAAGCCCGATCTTTGTAGCACCCCCGACCGAACCTGGGATCACTTCCGACCCAGGCGAGAATGGGAGGAGACATGTTCGACCCACGAAGACTCAGTTTCGGCAGCACGGCTGCGATCGTAACAAGCATGGGTCTGATTGTTGGCCTCGATGCCACGACGGCGTCGAAGGGTGCGCTTCTTGGCAGCATCCTCATTGCTGGACTGGGCGACAACCTCACAGATTCCCTGAGTGTCCACATCTATCAGGAGTCGGAGAGGCTGCCAGAGCGCGAAGCCTTTCGCACCACCGGCAGGAATTTCATCGCCAGGCTCTGCGTCTCCCTCACCTACATCTTCATATTGGTGGCCTTCCCACAGTCGATGGCCGTCCGTCTGAGCGTCATTTGGGGCTTTCTTCTGCTCTCAGGATTGAGCTATTTGCTGGCCCGCGCGCGGGCTGTCTCGGCATGGTCCGAGATCTGGAAGCATGGGGTGGTTGCGCTTGTCGTCATTCTGATCAGCAAGGGGATCGGCATCTGGATCGTGAGAGTGATGGGTTCTGCGTGAGTGCGAATCGCGACCGGCCGCGACGCGACCCTGACCTGCCCCCAATTGTTGTGCCACCCGTTATGTTAGTCCCCCCATAGTTGCCGCTGGGCGGAGCGAAGCGGAGTCCAGCGGCAAACGCGGCCAGACTTCCGGTGCCGGAGGTTTGTACCCCAGGGAGCTGTGAGGCCGGATCGTGTTGTAGTGCCGGCGCCAGCGTTCGACCAGCACCTGGGCTTCCAGCAGCGTCATGAAGACCTCCCCGTTCAGCAATTCGTTCCGGAGCTTGCCGTTGAAGGACTCGACGTAGCCGTTCTCCCACGGGCTCCCCGGCGCAATTTAGAGGGTCCTCACCCCGAGCCTGGCCAGCCAGTCCCGGACCACCTGGGCGGTGAACTCCGTCCCATTGTCCGAACGGATGAACTCCGGCGTCCCACGGGCCACAAACAGGTCGGTCAAACGCTCAATGACGTCCCCACTGGTCAGATGCCGCTCGACGTCGATCGCCAGGCACTCCCGCGTGTATTCGTCCAGGAGGGTCAGCATCCGAAGCGGCCGTCCGTCGTCGGTCCGGTCCGCCACGAAGTCGCAGGACCAGACATGGTTGGGATGCTCGGGGCGGAGTCGGATGCACGAGCCATCGTTCAACCACAGACGCCCCCGCTTGGGCTGCCGCTTCGGCACTTTCAGCCCTTCCTGCCGCCAGATTCGTTCCACCCGTTTGTGATTCACCCGCCAGCCTTCACCCTGCAGGAGCCCGGTGACCTGGCGGTACCCGTGCCGCCCGTAGATCGTGGCGAGTTCAATCACTCGGCGTATCAAGCGGTACTCGTCGCCCTTGTCGGACCTCCCGTGGCGCTCGGTCGATCGCGGCTGACCAAGAACCCTGCAGGCCCAACGCTCAGAGACGCCCAATTGCCCGCGAACACGCTCCACCGCAAGCCTCCGACGCGCCGGGCCGATCAGTTTCCCGAGGCTGCCTCCTTCAGGATTGCGATGTCCAGCGCCTGCTCCGCCACCAGCCTCTTCAGTCGCACGTTCTCCTTCTCCAAGGTCTTCAACCGTCTGGCCTGCTCGACTTTCAGGGCCCCGTACTCTTTCCGCCACCGGTAGTACGTCTGCTCCGAAACCTCGAGCTTCCGGCAGACCTCCCCCGTGCTCACTCCACGCGGCACCTCGACCTCCGCCTCCCTCAGCTTGTGGATGATCTGCTCCGCGGTAAAGCGCCTCTTCGGCATCGCCTGCCCCTTTCTCGGTCCCGCTGAAAGGCCTCAACTCTAACTCTCAGCCTGGACTCGTTTCAGGGGGTCAGGTCACACGGACATCACCCCCGGCCACCGGCGCATCCACCCGCGCCGCCTAGCGACCCTCTGCCACTCCGGATCGCCGCGGTCGACCCGCCTCGACTGACTCAGCAGTTGATCGATGCGCGACTCAAGAGCGGCGGCCGTCGCGCAATCCTCGACGATCAGGATCAGCTCAGTCTCCCAGTATCCCGCCGTGACGTCGAGGTTCGCGCTGCCGACTGAGCACACCCGCCCATCGACGCTCATCACCTTCGCATGCACGTGCGGGTAGATCTCCCCGAGGCCGCGTTCCCAGCCCGGCTGCTCGGGCACCACGAGCTCGTATGCCTCAGCACCTGCCGCGACCACGTCGTCCATCCGCGAGTGCACGAGCTGGGTCGCCTCAGTTCGCGCCGTCGCCCACGGTCCCTCGAACGGTGTCCCGGCGTGCGTTGGAGTGAGGTTGCCGAACAGGGTTCGAACGCACACGCCGCGGCGGAGCGCGCGTAGCAGGGCGTGTTGAATCTCCAGAATCAGCGGGAAGCCATTCACGGTGTAGACATGTGACTGGGCCGTGTCGATCATTGCGACGTACGCATCGAGCGTGCGCGCATCGCGAAGACCATGATGGACGACGATGCGCGCGGTGACCTTTCCGGCGGGACTCGGGTCGGCGATGTCGAAGGCGGAGCCGGCGGCCGCTGTCCAGGCGTCCAGGAACGACCGGTCGAGTTCCGCCACAGCCGGCCCTTCCACCCGTGCGCCGGCGTCGAGCCAGGGGACCTCGCGCCAGCGTGACCGCGCTGTCAGTTGCACCTCGTTGAAGCCGGCGTAGTACTCATGCGAGAGATTCCGCCCGCCGACCAGCGCCACGTGGCCGTCGACCACGGCCAGCTTGCGGTGATCTCGCTGCTTCAGATCGTGAAGTGAGGGAGGGGATGTGATGGGGTTGAGAACGCGGAGCTCGACACCCGGTCGGCCGCCGAGACGCTCTAGGAGAGGATTTCGCGCGCCGAACGAACCGTGAAACCCATGGAGCGAGTCGACGACCACCCGCACCGTCACCCCGCGTGCGCCGGCGTCCGCCAGCGCCGCCTCGACCGCGCCTCCTACATCATCATCGAGGGCCATGTAGATCTGCAGGTGCACGCGGCGCCTCGCAGCAGCGATCGCCTCCAGGAGCCAGCGTCGCGCTGTGGCGTTATCGAGCTCGATGTCGACGCGGTTTCCGGCGATCAGCGGCGCCCCGGTGGTGGCCTCGAGCCGCCAACCGAGCGAGTGAGCCGCGGTCGAAGTTGATTGGACGGAAAGACTTGAATGGACCTGGTCCGCCCGCAGGGCGGCGAAGCCGATCGTTGCCGGGGCAGGTCCTCCGCGATGGACGATCGCCGCCACCGGGAAGCCGACCGCGCGCATTCGAGTGGCCACGCGCGCGAGGCGAACCTGGTCGAGGTCGGCACTGACGTCGAGCGCCGCACCCTCGTCGAGGACGGCCCGGGCATCGACCACCTGCTGGGGAAGGCCCGCTCTTCGGAGGCGCGCGCGGATTGCGCCGGCGCTCTGCGTCACGCGCATCCGAACAGCCAGCAGGTCGACCCCGTCGAGGCGCGACAGGCGGAGAAGCTCGGCCTGCGTCGCGCTGGGATCGAAGAGGACCAGCGGACGTGGACCGGGGCGGATCACCGCCACGTCCTGCTCGATCAGCGCAAGCGGATCCTGCCCCTCCCGGCCGGTGACCCGGTAGATGCCGAAGGCATCGGACGGCGGCGAAGGCGCCAGCTCGGCGGCGCCGTGCTCGCTCGTGAGCGTTGCGACCACGCGCCCCCCGGACACGACCGCCAGCGTCTGGTCAGGGATCGGCTCGTGGCGACCCACGCCGAAGGCATAGTCCGCGCGCAGCCGAATGACGCCGTTTTCGTCGACCACGTCCGCCACGTCCATGGCAGGCTGCCTCGCCCGCGGGCGGCTCTCGGCGGGAGGAAGGATGAGGACCGGCGTCCGCCATTTCCAAGCAGCCGGGAGCGCTCCCGGTAGCTTGTGCACCACCACGAGGTCGAATTGCGTCGAGGGCGGGCGGGTTACCTGCTCGACGGGCAGGCTGGTCCCCACGATCTGGAGGATCGGCGCGGCGTCCGCCGCGACGCGATTGACAAGGGCGGTGACGCGAAGGCCGGGGGTCGAGTGGTCGCGCAGGAATTGCCCGACCGCGCGGCGAGCGCGCTCGCCGAGGGCGACGCAGAGGAGGTTCTCGATCGCACGGTCACCGGCCTCGGGCCCGATCCAGAGCCCGGTCAGCGATCGCCGGTTGCGGACCTCGGCGATCTCCGGCAGCGAGCCAGAGACCAACAGATCGACCTCGGCGGCGTCGGCGATTTCGGCGAGAACCCGAGCGTCGACGTCCGGCTCTGGGCGGACCTCGACCGTCTCCGCCGCACCGCCAGCGGCTGTCCGCAGAACATCGAGCCGCTCCGTCGCGGCGACGCTCAGATCAGCCGGAGCCTGGGCGGCGAGCCAGCCGATCCTGCCGGCGGGGATGCGTGCCACGACCAACAGGAGCTGAGCGGCAGGAGCGACGCGGCGTACGACGGCTATCGCCGTGGAGGCGCCGGCTTCGAGATCGACGGCGAGGAGAACGCGCCTGTAATTCATGTGCAGTCCGCCCGTGTGGCGACCTCGATCCGGCGGAGTGCGCCGGTGGCCGCATCGACCACATGCGCTTCCATGGCTGTAGCACCCCTATCGTCGAGCTCGTAGAGGTTGTACCCAGCGCGAATCGAGTCATCCGGGTGATCGAGCGCTGCCCCGCTCGCGCAGACGACATCGAGGGGGCCAAGACGGCACCGAACGCGTGCGTGCAGATGTCCGAAGAGCACGAGGCCGCGCGTCAGCGTGGCAAGAACGAGCCTCAGGGAGGCAGCGTCCACGAGCCCGTCGCGCAGCCGCAGGAGCCGCCCTCTCGCGTCAACCGGTGGATGGTGGACGAGAATGACCGGGACCCGCCTCGCCACCTCCGGGTGTTCCAGGACCGCCTTCAGGGCCCGGAGCTGTCCCTCCCCCACGAGGCCCGCGGC
>Ga0335070_10011424_pt1 | contig 10372 bp, 8 predicted proteins | sample Lox_Sample_13_FD_206722 | JGI IMG/M metagenome (GOLD analysis project Ga0335070, IMG submission 206722) | Soil microbial communities from Loxahatchee National Wildlife Refuge, Florida, United States - Lox_Sample_1.3 | ecosystem: Environmental > Terrestrial > Soil > Wetlands | place: USA: Florida...
CCGGCCCGCGGCACCGTCCGCTTCCATCTGGAGTGGCCGGCGGCCGGGGCCGGGCGGGTGGATCTGCTCTCGGTGGCCGGCCGCGTGCGCCGCGCGCTGTGGCGCGGGCGCGTGGCCGCGCCCGGCCCGATGCTGGTGGACTCGGACGTGCGCGGCCTGGCCGGCGGCGTCTACTGGGCGGTGGCGCGCCTCGGCGCCGCCCGGGCCGCGACCCGCGTGGTGGTCGTGCCCTAGCCGCCCGCCTCGTGGTCCAGGAGCCAGCGCTTCCGCTTCAGCCCCCCGGCATAGCCGCCCAGCCCTCCGCCCGCCGCCACCACCCGATGGCACGGCACCACCACCGCCACCGGGTTCCGGGCGTTAGCGCCGCCCACCGCACGCGCGGACCCCGGGGCGCCGATGCGCTCCGCGAGCTTCGCGTACGTCGTGGTCTTGCCCGCCGGGATGGCGCGCAGCGCCGCCCACACCCGGCGCTCGAACGGCGTGCCCCCCGGATCGGTGGTCACCTCGTCCAGGGCGTCGAGCCGCCCCCCGAAGTAGGCCTTCAGGCTGGACACGGCGCGGGCCGGGTCGGGTGCGGTGCGGGTCTCGAACTTCCCGAACCGGCGCGCCAGGCGCTTGCGCACGGAGTGGGTGGTGCCCGGCAGCTCCACCCCGCACAGCCCGCGGTCGGTGGCGAACAGCTCGAGCGGCCCGATCGGGCTCCGGAACACTGCGAAATCCAGGATCATGACTGGGTCTCCTTCGACCTCACGGTCAGGGGTTGTCTCCACAGGGCCATGGCCGCGTAGGCGCGCCAGGGCCGCCAGCGTTCCGCCCGCTCCCGGATCTCGCGCGGCGTGGGCGCGCGGCCGGCCCGGCCCAGCGCCCGGCGGATCCCCAGGTCGCCCGCGGGGAAGGCGTCCGGCTCGCCCAGCGCGCGCATCGCCACGTACTGGGCGGTCCACTCGCCCACCCCGGGCAGGGCGGACAGGCGTTTCACGGCCGACTCCAGATTTCCCAGCGCCTCCAGGCGCAGCGAGCCGTCCGCCACCCGGGCGGCCAGCGCGCGCAGCGCCCGGGCGCGCGCCGCGGGCAGACCGACGCGCGTCAGGTCCGCCCGCGCCAGCGCGGCCGGAGTCGGGAACAGGCGGTTGAGCCCCGGGTAGCCGGGCACGCTCAGCGCCTCCCCGTGCGCCTCCGCCAGCCGCCCGGCCAGGGTGCGGGCCCCGGCCACGGTCACCTGCTGGCCCAGCATCGCCCGCACCATCAGCTCGAAGGGATCCCACGCCCCCGGCACCCGCAGACCGGGCGCCCGGCGCAGCGCCGGCGCCAGCAGCGGGTCGCGGCCCAGGTGGGTGGCGATGGCCCGCGCGTCGGTCTCGACGTCGAACAGCCGCGCCACCCGCCCCACCACCGCCAGCAGCTCGCGGGGCTCGGGCACGCTCAGCCGCACCCGCAGCGCCCGCTCCCCGGGCGCCCGGGTGACCTCCAGCGCGCCGCGGACGCCGGCGCCATCTCCGTGGCCGCCCTCCAGGCGGAAGCCGCGGCGGTAGGCGGAGTCGTCCACCGATTCCACCCCTGGCACCGCGCGCGCCCTCAGAAACGCCAGCGTGCCGGCCCAGTCGAATGGCTCGCGGGTGGGGATCCGCAGCTCGATCCCGCGCCGCGCCGCGGGCGCCGGCCGCTCCGCCCGGAACGCGCTGGGCGGGCGCCGGAATGCCTTGCGGAAGGCGTCGTTGAAGCGGCGCAGGCTGGAGAACCCGGCGCCCAGGGCCACCTGGGTCATGGGCAGCGCGGTCTCCTCCACCAGGCGGCGCGCGAAGTGCGCGCGGTGGGTCTGCGCCACGGCCTGGGGCGAGGCGCCCAGGTGCTGGTGGAACAGCCGCCGCAGGTGCCGCGAGGTCACCCCGAGCCGGGCCGCCAGGGCCTCCAGGCCCATGCCGTCCAGCCCGCCCTCGGCGATGAGGCGCAGCGCGCGGCGCACGGTGGCCGCCGTTCCCGGCGGCGGCGGCGCGCCCGGCGCCGCGTCGGGGCGGCAGCGCAGGCAGGGGCGGAAGCCGGCGCTCTCGGCCGCCGCGGCGCAGGCGTAGAAGCGCAGGTGCGCGCGGCGCGGCAGGCGCGCCGGGCAGCCCGGCCGGCAGTAGATCCCGGTGCTGGTGACGGCGGCCACGAAGCGGCCCTCGAAGCGCCGGTCGCGGCTCCGGAAGGCCTGGTAGCAGAGTTCGGGGTCGAGGCTCATGGCTTCCTTCCTGGCGGCCGGGCGGGCGCCGGTCCGGACGGGCCAGCCGCGCGCGGCGCGCACAGTGCGGTTATACACCCGGGCCCGGCCCGGGGCTCGCCATTTTCGGACCTGGATGTGGGAGCCGCCGCTAGCCGGGCAGCACCGGCGCGGCGTAGTTCTGCTGGTCGTCGAAGCCGTAGGAGAGCAGCAGGTCGCGCACCGCGCCGGGCTCGCAGTCGAGCATCCGCGCGAGCGCCGCGCGCGGCAGGCCGCCGCGCCGCCACGCGAAGAAGCTCAGCCGCACGAAGCGCTCCGGCAGGCGCGGGGCGCGCAGCCAGGAGGCCCCCACCACGCCGCGGTCGATGGCCCGCAGCTGGGTGTCGCGCAGCAGCCGCTCGACGTCTTCGGTGCGCAGCCGCCGCAGGCCTTCGAGCCGCCGCAGCACCGCCTCCACCGACACCCCGAAGTCGCGCGCGAGCTGGAACAGGTCCTCCGGGGTCAGCCCGGCGGCGGCCTTGCGCCGCGCCAGCACCCGGTCGAACTCGGTGTGCGGCAGGAGCAGCGCCGAGGCGAAGGTGTTCCCCAGCCGCGCCCGCTGCGCGGCGGGGACGTCGGGCGGCGCGGAGGGCGGCCACGCGATGAGCTGGAACAGCTCGCGCGCGGCGCTGTAGTTGCGCCGCCACGGGGCCTCCAGCGCGTTGAGCAGGATGCCGTAGCCGGCGGGTCCGCGGGTGCACGCGCTGGGCCCCACCAGGCCGATGTCCTCGTACCACACCTTGATCAGGAACTCCTCCTCCATCAGCCGGGCGAGGGAGAACGCCGGGCGCGAGCCCAGGCCCAGCGCGTCGGCCACCGCGCGGGCCAGCTTCTCCGCCTGCCACGGCGTGGGGTTCCGCCAGCTCCACTCGAACTCGTCCAGCCACTGGGAGGGCTCCAGGCCGCACAGCTGCTCCACCCGCGCGTAGTCCGCCATGCGCCGGGCGAACAGCGCCTCCACCCGCTTCTGGCGGCTGCCGACCCGGGCGCGGCGGCCGGTGAGGGCCCACCACAGGACCGCCGGTGCGGGGGCGGGCTCGGGCCCCACGCTGAGCAGGGAGTCCAGGTCCTGGTGAAGGGCCATGGCCAGCGCCTGGGCCTCCCAGACCTTGACCGCCCGGCGGCCCTGCTCGATCATGGAGATGGTCTGGTGGGCCGGAAAGCCGCACAACCGGGCCAGCTCCCTCTGGCTTAAGCCGTTGTCTATTCTGAACTTCTGGATCCGGGCGCCGAGCGCGCGGAGATTCTCCTGGGAGACGGCCTGCACCGGCATCACCTCCTGTTCGAAGTTCCCGCCAACAGCGTTGAATATAGATCATGACGAGATGAAATTCAATGAATTCTTACCATTCCTGGAGAATTTATTTTCTTCCTCTTGACAGTCGAATACTCCCAGGGCATCCTCTCCAGCGTGGTGGGCGGGGAGGTCCGAGCCGGCTTGGATCCCTACGCCCGAGCATTGGCCATCACCGGCCGGTCCGATCAAGGCCCGGCCCGGAAACAAGGAGCGCGACTTGTCCACACCGGCCCCCTACGATCTCGTCATCATCGGGAGCGGCCCCGGCGGCTACGTGGCGGCCATCCGCGCGGCCAAGCTGGGGCTGCGCACCGCGGTGGTCGAGAAGGCTCCCAAGTTCGGGGGCACGTGCCTGCACTGGGGCTGCATTCCCACCAAGGTGCTGCTGCACACCGCGGACCTGCTGCACGAGATCCGGAACGCCGAGACCCACGGCATCCAGGTGGGCCCGCCCGTGCTCGACCTGGCCGCCGTGCACAAGCGCAAGCAGGCGGTGGTGGACGGGCTGGCGCAGGGCGTGACCGGGCTCATGCGCCGGGGGAAAGTGACGCTGGTGCGCGGCCGCGGGCAGCTGGCGGGCAAGGGCCGCGTGGCGGTGCTGGACGCCGAGGGCAAGGCGACCGAGGAGCTGCAGGCGAAGAACGTCCTGCTGGCCACCGGGTCGGTCATCCGCGAGTTCGCGGGCATGGAGACCGACGGTCAGACGGTCATCAACAGCGACCACGCGCTGATGCTGCCGGAGGTGCCCAAGAGCCTGGCGGTGATCGGGGCTGGCGCGGTGGGCGTGGAGTTCGCCTCGATCTACAAGCGCTTCGGGGCCGACGTGACCCTGATCGAGATGCTGCCGCGGGTGCTGCCCCTGGAGGACGAGGAGGTCTCCGCCGCGCTGCACGCCTCGTTCGTGAAGCAGGGCATGAAGCTGTACACCTCGACCAAGGTGCAGCAGGTGCTGAAGACCGCGGGCGGCGCCGAGGTCACGGTGGAGGCGCCCGACGGCAAGACCCAGAAGATCGAGGCCCAGAAGGTGCTGGTGGCCATCGGCCGCCGCCCCGTGAGCGAGGACCTCGGCCTGGAAGGCACGCAGGTCCGGCTGGAGCGCGGCTTCGTGCACGTGAACCCGTACATGGAGACCGGCGAGCCCAACGTCTACGCCATCGGCGATCTGGTGCCCACCCCGCAGCTGGCCCACACCGCGTCGGCCGAGGGCCTGCTGGCGGTGGCGCGCATCGCCGGCCAGGAGGCCCACCCGCTGAACTACGACCACACCCCCAGCTGCACCTACTGCCTGCCCCAGGTGGCCAGCGCCGGCCTGTCCGAGGCCAAGGCCAAGGAGCGCGGCTACGACGTGCGGGTGGGCAAGTTCCCGTGGCGGGGCAACGGCAAGGCCTCCATCCTGGGCGAGCAGGAAGGCTTCGTGAAGATCGTGGCCGAGAAGAAGTACGACCAGGTGCTGGGGGTGCACATGATCGGCCCCCAGGTGACCGACATGGTGGCCGAGGCGGTGGTGGCGCTGGGCCTGGAGGCCACCGGCATGAGCCTGGCCCACGCGGTGCACCCGCACCCCACGCTGTCGGAGGCGGTGATGGAGGCGGCCGAGGCCATCTACGGGCTGCAGACGCATTGGTAGGAGCGGCGAGGGGGCCTTCGGCGCGGACCGCGGCCGTCGGGATCGCGCGATGAGACACGTCTGGCTCGGGCGCCTCGCTTACGCCGAGGCCATGGACCGGATGCGTGGCTGGGTGGACGCGCGGGTGAAGGGGGAGGTCCCCGACACGCTGTTCACGCTGGAGCACCCGCCGGTGATCACGCTCGGGCGCAACGCGCGCCGCACCCACCTGCTGGCCTCGCCGCAGCGCCTGGCCGAGCTGGGGGTGGAGGTGCACGAGACCACCCGCGGCGGCGACATCACCTTCCACGGGCCCGGCCAGCTCATCGGCTACGGCATCGTGCACCTGCGCGAGCGCGGGCTCGGCCCGGTGCGGTACATGCGGGTGCTGGAGGAGGCCTGCATCCGCGCCGCGCGCGGCTTCGGCGTCGAGGCTGGGCGGCGCGAGGGCATGACCGGGGTGTGGACCCCCCGGGGCAAGCTGGTGGCCATGGGGGTGCGCTTCGAGCGCGGCGTCACCTCCCACGGCTTCGCCTTCAACGTCCGCACCGACCTGGGTTTCTTCGATCTGATCGTGCCGTGCGGCCTGGCGGGGGAGCCGGTCACCTCGCTGGAGCAGCTCACCGGGCGGGCGCCGTCGCTGGAGGAGCTGGGCGGCGCGGTGGCCGCCGAACTCGGGGCCGCGCTCGCCGAGGCGGCGGGCGCATCCAAGGGAGAGGTGGGCCCGGCCGGGGCCGGGGTGCCGCGCTGACCCCCGGGCCGAGAGGCAAGTCTTCCGCCGGGCCCGCCGAGCGCGGGCGGCCGGCGCACGCGGGAAGGCCCGCCAGCAAGGAGGAGTCGTTGTCCCCGACCACGCTCAATACGGGGAAAACCGAGCCCGGCGCGGTCTCGCGGGAAGTGGCGCTGGAGCTGTTCCGGGCCATGAAGGTCACCCGCGAGACCGACGACCGCCTGGAGCGCAAGCTCTACCGGCAGGGCAAGATCGTGGGCGGCTGCTACGTGGGGCGCGGCCAGGAGGCCATCCCGATCGGCTCGGTCCTGGCGCTGGAGCCGGACGACGTGGTGTTCCCCACGCACCGCGAGCTGGGGGCGTTCATCGCCCGCGGCATGTCCCTGACCACGCTGTTCGCCCAGTACCTGGGGCGGGCCGACACCCCCACGCGCGGCAAGGACGGCAACGCGCACGTCGGCGACATGAGCCTGGGGCTCATCAACTACGTCTCGCACCTGGCCGACAGCGTGCCCATCGCCGCCGGGGCGGCGTGGGCCTTCAAGGCCCGCGGGGAGCGGCGCGTGGCGCTCAACTTCTTGGGCGAGGGCTCCACCAGCCGGGGCGACTTCTACGAGGGGCTCAACTTCGCGGCCATCCACCGGCTGCCGGCGGTGTACGTGGTGAACAACAACCAGTGGGCCTATTCCACCCCGACGCAGCTCCAGATGCCGGTGAAGAACGTGGCCGACCGCGCCCCGGCGTTCAACGTCCCCGGGGTGATCGTGGACGGCAACGACGTGGAGGCGGTCTACCTCGCCGCGCTCGACGCTTACGCCCGCGCGCGCCGCGGCGACGGCCCGACCCTGATCGAGTGCAAGACCTTCCGCATGACCGGCCACTCCGCGCACGACGACGCCGGCTACGTGCCCAAGGAGCAGTTCGAGCTGTGGGCACGCAAGGACCCCATCCAGCGCATGGAGCGCCGGCTGCGGGAGCGCGGCTGGCTGGACGACGCCCAGGTGGCGGCCATGGACGCGGAGATCCGGAAGAACGTGGAGGCGGCGGCCGAGGCGGCGCTGGCGATGCCCTTCCCCGACGGCTCCGAGACGCTGGACCGGGTGTACGCCGACCCGGCGCGGGTGGCGGACGTGTTCCCGTGGCGCCACACCGACGAGTACCGGGCCATCCAGCTCAAGAAGGAGTCCTGAGATGGCCATGACCACCTACCTGGAAGCCATCCGCCAGGCGATGTGGGAGGAGATGGAGGCCGACCCGCGGGTGTTCTGCATCGGCGAGGACATCGGCATGTATGGCGGCGCCTTCCGCGTCACCGCCGGCTTCCTGGAGAAGTTCGGCCCGCAGCGGGTGGTGGACACCCCGATCGCCGAGTCCCAGATCGTGGGCACCGCCATCGGCGCGGCGCTGATGGGGCTGCGGCCGGTGGCCGAGATGCAGTTCATGGACTTCGTGTCGTGCGGCTTCGATCAGATCACCCAGTTCGCGTCCACCAACCGCTACCGCTGGGACGTGCCGTGCCCCATCGTGGTGCGCGGGCCCTCGGGCGGCGGCGTCCACGGCGGGCCGTTCCACTCCCAGAACAACGAGATGTGGTTCGCGCAGACCCCGGGGCTCAAGGTGGTGTGTCCGGCCACGGCGTACGACGCCAAGGGGCTGCTCAAGGCCGCCATGCGCGACGACGACCCGGTGATCTACTTCGAGCACAAGTACCTCTACCGGCGCATCAAGGAGGAGCTGCCGTCCGAGGACTACGTCGTGCCCATCGGCAAGGCGGAGGTGCGGCGCCCCGGGCACAGCATCACCCTGGTGACCTACGCGGCGATGCTGTACGTGGCGCTGGAGGCAGCCGAGGTGCTGCAGCACGACGGCATCGAGCTGGAGGTCATTGACCTCCGGAGCATCAGCCCGCTGGACAGCGACCGGGTGGTGGAGTCGGTCAAGAAGACCCACCGGGTGATCCTGCTGCACGAGGACCAGCGCTTCGGCGGGGTCGGCGGGGAGCTGTCCGCGCGCATCGCGGAGGACGCGCTGGAGTACCTGGACGCGCCCATCCGCCGCATCACCCCGCCGGACACGCCGGTGCCCTACTCGCCGCCGCTGGAAGAGGCGTTCCTGCCGAACGCCCGCGACGTGGTGTACGTGGCCCGCGAGCTGGCGCGGTACTAGAGGACGGTTTCCGTAGGGGCGACCGGCAGGTCGCCCGGCGATCCACCCCGCGAGGGACTGAAGCATGAGCACCAAGGTCACCATGCCCCAGATGGGCGAGTCCATCGCCGAGGGCACCATCACCAAGTGGCTGAAGAAGGTCGGCGACGCGGTGGAGCGCGACGAGCCGTTGTTCGAGATCTCCACCGACAAGGTGGACTCGGTGATCCCCGCCCCGGCGGGCGGCGTGCTCCTGAGCATTGACGTGCCCGAGGGCGCCACCGTGGAGATCAACACCCAGGTGGGCCTGATCGGCGAGGCCGGCGAGGCTGCCGCCGGGGCGCCGGCGGCCCAGGCGGCGGCGCCCGCCGCTGCCGCGGCGCCCGCGCCCGCGCCGAAGCCGGTGGCCGCGCCGCCCGCCGCGCCCGCGGTGACCGCAACCCGCTCCACGCTGCCTTCGGCCGCCGTCCCGGCCCCGCCGCCCGCGGCTCCGGGCGTGACCCAGAAGCGCGACGGCGCCGGCCGGGTGCTGACCTCGCCGCTGGTGCGGAACATGGCCCGGCAGCTGGGGATCGACCTCGCGGACGTGTCCGGGACCGGCTTCCAGAACCGCGTCACCAAGGAGGACGTGGAGGCGTTCGTGAAGCGCGGGGGCGCCGCGGCTGCCCCGGCGGCCGCCGCGCCGAGTGCGGCGCCGGCCGGCCCGCTGCGCCCCGCCGCTGCGCCCCCCGCCGCTCCGGCGCCGGCCCAGGTGGCGGCCGCCTCCTACACCGCCTTCGAGGCGGCCGTGCCGGCCCTGCCCGGGGACGTGTGGGAGCCCATGAACCACGTCCAGAAGCGCATGGCCGAGCACATGTGGCGCGCCAAGCAGCTCATCCCGCACGTCACCACGGTGTTCGAGTTCGACGTGTCGAGGATCGTGGCCCTCCGCGCCAAGGAGAAGGAGCGCTTCGAGGCCGAGACTGGCACCAAGCTGACCTACATGCCGTTCTACGCCCGCGCCGTGGTGGAGGCGCTCAAGAAGATGCCCATCATGAACGCCTCGGTGCAGGGCGACCACATCGTCTTCCACCGCGAGGTCAACATCGGAATCGCGGTGGCGCTGGACTGGGGCCTGATCGTGCCGGTGGTGCGGAACGCCGAGGAGAAGTCCTTCCTGGGCCTGGCGCGGGCCATCAACGACCTGGCCGCGCGGGCCCGCGGCAAGCAGCTCAAGCCCGAGGAGATCCAGGGCGGCACGTTCTCCATCACCAACCCGGGCGTGTTCGGGAGCCTGTTCGGCACGCCCATCATCGCCCCGCCGCAGGTGGGAATTTTGGACCTGGGCGCCATCCAGAAGCGCCCCGTGGTGGTGGAGGGCGAGACCGGCGACTCCATCGCGGTCCGCTCCATGCAGTACTGCGCGGTGGCCTTCGACCACCGCGTGATGGGCGGCGCCGAGGCCGACAAGTTCATGAACCTGATCAAGGACCGGATCGAGAACTGGAGCGAGAGCATCTACTGATGGCCTCACCGATTTCGATCGACAACCTCCCCCAGGCCCCGCGCCCGCGGCGGCCCGACTGGCTCAAGGTCGGGATGCCCGGCGGCGAGGGCTACACCCGGGTGATGGACCTGGTGAAGGGCCACCGCCTCCACACCGTGTGCCAGAGCGCGCGCTGCCCCAACGTGGGCGAGTGCTGGGGCCGCGGCACCGCCACGTTCATGATCCTGGGCGACGTGTGCACCCGGCACTGCCGCTTCTGCTCGGTCACCAGCGGGCGCCCGCAGGGCTACGACCTGGACGAGGCCGAGCGGGTCTCGGACGCCATCGCGCACCTAAAGCTCAAGCACGTGGTGGTGACCAGCGTCACCCGCGACGACCTCAAGGACCACGGCTCCGAGGTGTACCGGCGCATGATCGTGCTGGTGCGCCAGAAGAGCCCGGGCACCACGGTGGAGCTGCTGATCCCCGACTTCCGCGGCCACCGCGAGCCGCTCGAGCGGCTGCTCTCGGCGCGCCCCGACGTTCTGGGGCACAACGTGGAGACCGTCCCGCGCCTGTACCGCCGTGTGCGCCCCGGCACCCAGTACCCGCGCTCGCTGGGCGTGCTGCGCGCGTCCAAGGAGATCGAACCCTCGGTGCGCACCAAGACCGGCATCATGGTCGGCCTGGGCGAGGAGCCCGAGGAAGTGCGCCAGGTGATGCGCGACGCCCGGGAGCACGGCGTGGACATCTTCACCGTGGGGCAGTACCTCCAGCCCACCAAGGATCATCTGCCGGTGGAGCGCTTCGTCCACCCGGACGAGTTCCGCATGTACAAGGAGTTCGGGCTGCGCGAGCTGGGCTACCGCCACGTGGAATCCGGCCCGCTGGTG
>Ga0335070_10011426_pt1 | contig 10371 bp, 10 predicted proteins | sample Lox_Sample_13_FD_206722 | JGI IMG/M metagenome (GOLD analysis project Ga0335070, IMG submission 206722) | Soil microbial communities from Loxahatchee National Wildlife Refuge, Florida, United States - Lox_Sample_1.3 | ecosystem: Environmental > Terrestrial > Soil > Wetlands | place: USA...
GGCGGCTTCCTCGGTTGTGATGAGCTCCACCCCAAACCGGCGGGCCTGAGCCACGGCCCGCCGGGAAAGATCTGCTCCCGTCAGGCCATTCGGGAAGCCCAGGTAATTTTCGATGCGCGAGCTGGTGCCGGCCTGTCCGCCGGCGGCTTCGCGCTCGATCAGGATCGTGTGCAGCCCTTCTGAGGCTGCGTACACCGCGGCAGCCAATCCGGCCGGGCCGGCCCCGATGATCGCCAGGTCATAAAAGGGTTGGCTCGGGCGGGTTTGCAGGCCGATTTTTTCCGCCAGGGCCTGCAGGCTCGGTTGAACGAGCACGCTGCCGTCCGGAAAGAAAATAACGGGGAGGTGAAATTCACCCTGGTTGACAGCTTCGACCATCTGCCGGGCCTGGGCGTCCTTTTCGATATCCAGCCACTGGTAAGGCACCTGGTTGCGGGAAAGGAAATCCTTGACGGTATGGCAGCCGGCTGACCACTGCACGCCGGCAACCCGGATTCCATCATAAGGGAGGACGGCGCTGGCTTTCCAATCGTTCAGCAGGTCATCGAGCACAGGGTACAGGTTTTGCTCGGGTGGGTCCCAGGGCTTCATCAGGTAATAATCCAGGCCAATCTGGTTGATGCTGGCAATGGCGGCAGCCGTATCGGCATAAGCCGTGAGCAGCACTTTGCGGGCATCGGGGAACAATTTTTTCGCTTCTGCCAGAAACTCCGTTCCGCTCATAGATGGCATGCGCTGGTCGACCAGGAACAGTGCCAGCGGAGCATTGCGGCGTTTGATCTGCTCTGCGGCGGTCAGAGCTTCCTGGCCAGAGCTGGCTTTGACCAGCCGGTATTCGCTGTGGTAGTGGTTGCGCAGATCGCGTTCCACCGAATCGAGCACCTGGATATCATCATCCACCATCAGAATTATAGGTTTCGGCATAAATCTTCTCTTGTCATGGTTAGCTGTGCGCTGCAAATGGATTAAGAACACAAACAGCCATTGGCTGGCTCTTTCCCTTCAAATCCAGCAAGCGTTTTTCTGAATCGAGCGGCAATCCTGCTTTAGCGTGCGTATCTTCGCTAATGAGGATTTCTCCTGAGTTGGCCGCAGAAGAAAGCCGCGCCGCGACATTCGGCACATCGCCCAGAACGGTGATATCTGTCGCCGCGTCGTGCGATCCGACCGTGCCGATGAAGGCTGTGCCTGAATGTATCCCTACACCTACTTCAATCCAGGGGCCGTCACGTTCACCTTGTCCGGTAGCATGGAGCAATGCCTTGGCGGCGTTGATTGCTGCCCGTTCGGGATTGGATCCGACAAAATAGGGAATGAAGATCCCGATCACCTGGTCACCCACAAGTCTATCAACCCAGGCGCGGGAATTGAGCAGTACCTGGCTGCTCACGGAGAAAAAGCGGCCGATCAACCGGCTAAACTCAACTGGTTTCATTCGCTCACCTAACCTGGTTGAGCCTCTCACATCGGCAAAGAGCAGGGTGAGTTCGATCTCAATGCCACCAATGTGATCTGTTGCGACAATTTGGCATTGTAGACAGAATTGCGACGTCAATCGGGACGGCCCGCGACCGATCATGCGCATGAGGGGGGCAAAGCCGCCGTCGAAAGGGGAATTACAGAATTTGCAGCGAGCATGGCCGGGCAGAAGCGAGAAAAGGTATCGCGATTCTCGCAGGGGAATCTTGGCATTGGCGCCGGTCAATAATCCATGCCACCATTCTTCCGGAGACTGATTTTCACTCATGCGCATAATCCTATTCGTTAAATAATCCGAATACAGCAACTTATTCTGATTAAGTTTATATTTAATACAAATTATATCAAAAATAAATCGATTAAATCAATCAGACTTAAAAAAGATCCTGATTCCCGCCAGGACCGCCTGCAGGTTGCCCTGGTAAGCCAACGAGGCTTCCGTGTAGGGCGAGAAACCACAACGGGCGCAGTCGATATTGGACCGGCCGCGTAAATAGCAGCCCTGGCTGACTGTGCCATCTGGATTGGCCGAATCCACCAGCCACTCGACGCAGCGCCAGGTGTTGTACTTTAACGCCTGCAAAGAGGCGCTGGAGTTGAGGAGGGGAAAGCCCTGCCGTTTAAGTGCAACCAGTTTCTCCAACAATTCGGACCTCTGCTCGATATCCAGGAAAAGTTCGTCGCGCCCGTTGTAGGGATAATAGAATTGGACGGTGATTCCCTTTACCAACCCGCTGAGGAAGCGGACAAGGTCCGGAATTTCGGCACTATTCTGATTGTTGATCGTAAGGTGGGCATAAATATTCGGGTGGCGTGACTGGCGGATATTGTCCAGGATGCGATTATAGACCGCGGCGCCACGCAGCCGGTCATGGGTTGCGGCAAAGCCATCGATGCTGACCCACAGGATATTGACCGGCGCATCCAGCGGCAGAATCCCGTTGGTGGTCATCCCAACGCAATAGAAGCGCTTTTTAGCTTCAGCGATCAGATCGTAGATCGTATGGCTGCCATCTCGCCACAGCATCGGCTCGCCGCCCTCAAAGATCAGCAGGCGGTTGCCGCGCTGGTGAAGGCGCTCGAGTAAGTTGCATGCGTTGTCAAAAGAAAGATCCCGGTCAACCAGCTCGTAAAACGGGCACTGCTGGCAGCGCAGATTGCAGCGGTAGGTCGGCTTAAAACTGGCCAGGAACGGCCTGCGCTGGCGCTCGAATATGTATGTCTTAAAGATATACCCGGCGGCTGGGAAAAAGGTTGAGCGGAGCATGCATTAACTATAATATTGATTGTCTGGATTAGCCGGATAATATTACTGACGAGCACAAAAAATATACCTGCGCCGACCCACAAAAGTGACCGGTTGAATTTCATTTTATATCCTTCTAAAATGAATAAACGTTGTATCTTTTACTTGTAGCCTGTTTATCGTCAAAGTATAACTTCGTAGTAACGACTTTAGTCGTTACTACGAAGTTTAGATTCACCCTTGACACACCACTGGTCCGATAAACTATATCAAAAGATACTTGGGAACAACACCTTGACCAATTCTTATGCGGCTCCCATCTCTGGCCTTCCGGGCATATAGAAGCAACCGGATGCCCATTAATCAATCTGGCCATTGTTTCCCTTTCAGAGCATTTTTTCACGACCCATGCTCAACGAAATGCGAAAATAAAAGTATCCGTGCTCTGTCCCGGCTGGGTTTAGACCCGGATTATGGAAGCCGCACGAATAGCCCTTGAAGCAGCGGAAGCCGGTGTTAGCCTGAACAGGCTGGCCAACGATAAGCTGAGCAGGGGATATTGAATTAGCTTTGGGGAAGGACGCCAGGTTATTTATGATTGTGTCCGAAACCATTCAGTGGGGATCAACACCTGGACCCATCTAAATTAAATACTGGAGTCTGGCGAAAAATGGATAAGTTGAACATGGGGCGCCTCCTGAGTAGAATGACTAAAAAGCCAACTACCTGTTCCGACAGGAGGTCATCCCATGTTCACCCGTATTGTACACAATTCTCCCAAGATATGCACATTTTTCGACTCGTTGAACCTGGATTTGTCCAAGCCGCAACGCCAACACATGCTCAATCTGATGGATGCGCTGTTGGTCTGCGAAGACACGAAAACGCTGGCAGCGCTACAACGGCAATTCATCGAAGCGCCGGATGCTTCCAACATGGCCGATTTTCTGCGGATCAGCCCTTGGAAAGCAGAAGACATCCGGAATGCAGTGCGCCTCCATCAGGTGAACTGGGCTGTAGCTCAAGCCGAACGGTTGGGCTTACCCAAAGTCCTCTCCATCAACATCGACGACTCCTTAGGCGAGAAAGACAAGGATACCCGCCATCTGGAACCGGTCGACTGGTTTTACGATCACAGTGGGAGTACCCCTGGCAAACCAGTCTTCAAGAACGCCTTATGCTATCTGGAAGCGAACCTACGCATCGGGAAGATGGTTGTCACCGTCGATCTGCGGCTCTATGTGCGGGCCAAGACCGTCCGGCGACTCAATCGTCACCGCAAGCCCGGACAACGCATCCCCTTTCGCAGCAAGAACAGCCTGGCAAAAATCATTTTGGAAGCGTTGCGCCTCTTGTTGCCGGCTGGCTGGACCATCTTTGTACAATTCGACAGTTGGTACGCTTCCGAACAGTTGATCAACTATGTCCACCATCAAGGTTGGCACGTGACCTGTGGTCTCAAGCACAACCGCAAGCTCAATGGCAAACCCATCGATCAGATCGCTTCCGCTCTCAGGCACAGGCGGTACACCCACGTTCGGGTGACCGCTGCGGACGGGAACAAAACTACCTACTATGTGCGCCAAACGACTGGCCACTTAGAGAAAGTTCCCTTCGAAGTTCGCGTATTCTTCTCCAAACGGCACCCCAGGGAGAAATCCCCGGCGTACTTCATGAGTACGGATCTCACTCGCTCGGCCCAACTGGCCTTGCAGGGTTACAGCGGATGCTGGTCATACGAAGTAGGCCACTTCTTTTTGAAGATCCAGCTTGGGTTGGCCGACTTCCGGGTACGAGCCTACCAGGCGGTGGACAAATATCTGGTCATCGTGCTCTTGACCTGGGCTTATGTCGAACAGCGCTTCGAGCAGGAGCGCTCGGCTCAGATCAAGACTTATGGCGATTTCATCCGGCGGCATCAGGACGAACATGCAGTCGAGTGGTTGACCGGCGCAATGCAGATGATGCAAGAAACCAACGATTATCAGCAGGTCTTACATCGCTATTTGCGTCTGGAAAATTTGCCTACTTAGGTCTTGTTTGCCGATCAGGCTGTAATATTGCTGGGCGAAATAGGCCATTCATGCCCAGTAAATATTGCATGCCTGCAATCGCCTTCAAGGGCGTCGATGTTTTCAGTTATTAAGATTCAGATTCGCCAATGTCCAGTTAATAATTGAAAATTTTAAGGATATGGCCTTGGAGTTGTTGTAGTTGTTGGTGTTGGGGTTGCTCCAGGTGGCGGATAGGCTCCCATTCTGGCAGGAGTAGAAGTCGGTTTTGAGGTTGCTGTAAAAGCTGTGGCTGATAATAAAGCTTTAGGGACCATCGGTCGTGGATACCAATCGCCATTAATACCTTCGGCAGCGGCCCAAGATTGTGATTGAGTGTCCACATCATAAATAAAGTGAAGTAGGAATTTTCCTTCTGAATCATTAATATGAACTCTGATTAACGATATGTTGGTTTGTTTAATAAAATCATGATTAAACAAGCTTGATCGTAGAGAATTCACAAAACCGTTGATATCATTACTTTCGTCAGTTGAATTTACATTTGAGGGATAAGATAAAAAAAGTTCAACGAATTTCGTATTATTCCGAACGATATTATCGGAAGTGACTTGATCGGTAATTATTTTTAATCGATTCAATATTAAGCGATTTTGCAATAATTCTTTAACAGTCTCATTGTCAGCGCCGATTGACTTAACTTCAGATAATTGTTGTGATGGATCGCTAGAATATAAAAAAGTTGTCGAATCAGAAATAACCTCATTGTTTATATTTAAAAGAATGATTCTATAACTGTCCAACTTAAATCCAATAAGATAGGCTAACGTTGCCTCTCTCTCTGCAAGAAATAAATGCCATTCATCATCTTCTGCTGCGGAATCTTTATTGGTTGAACCTTGCACAACAATCTTAATTTCAACCGGGGATGTGCTAAGAACATCAACTTGTTTTATTGGAACACCAAACTGTTTTAATCTTGCACTTATAGTATCAATACCCTGAGATGGGGGTAGGATTAATTGAGAGTTTGGTTTTGATTGATTGGTTTTTATGAGACTGATCGCAAAGATAAAAAAGACGATCAATATTAGTCCCGAAGTAATCTCAAGAATTAGACTTTTTCTCATATTTTCCTCCAATGAGGCCAATAAATCTTTTAATATGTCAATCCCTATTTTTTAATTACCGGTAAATATACATCCGTTCCCCTACCAATCGCAAGAAAACTTTTGTAGTCAATCTTTATGGCTTGATAAGGAGCCATAGCGTATAGATTGCTGTCCAAATTGGGATCAATCCAAATATTATTTACATTTCTGACCTTAATGTAATCATATAATGTAAACATTTCGGTGCTTGGATAGTTATGGACTTCTGCCTCAGCAAGAACCCATGTTGGCGAAGATTGGGTATAAGAGCAATTTCGTACTTGCGCATTTATGACGGAGCACCAGTAATTATTGCCTTGTGTACTATCATAATAAACTTGATAATTGACAGTAGTGCCCCAATTCTGATCTTCCTGAAATTGAAGGCGATAATATGTTGGATCATTAGGATGATTTTCACATCCTATCAAGCAATACTCATAATAGGTTTTAGGATTTGTCATACCAAATTGTGTGTTTAATGTAAAACCCCAACCTGCTTGTACCCAATGTGGGGGAGTTGTTGTGACAGCATAATACTGAAAACAATCATAAGATTGATCACACGGTTCAGAATGCAGCATGGCTGCTGGCGTATAAATATTTGTTTGAATTCAAGAGTATTTATAGTCCGAATAGGACAAATAGAATAATATTGTCGCACTAGCTGATACAGAATTTATCAACAAAAAAGATAAAGTTAAAATCAAAATACAAACGACCGAAATTTTTCGCCTCATATGATATTCCTCCCTTTTTCTCATGAATTGACCCATTAAAACTCTAAAAACGTAACATTTCCCACTTTCATTATTTGTGTTCTAAAATAATATTAGCGAAATATTTCACAAACTTCAAGTAAAAATGAGATTCAGTCAGGAGAATTGCATTCATTTCATTAAAAAAACAAATGGATTTGAATCTGTTATATAGATTAAATTGTAGGCCCCGGCTTTCATGACCGGGGCCTAAAATCATGCTTTGTTTATGAAGTTATATTATTAATGCTTGTAAGTCTAAATGGGATAATCGTCATGCAGCAACTGGAATCCTGGCAGCTCGAGCAGCTCCTCAAAAATTGAGCGATAGCGGTGGACAAAATAATAGTCATCTTTATCTGTTTCAACATCTTGATAAAGAAAGGTCTGCCCCAGCAGGCGGTTAACCATCCGCGGCACATCCCGGCGCGCCTTTTCAGACATATCGGTAAGAAGGACATCCATGTTGAGAGGCATATTAACCTTACACCTTGCGATTGACTTTTTCCGGAGAAAATGCCTGGGTAACATCCTGCATCATCTTGGAACGCAGGGAGAGCAGTTCATCTGGCTGCAGGGTGGATAAAATTACTTCCTCCGGATTGAAAGGAGAGCGGCGGATGGGAGGGGTGTAGAAACTATGCAGGTCAGGCAGCCGGACAGGCATTTGCTTCAAGCCGGGCGATTCGGCCAGCAAATCGATATACCCTTCATCAGCCAGGTCTGCCAGCATCTTTGCCAGCGAACCCAGCCGGTCTTTGAAACTCCCATCTGCGCTGCCCAGTTGATAGCGGATTTGGCGGAGGGAGGTGCGCAAATAGGCCGCGTGACGGTGATCGATATTGTCCAAAATTGGATCCAGACCTTCTAACTGGTGAGCAATAAACTGCAAATAATGGCTGATTTCAATAAATTTGAATTGGTGTTGCTGCTCAAACCCTTACTGGGTATGAAAAATGTACCATGGGTCCTGTGCGGGTTGATTCTGGCTATTTTTGACCGCAACATGCAGGATTGGATGCAGGAGCATGAGGATGAAATAAGCGTTCATGATGCTGTGATGGAAGCCCTCAAAGAGGAAGGGGAAGAGAATATGATCTCACCAATATTCTCAAATCGCCCGGAAAGCTTGAGCAAATTGGGCTAAAGCTTTTCTCAACAAAGTCAGGTTTGCGTGAACGGGTCGAAAAACAGATTTTTGGTTCTGTAATGCCTGGGGCGCGGTTGGGAAAACCAGGCCAATCTTCTTTGGATTCTCCCGAAGCGGTTGGACAAGCGGTGCATTGGCAGATAAGGATTAGGTTAATATACATCCTATTTCCGGTGAGAATTGGGTCTCGACCGGTATGCAATTAAGTGATTTGGAGAGATTAGACAATGAGATGGAGGAGCTGACAAACCGGATGGACAATACAGCCAGGAAGGCAGTTGAAGATTCTAAAAGTTGGCTGGATATTCACTGGTCGTTTGGAATGGCGTTTTCGGTTTCCCATCTTTCCAGCTATATTTTTTGGTTAGTAAATTATCTTTTCGGTATAGTGGTCTTCGTGATTATATACACATTTCTCGCATAATACCACTTCTTCTTGCTTTTCTTCCGAACAAGTGAGGCAAATCCAGGTGGCGGTGGTTTGCTTGTCTTTCTTTGCACAATTCACGCAGTACCGGTACCTGGGCTTGTTTTGATCAACCTGGCGTGGGTATTTCACCTGCTTTTCCATCTCAGTCAAGGATTTCAACTCCAGGGTATGCTCGATCCAATCCCCGAAATCGTAGACATACTTGAGCTGGTCACCCACCTTGAGTTTCAAAGCAGCGATGGGGATGTCGTCACCTTCAGCCGGCTCAAAGGGATTTACCCTGGCAATCTCAACCTCGCGGAAGCGTTTCCGGGAACCCCCGACTCGAGCGACCTTTTTCCAAAAACCGGATAGGTGGTCCGAGGTATCGTGTTGGAAAGCGCGCCGCAAGATCGAGTCAAGTTCAGATAAATCTTCCCGCCCCAATATTTCGATCTCTCGCCAGATGGAAGGATTGTGCGCAAAATGAGCGCGCAGGCGGTAAACAAGCTGCCCCTCTTCTTTTGTGAAAGATTCCGTTTGCGACTGGGGCTCTTCCCCGGTTATCTCCATGACCATTTTTTCTAGCGGCGAAAAACCACTATCGGCGTAATGGATGCGCCAGCCGTCCGAGGTCATGCGCGAGTCGCTTGCCACGATCACCATCCAGTGGTCTGGGGGAATCCCGCACTTCTCAGGCAATTGAGCATATAAAGTGGGCAATGCGACAAAGTCGTAGATATTCTCATCAGATGAGGCTTCTAGCATGGCATACAATCCGTCAGCCATCCATTGGTTACGCCTGGCGATTTCCACCGGGTGTTGGTCGCTAAAGCGTTCGCGTTCTAAGCGAAGGACGCCCTTTTCCCAATTTACAACCGTGACCAGAATGTGGTCCTTGAAATACATTTTCTGCGAGCGGAACCACTCCTTAAAGACAACAACCGGCTCTTTATACTCGTCTTCCTCGCTCAAAGTGAAGGGCAACTTGCGTGGGACTTCCGTGATTTGAAACGGGATGGAGGTATCTTCTTTATCAATGAAAAGGAGATTCTCCCATTCAAAGGAAGAGGGTAAATAAGACTGGAAGCACTCGCTGAAGGACAAGGCAGCCCGGTCCACCTGCTCCCTGGTCAGGCGGAGGCGATAACGCGCCCCCTGGAAGGCCAGACGGAGCGGTAAGATGTGATCCTTATCCTTAAAGACGAGCTGCCGGCCCTCTTCCTGGCGGATGGCATTTAGGGTGGCCTGGCGGGGATTTTTAGCCTTGGAGGGGCGCAGCTCTAGGATCTGGGTTGCTAAGTCATCGACAGCGATGGGCCCGTCCAGCGAGGCCAGAAGGGACTGGAGAATTTCAGCGTAATTTGGGGACCTGGGTAATAATTCGGACATTTTCTTCACCTTACGTACACTGATCGATTTTACCAAAATTTCGCGTGATTTTAGGGGCTCATGATGGCTGATTTTAGCTCACTGATCTTCCTATGCTTGAATCCATCCTGCTAACTGCCCAAAGGTGGCGGTGTGACTTCTTATGCCTGAACAGATATCACATAGTTAAGACTGGCCATTCGCTGAAATGACATTGACTTTCATCAATTATCCGCCAGACGGGTATAGGCATCAACCGGTAATCCGAGCAAATCCAAAATACTGAGCTTATGCTCTTTTTGGGATTGTTTTCAATCTAGCCGGTGAGTTTTTCCTGGTTACGCTGGAGGTTTCGACGGACGACAAACTCAATCAGGGTCAGAAACCGGATCGCCAGGCTTAGCAAGTTGGTCAGGCCAGCGACCTGGTCATCGCGCTGGATGAAGAGGGGGTTGAGCGATAGCGGAGTGCCTTTTAGACGATGAAAACCATGTTCGACTCTCACTCGTTTGGGTTCCAATTCGTACACCCGCAGCCCATTCTGCCCCAATTCCGCCTCAATCGCCTCCCAGGTCGCAGGTTTGCTCTACCACCGCAGCAGAAGCATCAACCGGTCACCGGTGAAGTCCAGCTCCCCCACCTCCTGCCCGCTGATCCGCTTGATCGTTTCGCTGGCTTGTCGTACCCAGGCCTTTACGGGTTGTTTGCAGTGGTCGCCCTCCGTCAGCATGTGAGCCAGCCATATGACCGTGATCCAGCCCCAACTTAGCCCTTGTTGCAACCCATGCCGCTTCA
>Ga0335070_10011427_pt1 | contig 10371 bp, 9 predicted proteins | sample Lox_Sample_13_FD_206722 | JGI IMG/M metagenome (GOLD analysis project Ga0335070, IMG submission 206722) | Soil microbial communities from Loxahatchee National Wildlife Refuge, Florida, United States - Lox_Sample_1.3 | ecosystem: Environmental > Terrestrial > Soil > Wetlands | place: USA: Florida...
TGGCCGATCGGCTGGGTGAATCAGCGACCACCAGCGGCGCACAGACTCCTGTACTTCCGCTTCGCTCTTTTCTCCCACCACGAGCGCATCGATCAGGCGATAAACCTTACTCTTGATGGCCTGGTACGAGACCGAGATCTCTTGTGGCATAAGGGTCCTGGGTGCTGCGTACCTCGGGATAGTGCAATCGGCGAACCAAACCTCTAGGTCTTTAGTTTCCGGCGGCTTAGAAAGATTCACACAACGTTAAACGTACGATGATTGGAAGAAATCTGGTATGAGATATGAATTCTGGAAGGAACGTCGATCAGGAACCAGGCCATGACAGCCCTCGGGTGCGATTTCCGGATACCGGGAACACTTGCATGAGATTGCTGGAACGGCAGTTTACAATGTGGCGCTCTACTCAGCTTGGGAGGCGAAATGAAACGATGGGCGTGGCTTTTGGCAGTGCCGGTCTTAATCTCATCAGCGGGAGCGCAGCATTCAGAGTCACTGAGCGCTCGGGGTACCGACTCCAACAATAGCTCACAGGGTTCCTGGCACGATGCGGCTCCCGAGGAGCGCATGTTCTTTCCCAAAGACATGTTTTGGGGTTGGGCCCAGTTCGACCTGGCCCCGCCGCACAATGAAATCGATCCCAACCTCTGCGCCGGGAACTCTTACGTCGACGGAGGCGCCAACGCACCCTGTAATATGTTCGCGCGGTACATGCTCTCAGGGATTCTGGAGGTGCGTCCTTTCGGGCGCGGTCCCCTGCGGCGCTTCATGGTATGGGGCGCTCCGACCTTTCTCTTCGGAAAGAATGTGCCGAAGACCCTTTACACCTGGTCTCCTGACGCAATCGGGATTGAACACTCCTGGGGAGCAGGGATCTATATCACGAAAGGCTTTGAATTTCGCGTGACGCAGCACTTCCTCTTCGATCGATTGGGAGCACGGAACAAAAATCTGGGCGTGGCCGATCTGGGAAACAACGGCCCTTGGGGCAGGTATATGAGCCTGGGCGTGCGAAAAACCTTTGGGACGCGCCGCTGGTGAATCCGATTAAGCTACAGCCGGTGCCGGCCTGAGCAATCTCCGGATCAGCCAGACGATGCCGGCCACAAGGAACCCGAAAACGACCAAAGGCACTGCAAAGATGAGGAGGAGGATCCAGCCGCCGCCTCCAAGGTTGGTCACATCGCCGCCCACTCTGGCCGTCGGGTCCCGGTGCACCTTTCCGCCGAAGACAGTTACATCTCCGTTAACCTCAACCTCTCTCTCCATGCGGATGTTGCCCGCGAAGCTGGTGGCGTCACCATCGATCTGGCCGTTCTCTTCGACAATGATGCTGCCGCCAAACGTCGTAACGTCCCCGGCTACGTGGCCCTTGACCCGGATGCTGCACCCGAAACAGGTCGCTTCCGAGACGTCCTCGTCGGGTCCTACGCTGATGTTGTGGCCAACTTCGGTGCGGTCGCGGCTCCCGGCGGCAAACGCCGCAGTTGAAAGCGCTAAGATGATCAACAAGCATTGGGAAGCCGGATTCAATCTCATGAAACCTCCAAGGCACAAGCGGCCGCCGCGAATCTCCAACCCGGAATTATCCCATAGGTCCCATCGCCGGGGTGGCCTTGCGAAGCTCGGGGCTAAAAGGCCTGTGTAAAATGGCGACTCACATAGCTGAAATTCTTTATAATTTCCGTTTTGCGTTGCAGCCCGAAATTCGGGGCGGTGGAGGCTTAAGCAATGTCGGGTGTTTATAACGGAGTTGCGATTCCCACAGACGGCAAGAAGATCAGCTACGCCAGCGGCAAGTACGACATTCCCGATAATCCCGTCATTCCGTTCATCGAAGGCGACGGCACCGGGCGCGATATCTGGAGGGCTTCCCTGCGCGTGTTCAATGCCGCGGTGGAGAAGGCTTACAAGGGTAAGCGGCGCGTGGTCTGGTACGAGGTGTTCGCCGGGGAAAAGGCCAAAGCGAAGTTCGACACCTGGCTCCCTGACGATACCGTCGACGCAATCCGCGAGTTCCGCGTCGCCATCAAGGGGCCACTCACTACACCGGTCGGAGGCGGTATCCGGTCGCTCAACGTGGCACTTCGGCAGATTCTTGATCTTTATGCGTGTGTGCGCCCGGTGAAGTACTACCAGGGCGTCCCTTCTCCGGTGAAGCATCCGGAACGTATGGACGTCGTTATTTTCCGAGAGAACACGGAAGACGTTTACGCGGGGGTCGAGTGGGAGCAAGGCACCGCGGAGTGCACACGCCTCATCGAGTTCCTGAACAAGGACATGCTGAAGGGAGGAAAAAAGCAGATTCGGCTCGACTCTGGTATAGGAATTAAGCCGATTTCCGTCACCGGAACCAAGCGCCTGGTCCGCATGGCCATTCAGAACGCGCTCGAGACCGGACGCAAAACCGTGACCCTGGTTCACAAAGGAAACATCCAGAAGTTCACCGAGGGCGCCTTCCGCAAGTGGGGATACGAGCTTGCCACCGAAGAATTCCGTGACAAGGTGGTGGCCGAGCGGGAGAGCTGGATCCTTGACAACAAAGACAAGAACCCGAACCTCTCGGTCGCGCAGAATGCCGAGATGATCGAGCCCGGCATGGAATTTGCTCCGCCCGCGTTCCGCCAGTCGGTGGAGAAGGAAGTAAAAGACATCCTCGATGCCATCTACTCCTCCCACGGCAATGGCGCGTGGAAGAAGAAGATTATGATCAACGACCGCATCGCCGACTCGATCTTCCAGCAGGTCGTTACCCGCGCCGACGAGTACTCCGTGCTCGCGACCCCGAACTTGAACGGCGATTACATTTCTGACGCGTGCGCCGCGCAGGTCGGAGGACTGGGTATTGCTCCCGGTGCAAACATCGGCGACGGCTATGCCATCTTCGAAGCCACGCACGGCACCGCGCCCAAGTATGCCGACAAGGACGTGATCAATCCCGGCTCCGTAATTCTTTCCGGCGTTATGATGTTCCGGCACCTGGGATGGAACGAAGCCGCCGATCTGATCGAGCACAGCATCGAGCGCACCATCGAGCAGAAAAAAGTCACCTATGACTTCGAGCGCCTCATGCCGGGCGCAACGAAAGTGAAGACCAGCGAGTTCGCGGGATACATGATCGAAAATATGGGAGCGGGCGTGCTGGTGTAGTCATTAAATTCATTCGTCTGCGGATTTTCACGGACTCACACGGATAATTCCTGGGATTTATCCGTGGAAATCCGCGACGATCCGTGGCAAGGAAGGCCTTATATGCGCAAGAAAGTCAGCATTGTGGGTTCGGGAAATGTGGGTGCAACGGCAGCACACTGGATCGCCTCCAAGGAGCTCGCCGACGTCGTTCTCATCGATATCATCGAAGGCGTGCCGCAAGGGAAAGGCCTCGACCTGCTCGAGGCCATGCCCATCGAAAAACGCGACTCCTATGTCAGCGGCACCAACGATTACAAGGACACCGCCAACTCCGACATCGTGGTGGTTACGGCCGGCATCCCGCGCAAGCCTGGAATGAGCCGCGACGACCTGCTCAACACCAACTACAACATCATGAAGTCCGTGGTCAGCGAGGTCGTGAAATATTCGCCCAATTGCATCCTGATCATCGTCTCCAACCCGCTCGACGCCATGGCGCAGACCGCCTACAAACTCAGCGGATTGCCCCGCGAGCGGGTGATCGGCATGGCCGGCGTGCTCGACTCCGCGCGCTTCCGCGCATTCATCGCCGACGAACTGAAAGTCAGCGTCGAGAACGTAACCGCCTTCGTGCTCGGCGGCCATGGCGACACCATGGTTCCGCTGCCGCGGTATTCGACGGTCGCGGGCATCCCGATCACCGAACTGATCGAGAAGAGCCGCTTGGATGCTCTGGTGCAGCGCACCCGCGACGGCGGCGCCGAGATCGTGAAGTACCTTAAGACCGGCTCGGCATACTATGCTCCGTCCGCCGCGACGACCGAGATGGTCGAGGCCATCCTCAAAGACAAGAAAAAGATTCTCCCCTGCGCCGCCTATCTGCAGGGTGAATACGGCATCAATGGCCTGTACGTCGGAGTGCCTGTGAAGCTGGGCTCGAAGGGGATTGAGCAGATCATCGAGATCAAACTCACGCCAGAAGAAAAGGCCGGCCTCGACAAGAGCGCCGCGGCGGTGAAGGAACTCTGCGGTGTCATCGGTGTCTGACCACCCGCAAAGGAGAGTTGTGCGACGAGCAATCTTGATTGCGATGGTACTGCTTGGGACGTTGAGATAAAGCACAGGGTGGACGACCTTCATTTGGGACGAGCAACGGTCATTCCGGGCGAACCAATGCTGACACGTCTGAAGAGCCGATTGCGCAATGGCGCCTAAGGCTTACCGCTTTCACTCCGACGCGTGGTCCGAGTTAGAATCCGCGGACGACTGGTATTTATCGCGGAGCCTGGATGCGAGTATTGCCTTTCTCACCGATAACTATTCCGGACTGGAGGCTATTGCCGAAGCGCCCCATCGTTGGCCAATCATCTTCACGGAACCCGTCGGTTCGTGCTCCAACGCTTCCCATTTTCGATTGTGTACTTTGAGGAACGAGATTTTGTGACCATCGTTGCGATTGCGCATGCGAAGCGGAAACCAGGGTATTGGAAGAAACGCACGCAAGATTCTTCATTCCTCAGATATCGTAATACAGCGCAAACTCATACGGGTGCGGCCTCAAGCGTATCGCATCCACTTCCTTCGACCGCTTGTAGTCCACATAAGTCCGCAGCAGTTCTTCGGTAAACACGTCGCCCTTCAGCAGGAACCCATAATCACGCTGCAAGGCGTCCAGTGCATCCTCGAGTGAGCCCGGCATCGATGGAATACCCGACATGGCCTCAGGATCCAGTTCGTAGACGTCTTTATCCAGCGGCTGCCCGGGGTCCATTTTGTTCTCTATCCCATCCAGCCCCGCCATCAGCATCGCAGCGAACGCCATATAGGGATTGCAGCTCGGATCCGGTGGACGAAATTCCACTCGCTTCGCCTTGCGCGAGGCCGAATACATCGGAATGCGGCAGGCTGCAGACCGATTGCGCCGCGAATATGCCAGATTGACTGGCGCCTCGAACCCCGGCACCAATCTCTTATAGGAATTCGTCGTCGGGGCGATGATCGCCGACAGTGCTGGCCCGTGCTTCATCAGCCCGCCGATGTACCACAAGGCAAGCTGTGACAAGCCGGCATATCCGTCGCCCGCAAATAGCGGCTCTCCGCCCTTCCACAACGACTGGTGCGTGTGCAGACCGCTGCCGTTATCGCCAAAAATCGGCTTCGGCATAAAGGTCACAGTCTTTCCATTGCGGTTCGCTACGTTCTTCACGATGTACTTGAATAACAGAAGCTTGTCGGCCGAGCGCAGCAGCGAATCAAACTTTAGATCGATTTCCGCCTGCCCGCCACTGGCCACCTCATGGTGATGGCACTCCACCTCCATGCCGCAGCTTTGCATGATGAGCACCATCTCCGACCGCAGGTCCTGGTAATGATCGGTCGGCGCAACCGGGAAGTAGCCTTCGCGAAAACGTGGCCGGTAACCGAGGTTGTTCTCTGCCCTGCCCGAGTTCCATCGTCCCTCTTCAGCGTCGATGTAATAAAACCCGTACTCCTCGCGCTGATCGAAGCGGACGTTGTCGAAAATAAAGAATTCGGCCTCCGCTCCGAAGTACGCTGCATCGGCAATGCCGCTTGAACTCAGATACATTTCCGCTTTGCGTGCGATGAATCGCGGATCGCGATCGTAGGGCTGCTTCGTCACCGGATCCACCACGTCGCAGACCAGCACCAGCGTCGGCGCCTCGGTAAAGGGATCGAGCAGATAGCAATTCGGGTCGGGCTTGAGCAGCATGTCGCTCTCGTGAATGCCCGCCCAGGCGCGGATCGACGAGCCGTCGATACCGAAACCTTCTTCGAAGCATGCTTCGGTCAGTTGCTCGATGGGATACGAAACGTGGTGCCAGAGCCCCGGAATGTCTGTGAAGCGCAGATCGAGAATCTTCGCGTCATTGTTCCTGGCAGATTCGAGGACAGTTTTGGGGTCGGCCATAAGGCTCCTTCGCGGCAAAAAGCGTCGTTGCTCGCTAGTTGTTGGTCGTCGGCGGAAACCTGCAGTCAGACGCAAGATCGGCGGGTCTCACGAGTCTTTCAGTCTGGCCGGGCCGCAAACGACTAATGACCGACGAATAACGACGGTTTTGCTACAATCGGTCGCGTCGCGCAAACCGACGAGTGTAATGCCCATCGTCACCTCTCGCAATTCGATTGTTCTTATGGCCGGCATAAAGCGGAATTTATACTTAAGCTGTCGGGCGCGAATTGCGCCGGGAAGGGCACGGCTTTCAGCCGCGCCGTTGGGATCGCAGCAGGAATTGGGCTCTAGCCCCTGGAGGTGCAGTTTGTGGAGCCCGATTGTGAGGTTCCACTAATGCGGGCGCCCGGCGATCACCCCAACGGCCAAAGCCGTTAGTGCGGCTCTGGGCGGCATGGCTGAAGCCGTGCCCTTCCCAAATACAAGCTTCCCATGGACTTCGATCAGCTCGAAACGTTTCTGGAAGTGGCCCGCCATGCATCGTTCTCGCGTGCTGCGGAGAAGCGTTTCCGCACCCAGCCCGCGATCTCTTCCCAAATACGCGGCGTCGAGGAAGAAGTCGGGGCCAAGCTGTTCGACCGCTCTGGTGGAAAAGTCTCGCTGACGGCGGCAGGCAAGGCCTTTCTAAAATACGTTGAAGAAACCCTTGATGCCCGCAAGGCCATGATGGTCGCAATCGCCGAGATGGAGCGTGTTCCCCGCGGCGAGATCATCGTCGGCGCCAACGAAGGCACCTGTCTCCACATCCTGCCCCACGTTTTCGCCGAGTTCAAAAAGCAGTACCCCGAAGTCTCCGTGAACATCAAACGCGCCGATTACGGCAAGGTTCTCGAATCCATCATCGATAACTCGGTAGACTTTGGCGTCGTCTCCCTTCCCGTCAACGACAACCGTTTGACCGTAGTGCTCATCCATCGGGATGAGTTGGTATTGATTGCGCCCCCCCACCATCCGCTGGGAAAGATGAAGTCCACCTCCATTGCCGATGCCAGCAAGTATCCCCTGATCGTTCCCAAGGCTGGACACACGCGCGACGCCATCGAGCAACTTTTTCATGAGCGCCGCCTGAAGCCCAACTTCACCATGGAACTCGACTCCAGCGAACTGCTCAAGCGCTTTGTGGCCGCCGATGTCGGTATCGGCTTCATCTCCCGCTCCAATGTCGAAGAAGACGTGCGCGCCAAGGCGCTGGCCGCCATTGCCATCGCCGACGCGCATGTCCGCCGCGATCTGGCCCTGGTGTTCCGCAAAGACAAGGCTCTCAGCCGCGCTTCCCTGGCGTTCATCGACATTGCGGTGAAGCACAAATCTACGCAAGAATTGGTGCCAGCCCCTACCCGATGATGCGATCTTTTCGATCCTTCGCCGTTCTCCTGCTGATTGCAATCGGTCCGGTTCTGGCCCAGGCTCAATCCACGGAAAAATCGTTCGATCGTCTCCCGGAAGCTACGCGGCAACTGATTGCCGTCACCATTTCGGGCAGTAAGCGCTACTCCGAAAACGATGTTATCGCCGCCACCAGCCTGCAAATCGGTACGCCCGTAGTGGAGGACGATTTCAAGAAAGCCGCCCGCCGGCTCGGCGATCTCGGCGTCTTTAGCGACATCGCTTACAACTATTCCTACTCGTCCGCCGGAACCAAACTCATCCTCCAGGTCACCGATATCGAAAAGTTCGTGCCCGTGCGCTTCGAGGACTTTGTGTGGTTCTCCGACGAGGAACTCTTGCGGCGAATCAAGGAACGCGCCCCCATGTTCAATGGCGAGTTGCCGCTCTCCGGCAATCTGGCGGACCGGGTCTCTGACGTACTCCAGGCGCTGCTGGTCGAAAACTCGATTCCAGGCAACGTCGAATACGAACGCGCCGGCCAACCCGATGGCCCGGTCGATTCAATCGTCTTCCGCGTTGGCGAGGTTCTGATCCAGATTCGCAATGTCGACTTCACCGGCGCCGGCGAGGCCGAGTTGCCTGCGCTCAAAGAGGCCGCCCGCCGCGTCTTTGACCGCGAATACTCGCGCAGTGTCCTGCACGCGCTGGTGGAGCACCAACTGCTTCCCGTCTACTATGCCCGCGGATATCTGAAGGCCGCCTTCGGCCAGCCACAACCCAGAGTCATCAAGAAGCCCGGCGCTGAGAGCGATGACGGCCCGCGCAATCTGACCATTGTCGATGTCGCCTTTCCCGTTAGTCCCGGACAGCAGTTCAAGATCAAAGCCCTGCAGTGGTCGGGAAATCAGCTATTCCCCACCGACGTGTTGCAGAAGATGGTCCGGGCGCAGCCGGGTGACATCGCCAACACCGTTCGCATCAGCGACAACCTGAGAGACATTCAGAAGCTTTACGGCTCCCGCGGCTACGTAACCACGACGATCAAGCCCGAAATCGAGTTCGACGATGCCGCGGGCACTGCGCAGATCCACCTCGAAGTAAAAGAGGGCGCCCAATACCATATGGGCGAGTTAGAGTTCCGTGGCCTTGATAACAGCCTCACGGCAAAGCTGCGCAATGCCTGGAAGATCCGGCCGGGTGATGTCTACGATGCCACGTACCTTAGCGAGTACCTCTCCACCGCGCACAAGCTCTTGCCCTCCGGACTCGATTGGGACGTCGACTCTCACGTCACCGCCAATGTCCGCGATAAGACCGTCGATATCGATCTGGTCTATTCCGCCAAAGCCCCGAAATAAGGCTTAAGACCTTTCGGTTTGTTCGGTTTTTGGAACAAAATTCGTCGCCGTGTTCAATCGCAGGCGATTGGGTTGTACTCTAGCCCGTTCTTCTCACGGAAAGGTCCGGTCGCGGGAGGTTGCACAACTGGGTAGCATCAGCCCGCGACTTGGCTCTTTGGTGAAGCTGGGGATCTCCTACAACTGTTCTACAACGTCTGGAGCGTTGCAGATCATCAGGTGGAACCCATCCGTGGTCTATAGTCCGATTTTTGAGTTTGCCCGGGCCCTCCCCCCTTATTTTTCAAACCGGGCATCCGCGCGGAGGCGCACGCCAGTGCGTCTCCGCTTTTTTCGTAACCGCACTTGTAACTTCTGTCCCAATGGAGCATCTTTGACTGAAAGGCTGAATCGTGCATGCGCCTACCCTTGCGTCAGCCTTGCCAGAAAAAACTACAAGGAGACTCTTTGATGAACGTTCGTACCCGGAACGCTGGAATGCTGCTGCTGAGCGTGCTGATGATCGTCGGCCTGGCCGTTTCTACCGGCTTCGCGGCCGGCAAAGCCTACACCGGCACTGTGAGCGATGCCATGTGCGGCGCACAGCACATGGGCTCGGCCGCCGAATGCACTCGCGCCTGTGTGAAGAAGGGCTCGAAGTATGCCCTGGTGGTCGGCGACAAGGTCTACACGCTGGAAACCACCGATAAGGCCGCTCTCGCCACACTAGACAAGCGGGCGGGCGCTAAAGCTACCGTCACCGGAACCGAGAAAGACAACACCATCACCGTCACATCGGTCAAAGCCGGCGAGTGAAGTCGGCTTCCGACCGTAGCGCCGGTATCCTGCCGCCTAGTCTGCCCTGAGCAAAGTCGCGGGGGCATCTTGCCCCCGCCGATTTTTTTCGTCCCGATCCTCTGAAATTCATATTTCCTTGACATTCCAATGTGTTAGATTGTGCATTCCTAACAGTGAAAATTTCTGTCCGGAGGGATAGGCGAATTGGGTAAAGACATGGTTCCGAAGCGGATTTTCTTCACCAAGGGAGTGGGGAAACACCGCGAGCGGTTGACCTCTTTCGAACTGGCATTACGCGATGCTGGCATCGCAGCCCAGAATCTGGTGCGCGTCTCCTCCATCTTTCCTCCCAACTGCAAGCTGCTCGCCCGCAAGGAGGGCGTGAAATACCTCCATCCCGGTGAGGTCGTCTTCGCCGTGGTCGCTGAGAACTCGACGCGTGAACCGCATCGTTTGCTGGCATCTTCGATCGGCGTGGCTATCCCGGCCGACCGCAACACTTATGGCTACCTAAGCGAGCACCACTCCTTTGGCGAGACCGAAGACGCTGCCGGCGAATACGCCGAAGAACTCGCTGCCGAGATGCTAGCCACCACCCTCAATGTGGAATTCGATCCCGACCGTTCCTGGGACGAGAAGAAGCAGATCTACCGCCTTTCAAACAAAATCGTCCGCACGGCCAACGTCACGCAATCCGCAGTCGGCGACAAGCGGGGCCTCTGGACCACGGTAATTGCCTCGGCAGTCTTGATCTTCGACTAGAACCCCATGACGCAACTGGGTTGGGAAGGGTACGGCATTAGC
>Ga0335070_10011429_pt1 | contig 10370 bp, 6 predicted proteins | sample Lox_Sample_13_FD_206722 | JGI IMG/M metagenome (GOLD analysis project Ga0335070, IMG submission 206722) | Soil microbial communities from Loxahatchee National Wildlife Refuge, Florida, United States - Lox_Sample_1.3 | ecosystem: Environmental > Terrestrial > Soil > Wetlands | place: USA: Florida...
CCACATGCACCTCTACAGCACCTTCGCCTGCGGGATCTCCCTGAAGACCCCGCCGCCTTCCAATTTCGTTGAGATCCTCGAACGCCTCTGGTGGAAGCTGGACAAGGCCCTCGCCCTCGAGGACGTGCGTTATAGCGCCCTGGTCATCCTGGCCCGTTGCCTGAAGGCCGGCACTACGACCATCATTGACCACCACGCTTCGCCCCATGCCGTCCGCGGCAGCCTCGACACCATCGCCAAAGCCTCGCTGGAGGTGGGCGTCCGCTCCTGCCTCTGCTACGAGCTGTCCGACCGCGACGGCCCGGAGATTGCCCAGCAGGGCATCGACGAAAATGTCGCTTTCATCAAGGCCTGCCGCCAGAAGAAGGACCCGATGCTGGCGGGCTTGTTCGGCCTGCACGCCTCAATGACCATCGGCCCCGAGACCATGGCCCGGGCCGTCGAGGCCTCCAAGGGCCTCGGCACGGGCTTCCATGTCCACACCTCCGAGTCGAGGTTCGACCCCGAGGATTCGCTCGCCAAGTACGGCAAGCGCGTGGTGAATCGCCTGGCCGATGCCGGCGTGCTGGGCGACAAGACCATCTGCGCCCACTGCATCCACCTGGACGACGCCGAGGTGGCCCTGCTCCGCGACACGCACACCAACGTGGTTCACAACCCGCAGTCCAACATGAACAACGCCGTCGGCGCCGCCAACGTACTCAAGATGCTCTCCCAGGGCGTGCTGGTCGGGCTTGGCTCGGACGGCATGACCGCCAACATGTTCGACGAGATGCGCTGCGCGAACTTGATCCATAAGCACGTCGCCGCCGATCCGCGAGTCGCCTTCCTGGAGGCCGCGCGGATGCTCATCGAGAACAACGCGGCGATTGCCTCGAAGTACTTCCCGCATCCCGTCGGCGCCCTGGCCCCCGGTCACCTTGCCGACGTGATCGTCCTCGACTACGACCCGCCGACGCCGCTTTCCGCCGACAACTTCCTAGGCCACCTGGTCTTTGGCCTCCCCAACGCCCGCGTCACGACGACGATCGTGGACGGTCGCGTAAGGTTGGAGAGCGGCCGCGTCCTCGGCATCGACGAGCACGAAGTCGCCGCCCGATCGCGCGAACTCGCCGCCGCCATGTGGAAGCGGTTCTGACGAACCCAATCGATCAGAGCCCGAGCAGGAGCGAGCAGCCCGCTCCCATTTCAATCGATGGGTGCAGTGCCGCTCGATTCTCACGGCGGCGCCAGAGAATCCTGAACTCCCGCCGAGCCGGACTCCAGGAAGGCGAGGACCACGCGGTTGAACGTGTCCGGCTGGTCCATCATTGCCTCATGTCCGGCGTCAGGCACCAGGACGAGGCGGGAATCCGGCGCGTGCCGCCGGATGTACATCGCGTCCTCGGGCGGATGAATCTCGTCATACGCGCCCCAGATGAGCAGAAGCGGCACATGCAGATCTCCGAGGCGGGAACGACAGGAGTGGTCAAAGATGCTGCGCAGGGCTCGAGCTGTGGCCCGCCCTTCGGCTGCGAAGCGGAACCCATCCGCCCGAATCGCCATCTGGTAATGGAACATCTCGCGGCGCAACTCCGTGTCCTGCTTGAACATCAGGGCGTAGACGTCCGGCCATCGCCCGCGCACGAAGTCGGTCACCAGCCATTCGTTCCATAACAGCTTGAGGCCGAGAGCCAGCACCAAGTTTGGCGGCGGCCAGGCACCGGTAGACCCCATCATGACGAGCTTGGCCGTGCGATCGGGATGATTGAGAGCCAATAGAAGCCCCAGGTGCCCTCCCATGGAGCCGCCGATGAAGCTGGCCTGCGAAATTCCTTTGGCGTCGAGGAAATCCAGGATGCGGTCGCACATCCAAGGTAGTTCGTAGGAGGCATCCGGTTTGGCGGACTTGCCAAGCCCCGGCAGGTCAACCGCCACAACGTGGTAGTGCTCCGCCAGGGCCGGTATGTTCAACTGCCAGAAGTCGATCGAGGTCGCCAGGCCGGGCAGAATCACAACGGTGGGGCCCTCCCCATACTCCTGGTAGCAGAACTTCAGCCCTTTGACTTCGAGATACTGCTCACCCAACGTGTAGCGGTACTCTGCCAGAAAGCGGTCGTCGCGATACTTGGCCAGGCGGATTGCGGTGCATGATGTACTCACCACAAAGGCTGCGCAGTACACCGCACAGGCCACCAATCCGCCCATCCTCCGGTACGTCACCATTCGACGATCCCTCGGACTCCATGTATCTCAGTCGCGGTGGGGTGCTATTGTGCGCTCGCTCCGGCATTCCTGCCACCGGCTGAAGGAACACCGGCTCAACTGAGCGGAGCCGGCGCGAGCCGACGCCGGCCAGTGATGACCGGGTCACGTCGGCATATCACCCCGATGTGCCCGCCTGGGGCTGTGGGACAGTCCCATGACCGGCCTGCTGCCTGGCTCTCATGACAACTTTGTCATTTCACTGTCATCAAGTAGACATGAGCCGGCCGTATATTCTCCGGCACCAGGCGCGATGGATCACGCCGGGAGCCAACGAACCTTTTGCCCTTTTGGCTCCCCCTCGGCTGATTGGCAACGCCAGCAGGAAGCCGCAGCATGAAGTCCGCTTCCATCACCACGGGCCTGCTCTTCCTGCTGATCTACCTCATTCCCTTGGGCCAGCGGCCGCTGATCGCGCCGGATGAGGCCCGCTACTGCGAGATCCCTCGCGAAATGATCCATTCAGGCGAGTGGATCGTGCCCCACCTGAACGGTCTGCGCTACTTTGAGAAACCTGTCCTCGGGTATTGGGTCATCGCCGCCTCGATGATGGCCTTCGGCGAGAATGCCTTTGCCGCCCGGTTGCCATCCGCCCTGGCAACCGGCATTTCCGCGATTCTGATCGGCCTGCTGGTGCGAAGGGCCGGCGCCCGAAAAACGACTTGTGCCCTGGCGTCCGCCGCCTTCCTGACCAGTATTGGCGTATTCGGCGTCGGTACCTTCAACGTACTGGACAGCATGTTCTCCATGCTTGTTACGGCGAGCGCGGTCTGCAGCTACTGGTGGCATTCGGAAGGGAATCGCCGGACAAGAACGGTCGCCCTGGCTTGCCTTGGTGGTCTCGCCGGCCTGGCATTTTTGCTTAAGGGACTTGCGGCCTTTGCCTGTGTGATCCTGATCATGCTCCCGTTCGCGATCTGGCAGCGTCGCGGAAAGGAGTTCATCAGGACAGCCTGGCTGCCGGCCGCTGCCGCCTTGCTCGTATGCCTGCCATGGTGCATCGCGATCGCAATACGCGAACCCGACTTCGCCAGGCGGTTCTTTTGGATAGAGCACTTCCAGAGGTTCACCGGTTCGGCGAATGGGCAGCACAGTTTCCCAATCTGGTATTTCATACCACTTCTCCTTCTTGGAACCTTGCCCTGGAACATCTTTGCGGCAACAACGATCGCCGGCCTCCGCACCATGGATTTGCGAGAGCCTTTCCTTCGCTTCATTGTCTGCTGGGCTGTCTTTCCGTTCCTGTTTTTCTCGCTTTCGCGAGGAAAGCTCGGCACCTACATCCTCCCCTGCTACCCGCCGATCGTCATTCTCGGCGCCATGGGCGTGGCGCGCTACCTCGAAAGCGGCAAAGTGAAAGTGTTCAACGTCGGCCTGATCGTCGCCGCAGCCCTGACAGCGACGGGGCTGCTCTTCGTGCTGATGCTGAGGAAGGCCCATCCATTCGGCCTGGTGTTCTTCGCGCCCACAGAAGCATGGAGAGCAGGGCTGGCTGTGCTGGGTTTGAGTGCTTGGTTTCTGCTTCTGATCATGGCCGTGAAGGTCAAAGAATACCGGTACAAGCTCGCCCTCTTCTGCGAGGCGCCGCTGGTCACGCTCATGCTTGTGCCGCTCATCTTCCCCGCCGCGCACTACGCGGACCGCGCCCCCGGGCATTTCCTTCGCAAGCACAGTGATAGGATCGGCCCCGCCACGGTGTTGGTTTCGGACAGCACCCTGGCGCACGCCGTCTGCTGGTTCTACAAACGGGATGATGTCCGCATCCTCGCCGGCAGGGCGGGCGAATTGGAATATGGGCTGTCGTACAACGATTCCTGCCATCGGCTGCTTGATTTCACTGATTTCCTGGGTCTGGTGAACGCCAAACCAGGATCGCCGCCCGTCATCCTGATCCTCACGACTCCCGTGCGTGACACCTATGTCCGCTACCTTCGCTCCATGAACTGGGCCGACCGGCTGCCGCCCGTCCAATTCGAGGACGCCGAGGACGGCCTATGGATAGCGGAATTCAACGCCTCTCCCAAACAGGCCTCTGCTCGCTCCTCCGCGTCCGCGCCGCCGCTCGGTCGCCAGCCGACGAACCAGTTCTTTTCTGCCCGCCTCGGTCCCCACCTGACGAACTACTCTTCCTCTGCGCCGGCCCGGTCTTCACCTGCCGAACCACTCTTCCTTTGCCCCACAAATTGCGGGAATGAGCTGCAGAGTCCTCGCCGCCATCTGACGTTACCTCCGCCGCGCCGATCGCTAATGCAGAAGGTCGGCGAGCAAGGGCTCAGCACCATGTGCGCGCTCTGTCGAACCGCTAGTTCACTCGAGCGGGAACCATCGTAGCCCCCCCTTCTTTCTTTCTGTCTCCTCTCATATCAAGTCCCATTTGGTGCGGCGCTTGGGGACGACGAGGAAGTTGGGGTTGGGGTTGGAGTCGAAGGTCTGGACGCGGCGGGGAGGAGAGTCCTGAGTGCTGAGTCCTGAGTGCTGAGTGCCGGGGTCAGAGTCCTGAGTGCTGGGTGCTGAGTGCTGAGTGCTGGGGTCAGAGTGCTGAGTGCTGGACTGAGAGTGCTGAGTGCTGAGTCCTGAGTGCTGAGTCGCCGGCGCCGCTGCGTCGCGCGGCTCGTCGTGATCCTCGTCGTCGCGCTTGGCGGGGACGTCGTTGGGCCAGGGGGCGTTTTTGTAGGCGTCGCTCTGGAAGTACTCGGCGTCCTTGCGGAGGTCGACCTTGGTGCCGTAGATGTCGCGGAAGGCGCGGGTCATGTTGTCCAGGTACTCCCCAAACTCGTACGGGGTGCCGTCCTTCTTGCGGCCGTAGGGGGCGTCCGGGGTGAACTGGGTGTCATCGTCTCTGGACCTGGCCCGCTTGTCGGCGACGTACTTGGCGGTGTCGGCCCGGATGCCGGCGATCTCGATGTCGGCCCGAATCCGCTCGCGGGCGATGTCCAGCTTGGCCAGGTCGGCGTAGACGCGGACATATTTGACGAGCTGGTCGGGCGACAGGGCCTGGCTGGCGATGTCGCGGAGAAGGCGTTGCAGGATGGCGTAGCCTACGGCGAGGGAGAGTTCGTGGTAGAGCTCTTCGGTGATGGGGCGGGGTTGCGGTTCTGTAGTCATTGAAAGGCCTCCTTGGGAAAGCTGTTAGCTATTAGCTTTTTGCTGTTAGCCATTGTTCGTCAGCACTCGACGTCAGCGGTCGGCGGTCAGCGTTCATGAGCCGGCGGGCGGGGGCGGGGCGGCTGCGGTTCGGCCGGGAATTTTATTTTTTATCTGCCAAGGAGCGCCGAACAGTGCCAAGGCGCGCCAAGGGCCGATGGCATGGGTCCATTGTTCCTGCTCCGCGGTCGTTCTTGTCGCCGCGGTGCACTCGGTATCCGGCTGGCGCCCGAGTCCACAGGCGGCTTGAGCCTGGCGCGAAAAAAAAAACCTGCAATTCCACGCAATACCACGCTATTCCACGCAGCGGGGGCGTTGGGGAGGAAGCCGTCAGCCGTCGGCCATTCCGCCTGGGGCGGATCAGCCGGAGGAGTCGGGGCAGACGGAGACGGCGCTGGGGCGGTTGCGCTGGCGCGGGTCGGCGGAAAAAACGCAACCGGGCGCAACCAGGCGCAACTTTTGATGGTCTGGGGGCGAGAGGCGCGGGGCCGCGGGGGGCGGGTTGGTGTTCCTCGAAGACGATCGTTGGCATGGGGCTCTCGACTTTCTGCTAAACGGCGCGCCAGGTGCAGAGCGGGCGCGGTGGCGCTGGAGCCGCGTCGGGCCATCGTGGAGCGGCCGCGGGCTCGGCGGGGCGAGCGGCAGGTCGCCGTGGGGGAGCACGCGCTTCCCCTCCCTGCCGCGACAACCATTAAGCTTGCTCAGCGTTCCGCGTTTTTTTGACAGGACGGGGGGGAAGGTAGAGATGCCGGTCCGAGAAGCGTCGAAATCGCGGTTTTCGGGGCGGAGAACGAGGTTTGGGGGGTGTTTGGGACATGGCGTGGGAGTAGAAAGACTGAAGATGGAAGAACGAGAGGCGTTTCCGGCGTGAAAAGTAGAGTTCGCGGAGCGTTGGGGAGGGCTCGGCGAAAGATGCGGAGGAAAAGCCGACCACGGAAACGCTGAAAACGCGCAGGGGCGTGGAGCAGCAAGTTCGGCGAGGATGAACTGTGCGAGAGCGCGCGGCTAGGAATGAGCGGAGGGCCCGTCTCTCCCCTGGGGCTTCGGCATCGGCAGAAGTGGGGCGGCAAGAACTCTGCGACGCGATAGGCTCCGCGAGGCCCGTCGATCATGCGGTGTTGGCCGTCGCGAATCTTCATGGGGTCTTCATTGTGGGCGAAGGAGGCGCGGACAAGGCTTGCACGCTCGCTAGGGCGGAGGTACAATGTAATGTGGCACTGTATGGTGTGGATCGCCGGATCAGCGTCCGTCGGGGGATGAGACAGGCGTCGGGAGGGCAGCACATGAAGCGCGAACGCGGCACATCTCGGCGTCAGGGAGGGTCAGTAAGTGTGAGTCGCAGGTGGGGAGCGAACGTTATCGCGCCGGTCTTGGCGGCAGCGATGGTGATCATCGTGGCGGCGCCGGCACATGCCGGAAGCCCCGTCTACTTCATCAACCCGTCGGCGGGGGAGCCAGGGCACTTCGACTGGGCGGCAGGCCCCCTCGGCTCATCGGTCTGGCTCGATGTAACGCAGCCTCCTCAGAGCCAGGATCCTGACACGCCGGGAACACAAAAGGTCCGCCAGGTTCGCCGGACGGACGGCGTGTCCTCCTACCTCAGGGGAGGCGCCCCGGATTTCAACTTGGTTGTTCGGCCGGTGGACAGCACCAACTACATCCTCCGGCAGGTCGAGTGGGAGCCGTTCGTAGGCTTTGTTCCCGATGGCAGCGAGACGTGGAACCGCTGGGGATTCATCGCCATGGCCGACTACACATCGCTGCTCCCGGAGGGCGCGGAGGCCTACCTCGGCTTGCGTTTTGACCCGGGCATGGGTGACGGACTGCACTATGGCTGCATTGGAGTCGTGAGGCGAGGTGCCGCGTTGGACGCCTTCATGTGGGGTTTCGACCTCGATCCGGCGATCCCGGAACCGAGCAGCTTGAGCATGCTAGCGTCGGGTGCAGGAGCGGCTATGGCGCGGAGACGGCGAAAAGGGGGAGTTAGGACGGAAGCGAACTAGCCCGGGAATCCACGAAAAGGAGTTGCGAAATGGTGAGGCACTCAGGTGTCACGGGTGGGTTGTGCGCGCTCTTGATCTCGACGAATGCCCTATTGGCGACAGTGATAGATTCGGGCTATGTGGAAAACACGGGCAACCAGCCGGGGGTTGTTTTCTCGACCACGATCTCAGCGCCATCGGCAGCCTGGATTCAGCTCAACTTCGAGCAGGTGTTGCTTTCGGGCGATGAGGGATCCGGTACGGGATCGTACTTCGTCATGACTTCGACGCTGGATAGCGCCGTTCAGACGATGCACGCTTCACATCTTGTCCAGTGGCTCAACAGGTCGGCGTACTTCAACGGCGACGAAGTCTCGTTTGAATTGATTGCCTACCCCGGCACCGGGCGCAACCGCGTTGTCATCGGCGAACCGACCATCAACGAAGAGGAGACGAGGTCGTCCGATCCGTGTCCGGATCATCGCTTGCTCTCGCAGGACCCGCGTATCGGACGTGTGTGCAGCAATTCTCTCTACGCCTACTGCACGGCCTTCATCATTAATGATCCCGCGCACTCCATGCTTACGGCTGGGCACTGCGCGGGTGGTGGCCTTCAAATAATCGAGTTCAACGTACCGCTCTCGCACCCAGATGGATCGATTGCCCACCCCTCGCCATCCGACCAGTATGCCGTGGACCCTTTTTTCAGTTCGGTCGCACACTGGAAACTATGCTTCCGATTGGGCATACTTCGGATGCTTCGCGAACCCCAGCACGGGGCTCACCCCGTTTCAGGCACAAGGCGAGTGCTTCGTGATGGCGACCACGCTGCCGAACCCTGATGACCGCATCAGGATTACTGGATACGGAATAACAGCATCGCCGGTGTCGAACACCTGGAATCGGGTGCAGAAAACGGATACGGGTACGTTCTCGTTTGTCAGTGGTGCTGCGACGCCCACACCATTGCTCGCCAGCACAGGAATGTACACGAGCTACGGGAATTCAGGCTCGCCGATCTTCAATCATGAGACATGCGAGGTAGTTGGGATGCTCATCAGTGGGGGCTGCGCAAGCGGGACCACTTGGGGCAGCGCGGTCACGAATGCCGATCTGCAAGCGGTCATCGCGAATCCCTGGGGTGCGTGCGTGCCGGACTGCAACCACAACGGCATCCCTGACCGGTGTGACATCGACTGTGGTGATCCGAACGGACCGTGCGACGTGCCCGGCTGCGGTCAGAGTGCCGATTGCAGCGGTAACGGTATCCCCGACGAGTGCGAACCGGACTGCAACAACAACAGCGTGGCCGACTCGTGCGACATCCTGAATCAGACCAGCACCGATTGCGGCGGCAATGGCATCCCCGATGAATGTGAGCCGGACTGCAACGGCAACAGTGAGCCGGACGATTGCGATATCGCCCAAGTAACGAGCTATGACTGCAACTGCAACCGGATCCCAGATGAGTGCGACGTCGACCCCAACGATCCGGACAGCAATGGCTCGGTCAGCCTTGACTGCAACGGCAACCACATCCCAGATGAGTGCGAGGTTGACTGCAACAAGAACGGGGTGCCGGATGACTGCGACATTGCTGACGAGACGAGCCATGACATCGACGGCAACCAGATTCCTGACGAATGTGAGCCGGACTGCAATCACAACGACATCCCGGATGCATGGGACATTTCTCAGGGGACCAGCCAGGACTGCAACAACAATGGCGTGCCCGACGAATGCGAGCGGGATTGCAACGGGAATGGCGTACCGGACGACTGCGACGTTGATTCCGAGGACCCGGACGGCGACAGCTCTGTGAGCTTGGACTGTAACGGCAACGGCATCCCGGATGAGTGCGAGTGCTTCCACGGCGACGTGAACACCGATTATGTCGTCGACGGGATGGACGTGCAGTCTTTTGTCGATTGTCTGCTGACCGGTGGTCAGTCCCCGGGTGTCGACTGCGAGTGTGCAGACGTGGACTGGAACGGCTTCATCGAAGTAGCGGACGCCGCCTGCCTCGTGGAGCTGATGGTGACAGGCTCGACCACGTGCGATATCCAGTGCCCAGGCAGCGGCGGCGGGAGCCCCCGCGATGGCGGGATGGTGCCGGGCTCACCCGGAGACTGCAACTGGAACGGGGTGTACGACGCGGTGGACCTCCTCCTGCGGACCAGTCAGGACTGCAACGGCAACCACATCCCCGACGAGTGCGAGATCGACCAAAACAGCGAGGCCCCGGGCGGCCCGTTCTATTGCGCCAGCGGCTGCAATCCAGACTGCAACGACAACGGTATCCCGGACGAGTGCGAGGCGGACTGCAACGGCAACGGGGTGCCGGACGACTGCGATGTTGCCGACGAGACGAGCGATGATGTGAACGGCAACGGCATCCCCGATGAGTGCGAGCCGGACTGCAATTCCAACGGCATACCGGATGCGTGGGACATCTCGCAGCAAACCAGCGAGGACTGCGACGCCAACGGCGTGCCGGATGAGTGCGAGAGGGACTGCAACGATAACGGGGTGCCCGACGCGTGCGACATCGCCAACCAGACCAGCGAGGACTGCAACGGGAACCTGGTGCCCGACGAATGCGATCTGCTGTTTGCGCCTCCGCGGGGAAGCCTGGACTGCAACGACAACGGTATCCCCGACGAGTGCGACATCGCCAATTGCGGCGACCCCAACGACCCGAACCAGCTCTGGTGTCAGGACTGCAACGCCAACGGCGTGCCCGATGCCTGCGACATCGCCGCCAATGTCAGCCTGGATGAGAACGAGAACGGCATTCCGGATGAATGCGAGGGCGGGCAGAGGGGGATCTTGGGCGGTGAGCTCGAAGATCCGCAGGAGTTGATGGAGGCGTGGGCGGAGTACTTCGACTGGCTGGCCGGGCAGGGGTGGCTGGCGGGCTCGGAGCTGTCGGGTAGCGAGCGGTTCGGGTTGATGGCGGAGAAGATGAAGGAGCTGGGGCTGCCGGTGCGGAATTGGACG
>Ga0335070_10011430_pt1 | contig 10369 bp, 11 predicted proteins | sample Lox_Sample_13_FD_206722 | JGI IMG/M metagenome (GOLD analysis project Ga0335070, IMG submission 206722) | Soil microbial communities from Loxahatchee National Wildlife Refuge, Florida, United States - Lox_Sample_1.3 | ecosystem: Environmental > Terrestrial > Soil > Wetlands | place: USA...
AGATCGAGGACTATCGGAGACACTTACGCAACAAGTTCAAGTGACGGTTGCGCTAATCGACACGAACGTAATCCTAGACGTTCTATTGGATCGGAAGCCCCATGCCGACTCGAGCGCCGCTGTATGGGAAGCGATCGAAACAGGGGTCTGCACAGGGTTCTTGGCCGCGCATTCGATCACGACCATCTACTACCTGATCGGGCGGCAGCGAGGCGCTGCGACCGCTAAGCGGAGCATCTCGGCAATCCTTCGAGTGTTTCGCGTTGCAGCAGTGGACGGGAAAGTGATCGAGGACGCCTTGAGACTACCATTAAACGACTTTGAGGATTCCGTGACTGCCGCAGCGGCCCAATTGGCTGGATGCAATTTTATCGTCTCGAGGGATCCAAAGGGATTCCGCGGATCGCCGGTCAGACCTCTCACTCCGGATGCCCTCCTGCCCATGCTTTCCAGTTAGATAGGATCGCATCGGTGTTCGGTGCTATCTTGGACATGAGACCAGACGGTCTCGCCATAAAAGGACGGCAATTATGGGCAAAGGCGATCTCACCAAAGCGCACATTATCGAAAAGGCGGCTCCGATTTTCAACCAGCGTGGGTACGAGGGCACGTCATTGTCAGAATTGATGACCGCGACAGGCCTGAAAAAGGGCGGAATTTACCGGCACTTCAAAAACAAGGAGGATCTGGCATCGGCCGCGTTTCAACATGCCTGGCAGCTTGCGTCGAGCAACCGGTGGACCGACATAGATGATAAAGCCGGAGCCGTGGATCAGCTCAAGCAGTACGTTTCGAATTTCGTCGACAAGCGCGGCGGGCTGGTGCCGGGCGGCTGTCCTGTACTGAATACGGCGATTGACTCGGACGACGGGAATCCTGCGCTGCGCGAGCAGGTGCGCAAGGCGCTGGGTCGCTGGATGGAGCGGATTCAGAAGATTGTTGCGAGCGGGATCGAGCGCGGAGAAATTCGCCAAGGTGTGGATCCGGGTGAGACGGCCACGGTAATTATTTCGACTCTGGAGGGGGCGTTGATGATTTCGCGGCTCGACCGATCCCATCAGGCCTTAAGCACGGCTCGCGCGCACCTTTCGAGGTACTTGGAGGCACTGCGTGCCTAGCCTTCCCGTGAATGGGCGATGTGGCAGGGCGTCAGCGGTTCTTCGCCGCCTCGCCCCTTAAGACCAGGCATGTGGAGGTTGCGCTCGCGATCAGCCGGCCGTTTTCGTCAATCACTCGGCAGGTGACCATGCCGACCGTTCGTCCACGTGAGACTACTTCGGCTTCGGCGCGAAGGTTCGCGTCCCATACGGGGCGCAGGAAGTTGATCTTGAGTTCCAGCGTGGTGAAGCTTTCCTGGTCTTTGAGCGTTCCTGCGAAGGCCACGCCCATAGCCGTGTCGGCGAGATCGCAGAGCACGCCGCCATGCAGAGTTCCCATGGGATTCGCGTGCTGCGGGCCAGCACGCATTTCGGCGACCGCCTGTCCATCCGACTGGCTGAGCACCTCGATTCCAACGAGTTCGCCCAGCGGGAATCGGCGGTATCTCTGAGACTTTTCGTGCGCAACGGCGGCTGTTTCGGCCATGGCTGTTTGATGCCGTGAACGTGCGCGCCGTCGCGGATTTGGTCGTCGGGATTGATTACTAGTTGATCACCGGGTGTTAATCCGGCAACAATTTCGATGTTTGCCCGTAATCACGGCCAACACCGATGGTCTGGACGTGGGATCGGTCCGTCGCGAACGAGCGCGACTTGACTTGATGAGTAGCGCCGCTCGCATTAGCGTGCTGGCGGGAACGAGCAGCGACGGGTGCTGGCGGGCATAGGGAGACCTTCCCGCCGCCGGCCAGGTAGGCGTTTTTTGGGCGTAACCTTTCTGCCAGAAGTACAGCCTATTCTATTTGTTCCGCGTGCTAAGCTGCGGAATGATCCTCTAGCCTCAACGTGAACTTTTCCGAGACATTCATCCGGCGTCCCATTGCCAGCAATCTGCTGATGGCGGGGATAGCCATGTTCGGCGTTCTGGCGTACAGGTCATTGCCAGTCAATGATTTACCGCGCGTCGACTATCCCACGATCAGCGTCAGCGCCAGCCTGCCTGGGGCCGATCCGGGTACTATGTCGTCGGCGGTGGCGACGGTGCTCGAACGGCAGTTCACGGGAATTGCCGGCCTGGATTCGATGACCTCGCGGAGCTCCACCGGGTCGACCAACGTTAATTTGCAGTTCAGCCTGGACCGGGATATCGACGGCGCGGCCGTGGACGTCCAGACGGCGATCGCTGCGGTGATGCCGCTGCTACCGGCTGGCATGCCCGCGCCTCCATCGTTCCGGAAGAACAACCCATCGGATCAGCCCATCGTTTTCATGGCGCTGCTCTCCGACACGCTGCCGCTTTCGAAGCTGGACGAATACGCCGAGACGATGATTGCGCCACGGATCTCGATGATCAACGGTGTGGCGCAGGTGCAGGTGGGCGGTCAGCAGAAGTTCGCGGTGCGCGTGCAGGTGGACCCGGACAAGCTAAAGGGTTATGGCATCGGACTGAATGATATCGACGCCGCGCTCAGCCAGTGGAACGTGAATACGCCGCTCGGCACGTTGTATGGTCCGAAGACCGCGTACAACATCTATGCGAACGGCCAGCTGGTGAACGCAAGCCAGTACAAGCGGCTGGTGGTGGCGCAACGAAATGGACGGCCCATTTACCTGGAGGACGTCGCGCGCGTCATCGACAGCGTGCAGGACGACAAGAACGCCTCCTGGGTTTATCATCAGGACGACAACGGGCAGCGCTGCATCACACTGATCGTTTTCCGGCAGCCAGGCACGAACACCATTGAGGTATCGGACAAGATTAAGGCGCTGGTGCCGGTCTTCAACACCCAGTTGCCGCCCTCGGCGCATCTACAGATGCGCGGCGACAAGTCTGGGAGCATCCGGCGCGCGTTTACGGACATTCAGATCACGATGGCGATCACGCTGTTGCTGGTGATCGGCGTAATTTTCTTCTTCCTGCGCAATCTTTCGGCCGCGTCGATTCCCACGCTCGCTCTCCCGTTCTCGCTGCTCGGGACTTTCGCCGTAATGGCCGTGCTCGACTTCACGCTCGACAACATGTCGATGATGGCGCTGATTCTTTGCATCGGATTCGTGGTGGACGACGCCATCGTCATGCTCGAAAACATCATGCGGCATATCGAGATGGGCGAGACGCCGATGGAAGCGGCGCTGAAAGGCTCGAAGGAGATCGGCTTCACCATCATCTCGATGACGGTTTCGCTGGCGGCGGTGTTCATCCCGATTCTGTTCATGGGCGGAATCCTCGGCCGGCTGTTCCGCGAGTTCGCGGTGACGATCACGGTGGCGATTCTGTTTTCCGGCTTCGTGTCGATTGTGTTCACGCCGATGCTCTGTAGCCGGTTCTTGAAGGCGCATGATCCGGCGAAGAAGCACAATGCCGTGTACCGATTCACCGAGGGGTGCTTCCAGGGCCTGCTGGATGCGTATACCTGGAGTCTGCGCGGCGTGCTGCGTTACCGAGCGGCGATGCTAGTGGTGTTTTTCGCTGTCATCGGCTTGACTCTGTATCTCTTCCGCGTGGTGCCGAAGGGTTTCATTCCGGAAGCGGACATGGACCAGATCCAGTTGACGCTGCAGGCCGCCGAAGGAACCTCGTTCTACAAAATGGTGGAATACCAGAAGCAGGTGGCGGATGTGATTCGCAAAGATCCGAACACCGATTACATCATGGCGAGCGTGGGCGGCGGCTACGGCGGATCGAGCGGGAACTTTGCGAATTTCAATATTCTTCTGAAGGGCGCCGACGAGCGGAAGGACACAGTTTCCCAGATCGTGAACAAGATGCGGCCGCAGGTGTCGCGCTTCCCCGGATTTCGGGCGATTCAGCGCATTCCACCAGCCATCAATATCGGTACGCGCGGATCGAGCGCCTCTTATGAACTAACGATCCAAAGTTCGGACACCGAGGAGTTGGCGCGGCAGGCGCGCAGGCTTCTGACCGCAGTGGAGCGCGAGACCAAGTACGTTGCCGATGTGAACACGGACCTGCAGGCGCGCAGCCCGCGCATCAATCTGGTGGTGGATCGCGACCGGGCCGCGACGCTGGGGCTGGACGTAAAGTCGATCGAGAACGCGTTGTACAGCGGTTACGGACCGAAGTGGAGCACCACCATCTATTCGCCCATCACGCAGTACCAGGTGCTGCTCGAAATCCAGCAGAAGTACCAGCAATTCTCCGATTATCTGCAGAAGATATACTTCCGGACGAGGAACAACGCGCTGGTGCCGTTGAGCGAGATCGTAAAGCTCAAGGAAGACGTGATGCCGCAGAGCATCAACCACACCGGCACGCAGCCGTCGATCACGATTTCGTTTAACTTGCGGCCAGGCGTTTCGCTAGGCGAGGCAGTAGACCGCTTGGGAGATGTTGCCAAGCGCACGCTGCCCGACAGCATGAACGTCCGGTTCACCGGCACGGCGCAGGTGTTCCAATCGTCGCTCAAGAATCTTACCTTGCTCTTGATCATCGCGCTCGGCGTGGTGTACATCGTGCTGGGCGTGTTGTACGAGAGCTATATTCATCCGATCACGATTCTTTCAGGGCTTCCGTCGGCGGGCGTTGGCGCGCTGCTTACGCTGATCCTGTTCAAAGTAGACCTCAACATCTACTCGTTCGTCGGGCTGGTTCTGCTGATCGGCTTGGTCAAGAAGAATGCGATCATGCAAATCGACTTCGCGCTGGAGGCGCAGCGCAAGGAAGGCAAGACGCCGCTGGAAGCGATCTATCAGGGCTGCCTGATTCGATTCCGGCCGATCATGATGACTACCATGGCGGCGCTGCTGGGATCGATCCCGCTGGCGCTGGGCTGGGGCTCTGGCGGGGAATCGCGCCGGCCGATGGGACTCGCTGTAGTCGGCGGCTTGATGGTTTCGCAGTTGCTGACGCTGTACCTGACGCCCGTGATCTACGTGTACCTTGCGAACGTTCTCGAATGGTTCCGAGGGCGCAAGGCGAAAGTGGTGGAGCCCGAGGCTCAGCCCACGCCGGTGGGCGGGTTCGCGGACTAAGCGGCGCGAGATCGCGCCAATCCGCTACCCTGCGGGAGGGAACACCTTGGCTCGCACGATGGGCTCCTGGAAATTCCTTGCCGCTCTCGCCATCGCGGGTGTTGTGCTCGCGTATCAAAAACCGTTTCGCGAATATCCAGGCATCGAATACGCCGATTTTCCTCTGCCATCCGATTGGAAGGCCCCGAGCGAGTGGGCGTTCGCCCGCCTGATGTATCCGCAGGCTCGCGGCGGTTTCCGCGGCTACGGAAGGTTCGGCAACGGAGACTGGCGGCGCGGCTTTTCGATGTGGACGCAAGACTACCCGCGCGCGGACCGGCATTTCTCGATGGCCATCCGCCGGCTGACGCGCATCGATGGGCGCTCGGTCGAACAGCCGGTGAATCTCGACGACGGCGATGACGTATTTCACTGGCCCTGGCTGTACGCGGTGCAGGTCGGACATTGGGATTTGACGGACGAACAGGCGCGCAAGATGCGGGATTATCTACTGCGCGGCGGCTTCTTCATGTGCGACGATTTCTGGGGCGATGTGGACTGGGATGTGTTTCTGGCAAGCATGAAGCGCGTGTTTCCCGACCGGCCCATCGTGGATATCGAAAACGCGGACTCCGTCTTCCACACCGTCTTCGATCTCGATGACCGCTATCAAGTGCCGGGCGCGCGCTATCTTTCTACCGGCGTTACGTGGAAGTGCGAGAATTGCCCGGCGCACTGGCGCGGAATCTACGATGACCAGGGGCGGCTGATGGTCGCGATGGTTGTCAACTCAGACCTGGGCGATTCGTGGGAGTGGGCCGACGATCCACGCTACTTGGAAAAGTTCTCGGCGCTGGGTATCCGTATCGGGGTCAATTACATCGTCTACGCGATGACGCACTGATCAGTGGTTGCTGCACTCCAGATGCCCGCAGTTGCACAGGATATCGGAGGTTTCCGCTTCGCCTTCGCAGTAAGTGCTGCAGTATTTGCTGCCGGATCGCGCATTGCAGTGGCAACTCGGATGAGCGCATTTCTTCGGTTGGTCCATACTACCTCCTGAACGTTAGACAGGCGCACGCGACGGTTTGTTTCGGGCGGTTACTTACAACGATCAGCGAGATTCGGCTTTTCGCGATACTTTTCGTGGCAGTGCGAGCAGGCGTTGGTCAAAGGCTCAGCCGCGGTTAGAATGTTGTCCGTATTCTTGGATTGAGCCGCCTTGTAGGCTTCGAGTCCTGCGGCCCGCAGTTCTTGAACGAACTTGGTCCAATCCGGATTCCGCAGAGGCACGGGAAGGCCATTCGAGCATTTTCGGCCAGGAAGCAGCAGGAGATTGGCCGACTCAACCAGGGCCAGCGCGCTGTTTTCAACGGCCTGCCACTGCCCATAGGTACTGGTCAGCAAAGCCGGCGAGGTTGAGGGCTGATCGGCGGGCTTGATGTCGGCCGGATTGTCGCTCTGCGCGGCGAACACGACGTTGGACGCAGGGTAGAGAATTCCGCGCATCAATTGCGCGAGCGTCGCATGAACTTGCAAATTGGGAGCGCCAGGCGCGGACTTCGGCGGTGCGGACGGTGTCTGCGCGCCCAGGATGCCGGCAGCAATAAAGAAGACGGTAGACGATCGAACCAAGTTGGTCAACCTCCAAGGGGTGACCTATAGGCTAAAGGTAGCGAGCAACGATGGCTAGTTATCTTTCGGCCAGATCTTGGGGGCTCGATCCGCCTTTGTGTCGAGCGGAATCGAGCGTAAGGGAAAGGTTCTACCGAATATCGATATGAAGGACTGCGTCGGAGTGGTTGTGACGCCACGCCCAGTAGGCTTGCTGGTCTTGCGCCCGCAACCGCGAGAACTCCTGATACTTGCGGTGGTTTTCGCGGACCCATATCCGGTAAGCCTGATCTTCGTGTCGATCCCAGCGATGGTCATCGCGGAAATGCTCGTCGTGATAAACCCGATCTTCAGCCTTCAGCGCGGCCGGCGTAATTATCGTCGGAGCGAGCAACGCAGTTCCGAGCACAACGTTTTTTAGCAATCGCATAGTATGGCCTCCCCACAGCGGCACATTCGCATTTAAACTTCCGACGTGCCAACCAATTGAATCCGCTGGCTTGTCACATCAACTAACAACAAAAACAGTTTACGCGATACAAATGTGCTGTTATATACGGGCCGCTGGTCCTGCGCGTCGATATAAACAGGCGAGCCCGCTTTTGTTTAACATTAACGCGAACGAATTCAGTCATAGTTCGTCTCCAATTTCGCAGGCTTCTAGTGAGCGGCGATTCGCGCCGCGAGCTAGGACGGCCGCGCCTCATGCACTTTCAATTGAGGTTGAGTTTTTGAAAAAAACGAAGGAGGGATGAACCTTGCTCGCCTCAACTCTGTTGTTGCTATTAATCTGCCAAGATCCGACAGCGCAAAAACTTTCGAATTGGTGGGTGAATCATCCCGAGAAGTTCCGCTCGATGCCAGGACGAATCGATCAGAAGGACCTGGAAGAGCGGCGGGCTCTCTCCAACCGCTATGAAAAACTGGTCGACGCGCTGAATCGCTTCGTGGACAAATATAACGAAAACCGTGGAACTGTTTGGCCATTGAAGGAAGCTCAGGCTGTGCAGAAGGCATATCGCGACTTCGAGCGCAGCATGCAGGTTGGCAAGGAATAAGCGCCTGTTACCGCCGCGCACCGAATAGCCCCTTCTCGTCCGCTGAGTGATCGCGAGAACATTCTGTCCTGCCGCTAAATGTTAACCAAATCGAAGTCCATTTGCCAGTTGAACTTAGCCGGTTTGTAACTCGAAATCCGTTCATTTTTTGTCTCGGATCTCGCACGCTATAGTGAGCGTATATTCGCGCAGCACGTTCAGTGTTCCCGCGAGTGTGATCACGGCGGGCGCAAGCGCGTACGCCACCGAGATCTTAAAGGGGGACAAAAGATGCTCGCTTCAGCTCTATGGATGCTGCTTCTCTGTCAGGATATGACGGCGCAGAAGCTCGCTGACTGGTGGCATATGCATCCTGAGAAGTTCGTCTCGATGCCGGAAACAATCAACCGGATGGACGAAGCACAGCGGCAAGCTCTCGCACGTCGCTACATGAAACTGGTCGACGCGTTGAATCACTTCGCGGATAAATACAACCAAAACCGCGGGAGTGTTTGGCCGCTGAAGGAAGCACAGGCTGTGCAGAAGGCATACCGTGAGTTCGAACACAGTATGCCGACCCCGAAAAACTAAAGGCGCGGGCTATTTACGGGCGACTAGCAGCCACCACACTTCGTCGCCTGGCCGATCGATAAATTGATTGTCGGTCCGAACGATCTCAAAGCCGTGCGATCGCACGCGTTCCTCGGCCTGTGCAAGGGAGGATGCGTGTTCCTGTCGTGACGCCGCCGCATCCGTGTCGGCCGCGCGGTCTGCAATCACCAGTCGGCCTCCGGGCCCCAGCGCGCGGTACAGGCGCTCGAGAATCGCATCCGGGCTGCTCAATTCGTGGTACGTGTTGACGACAAGCACGGCGTCGATCGCCCCGGGAGGCAGGCGCGGATCGTTCTCGTCGCCGACGATAACGTGGAGGTTACCAAAGCGCCGCGATGCAGCTCTGATCCACAGAAATGCCAGCGAGAGTTTACGAAGATCGACCGCCAGCACCCGGCCCGAGTTGCCGACGACAGGCGCGAGTTTGAGAGCGAAGTAGCCCGCGCCCGATCCGAGGTCGACCACGACGTTTCCGGGGTGCAATTCGAGAGCCGTAATGACGTCGCGGGGGCGCTGCCAAGTATCTCGCTCCGCCTCGATTACGTCCAGGCGCTGGAGCGTATCGAGCGCCGCGTATAGAACATACACCGCGCCAAGAATGAGCACAGGGCTGACGAGAAAGAGCGCGAGACGGCGCTGCTGTGCCGGCGCGAGCTTTTCGTTCGGCACGAGTTCTAGGCCCTGGTGTGATCCGCAGGTTCGCGATCCGAAACAATAACGATCTGCATGTCCTTGGCTTGCGAGATGATCTTCTGAGCAGGATCGGCGCTCAGGCCTTGAAGCCAGGTCCGTTTACTCGGGCGCGTGATGTAGATCTGGGTAACGGCGTTACGGCGGCCAAAGTCCACGAGCGCGGATGCAATGTCATCGCCCTCCAGAATTCTGGTCTCGATGTGCAGGTTGCGAGCAAAGTTGAGATGTTTCTCGATCGCTTCGCGATCGCATTGCGGCAGCGAACTCAGGTCCCCGGTGGGTTGAACCGCAACCGCAAAGCATTCGGCTCCCAGGAAGTCACTGATGCGCTTGGCGCGGCGGATCAGCATGGCGGTTTTCGGATTCTCGGTAACGTATACCAGGATCTTATGATGCTTGCTGAGCAGCACGGATACCGGTTCTTCTCCGGCGGCCTGCTGTTCAGCTCCAATCCGCGAGTCGACTTCATGCGCGGCCTGACGGAGCGCCAGCTCACGCAACGCCGCCAGCGTCGATTCGCGAAAAAAATTCTGCAGCGCCTTTTCGGCCTTGGCTCGCTCGTAGACGACGCCTCTCTGCAGCCGATGCAAGAGCGCGCGCGGCGTAACGTCCACCATTACAACTTCGTCGGCCTGCTGGACCACCCAATCGGGAACCGTTTCGCGCACGCGAATGCCGCTGATCTGAAAGACCTGATCATTGAGGCTTTCCAGGTGTTGAATGTTCATGGTGGTCAGCACGTCGATTCCGTTTCCGAGCAACACCTCGACATCCTCCCAACGTTTGGCGCGTTCCGAGCCGGGCACGTTAGTGTGGGGGAACTCATCCACGGCGCAAATCTGCGGCTTGCGTGCCAGAATCGCGTCGGTGTCCATTTCTTCGAAGACAGAACCTCGATAGTTGAGCTGCTTCCGGGGTATCAGCTCGAGGCCTTCGGTCTTGGCAATGGTTTCTTTGCGGCCGTGCGGCTCAAAGTAGCCCACGACAATATCCACGCCGGATGCTTTCAGTTGCTGGGTTTCGTCGAGCATTCTGTAGGTCTTCCCTACACCCGCAGCATAGCCCATGAAGATTTTCAGTTTGCCGCGCTGCTGCTCGGACATTGGCTATTGGGGGAACACGCGAACATCCATGCCATGCCCCTCCCAAATCAGCTTGTCGAGCGGGCCGCCGATCCACCGCGCCAATCCGGTCCGCTGGCTATGGCCGACGAAGATCTGGGTGATCCCGCGCGATCGGGCATATTGGAGCAGAGCGTCGCCGGGGTCGTCGCCCTCTAGAATTTCGACGTGGGCGCCAGCCGCATTCGCAATCGCCAGGCGCGTGTCCAGTGCCGACTGATCC
>Ga0335070_10011431_pt1 | contig 10368 bp, 7 predicted proteins | sample Lox_Sample_13_FD_206722 | JGI IMG/M metagenome (GOLD analysis project Ga0335070, IMG submission 206722) | Soil microbial communities from Loxahatchee National Wildlife Refuge, Florida, United States - Lox_Sample_1.3 | ecosystem: Environmental > Terrestrial > Soil > Wetlands | place: USA: Florida...
GCCGCCGGGAGCATCAATGGTGACGATATCGCCCGGCTTCAGCTGGGTCAAGCCGTATGGGTTCCCCTGTGTTCCATTGACGAGAAATTGCGCTTTCGAGCCCTCTTTCCCTCCGAAGAGGCCTTCCGCAGGATAGACATACCTGCCGGCCTGGATTCCCAGGTTGACAGGCGCCATCGGTGCATACTGATCGTCCGGTATCCGGAAGAGCTCTCTTTTGCCGAGCCCGCCTTTCATTTTGCCGGGACCGCCGGAATCGATGACGAGTTCTCTTTTTTCGACAATGAGGGGTGTGTCACTTTCAAATATCTCCACCGGTGTGTTGGCGCCATTGGCCGGGAAAATGTAGACGTAGTTTCCGTCGTTGGCAGCACCTGCCCCCATGCCGCCCCCTCTGATGATAACCGAGTGCCATGGCCTCGCATCTTTTCTTTTCCCGTAAAACACGTTCATCGCTGCCGGTGTACCGCCTGAGCCGGCGATTACCTTACCGGGAACAACATTGGCCAGGGCACGGTAGATGACCTCAGTCATAAAGTGACCGATGCCCATACGCGCAGCCACGGCAGCAGGAAATTTGCAGTTCACAACACTGCCCTCAGGTGCCGTGAGCCGGATCGGCCGTGCACAGCCTTCATTATTGGGAATGTCCGCTGCAAACATGCTCTTGATAGCCATGAATACGTAAGCATACGTGAAATTGAAAACGACATTGCCGCCCCAGTTGACCTGTCCTGAAGAACCCGCAAGGTCCACGAGCACATCGCTTCCCTTTACTTCGACCGCTGCGTGGATGACCAGATCGTCACCCTTCATCTGCTCAATAATGCCCCTGGCGCGGTAGATGCCATCCGGGACCTTCTCAATTTCTTCCCTAATGCTTTTTTCAGTCAAGGCAATGACCTGGTCCGCAAGGTCATCGAGGCTGTCGAGCCCGCTCTCTTTGAGCATCTGGCATATCTTCTCAGCGCACACGTGGTTGGCTGCGATCTGGGAGCGGATGTCGCCGACCACTTCGTCCGGCGTCCGCACATTCCACCGGATCATATCCAGAACAGACTGATTAAGGACCCCCTTGTCATAGAGTTTCACCAGCGGGATGAAGAGCCCCTCCTCAAACACGTCGTGATTGTCCGAGGAGACACGGCCGCCGATGTCAGAATGATGAAAAACGCATGCAGTGAAGGCAACCAACTGTCCTTCGTGGAATATTGGGCTCCACACGCAGACGTCATTCAGATGACCTGCCAGTGCCCACGGGTCGTTCGTGATAAAAACATCTCCGGGCTGGTAGTAATCCGCAGGAAAACTGTTGACCAGGTTCTTCACCCCGAGCGCCATCGCTCCTGACTGGCCGGGAGTTGCAAAACTTCCCTGCGCCAGTTCCCTGCCCTTCCGGTCTGTGAACATGCACGTGTAGTCGTGCGCATCCCGAAGCAGGCTGGAGAAGGCCGTACGGGCAACGCTCGAATCAGCCTCGTCGACAATAGATATGAGTCTCCGCCAGAGAATCTCCAATGTGATCGGGTCAAAGGTGCGCCCCATGTTTATGCTCCCTTCATATCAATCCACAGGAAACCGAAGTCGTCCGTGGATGCACTCGCATCTTCACCCACGATGAGCGTTGATTCCCGCTCCTCGATAATAGCCGGACCCGAGAAGCGTGCGCCGGGAAAAAGTTTGTAGCGATCGTAGACGGTATAGGGAATGAAATCCCTCGCCATCGGCGAGTAAGCGGGCCGCTTCCCTTTAACAGCCGCATCAACGGACCGCCCGCTGCCGCCATCCAGCTTCGGTAACTGGAGGAGCCTCTCGGGGAGAGTGGCTCTCACCTTGAAATTGATGAACTCCGCCTCAGAATCGGGATACGTACGGCCGTAGAGTTTCTCGTAGATCTCGTCAAAGGCCCGCCGGACATCCCCCTTCGCCATTTTCGTGAAGCCTCCTGCGGGAAGAGGCACGTTCACTTCCGAGCCCTGCCCCACAAACCGCATATCCAGAGAGCGTTCGTAGCGGATGGTCTCTCTGCCGGCTTCCTTTTCCAGTATCTTGCCTGCCTCGGCCTCCAGTTCGCCGAAAATACGTTCGATCTCACCAAAGTCCGCTTTCGTCAGAGAAACCTTGTGGCTCCGCAGAAGATCGAATGCTCTGGGCGCCGTGAAAAAACCGAGAGCGGAACCGACACCCGCATTTGGCGGCACAAGTAAACGGGGCGAGCCCAGCTTCCTTGCAAGTCCGAATGCATGCACCGGCCCTGCGCCGCCGAACGCTGCAATGGTAACGATCTTTGGATTGCCGCCTTTTTCCGCGATATGCGTTTTCGCTGCGGCTGCCATGGTCTCGTTGATGAGATCGTGGATGCCCCATATGGCCTGAATGAAGGAGACTCCCAGAGGCTTCGCAATCTTCTCCTCGACACCGCGCCGCGCCCCTTCGATGTCCAGTTTCATCTCGCCGCCGAGAAAATAGTCAGGGTCCAGGTATCCCAGCAAGAGATCCGCATCAGTCACGCAGGGATCGGCGCCTCCCCTTCCGTAACAGATCGGTCCGGGCGCCGCTCCGGAGCTTTCGGGCCCGACCTGGAGCGTGCCCATCTTACTCACCTTCGCTATGCTGCCGCCTCCGGCGCCGATTTCCATCAGGTCGACGACCGGCACCTGGATAGTGAGGCCGCTTCCCTTCATGAATCTCTGGACACGCCCCACCTCGAATGTCGGCACAACGCCTGCGATACCTTTCTGGATAAGGCACGACTTGGCCGTTGTGCCTCCCATGTCAAAACAGAACATCTCCGGGATGCTGAAGTGCTTGCCATAGTATTGCCCCGCGATCACCGCCGCAGTCGGGCCCGACTCGATAATCCTGACCGGGAACTCGGCTGCGGTTTCAACAGAAGTGACGCCGCCGCTGGAAAGCATGATAAACAACTTACCCTTAAAGCCGATCGAGGCCAGCCGGCCGGCAAGCTTCGAGAGGTACCTTCCCGTGAGCGGCTTGACGTACGCGTTGGTGACAGTGGTGCTCGTTCTCTCGTATTCTTTTATCTGTGGAAGAACGCGGTAGGAGATGGAGACCGATACTCCAGGTGCATCGCGCATGATAATCTCTTCCAGCATCAGTTCATGTGCGGGGTTTTCAAAGGAATTGATGAGACAGACGGCAATCGATTCGACACCCATGGCAACAAGGGACCGAACTGCTTTCCCCGCTTCTTCTTTGTCGAGAGGCTTCAGCACAGTGCCGTCGCTGCGGACCCGCTCATCAACCTCGATCCGGTATCTTCTGGGGATCAGAGGCGTTGGAAATTCTGCGAAGACATCGTAGGGCGCGTAACGTATCTCACGGCCTATTTCGAGAACATCCTTAAAACCCCTGGTAGTGATAAGCCCGGTCCTCGCGCCCTTTCTCTCGATGATCGAATTGATGACAAGAGTCGTGCCGTGTATCAGTTCGTCGAGGCTCCCGACAAAGTCGGGCGTGCTTTTCTCCAGAGCTCTTATGCCTTCCTCGACGGCATCGGAGGGGTCTTGCGGCGTGGTCAGACACTTGCCGGTCTTTATCTCTCCCGTTTGATCGTTAAGCAGAACGAAATCGGTGAATGTGCCGCCTATGTCACAGCCGAGACGGTAATACTTGTCCGCCATCTGTTCCTCCCAAGCCACTAGGTTAAGGTTGAGGTCAAGATTAAGCGATGCAACAACGGATATGCGTTGTCTTCTCTCAACCTCAGCCTTAACCTTCTTTATCTTTTTCCTGTCCTATACAAGTCTTCCTGCTTTCATTTCCCCCGCGATGATGGCCTTGCCGCGCAGAATATGCTTCTTCACCAACTCTTCCACTTTCTCCTTGTTGCCGTCGCGCATCGCTTCGAGCATGCGCACGTGGTCTTCCAGAGAGACCTTTGCAAACTCGTGGGTAGTAAGGAGGGTCTTGCGGTAACGGGAGATATAATCTCTGAAGTTGTTGATGAGGGTATAGAGCTTCTCACTTCCCGATGCTTTATAGATAGCTTCGTGGAACTGAGCATTAGCAGCCATCATCTGCTCTACGTTCTTTGCCGTGAGAGCCTCTCGGTACACCTGCACAGTGCGCTCTAGCCGTTTCATCAGAGCATCCGTCACTCTGCCGGTGGCAAGATATGCAGCGTAACTCTCCAGCACCGCCCTGATACCAAAGGTCTCCTCTATCTCCGCTTCTGTTACGCTTTTTACGATAAACCCTCTTTTGAGAAGTTTCTCGACGAGACCATCTTTCTCGAGCTTCTTTATGGCTTCCCTGATGGGAATGCGGCTTGTACGCAACTGCGTGGAGAGCTGTCGTTCGATGAGGCGTTGCCCGGGAGAAAGATCACCCTTGGTGATAGCGGTTTTCAGTGCGTCATACACAGCGTCCCCCACCGACCGGGGTTTACCGACAGGCCTGATACCCTTAAGAGGTTTGACTGACTTCGGCTTGGTGTCTCTCTGCACGGCCGCGCTCCACCCTAGGTTCAAGGGAAAATCAGGCACTCTTCCTTGTGCCTTCATCCTGCATCCTTGTGGCTGTCTTATCCGTACCTGTACTGCACACCATACTCGCCGCCCGGATATTCCCAAGCGACAGAGCCATACACGCAGGCAATCCTGCAGGTGCCGCATTCAAGGCAACCAGCGTACTCTACAACCATCTCTCCTGTTTCTTCACTCAACGAATAGAGGTGCCCGGGACACGCATAGATGCAAAAACGCTCCTTGCAGGCTTTGCAGACGTTTTGTGTAAGTTTTATATGGCTCTCTTTGTCATTCTTGATCGCATTGCAGGCGATCTTCTCTTCTATCTTCATAGTGTCAGTCCTACCTCACAACCTTGACCTGTCTTATCTTTTTCCTGTCTCACTCACAGCTTCCTCAAGCTCCAGAAGTCTTTCATGCCTTCCCAGTTGAGGATGTATTGTTTCGCCAGAGTCATGGCGCTCCTGTAGAGATTTTTCCTGGGCGTGTCTGATACGGTAAACAGCACATTCAGAAGACTCGACAGAAACTTGGGGTACACGTTGAAAAGACGGGGGTTCTCCAGTACCTCCTTTGAATGGCGGAACGTTTCCAGGTCGCGCAGCACGAAACTTGATGCGAGCCTCTTTTCATACTCCGCAAGATATCTTTTTGAAATATCGCCTTTGTTGAGGGCATCTGTAGCTACTTCAGCCGCGATTACGCCTGAAGCAACCGCAAACTCCATCCCCCGTACGGTGATCCCCATGTTGAGAGCAAACCCGGCCGCATCCCCGGCTACGAGCATGCCGTCCGTGTAGAGCTTTGAAATGCCGCCTATACCAGCCTCCGAGATGATGTGGGCAGCATACTCCTTCATTTCGCCGCCCTGTATCCAGCGGGCAACCTCGGGCCGGGCTTTGAATTCATCCATCAGCCGGTATGCCTCTATCTGCGGACGTTTCTGCATGAGCGCGTCAATGCCGACCACAATGCCGAGTGACAGGGTATCCCTGTTGGTATAGAGAAATCCTCCACCGAACATACCTTTTGTCAATGCTCCGACAAAGAGGTTAGCCGCGCCCTCACCTTTCTCCACTCCAAAACGTTCCTCTATGCGTTCCTCATCCAGCTTGTGTATTTCTTTCATGGCAAGGGCATAATTGGCAGGCTTTAGCGGCGTGCGCAGCCCCGCCTTCTCCGCAAGGAATGAGAGCGCGCCGTCGGCTGCAATGACGATGTGCGCCCCGATCTCTTCGCCTCCTGCTTTCACACCTGCTACCCGGCCGTCCTCCCAGAGGAGATCGTCAACCTTCCTGTTGGGGATTACAAAGCCGCCCTTCTCTGCAACCTTTTCGGAAAACCACTTGTCGAGGCTGGCGCGCAGCACCGTGTAGCTCATGTAAGGTGCCTTGCGCCAGGCGTCTCTGGCGTATTCCAACTGCACGGAACTTTCCTCATCAACGACCGTGATCATCTCTTTGACTACGTGGCGTTCAAAGGGAGCCTCGTCAACAATTGAAGGAAGAAAGGCCTTGATAGGCTCGACGTAGATGCGGCCGCCAGTCACATTCTTGCTGCCGGGCGCATCACCGCGCTCCAGCAGGAGGACCTGTTTCCCTGCCTCGGCCAGGCGGTATGCGGCTGCCAGGCCTGCAAGACCTCCCCCGACTACCACCGCGTCCAGTTTCTCTTCCGCCATCTGTTATACTTTCACGGGCTCGCTTCGCAAATCTATTTGCCGAGCCTCTTTTTGATATCCTCGGTGATCGCCGGAAGAACTTCGAAAAGATCTCCGACGATGCCGTAATCCGCATAGTTGAAAATGTTTGCGTTCGAGTCTTTGTTTATTGCAAGGATCACTTTCGAAGTATCCATGCCCATGATGTGGTGGATCGCTCCGGAAAGCCCGACTGCTACGTACAGCTTGGGCGAAACCGTCTTTCCGCTCTTCCCCACTTGGTCCTCCTGGTCACGCCATTTTGCGTCGACCACGGAGCGTGTTGCACCCACCACACCGCCGAGCAGCCCTGCAAGTTCCTCGAGCAAAGCGAAGTTCTCAGGCGCTTTCATCCCGCGTCCTCCGGTGACAATGATGTCTGCTTCCGTCACGTCCACCTTGCCCTTTGTCACCTCTTCGACCTTTACTACTCGAGCCTTCACGTCTGTCGCAGACACCCCAAGATCTTTCTCCACAAACTCACCCGGCGAGCCTGCTTGCGCTTCCAGGGGAAAGGCGTTGGGTCTGGTTGTGACGATGGCCGGGTAGGCGGTAAAGGAGATTTCCGAGAGCGCCCTGCCACCTTGCACAGGACGGACGACTTTCAGCGGCTCCTCCTTCCAGTGGATTTCCGTCGCATCTGACGCAATGCCAGCGCCCAATATCACCGCAACGCGGGGCATAAAATCTCTCGCTATCTGCGTCGCGCCCGCGAGTATGATTTTTGGATTCAAAGAACGGGCAAGGTTGGCCAATGCCATCGCGTAGCCTTCGGCAGTGTAGTGCTCGAGGACTGCGTCCGTGGCGCAGGTCAATCTGCTCACACAAGGAAGAACTTCCCGCTTGAGCGCATCGGACGCCTTGCCCATAACGACAGCTTCCACATCGTAGCCTTCTGCCCTCAGTTTCTGCCCTTGCCCCAGGAGCTCCATGGAAACCTTTCGCGCCTGTTCACCTTTCGGCTCAACGAAAATGAGTAGTTTCTCCATGGCGCCTCCTATAAGACCCGCACTTCGTCAGAGAGGATGCGCACTGCTTCGGCTGCTGCTTCTCTTGCGTCCCCTGGGATGAGATGCACGCCCGCCCTTTTCTTGGGGGCACGATACCGTTCAATCCGCACCTTTGAACCGGCCTTCCCTGTTTCCTCCTGAGAAAGCCCGAGATCCTGTGCGCTCATTTTCGGAATCTGCACCTTCATTGCTTTCATCACACCGGTGATCAGGGGCACCCGCGGTTCATTCAATCCCTTGGTAGCAGTGAAAACCGCGGGGAGCGAAACCTCCACCGTTACTTTGCGCCCTTCCACGGGAGATTCAACAACGGCTTTTCCATCGGCAATTTCCAGCTTCGTGATTCCGCCCACGTGGGGCAGGTTCAGTAGTTGCGCCACCATGGGACCTACTTCGCCCCGATCGTCATCCGTCGCCTGCTTGCCGCAGAGCACGAGATCGAAGGGTTCCTTTGCCATGGCTCTGCTCAGGGCCAGCGCAGTGGTGAAGCCGTCACCGTCGGCAAGAGAGGGATCGTCGAGAAGCAGTGCCTCATCGGCGCCCATCGCAATGCCTGTCCTCAAAACTTCGGTGGCCTTTGCCCCGCCCAGCGTGATCACTTTTACCTTGCCGCCGTGTTTCTGACGAACGCGCAGGGCTTCTTCGATAGCAAACTCGTCAAAGAGGTTGGTGGCAAATTTCGGCTCGATCTCTAACCCGGTACCGTCGCCCCGTATATCCACGATGGCCTCAGGGTCAGGAACCTGTTTGGCGAGCACCACAATATTCATAGGCTCCTCCTGTGCGAAGAACCCGCAACGCGCATAGCTAGTACAGCTCGTACGCGCGTAACGGGCATTGGCTGTATGAATAACACATTTGTTCCTCCCGCCGCAAACCCGCCCCTATATTATTCCCTTCTCCTTCAACCCTTTCAGCGTCTCGCTGGAGTAACCCAGTAGACCACCATAAATCTCTTCGTTGTGCTCACCAAATCTTGGAGGAAAGGTCATCTTCTTGTCTGAGGCCTTCAGGAAGGGAGTCATGTAAGGAGGGGGAGCCATCCATATCTGCGTCTTGGTTTTCGGATCCTGCGCGCTCAGCATGGATTCCTTCACGTACGGGTCTTCCAGCACCTCCCCTATGGTGTTGACTCTCGATATGGCTATCGTTGCTTTGTTGCAAAGTTCGATCATCTCATCAGTCGTCTTTTTCTTGGTGGCTTCATTAATCTGATTGTTGAGGTTCTTCACATCTTTGATGCGGCCGCTGTTCTTCTCATATTCTGGCTTTGCAAGCCCTTCGAATCCCGGCAGCTGGGTAAAGGAAACCCATTGGCGGTCGTTACCGAGAGCTATGTAGACATAGCCATCCTTCGTTTCATACACCGATACCGGCGCAAAGAACTCGTGAGTGTTCCCCCGTCTGGTGATCTTCTGGCCGAAGGACTTCGTGAGGGTTATTGCTACAGTGAGCCACGAGGTGGTGGACATGAACATGGAAAGATCGATCCGTGTTCCCTCGCCGGTCTTTGCCCGTTTGAACAGAGCCTTCATGATCTGGCCGTAAGCGTGCTCGCTGGTCCCCATGTCCGGCAGAGGAATGCCCAACACCTGGGGGTCCTCGCCTGCATTGCCCGTAAGCTCCATGAGTCCGCCCCTCGCCTGCAAAATGGGGTCGTAGGCAGCTTCGTTGCTCTCAGGGCCAAAGCCGGTAAGCCCTACCCAGATGATGTCCGGCTTGACGGACTTCAGGGTTGCGTAATCTATGCCGAGCTTCTCGTAGTTCCTCGGTAGCTGATTTGTCGCGAAAATGTCAACCTTCATTTTCCGGATCAATTCTTTCAGGATCTCCTGGCCCTGCGGTTCGCCCAGGTTCAGCGTGACGGCTTTCTTACCCGCATTGATCGCCATGAAATACGTATTCATGCGCTCTTCGCCCAGCCGGTTCTCGCCTATCATCCGGTTGGGATCACCATACACAGGATGTTCCAGGCGTATGACCCGCATACCATCCATTGCAAGCCTGTAGCTCAGATATGGAAGGACGGTTGCCTGTTCCAGCGACAGCATCGTCAGTTCATTGAACATGTCCATGATATCCTCCTGCAAAAGAATTCTGTTTACTAAATGAGAGAACGCTGGTAAGTATTAACACGTGGGCCATTTTTTTATTGACACGCATGGATGATACCTAGTAGATAAAAGGTATACGGTATACTGTATACTACGAGCAGTATAGAGAAAGGGTTCTTTCTTTGTCAACAACTTTTGGTGTCAGCTGATCGCGTGAAGGAGGACTGATGAATCTTCCTCGTTTCCAGCTCCTTGGTCCCTCGACACTCAAGGAGGCGCTCTCCTTGATGACCACGTACGGAGAGAAGGTTCGAGTGCTCGCCGGAGGCACTGAAATCACCGGGCGTTTGAAACATCGTCTCTTGTCCCCACCATGCATTTTGAGTCTCAAGAAGGTAAAGGGGCTCGGTGGGATAAAACAGAAAAAGAATGATCTGGTGGTCGGCGCGGCCACGACGTTAACCGATCTCGCCGAATCCAGGATTGTAGCCCATCTATCCAAATCAGTCAGCGACGCGGCACGCCATGTTGCCGCTCCCGCGATCCGGAACATGGCGACACTCGGGGGCAATCTGCTGCAGGAGAATCGCTGCCTCTATTACAACCAGTCTGAGCTTCCAAGAAAAAGGCTGGGGCCTTGCTATAAGCTCGGCGGGGCAACCTGCCACGCTGCACGCGGCCTCAATCGCTGCTTCAGCGTCTATCAGGGCGACACCGCGTCCGCCCTTATCGCTGTTGGCGCAAAAGTGAGGCTGCAGAATAGTCGCGCCGTCCGCACACTGCCCGTAGAGGAACTCTTCACAGGTAAGGGAACAAACCCACTCAGCATCGGCCGGGGCGAGCTCCTCACAGAGATCATCATCCCTGTGAGCCCACAAAGAACGGCCTCCGCCTACCGGAGATTCGCGATGCGGGGCTCCATCGATTACCCGCTCGCTTCAGCCGCAGCATTTCTCACGGTGGGAAAGGACGATACAATTGACCGAGCGCGCATAGTTATGGGTGCTTGCGGGTCAGGACCCAGGATCGCGCAGGAAGCGGCGAACATGATCAAGGGGAAGCGGCCGGAAGATGTTTCGGATGCGGACGTGCAGCTGGCAGCGTCCCTCGCGGTC
>Ga0335070_10011432_pt1 | contig 10368 bp, 8 predicted proteins | sample Lox_Sample_13_FD_206722 | JGI IMG/M metagenome (GOLD analysis project Ga0335070, IMG submission 206722) | Soil microbial communities from Loxahatchee National Wildlife Refuge, Florida, United States - Lox_Sample_1.3 | ecosystem: Environmental > Terrestrial > Soil > Wetlands | place: USA: Florida...
GGGTGCGCCGCCAGTAGCGCACGCGCCCGCTCGCCGTCCGCCTCCAGGCACGCGCCGAGGAACTCGTCCTTCGGTTCGAGGACGTCGGCGCGCGCCCCGTGCGCGAGCAGGAGGTCGGCGATCGGCCGGTTCCCCCGCCTTACGGCAATGGCGTACGGCGTACGGCCGTCGGCGCGCGGCAGGTTGGGGTCGGCGCCGTGGGCGAGCAGCTGCCGCGCCGTGGCCACCTTGGGCCCGCCGGCCGCGAGGCCGTGGAGCGGCGCCTCGCCGGACTCCTGGCTCGTCACGTTGGGATCGGCCCCGTGCTCCAGCAGCCACACCAGCCCCTTGTACCACGGGGCCGCGCCGCCGCCGTCGTCCCGGTGACCCACGAGGAAGTAGAGCGGTGTGTTGCCGTACGGCTGCTGCCGCGACGAGAGGTCCGCGCCGTGCGCCAGCAGCAGCTCGAGGCAGGCGCGGCGATCCAGCTGCGCGGCGTGATAGACGGACTCGCAGTCCTCGGTCCGCGCGCCGCGCTCCAGCAGCAGCTCGGCCAGCGCGACGTGATCGCTCACGCAGGCATGGTGGAGCACCGAGATCGGCGCCTTCATCCCGCCCGGCTCGTGGTAGATGCTGTGGCTGTTCGGGCTCGCGCCTGCTTCCATCAGCAGCGTGGCCACCCGTCGCAGCTCCCGCGCGCGCCGCTCGCTCACCCGGTGGCGCCGCGACGCGCACGCATAGGCGAGCGGCGGCCACTCCTCGTGCCCGTGCGTCGCCAGCGCCCGCGCGGGATCCTCGGCCAGGAAACTCGCCACCGCGCCCGCGTCCCCCACGGCGGCGGCGGTGAAGATGTTCACGCGGGCCAGCTGCCGGTGGGCGCGCAGCAGGCGCTCGACCACACCGCTCCGGCCCTCGCGCACGGCGGCGAGCAGCCGCTCGGCGCGCTCCGCGAGGGGGCGCGCGGCCTCGATGTGCGCCTTGAGCCTCGGCCAGCTCGCGAAGCCGCGCTCGCGCGCGATCACGTGCTGCGCGTCCGCGAGACCGACGCCGCCGGCCTTCCCACTCCTGCGCGGCACGTGCGCGCGGACGCGGGCGAGCGCCGCGGCGTCGCCGGCGCGGCAGGCCTTGAGCAGCGCCTTGGCCTGCTTCTTCTCGAACGACAGATCGGGTGACGGGGGCAATGCGGGCATGGTGCGCCTCCTTCAAGGACCGCCCGGCGTCCGCCGTTTCGGGCATGAAAGAGGCTGCCGATGATGCGCCGGCTCAGCATTCCAGGTGGGACGATCCCTTCCCGCGGACCGGTGGCGCCCTGGTGCGCCCCGGAATACTAGCCGGGGCGCTGATGCGCGCGCCACCTCTTGCGGCCGCATGTCCAGCCCCTATGTTGAAAAGCACAGCCCACCAAGCGCAGCAACGGACCGGAGCTTCTGCCCAAGACTGGCGGCTCGTCGTCGGTCGGGATCCACGTTCGCAGACTGCATCCTCGGCGTTCTTGGAGTGCAGGATCGATGAACATCGTGAAGGTCCTTCACGACGGCCTGGTGTACGGCCGGCGCATGCGTCTGCTGGCTGAGAAGCTGGCCGTCCATCTGCCCAAGGACGCCTCCATGCTTGACGTCGGATGTGGCGACGGAATGGTCGACTTGCTCATCACACGCCTGCGCCCGGACGTCTCCATCCACGGCATCGACGTGCTCGTACGTCCGCACACCTACATCCCCGTGACCCGGTTCGACGGCGCCAGGATCCCGCATCCCGATGGCAGCTTCGACGTGGTCATGTTCGTGGACGTGCTCCATCACTGCCAGGACCCCGCGCAAATGCTGGCACAGGCCAAGCGAGTCACCCGGAGCTCGGTGTTGATCAAGGATCACACCCAGGAAGGGCTCCTGGCTTACCAGACCCTGCGATTCATGGATTGGTTCGGCAACGCCCACCATCGCGTCGCGCTGCCCTACAACTTCTGGACGCTCTCGCAGTGGCAGGATTGCATCGGGCAGCTGGGGCTGCAGGTACGGTATTGGCACGATCGGCTGGGCCTCTATCCCTGGCCCGCGACGTGGCTGTTTGACCGGAAGCTGCACTTCATCGCCCATCTCGCGCGGTCGTAGGCCGGGCGGATGGCCGCTACTGGAGCGTCGGGGCCGGTGATGCCTCTCGAGCAGGCGCGAGGCCCGGGGACGAGCCGTGCGTCCATTGCGGTCTGCACGGCCGCGGCCGGCCTGATCCTGTTGAAGCTGTGGCTGGTCTCCGCACAGCCCATCATCGCCATGCGTTGGGCCTGGTACGACGACCGGCTGTTCTTGAATCTGGCCCACAGCCTGCTGGACGGCACGTGGCTCGGCTCGTTCAACGAGCTGACCCTGGCCAAGGGGTGCTTCTATCCGATCTGGATCGCGCTCGTCGCTCGACTCGGAATCCCCCTGCTGCTCTCCCAACACCTCCTCTATCTCCTCGCGGTTCTCGCCCTGGCCGGCGCGGTGCGACCCATGGGGTATGGGCCATGGCGGCTGCTCGCCCTGGGTGCGTTGCTGTGGTTCGATCCGGGCACCTACACCGCCCAGGTGCTGCGGGTCACGCGGGAGGGGATCTATCCGGCGCTGACGCTGCTGGTGATTGCCGGTTCCGTCGGCACCCTGCTGCGCGCGAGCGTCGGTTCGTGGCGCGCCGTGGGGCCCTGGTCGCTGCTGACCGCACTTTCACTGTCCGCTTTCTGGGAGACGCGTGAGGAGGGCGTGTGGCTCCTGCCGTTCCTGGTTGGTGTGGCAGCCTTCGTCGTTGCCCGACAATGGTGGATGCGCGCTCCCAGAGGGTGGTCCGCGGTGCTCTGGTGCGTGGTTCCCCTGCTCGCGATCCCGAGCAGCGACGGCATCGTCGCGCTCATCAACCGAGCGCGCTACGGGATCGCGGTGGCGGTCGAGTTCAGGTCGCACGACTTCCTGGCTGCCTACGGCGCGCTGACCCGGGTCAAACCGACGCAGACGGTGCCGCACGTGCAGGTCAGCAAAGAAGTGCGCGAGCTGATCTACCCGGTGAGCCCGGCCTTTGCGACCCTCGAGGCTCAGCTCGAGGGGCCGGTCGCCAAGACCTGGGGCGCGTATACGCGCGAGCGGTGGCCCGACCTCAAGGTGGGCGAAATCGGGGGTGGCTGGTTCGTGTGGGCGTTCCGCCAGGCGGTCGCACGTGCTGGCTACTACGCCACCGGAGGGACGGCGATGGGATTCTATCGCCGGCTCGCCGGCGAGGTGGACAACGCATGCAAGGCGGGGAAGCTGGACTGTCTACCTGCGCGGGCGTCGATGATGCCGCCCTGGATGCCCGGGTATGGCCGGACCGTGCTGAAGACCTTCGCGAGAGCGGCGCTGTTCACGGCCAGCTTCGATGGCATGTCGGCCGACCCCGCTCCGAGCGTCGGGAATGACAGCACGCAAGCGCTGTATCGAGAGCTGACCCACGATCGGATTGCGCCGCTCGGGACGTTCTCGGCGAGCACGCTCGCCGCCGAGAAGGTGAGGCTGCTCGATCGAGCGCTGGGGCTGTATCGGGTCGTCATGCCCATCCTCGCAGCTCTGGCGGCGTTCGCCTTCATCGTCCAGGCTGTCGAGGCGATCCGCAGGCGCAGAGTGCCGGAGATCTGGGTCCTTCAAGCCGGCCTGCTGGGGGCGCTGGTGGCGCGCCTGGTGATGCTTTCTCTTATCGACGTCACCTCGTTTCCAGCCATCGAATCGGTCTATCTCACCGCCGCGTATCCCGTGTTGATCGTGCTCGTGGTCATCGCCCTGTACGAGAGGGAGCGCATGGTGCGGACCTACCGCTCGATGCGCACGGCGTCCACCCAGTAGCGGGTGTCGCCGAAGCACGAGGACGGGATGCCCTTGTGTTCCTTGTAGTGGAGCACGACGCGCTGGCCGAGCCCGGACTCGACCCGGCGTGCGGTCTCGTCGTCGCGCACGGTGAAGTCCCAGATTGTCGGGGCCACGCCGGGCGCGGTGGGCTGCATCAGCTCCCCTTCCCACGTCTTACAGAGCCAGCCCTTGCGCGAGAACTTCTGCAGCGTGCCGGCGCGCTGGCCTTCGGAGTAGCTCCAGTTGACGACGATGAAGGTGTACGCCGCGAAGCACAGGATCGGCGTCACGACGATGACGACGAGGATGGCGCGCCAGTGATGCCACCAGTGCTTCTTGTGCGCAACGGGGGGCGGAGGCGCGGGCGCCGCGGCGTCCGGCGGCGGGACAGGGGTGTCGCTCATGGCGCTGTGGAGTAGAGTGTGCCGCCGTTCAGCGACAGCGGCGGCCGTTGTGGGGTTGATTCCCTGCGGCCAAGGCCGCCTGCTCGGTCATGTACACACCATGGTTGCCCGTCCCGTACTTGTTTGAGCCCGGGCAGCGGTACGTGTGGCTTCGGGTATCGACCCACACCTGGCCCGCGTGAGCCGAGGCACCCTGGCCGGCCGTGTCGTGGGCTGCGGCGTGCCTGGACCCGCAGCTCCGCCCCTTGGCAGGCGTGAAGTGATGGCTGACAGCGGCCGCCTCGGTCATGTACTGACCGGTCTTGCTCGTGCCGTAGGAGTGGGTGCCCGGACAATGGTACTTGCCGCTGTTCGTGTTGACCCAGACGGAATCCCCGTGCGCCTGCGCCACGACGGGCGTTTGGACGATCGCCAGCAGGGCGGCGATGCCGAGGACCACTCCAGACGTTCTGATCACATTCCATCTCCGGTCGCGTGCCGCCTAGGCATATGCTCTCCGGCCGGCACGCCGTCAATGGCGGAGCCGCGGCCGCGGCGCGTTGACGGTCGGTCCGGCGAGGGCTACGCTCTCCGCGTGGACTCCGACGGCCTTCTGGCGCGCCTGGCCGAGCTGGGCATCACCACCCGTACGGTGGCGCACCCCGCCGTGTTCACGGTGGAGGAGGCGCGGCGCCATCGCGGGGACCTTCCCGGCACGCACACCAAGAGTCTGTTCCTGCGCGACAAGAAGGACGCGATGTGGATGGTGGTGTGCCTCGAGGACCGCGCCGTCGACCTGAAGGCGCTGGCTCGCCGCCTCGGCGCGAAGCACCTCTCCTTCGGGAGCCCCGAGCGCCTGCTGCGCCATCTCGGCGTGGTCCCCGGGGCCGTGAGCCCGTTCGCCGTCGTCAACGACACGGATCGTCTCGTGAAGGTCGTGCTCGACCGCGACGTGCTGGCCAGGGATCCCGTCAACCTGCACCCACTCGACAACGCGAAGACGACGGCGATCAGCGCCAAGGACCTGTTGCGGTTTCTCGAGGCCGAGGGCCACGCGCCCGAGGTGCTGGACTTCTCGGGCTGACCATGTCCGGGCGCCGCGCGGGAAGAGGCCATCGGTTGCCCGCAGCGCTGCTGCTCGCGGCGCTCGCCCCGTCCGCGCTCGAGGCCCAGTCCGGCAGTCGCGTCCACGTGTTCCCGGTGCCGGTGGTGGGCTACGCGCCCGAGACCAGCCTCATGTTCGGCGTGGCGCTGGTCGGCGTCGTCTCGGCCGAGTCCGGGGGCGCGGCCTCGCGGCCGTCCACCGCTCTACTCACGGCGGTCTACACGCTGAAGCACCAGTACTCGGTGGAGCTGACGCTCGATCACTGGAGCGCCGCCGACGTGTGGCATCTCACGGGATACGCGGCCGTGGAGCGGTACCCCAGCGAGTTCAACGGCATCGGCGCGCTTTCCACTGACAGCTCGGAGGTCTACACGCCCCAACGGTACACCTTCTCGGCGGGTGCCCAGCGGCGGATCGCCCGGTCCCTCTACGCCGGCGCGAGCTACTGGGTGCGCGACGCCAGGATGGTGGGGCTGGCGGCAGGCGGGCGGCTGGCGGCCGGGTCCATACCCGGCAGCCGCGGCGGGACCCAGGCGATCGCGACGGTGGAGGGCGACTGGGACTCGCGGGACGCGCTGTACCGGCCGCGGCACGGAACGTATCTGCGTCTCGCGTACGGGGTCGCGGGCCGTGCCCTCGGCTCCGACTTCACCTACCGGCGCTACACCGTGGACGGCCGGTGGTATCAGGCCGTGGGCACGGAGACGGTGCTCGCGGCGCAGGCGGTCGTGGACGCGACGGACGGGACGGTGCCGTTCGATCTGCTGCCGCACGTCGGCGGTTCCGGGATCCTGCGCGGATTCAACCAGCCGCGGTACACGGACGGCGCCATGGGCGCGGCCCAGGTCGAGATCCGCGCGCCGCTCAAGGGCATCGTGTCCCTCGTGGCGTTCGGCGGCGCCGGGACCGCGGCGCCGTCGGTTCGCGGCCTGGCGGACGGGCCGTGGCGGCCGGCCGGCGGCGCGGGGATCCGTCTCCTGCTCGACCGGAAGAACGGGCTCCAGATGCGCATCGACTACGCGTTCGCCGCCGGCGGCGGCGGGCTGTACATCGAGGCCGGCGACGCCTTCTAGCAAATCCACCTGAACTACTCCCCATTGCGCGGACCGACTGTCTGGCACGCTTCTGGCCGCGCTCTCGGCGCGGTCATACTGTTCGGGCGGTGCAGGGCCGGGCAGGCGCAGTCCGCGGATCGACGCAGCTCCCAACCTCGAGGGTGGAATCATGTCCAACACCAAAGGCGTCCCCAGAGCGGAGAGCCATGTCGCCCTCGCCGAGCGGGCCGAGCGGCCCGCCGCCGTCAATTCGGCGGCCTCCCCGGGGGTGGAGCGGTACGTCGCCGCGGCCCGGCAGGCGGCGCGCCGGCGCGCCGTCGACATCGCCCAGATCCGCAAGTGCCGGTTCGACACGATCGCCGTCCACGGTCTCTACACCATGGGCGAGGCGCTCGACTTCAACCAGGGATCGGTGATCGAGCCCATCTACATGAGCACGTCGCAGACGTACCGCGACTCCGACGAGATGGAAGCGGCGCTCTCCTACCAGATCCCGACCTGGTGCTACTCGCGCATCGCCAATCCCACGCTCTACTACCTCGAGAACACCCTCGCCCTGCTCGAGGGCTACGGATGCGACGGCGAGACCTCGTGCTGCGCGACCTCGTCGGGCATGTCGGCGATCGCCTCCGCCGTCGAGCCGTTCATCGCGGCGGAGCCGGCCGCTCCGCACCAGCCGATGAACTTCATCTCGATGTGCCAGGTGTACGGCGGGACGTTCCAGTTCTTCAACGTGCGCCTGGCCCGCGAGCGCGGGATCGAGTGCCGCTGGATCTGCGACCCGACCGATCTGTCGGAGTGGGAAGACCGGATCGACGAGCACACGCGGTTCCTGTACGGCGAGATCCCGTCGAACCCCGGGCAGGCGTTCATGGATGTGCGCGCCGTGGCGGACCTGGCGCACGCGCACGGGCTGCCGCTCATCATCGACAGCACGGTGGCGACGCCGGCCCTGCTGCGGCCGCTCATGCACGGCGCGGACGTCGTCGTGCAGTCGGTGACCAAGACGCTCGCCTCGTCGGGCTTCGCCATCGCCGGGGCGGTCATCGCCCGCAAGGGGCTCGAGTGCCGGGTCGGGCCGGAGGAGATGAAGGCCGACTTCGCGATGTACCTGAAGAAGCTGCCGAACCGCGACTACGGCCCGAACCTCTCGCCGATGAACGCGATGCTGGCGCTGAACGACATCCGCACCCTGCGCTCCAAGATGGATCTCTTCAGCCGCAACACCATGCAGGTCGCCGAGTACCTGTCGCAGCACCCGGCCGTCGAGCAGGTGGACTACCTCGGCCTGCCCAGCCACCCGCTCCACGCGCTGGCGAGCCGCTACCTGTTCCTGGTCGACAGCGAGTTCGACTTCGACTACGGCCGGCCCACCAACCGGTACGGGCACCTGATGTCGTTCCGCGTGAAGGGCGGGGCCGGCGCGGCGCGGCGCATGTTCGACGGGCTGCAACGCGTCTGGCGCGCGACCGACCTGGGGCGCGTGAAGTCGGTCGCCACCATCCCGGCCATTTCCACGCACCTGCAGCAGGGCGAGGAGTGCCGCGCCATGGCGGATATTCCGGCCAACCTGGTGCGGCTGTGCGTCGGCGGCGAGCACCCCGATGACATCATCGCCGACCTGGATCAGGCGCTGGCAGGACGCGAGGGGAAGGTCGCGGCGGCGGTGCCGGCGGCGTTCTCGGTGGGCGGCGCGTCGCGGGAACAGGCGGGGAAGGGGAAGTAGGCATCCGCTTCTACAGCACGAATCACCGGGCGGCTGAGGTCGACCTCGCGCAGGCCCTGCTGCAGGGGCAGGCGGGCGACAAGGGGCTGTTCATGCCCCGACCGATCCCGGCCATGCCGCGCGACCTGCTGTCGCGGGCCGGCGCGCTGTCGTATCCGGAGCTGGCCGCGTCGGTCCTCGGGCTCTACACGGAGGGGGTCTTCTCGCCCGACGCACTGCGCGAGATCTGCGAGGACGCCTACGACTTCGCGGTCCCGCTCGAGCACGTGGAGGGCGCCAGTCACCTGCTGCGCCTGGACCAGGGGCCGACCGCGTCGTTCAAGGACTTCGCCGCGCGCTTCATGGGCCGGGCGCTGGGCCGCCTGGTGCGGGAGCGCGGGCAGGAGCTGCTCATCATCACGGCGACGTCGGGCGACACCGGCTCCGCCGTCGCCAACGCCTTCCTCGGCGTCGAGCGGATCCGGGTGGTGGTGCTGTTCCCGATCCACGAGGTGTCGGATCGCCAGCGCCGGCAGATGACCACGCTCGGCGCGAACATCACCACGCTCGCCCTCGATGCGAAGTTCGACGACTGCCAGGCCCTGGCGAAGCAGGCCTTCGCCGACCCCGACCTGGCCCCGCTGCACCTCTCCTCGGCCAACTCGATCAACATCGGGCGGCTCCTGCCCCAGGCGGTCTACTACGTGTACGCGGCGTCGCGCCTGGCGGATCTCGGCGCCGGCGAGCAGGTCGTCTTCTCGGTTCCGTCGGGGAACTTCGGCGACCTGATGGGCGGCCTGCTGGCGTTCCGCATGGGGCTGCCGGTGGAGCGGTTCGTGGTCGCGACCAACGCCAACGACGAGGTGCCGCGTTTCCTGGCGGGTGGCCGCTACGAGAAGATCGTGCCGTCGCGGAAGTGCATCTCGAACGCGATGAACGTCGGCCATCCATCGAACTTCGCGCGCGTGGTGGACCTGTATGGCGGCACGATGGACGAGCAGGGCGCCGTGCTCGCTCCTCCCGATCGGGCCCGGATGCGCCGCGAGCTGTACGGCGTGAGCATCGGCGACGACGAGACGCGCCGGACGATCGTGGAGACGTATCGCCGGCACCGCACGCTGCTCGAGCCTCACGGCGCGGCCGGCTGGGCCGGCCTGCAGCATTTCCTGGGCGACAACCCGGGGCACGCCACGAGGATCGCGATATCGCTCGAGACCGCACACCCGGCGAAGTTCCCCGAGGAGATCCGCGCGCTGATCCAGGTGGATCCGGCCGTGCCCGCGAGCCTCCAGGGACTCGACGTGAAGCCGGAGCACTACCGCCCGATGGAGACGGACTACCGCTCCTTCAAGGACTTCCTGCTGCGGGAGTTCCGCGGATGAAGTCGGTGATCGTGATCGGCGACGGGATGTCGGACCGGCCGATCGACGCGCTGGGCGGCAAGACCCCGCTCCAGGTCGCGCGCAAGCCGCACATCGACCGCATCGCGCGCGACGGCCGGATGGGTCTGCTGCGCACGGTCGGCGCGACCGGACCGGCGGATTCCGCCGTCGCGAACCTCGCCGTGCTGGGCTACGATCCGGCCGTCAACTCCCAGGGGCGGGCGGTGCTCGAGGCGGCGAGCATGGGCGTGGAGCTGGCACCGGACGACGTCGCGATCCGCTGCAATCTCATCAGCCTGGAGGGCCCGGCCGACGACCGCCGGATCAAGAACCACTCGGCCGGCCACATTTCCAACGAGGAAGCGGCGGAGCTGGTCCGCGACCTCGACGCGCAGCTCGGCGGAGGGCGCGGGCCCAACCCGGTCCGCTTCTACCCCGGCGTCAGCTACCGTCACCTGCTCGTGCTCCGCGGCGGCTGGGCGTCGCCCGCGGTGGAATGCGCGCCGCCCCACGACAACGTCGGCGGGCGCGTGGCCGACCTGCTGCCGCGGGCCACGGAAGCGGTCGCGGCGCTCACCGCCCGGCGCCTGAACGAGCTGTACGCGCAGGCGCTGCCGGTCCTCGCGGGCCATCCCGTGAACGCCGCGCGCCGCGCCGCGGGCAAGGACGAGGCGAACGCGATCTGGACCTGGTCGCCGGGGCGCCGCCAGCCGCTGCGGTCGCTCGAGGAGCTGTACGGAGTGCGCGGGGCCGTCATCTCGGCGGTGGATCTCATCATGGGGCTCGGCGTGTGCATCGGCATGGACCTGATCCGCGTGCCGGGCGCGACCGGGCTCTCAGACACGAATTACGAGGGCAAGGCCCAGGCGTGCCTCGATGCGCTCGCCGACCACGACCTGGTCTACGTCCATGTC
>Ga0335070_10011434_pt1 | contig 10367 bp, 12 predicted proteins | sample Lox_Sample_13_FD_206722 | JGI IMG/M metagenome (GOLD analysis project Ga0335070, IMG submission 206722) | Soil microbial communities from Loxahatchee National Wildlife Refuge, Florida, United States - Lox_Sample_1.3 | ecosystem: Environmental > Terrestrial > Soil > Wetlands | place: USA...
GGGTCGGCCATTCGCTCAGTCTTCCCGCTCAAGCCGCCCCGGAATGGCAACGCCGCGGCTTAGGCCTGGCAGCAAGTTTCCTCGGTCTGCGCGGTGTCGGCTCCGAAGGTGTCTGAGTCGGCCAGCACGGTGTAGACCTCCCACCGCTCACCGCCGGGGCCGGTAACCCAGACCTTGTCCTGGGCAGCAAAGCAGCAGGTGGTGTTCAGCTCGGCTTCGGCGACAAGACCCTGCTCGGTAAGACGGCTGATTTCCGAGTGCACAGCATCGCTGGAGCCGACTTCCACGCCGAGGTGGTTAATGGTGCCGCCGTGGCCCGGGTTCTCGAGCAGCACCAGTTTGAGTGGGGGATCGGCGATCGCGAAGTTGGCATAGCCGGGTTTGACCTTCGCCGGTTCAGTGCCGAACAGCTTGGAGTAGAAGGTGATTGCCTCGTCGAGATTGTCGACGTTGAGGGCTAGCTGGATTCGTGACATGGTGGTTCCTTTTGTTGGGCGGCGGGCTAAGTGGTTGCCGTGGGCAGCAGTTCGGTGATCAAAGCGTGGATGCGACCGGCAATCTCGTCGCGGATCGCTCGCACGGTGGCCAGCGGCTGACCTGCGGGGTCGGCCAGTTTCCAGTCGCGGTAGCACAGGCCCGAGAAGTAGGGGCAGGTGTCGCCGCAGCCCATGGTGATCACGACATCGCTGGTCTGCACCGCGTCGGCAGTGAGGATCTTCGGCGTCGCGGCCGCGATGTCGATGCCGAGTTCGGCCATGGCGGCGACGGCGACGGGGTTGATCTGCTCGGCGGGTTCGGTCCCGGCGGAGCGCACTTCGATCCGATCCCCGGCCAGGTGGCTCAGCAGGGCGGCGGCCATCTGCGAGCGTCCGGCGTTGTGGACGCACACGAATAGCACGCTGGGTTTGTCGGTCATCGGCTCCTCAGTTCGGCTCGGTTCGGAAAAGCCGGGTACGTAGCGCCAGGGATACGTAGACCAGGCCAACCAGCACGGGTACTTCGATGAGTGGTCCAACCACCCCGGCCAGGGCTTGGCCGGACGTGACGCCGTAGGTGGCAATCGCCACCGCGATGGCCAGTTCGAAGTTGTTGCCGGCGGCGGTGAACGCCAGCGTGGTGGTGCGCGGGTAGCCGAGTCGCAGCGCAACTCCGAGGGCATATCCGCCGGCCCACACGATCGTGAAGTAGGCCAGCAAGGGGATTGCGATGCGGGCGACATCCCATGGCCGGGAAGTGATTTGGTGGCCCTGCAGGGCGAACAGGATGACGATAGTGAAAAGCAGTCCATACAGGGCCCAGGGCCCGAGGCGGGGCAAAAATCGGGACTCGTACCAGTGCCGGCCCTTCGAGCGCTCACCCAGCCGCCGCGACAAATATCCGGCCAGCAGCGGAATGCCGAGGAATACGAGCACGGATTGGGCGATCCGCCACAGGGAGACGTCGATGCCGGTTTGCGGCAGGCCAAGCCAGCCGGGCAGGACCGACAGATAGAACCAGCCCAGCGCGGCGAACATACCGACCTGGAACAGCGAGTTCAATGCAACCAGCACGGCGGCGGCTTCGCGGTCACCGCGGGCCAGGTCGTTCCAGATGATGACCATGGCGATGCAGCGGGCCAGCCCGACGATGATCAGTCCGGTGCGGTACTCGGGGAGATCCGGCAGCAGCAGCCAGGCCAGGGCGAACATCACGGCGGGCCCGATCAGCCAATTCAGCAGTAACGAGGTGACCATCAGCTTGCGGTCGGCGGTGACTTCGTCCAGCCGGTCGTAGCGGACTTTGGCCAGCACCGGATACATCATGACCAGCAGGCCAATCGCGATCGGCAACGAAATGCCTTGGATTTCAAGGGTACTCAACGCCGACCCGATGCCCGGGACCAGTCGGCCCAGCACCAGGCCGGCCGCCATCGCCGCTGCGATCAACACGGGCAGGAACCGGTCGAGGGTGGAGAGGCGGGTTGCTGCGGCTTCTGGGGCGGGCGCGGTCGTCGTGGTTTCGGTCATGGACCGCACCCGGGGCTAGGCGCGAGCGGTCGGTCGTCATCGACATGTAAGACGGACGAAAGCTGTTGCAAGGCAGCGGGAATCACCCAGTAGTACACCCAGGTGCCCCGCCGCTCGCAGCCCAGCAGGCCGGCCGAGCGCAGCAGTTTGAGGTGATGGGAAATCGTGGGCTGCGAAACGTCGAACGTCGTCGAGATCTCACAGACGCACGCTTCACCGCCGGGATGGCTGGCGATCAGGCTCAGCAGCCGGAGGCGGACCGGATCACCCAGCGCCTTGAACATGGCCGCCAGCTCCGTTGCCTGCGATTCGCCGAGAGCCGCCGACCCCAGGGTGGGGCAGCAACGCTGCGCTTGATTCGACATCCTTCTATACAAGCATTCATCGAATCAGCGCGCCAGTCTGACTACCGGTTCTCACCCATGAGGCGCCGAAACGCGTAGGCCGCGACCCCGATACCGAGCACCGCTACGCCGGACAGCACCGAAGACAGCGGCATCGCGAACGCCAGAACCACGCATCCCACCAGGCCGATCAACGGGATCGCCCGGTAGGGGCGACGCTCGTCGGGTCGGAGGGTCAGCGCAGAGGCGTTGGCGACGGCGTAGTAGATCAGCACCGCGAATGAGGAGAATCCGATGGCGCCGCGCATGTCGACGGTGGCTGCCAAGACTGCGACGACCGCGCCGATCAGTAGCTCGGCGCGGTAGGGCACCTGGAACCGTGGATGTACGGCGGTCAGCGCGCGCGGGAGGTGGTGGTCGCGCGCCATGGCCAAGGTGGTGCGGGAGACGCCGAGCAGCAGCGCCAGCAGGGAGCCCAGCGCAGCGACCGCCGCGCCCACCTGTACGACGGGCACCAGCCAACTTATCCCCGCCGCTCGCACCGCCTCGGACAGCGGCGCGGCGGCCGCGGCCAGACGGCGTGGTCCCAATTCGGACAGCGCGGCCACAGCCACGAGTGCGTAGACGGCCAGGGCGATGCCGAGCGCCAGCGGTATCGCCCGGGGGATGGTGCGCGCCGGGTCACGCACTTCCTCTCCCAGGGTGGCGATGCGCGCATAACCGGCAAAGGCGAAAAACAGCAGTCCCGCGGCCTGCACGACGCCGCCGAGGGTCACATCCACCAGGCGAAGCTGTTCGGCGTTGGCAGTGCCCGAGGTGAAGACCGCGACGACCACGGCCGCCAGCACGGCGAGCACCAATGCGACGATGGCGCGGGTCAGCCACGCCGACTTCTGCACCCCCGCGTAGTTCACTGCGGTCAGCGCTACCGCCGCGGCAACGGCCACTGCGTGCGCGTGCGACGGCCACGCATAAATGCCGACCGTCAGCGCCATCGCCGCGCACGAGGCGGTCTTGCCGACGACGAAACCCCATCCCGCCAAATATCCCCAGAAATCGCCCAGCCGCTCGCGGCCGTAGACGTAGGTGCCGCCGGAGGCGGGATAGAGCGCGGCCAGCCGCGCGGATGAAGTGGCGTTGCAGTAGGCCACGACCGCGGCCAACGCCAGGCCCAAAAGCAGCCCCGAGCCGGCGGCCCCGGCGGCGGGGCCCAGCGCAGCAAAGATCCCGGCGCCGATCATCGAGCCCAGGCCGATCACCACCGCATCGAACACTCCCAGGCTGCGCCGCAGCTCGCCGTTGGTCACCGGGTTGCTCTTGGACACTGGCGTCTCCTCGGTCGCGGGGAACCAACACGGCTTGTGTCGCATCGCGCCGCCGTCCGTCAACCTATCAAATTGAATTGATGTATCGTCCGACAGGTGGTGGCGACCAATCGGGCGGCGGTTCCGCCGCTGATGCGGATGGCATCGCATCCGCTGCGGTGGGCGATGCTGACCGAACTCGCGACCGGCGACCACCGGGTGCGGGAACTTGCGGCCGCCGTTGGGAAGCCGCAGAACCTGGTGTCGTATCACTTGCGGCTGTTGCGCTCGGCCGGGTTCATCGACGCGCGGCGCAGCACCTTCGATGGTCGTGACACCTACTACCGCCTGAGCTTGACGAACTGCGCCGGGGCATTCGGCGAGGCGGCCGCCGCCCTGCACCCGGCACTCGCACCCCGGCCTACCACCAAGCCCGCGCCGCGGTCGGTGTTGTTTTTGTGCACGGGCAATAGCGCGCGCTCACCGATGGCCCAGGCGCTGCTGGAGAAGCGGGGCCAGGGCCGCATTCGTACCGCAAGCGCGGGCAGCCATCCCAAATCACACATACACCGCAACGCCATACGGGTCATGCGCGAGCTCTACGGCATCGACCTTGGTGGGCAGCGCCCCCAGCCCTTGGCCGCGGTTGCCCGACGGCGTTTCGATTACGTAATCACGTTGTGCGACAAGGTTCGCGAATATGCCGGCGAACACGGCGTGGCCACGACCACGCATTGGAGCGTGCCCGACCCGTCGGCGGCGCTCGGCGGCGACGGCGCCAGCTATGCCGAATTCCGCCGTGTGGCAACCGAATTGAACAGCCGTATCGAATTCCTATTACCTGTCCTTAACGCTGACGCTCGGGAGTGATGATCGTGTCGATCGATCGACGGGATTTCTTCAAACGTGGATTGGCGTTGGCGGCTGCCGGCGCCGGCGTCGGGGCGCAGACGGCGTGCTCGCGGCCCGCGCCGCCAGCTCCGCCCCAGGGCAAAGCCGACTACACGCTGCGGATCGGGATCGGAACGGTGGAATTGGCGCCGGATCACATTGTGTCGACGTTGACCTACAACGGCCAATTTCCCGGTCCGCTGGTGCGGTTCAAAGAAGGGCAGCGGACGTGGGTGGATATCTTCAACGACACCGATTCACCCGAACAGCTGCACTGGCACGGCCAGCGGGTGGGCGTCGACGTCGACGGCTCCGCCGAGGAGGGCACGCCCTATATCCCCGCGCACGGCATGCGGCGGATCTCCTTTGTCCCCGGTCCGGCGGGCTTCCGCTTCTATCACACGCACGTGGTCCCGCGCGCCGACCTGACTCGCGGCCAGTACAGCGGGCTGGTGGGACCGGTCTATATCGAACCCAGACAGAACGCCGGGGCCTACGACCAAGAAGTCTTCTTGACACTCAAGGAATTCGACCCGTCGTTCAGCCGCGGGGGCGACATGCCGAGCGATTTCCTGGCCGGTGACCAACAGCCCGACCTCAAAGAGAAGGGTGAATCCGCGATGGCGGCCTCACACGGCCGCGGGGACCCGCGCGGCTACGAGGTCAGCTACGGCGCCTTTGCGGTCAACGGCCGCATGCTCGGCCGCGGCGATCCGATTCGCGTGCAGACCGGTCAGCGGGTGCTGCTGCACGTGCTCAATGGCAGCGCCACCGAAAGCCGCAGTTTGGCCCTGCCCGGGCACACCTTCAATGTGGTTGCGCTGGACGGCAACCCGGTACCGAATCCGGCACCGGTGCCGGTGCTGTGGCTGGGCGCCGGTGAACGAATCTCGGCGGTTGTCACCATGTCCAATCCGGGGGTGTGGGTGCTCGGCGATTTGTCCGACGACGACCGTGGGCACGGCATGGGAGTGGTCGTCGAATATGCCGGGCGCGGCGGGGATCCGCAATGGGCGGCGCCGCCGCCATTCAAATGGGATTACCGGGTGTTCGCCACCCCCAATCCCGGCCCTGTGCCGCCACCGGATCACACCATCGAGCTGCTCATCGAGAAACGCAATGCCGCGGACAACGGGTTCAACGCGTGGACCTTCAACGGCACCGCATTTGCCATGGACACAAACCAACCAGTGCTCAATGTGCAGCGCGACAAGCGCTACCGGTTGCGCTTCCGCAATGCCAGCGACGACCTGCACCCCATGCACGTGCACCGGCACACCTTCGAAATCACCCAGTTCGCCGGTACTCCCACCGCGGGCGTGCGCAAGGACGTCGCGATGCTGGGTGGTTACCAAACCATGGAGGTCGACTTCGTCGCCGATCAACCCGGCCTGTCGCTGCTGCATTGCCACCAACAGATCCACATGGACTACGGGCTGATGCTGCTGCTCAACAGCAGCTGATCGCCGGTTTCAGCAACTATCCAAGCGGGTGGTTTTCTCGCACGCCGCGATACATGCCCCATCGCACGATCCAGGGCATCACCACCCGCTCGACCGCCCACAACGGGAACCGGAACGCGTGGCCGGTGGGCAGGAAAACCTCCAGCCCGTCGGTCTGTACACCCACTAACGAACCCCATCGACGCGTCGGTGCTCGATACGCGCGCAGCCGTCCGCCGTCGAACTCTGCGCGGATGTTACGCATCACCAGCGCATCGCCACGATTACGGGCGGAGCTGCGCAGCGGGTCAGTGGCTGCGACGTCGCCCACCGCGTAGACCTCGCGGTAGCCGGGCACTCGCAGTTCTGGTGTGACGCGAACGAACCCCCGCTCGTCGAGCAATTCCGGCGGCAGCCAATCGGTGTTGGGGCGCACCCGCCCGATCGCCCACAGCACGGCTTCGGCCTCAGCCGGTGGTTGTCCCGTGCTCCAGCGAACGGGTTCGATGGTGATCTGATCGCCGGTGAAACTGTCGGGCACCACGGCGCGGTGGCCCGGGTGCACGCCCACGCCCAGGTCCATCAGTCGCCCGCGTATCCGGTTCCAGATCCGCGGATGATGGGCGTCCAGCGCGGTCTGTCCAGGAAAGAACAGATCGATCCGCTTTTCTTGCCAGGTGGTTGCCATGTTGAGGGCACTGCTTACCGCCGCCGCGCCGCCGCCCACCACGATCACCGACTTGGCGGCGGCGAGCCGCTCGTGCGCGGCGCGCAGCTCCGCACCGATCTCAGCGGCCGACTGCAGCGTCGGCTGCCGCCAGAAGCCGTTGCTGACTCCGGTCGAGATGACCAGTGCGTCATACTCCTCGGCAATGGCCGCGCCATCGTCACGGCGGGCGTAGACCGTCCGGGCAGCCAAATCCACGCCCTTCAGGGTGGCCTGCACCGTTGTCACCCGATCCAGGCGACGGAACCGGTCGAATGGAATCCAGTAATCGCGGGCCCAGTCGTCCGGGCGGGAGAGCCGAACGCCGAGTTCCTGCCCGCTCACCAGGGCGGGCTTGACCGAAATGCCGACAACGTCGGCGTACCGGGACAGACGGATCGCGGTCAAGACACCCGCGTCGCCCAGCCCGGCAATGACGACGCGTTTGCGGTTCATGTCGCTATCCTCCCCTGAGGGGAAATGCGGGCCAGCCCGATGATTGATGCGATTGCCAGGAGCCAACCACTTGATTACCTCGTCGAGGCATGGTCGCACGCCGCGCATGGGGGAGTTTGCGGTGTCGATGCAACCGCGCGTGCGCGCCGCTTTGCGCGCCGCGGTGCGTGCCTCGGCACCCCGCCCGGTAGCGGCCCAACGAGCCGCCAAGGACCTCGCAGCACCCGACTTATGGGCCGCGCTGCGTGCGGAACTCCGCTGGGCTTTCACCCCGCCGCGTAACTGGCTGATGGGTGTGGTGGCCAATGTGGTCTTCGCCGCGACGTGGCTGCTGGTGCAGCCGCTGACCGTCGGCCCGCACCGGACCGACTGGGTGATCTTGGTGGGGACCTATTTCTCGTCGTGGGTGCTGGCCGATTCCACCACCACCAATCTGCTCGGTGCCGATCATTACCGCGTCAGCAAGGCGTTGGCCGACGGCGTTCCGCTCCGGCGAATTCTGCTGATCAAAAACCTTGCCCTGCTTGTGATCGTCGGGCTGCCTACCTTGGGGGCCGCCATGGCTCTGACCCTATGGCTAGAAACGCCGGCGCGGCTGGCGATCACGATTCCCACCGTCGCGGTGCCCATCGTGTCCTGGCTTGGGGTGGGCAATTTCATCTCAGTGGTGCACCCGGTGAGCGTTGAGCCGCTGATTCGGCGATGGCGTCAGCGCCACGATCGGCGCCGTACCCGAAGCTGGCTACTGGCCCTGACACTGCCTTATGCGATGTACTACGTCGCCGACCCGATGAACGGGGTGGAGCACCGCCTGTTGTGGACACGGCTACCCGCGCTGATTTGGCCGGTATTCGGGCGCGACACCAAGAGCTTCGTGCACCTGGCGACCGCCATTGCCATCTGGTTCGTTGGAACGGTCGCCGCGCTGCTGTGGGTGCGCAAGCGCGGATGGCAGATCAGATGACCCGCTGCGGCACGTGCGGCTTGATCTCTTCGATCACCCATTGCGCGTAATCAAGGCATTCCTCCACGCCGCGGACAGCGGGGATGGGAACGGCGCTTACCGTCACGCCGTGTTCGGCGAGCCAGCTCAACCGGTCGATGAGCTCGGCCGCGCTCATGCCGTCCGTCCGTGCGGGTCGTCGCGGGCGACGTGTCCTTCGCCGACCCAGTTGGTGCGCAGGCCGTGCATTACCTCAAATGGCCGGCCGTCATAGGTCGGCTGAGATTCGATGTAGTCGATTTTCTGGGCGATCTGCTCGGGTGGGGTGAGAAATGGCCACCACCCAGACGCGTACTTGGCCGCCCTCCGCAACGCCGCATCGGCGTCGCCGCCGATCCAGATCGGGAGATGGGGCTTTTGAACGGGTTTCGGCTCGAATGCGATGCCGTCGAATGACAGGTAGCGGCCGTCGAACCGCGGCGCGTCACTGGTCCACAATTCCACGATGGCCGCCAGGTACTCGTCGGCGATGCGGCCCCGCTCCCGAAACGGCACCCCGAGGAGTTCGAATTCCCTTGCCAGCCAACCGACCCCGAAGGTGACCATCATCCGGCCGCCGCTCATCCAGTCCGCGGTGGCCAGCGCTTTGGCCAGGACGACCGGCTGGTGCAGCGGCAGAATGGTGACGCAGGAATTGACCAGTTGCGCCGCTGGTATCAGCAGTTCTACGTCGACGCCGCCGAGGTGACGCCAGATATGGTGGACCGCTTCGAGTTCGAGCTCGACACGACCCGGCCTTACCAGGCGTGGATGAAAGAAGTCGAGGCGAACATGGCCGCCCAGGCGGTTCCGGCGCAATGACGCTGGATTCCTCCGCCAGGACAGACAACCGTCTCGACGAGGTGCCCATGGTGCCGGTGGCGTGTCGTAACTGCGGTGCGCGGGTGCTGGCGCGCAAGAGCAGTTGGAATCAAACCAGTGTGCAATGGAATGCCGATGCGACGGCCCGGTGTGTCGAGCGTGCCGACGCGCGGCTGGTGTCTGCGCACGCCGGCAGGGTGGTGTTCCTGGCCTGCTCGGCGCTCAGCGAGTCGATTCTGGACGCGGTGCGACACGGGGAGTTGTCCATCGTCGACGAGATTTAATGCCGGGCTGCCGAGCGGCCGGCGCGTCGTCCGTAGAAGCTGCCGTCGCCGAGCGAGATACCACTCGCGTATCCCCAGGCCGCCAGCCTGGCGGTGCACCGGCCGGCAGCGAAGAGTCCAAGGATCGGCGCGCTGCTGACGTGGAGCACCTCGGCATCCAGCGTGGTGGCCAGCCCACCCAGGGTGAAACCGCCGGTGGACTCCCGCAGGTCGATCGCGCCGACGGGGGAGCCGATGGGCTTCACCCACTCCGGCTTCTTGTGCAGCAGCGGATCCTCGCTACGGGCGGCGGCTTCGTTGTAGGCGGCGACCGTCGCCTGCAATGAACCAGGTGCCAGGCCCATGTCGCGTTCCAGGTCGGCGGCACTGTCGGCCACCCAGGCGGGCTGCCGCAGCATGAACTTGGGCGACCAGGACGCCATCGCTTCTTGCTGCGCGTCGTCGTCGATGATCAGGAAGGCGATGTTGTCCTGCTGGTAGAGGGTGAGCTGCCCGACGCGGCCCGGGTAGGTGTCCTCGGGGACATAACGCTGCCCGCGGCCGTTGACCAGGATGCCGCGCACCAGCTGCTGGGGGTCGACGAAGATCGCGACCTCGGTGGCGTCCATGTGCGCCAGATCGGCGTTCAGCGCCTGCGCCATCCGGATCGCCTGCCCGTCGTGCTGCTCGATCGAGGCGGCGGGGCGCCCGGCGATCCGCGGCGCGTAGCGGGCCACCATCGCGTCGTTGTAGGCGAAGCTGCCCGTCGCGAGCACGACCCCGCTGCGGGCGCGAAAAGACATCTCCACGCCGTATTTGCGGACCTGGATGCCGACCACCCGGCCGTCGGATTCGACAATCAGGCGCTGCACCCGCACGTTGTAGAGCGCCCGCGCGCCCGCCGCCGTGGCGGTTTCCACGAGCGGCTTCATCAGCATGTAGCCGGCGCTGGCTTCCCCCTGCTTCTTGTTCGACATCTGCGGGACGTGACCCTGCGGGGCGGGGGTGGCGATGGTGTTGAAGGGGTAGGCGTTCTCGCCGCCGCTGTACATCAGACCCTGGTCGCCCATCGGTTCCCAGCCCGGCTCGGGGAAGAACTCCGCTTTGAAGGGCACGCCGCAGCCGACCAGCCAGTCGAAGTGGGCGACGCT
>Ga0335070_10011436_pt1 | contig 10364 bp, 5 predicted proteins | sample Lox_Sample_13_FD_206722 | JGI IMG/M metagenome (GOLD analysis project Ga0335070, IMG submission 206722) | Soil microbial communities from Loxahatchee National Wildlife Refuge, Florida, United States - Lox_Sample_1.3 | ecosystem: Environmental > Terrestrial > Soil > Wetlands | place: USA: Florida...
CCGGAGCCTGGGCCGGGAACCGGTCCCGGCGCCAGTCGGGGAGCTCGCAGCCGCCGTGGGAGGGCAGTCATGACGGAGACGGTGTTTCTCACCGGCGCCACCGGGTTCGTCGGAACGCAGACGGCACGCCGGCTCATGGCGCGGGACGGCCTGCGGCTCGTCGTGCTGGTCCGTGGAAAGGACCGGGCAGAAGCAGCGGCCCGGCTGGAGCGCACGTGGTGGCTGTGGCCCGAGCTGGCGGGAGCCATCGGAACGCGCGTGGAGGTGCTGGCAGGCGACGTCAGCCTTCCGCGGCTCGGCCTGGGGCAGGAAACGTATGACGGTCTTGCTGCCCGGGTCACGCACATCATCCACTCCGCCGCGGACCTTCGCCTGGACGGCCCGGTAGAGGAGCTTCGAAAGATCAACGTGCAGGGAAGCGCGCAGGTTGTCGAGCTTGCTCTGGCGGCCCAGCGGCATCACGGCCTGGCCCGGCTGGCGCACGTCTCCACGGCGTACGTTGCCGGCAGACGCACCGGCCCGGTGCCCGAAGAATCCCTGAGCGATGCCGACGGATTCTCCAACACGTACGAGCAGACGAAGTTCGAAGGAGAGCGTCTTGTTCGGGACACCGCGAAGGGGCTTCCGCTTTCCATCTTCCGGCCCGGCATGATCGTCGGGGATTCCCGCACGGGAGAAATCGCCACGTTCAACACCGTCTACGTGCCGCTGAGGCTCTATCTTGCCGGGAAGCTTCCGGTCATGCCATGCAGAGGGAATCTCCCCGTCAATGTCGTTCCGGTGGACTATGTCGCTGACGCAATAGCCCGGCTCACCTTCGACGACAGGGCTGTGGGCCGGACGTTCCATCTCACCGTTCCGCCGCGGCTGCTCCCGACAGCGTGCGAGCTCCTGGAGGCTGTTCGCGCCTGGGCGGCCCAGGCGTTGAATGTGCGGCTGCGCGCGCCCGTCATGATATCCGTGCCGGACAGCGTGCTGGACCGGAAGCTCCTGCGGGCCATTCCCAGCGCGCTGCTGTCCTACTTCAAGGAAGACCGTCAGTTTGGAACGGAAAACACCGAAGGTCTGCTCGGTCCCTGCACAATGAACTGGAAGGACGCGCTGCCCCGGCTGCTGGAATATGGAGCGTCGCAAGGGTTCCTCCACACCTCGGGCAGAACGGCTCACGAGCAGGTGGTTTTCCGGCTCCAGAGCAGAACAAGACCCGTGCGCTTTCACGAGATCGCGGAGGGAAAGGAGGCCACGCGGACAGCGGCGGATGTGCGACAGGAGATTTCCCGCGCTGTGAGCGGTCTGCGCGCGCTCGGAGTTGCGCGCGGAGACCGGATCGCCATTGCGGGGTTGAACGGCGTGCGCTACCTCGTCCTTGACGTTGCCCTGGGTCTCTGCGGGGCGGTGAGCGTTCCGCTGTACTACACCACCCCGGCTGCTGAGATGGACGACATCCTTCGGTCCAGCGGATCACGGCTCCTGTTCATCGGAGCGCCCGGACTCATCCCCGAGCTGGCGAAGTGCGAAGTCCGGCTTCCCGTGATCTCGTTCTGCCGGAAGCTCCCTGAGACGGCGGCTGGCCTGCGGATCATGCCGTGGGGGGATTTCGTACAGCTCGGCAGAGGCCGGGATTCCGTTGTGGCTCCCGTGCGGCTTTCAGACGACGCAACACTGCGTTTCACCTCCGGCACCACCGGGAGACCCAAGGGCGCTCTCTTCCGCCACGACCAGGTCCGGTGGATGGCCCAGACCATCGCGTCTCTGGTTCCGTGGAAGGCGCGCGTGCGCCCGGCTTCCTGGCTGTCCTTCCTTCCCATGAGTCACGTGGTGGAGGGCATCCTGGGCACGTACTCTCCGTGGTACCTGCCGGCGCCCGTTGACATCTGGTTCCTGGAAGACTTCCGCGCTCTTTCCAGCGCGCTTCCCCGCGCCCGGCCTTCCGTCTTCTTTTCTGTGCCGCGGTTCTACGAGAAGCTGTGGGATTCCTTCACGTCCCGACCCCTGGGACGGATGTATCGAGGGCTGCCGGACGGCCTGCTCCGGCGGCTCCTGCAGCCCATGGTGCGCTTTGCGGTGCTGCGCGCGGCAGGCCTGGACCGGTGCGCCCAGCTCATATCGGGTTCCGCGCCGGCAAGCCCTGCGCTCCTTGCGGGCTTCGAGACCATGGGGATCACGATTCACAACGCGTACGGCCTGACAGAGGCGCCGCTTGTCACGCTGAACAGGTACGGAGCCAACCGGCCCGGGACCGTCGGGGCGCCGCTGCCGGAGACGCAGGTCAGGATCGCCGCAGACGGTGAGGTCCTCGTGAAAGGTCCTCAGGTCACCACGGGGTACGACGAGCGGGCAGGCGCCCTCCGGCAGCCCTTCGAGGATGGCTGGCTCCTCACCGGCGACCTGGGGCACCTGGAAGACGGGAGCCTGGTCCTGGACGGACGGAAGAAAGACCTGATCGTCACGTCGTACGGGAAGAACATCCACCCCGGCAAGATAGAGACGATGCTCAAGGGCATACCGGGGATCGTGGAGGCCATGGTGATCGGAGAAGGCAGGCCGTTCTGCACCGCGCTTCTCTGGGCCCGGGACATGGCCGCGGACGTTGATGACGGCATCCGCGAGATGAACGGAAGGCTCTCCCATCCGGAGCAGATCAGGAAGTGGAGCGTTCTGAAGAACGACCTGTCCATTGAAGGGGGAGAGCTCACCGGGAACCTGAAGCTCAAACGCCAGGTCATCCTCCAGAGGCTGGGGGCGACCATCGACGGCATGTACGCTGCCGGCCGGGAGTCCGCGTGAGCTTCAGGCACCGGCTGTTCGGGCTGCCCATGCCCGGCCTCCTGCGCCGGGCGTGCATCTCCCGCCTGCATCGGCTCACCGCGGATGCGTTCCAGGCAGAGGCACCCGCACCGCACGGCTCCGCGCGCCGGCGCCTGGAGTCCTACGCGGAGCTCACGCGGGCGGTGGCAGAGCAGGCTGCAGTGGACGAAGGGCGAACAGCGCGGGCCCGGGACCGGCTTTTCGCCAACGCTCGCGGCCTTGGCGCGCGGCTCCGCTCCCGGCTCGGCATCAGGGACCGTCAGGACGCTCTGGAAGCCGCGCGCTCCCTGTATCGCCTGATCGGCGTGGACTTCCGGCCTTCCCGCGGCTCCGCGGGCTTTACAGTTCCACACTGCTTCTTCAGCGGATACTATTCCCCGGCAGTCTGCCGGATGATTTCCTCTCTGGATGCGGGGCTCCTCTCCGGTCTCACGGACGGAGCAGAGATGAGCTTCTGCCGGAGAATCACGGAAGGCGCGGCTTCGTGCGAAGGCGTCATCAGCGGGGGGAACGATTGAAGCAGGCAGTCGTTGTGGGAAGCGGCGCCGGGGGAGCGGCAATCGCGCGGGAGCTTGCCGGCTCGTTTGATGTCACGATCCTGGAGGAAGGGCGGCCCTTCCGTCCTCTCTCGTTCACCATGCCGTTCATGGAGACGTTGAAAGGAAGCGGCATGCTCCTGGATGAGCGGATGACCGGCGCCCTGTTCCCGCCCATGAGGATCCGCCGCAGCACGGGAGGGATGGCGCTCGTGAGCGGCAGGTGCGTCGGGGGCACCACCACGATCAGCGCCGGCAACGCCCTGCGCATGGACCACGACCTGAAGGACATCGGCATTGACCTGGACCGGGAGTTCGAACAGCTTTCACGGGAGGTACCCGTAAGTGACGACCATGCCCAGGGCTGGAGATCGGATACGCGGGACCTGTTTGCGCTCTGCCGGGGCATGGGGCTTTCACCGCGCCCGACGCCCAAGCTGATCGACTTCCGAAAATGCGGGCGATGCGGCCGCTGCATCCTGGGCTGCCCGACGGGCGCGAAGTGGGACGCGCGGGCATTCGTCCGCCAGGCGGTGGAGAAAGGCTCCCGGCTCGTGGACCGCTGCCGCGCGGAGAAAGTCCAGGTGGAGGGAAAGCGCGCGGCCGGGGTGTGGGCAGTCCATGCCGGCAGGAGGAGATTCTTCCCGGCGGACGTGGTTGTCGTTGCCGCGGGAGGCCTGGACACGCCGGCAATTCTCACGCGGTCGGGAATCCCTTCCGACGGAGGCTTGTTCGTGGACCCTGTCCTCTGCCTTTCGGGACGCTGGGACGGCGCAGGGCCCCAGGGAGAGATCTCCATGCCGTTCGTCATACAACGGGACGGATACATCCTTTCCCCCTACTTCGACTATCTCAGCTACTTCTACAATCGCCGCTGGAGGCGTCCCGGCGCGGGGACTCTCTCCCTCATGGTGAAGCTGGCCGACTCAGGCGAGGGCTCCGCAGCGCAGCGCCGGATCCGCAAGGGCCTGACTGCGCGGGACAAGGCGAAGCTCGACGAGGGAATCCGTGTGTGCCGGGACATCCTTCTCCGTCTCGGGGTGAAGGAAAGCTCCCTGGTGCCGGGCACGGTGAATGCCGGCCATCCCGGAGGCATGGTCGCCCTCCACGCTGCTGACGCGCTCAGTCTCCATCCGTCCTGGCTGCCGGCAAATCTCTACGTCTCGGATGCGAGCCTGCTCCCCCGCTCCATCGGAAACCCGCCCATCCTGACGGTCATGGCGCTCGCCCTGGCCGTCGGCAATCGGGTCAAGGAAGCGGCCTGAGAATCCCGCCTCAACGGCTTCAATGATCCTGGAGCCCTCGGCAGGGCTCCAGGATCCGGGATTCACGGCGCCTTTGCGGACAGAAGCGCTGGTTTGAGAAAAGTCCTGACCGCCCAATCTCCGACTTTTTTGCCCAGAGCAGCTCCAACCTCCGTGGAGTTCCTGAAGTGGACTCCGTCATAGATGCGGGCCATGCGGACTTCCGTCACAATGTCAGAGAGCTGCGCCCAGTGGTGGACAGCGTTCGGGGCAGAGGGGCTGGGGGACGAGAGCCACTGCACCGGCCCGCTGCCGATGACCGCCTCGAGCACGGCCGCGGTGACCCCGGCTGCAACGCAGTGCGCACACGGGTACTCGGGGTGGGGCGGAGTCTCGATGAACGGCATCCAGGCCGCATCACGATCCGTTGCGGCGTTCCCGTCGATGTCCCCGTTGCGGATTGCCGTCAAGGGACGCCAGAAATTGAACGCGTACTTGGCGTCAAACGTCGCAATGATGGCATCATCTTCTGCCATTCCGTACACGGCGAGCAGGAGCGCATTGTCTGAAGCGTCCCTGCCCGCGACTCCGGAGGCCACGGACCGTACGACAGGCCAGAACATGGACGACCCCGCGGCTTCCCAGAAGCCTGCAATCTCGGTCTGCTCCGCCGTCCGCGTCGCGCTCGTGCGCGCACCCAGCGCCTTGATCTCGTTGTAGTCCCGCGCGTAGACGTCACTGGTGAGCCGAGGCGGAGCACCCGGGCGGAACTGGTCAGGGCGCTGCAGCAGCCAGGTCCTTCGCAGTCCCCACGGGGGCGTTGCCGGCATGGCCGTGGGAACATAGAGGCCGGGCGTTGCCTGGGGACGGTAGGTATTGGGCACGACCATGCCGTCTTCCGCGATGTAAGCCACGAGGGCCGCCGCGGCCTTCTCCCCGATGTCGATGCCGCTCAGCCGCGCAGGGCCATCCGGTATCTTCGTGAGGAATGCCTGGTATGCAGCCTCGATGGCGGCCTGCTGCGACGGAACGAGCGCCAGCAGGGTCTTTCGATTCGCGCTGGCCACCGCGGCATCCAGGGACGCGCCGGGGGCGGCCGGGATCTTGAACCGGTATGCGGGGTACCGGCCGGAAATCGCGCTCACCGCTTCATGGACCGCCACCTGGACCACGGCCATGGCCCGGATCTGGATTCCCGGCGGGATCTTGCCGCCGGCAATGATGTCGGCCGCCGTCTGGTTCCAGTCGATCACCGCGTCCGCGCCCGCGTGCGGCACGAAAAAGACAACGGCAAGGCAGATCAGCCCTGCCGAGAGCGCCAAAGGAAATCGACGTGTGAACATGGAGTCACCTCCTTGGACGATCTGCCGAAGACTGCCGGAGAACCTCCGGTTCAGGACGACTTCGGCTTTCCAGGGAGGGAATGTAGACGGGAGGGCTTATTGCGGCCTTATGTGCCGCTTACGCGAGCGCGGGAGCTCCGCGCGGCCGGCTTGATGTTCTGATTCACCCGGAACAGGTTCGTCGGATCGTATTTCCGCTTGAGATCGCGCAGACGGCGGAATCCGGCCGGACCATACGCGGCCGCAATCCGTTCCTGTCCGTCGTCACCGAGGAAGTTCAGGTACCCGGCGGAATTGCTCACCGGCTCCATCTCGCGATGGCACGCGCGCGCCCAGGCCGTCACTTCTTCGCTCTGCCCCCGGTCCGCGCACATGCCCAGCAGGTTCAGGATGTAGGGGGAATCCCGGTGGCCGACCGCTGACTCCTCCTCCCCGACCCGTTGAACCGCGCCCTCAGCGTGATGGATGTGGATCGCCGACAGAGGAGACGGCATGGAGCCGGCGAAGCGAACAAGGGAGTCGATTGCGCCCTGTGTCAGGTCAGAGAGGTACGCGGTCTTCCAGTACGCATTGATGCCGAAGGGCGCGGATGCATCGAACATGGACTGCAGCGACGTGTACGGCATGAGACCGATCGCGCCTGAGGCGGGCGGGGCGAAGGCATTGAGCGCGCGGACCGCCTCCCTGCCCTCCTCCCCCGGCCCCGAGCAGCACAGCGCGACGGAGATCATCTTTGTGCCTCGATGCTCGGGAGGGATGAACGGCGCGGGGGGCGCAGTCAGCACGGCGACCATGCTCGTCACCTCGTCCGGGAGCCCGCGGGTCCATTCCCGGTAGAAAGCAAGCAGCTCGCGGGCGCGTTCCAGGGGATGGAAGATCGCGCCGCCCAGGACAGCGGGCCCGACCGGGTGAAGCCGGTATTCGAAGGACGTGACGATTCCGAAGTTCCCGCCGCCGCCGCGCAGACCCCAGAAGAGGTCGTCGTTCTCCCGCGGGCTTGCGCGGAGGAGCCTGCCGTCCGCGGTGACAACGTCAGCGGAAAGGAGATTGTCGCAGGCCAGCCCGTGCTTCCGCATCAGCCAGCCGATCCCTCCCCCGAGCGTGAAGCCCCCAATCCCTGTCGAAGAGACAAGGCCGCCCGTGGTCGCCAGGCCGAACGCCTGCGTCTCCGCGTCCAGGTCCCTCCAGGTCAGGCCCGGCTGCGCCCTGACGCTGAGCCCCTGCGGATCGACCCGCGCGTCCTTCATTGGGGAGAGATCGATCACCATTCCATCGTCGCACGTTCCGAAACCGGCAACGTTGTGGCCCCCTCCCCGGACGGCAAGGAGCAGGCCGTTGGACCGCGCAAACTGGACGCAGGTGATCACGTCCGCGGCGCCGGCCGGCCGGGCAATGAGGAGAGGGTGCCTGTCGATCATCCCGTTCCAGACCTGCCGGCCGCTCTCGTAGCCCGGGTCCCCGGCGCGAATCAGCTCGCCGCGGAGGCTCGACCTGAGATCGTTGAATGTCGCATCCCCCGGGATCATCGGTCCGCTCATAACGGCATCGTGGCCCGGCCCGCTTACGGGGCTCTTACTCCTGCCAGGTGCCGGCTGACCGTTTCAACGATCCGTTGGTCACCGACTGAGGAATAGTGTGCGAGGCTGTCCGTGAAGTGGCGCCGCGCGGCTTCCAGGTCCCCGCTGTCGCGGGCGGTAACCCCCATGCTGAAGTGGATACGCGCAAGGACGATCCGGTTGCCGATGGACGTATGCATGGCGAGGCACTCCGCCAGAATCTGACGCGCCCGGGGCACGTGTCCTTCCGCCGCCTCCAGCATCGCAAGGTTGGACAGGACCTGCTCCTGCCCGGGCTTGTCCCCCAGGGCCCGGAAAAGCGCGAGACCGTCGTCAAGCACGGCCCGGGCTTTCCTTCGGTCCCCCATCATGTGCGCCACCCTGCCCAGGTTCGCGAGGGCACGCCCCACGCCCCGCCGGTCCCCCAGCTCCCTGCGGAGCGCGAGGCACTCCTCCAGGAGGGCGCATGCGCGGGGAAAGTCGCTCCTCGCGGCGGCCAGGTTGCCCAGCTGACCCAGGACCTGGGCAGTACCCGCGACGTCGTGAGCGCCGCGGAACTGGAGCAGACCTTCTTCCAGGAAGGACCTCGCCTCTTCGAACTTCCCCGCGGAGCGTGCCAGGGCGCCCTGGTTGGCCAGCGTATACCCTATGGCGGACCGCTTCCCCACCTCCCGAAAGGGCGCAAGCGTATCCTCCAGGACCATTCGCCAGTCCCCCGTCTCATCCTGGACCGCCGTCGCCCACGCAAGGTTGAGAAAGGAGCAACGGCCGGACCCGTCATCCTCGCTCACGCGCAGCTTCCGCAGCGCGTCCTTCACGAACTCTTCTGCCCGGGCGTAGTCGCCGCCGCTCCACGCGTGAAAGGCCATGGAGTTCATCGCCCCGGCTTCAGCCAGGTGGTGCCTCGATGATTGCGCGAGGCTGAGTGCCTGTTCGAAAAACTTCTTTGCCGATTCCTGCCCATGCATCCATGCCAGCGTTCCCAGGACGTACGCCGCGCGGCTCGCGTTTGCCGCGTCCCCGAGACTCTCAGAGAGGGAAAGGCCTTCCCTGCCGAGTGCGGCGGCCCGCTCTGTTTCTCCTATCCGGAACGCCAGAGCCGCCGCGCCCAGGAGGGCTTCCACGCGAAGCGCCGGCGTGCCGGCCGGCCCGGCCAGCAGCTGCTGCATCCACAGGCTTCCTTCCAGGAAATGGCCGCGCATCAGCCAGAAGTGCCAGAGCCGGGCAGCCATCCGAAACCCGGCATCGATCCCCCCGTCCTGCAGGCTGCGCCTGAGCACGGAGCGCATGTTCTCATGCTCCGCCTCCAGGCGCTCGTACCACGCCGCCTGTTCGGTGCCGTTTTCCTCCCGGGCCGCGCGGTCGGCGAAGCTCACGTACCAGTCCGAGTGGGCCGCCGCCACGGCGCTGTCCTCCCGTGACGCCGAGAGAAGGGATTGCGCGTACTGCCGCACGGGCTCCAGGAGCCGATATCGCTTGATGTCTCCGTGATCCTCCACCTGGACAAGGGATTTTCCGGCGAGCCGTGCAAGGATTTCGACGGCGCCCGGTCCATGGTCCCCGGCGTCGGAGCAGACCTCCTCAATGGCGTCCAGCGTACAGCCTCCACTGAACACGGACAGGCGGCGAAACAGTCGTTGTTCTTCCGGGGAGAGAAGATTGTGGCTCCAGTCCAGGGTCGCCTTGAGCGTCTGCTGGCGTGACAACGCCGTTCTCGCCCCCGCGCTCAGGAGCCCCACGGCGTCATCCAGTCGTTCTGCAATCTGCCCGACAGAGAGAACCCTCACCCGGGCTGCGGCCAGCTCCAGGGCCAGGGGGATTCCGTCGAGTCTCCGGCAGATCTGGGCAATCGCGGCAGCGTTCTCGTCAGCAAGAGAAAAGCCGGGGGACGCGGCCCGCGCGCGGTCAACGAAGAGCTGCGCGGCCTCGGAGCGCTCCACCTGCCTCCGGGAACGGGCGCGCCCGTCCGGCGAGACGTCGGGTGGGGGGAGCGTCAGGGAGGGAACGGGCCAGGACACTTCAGCGGGAACATGCATCGCCTCCCGGCTCGTGGCCAGGATCCTGATCTCCGGGGCCGCGCCCAGGAGTCTCTCAGCGAGCCGGGCAGAGGCGTGGAGCAGGTGCTCACAGTTGTCCAGGATGATCAGGCCGTGCTGGGGCGCCAGGTAGTCGATGAGCGCCTCCTCAGGCGCCGAGCCCGGCCGGTCCGGCACGCCCAGTGCCGTGGCCGCCGCCTGCGCCACCAGGGCCGGGTCCGTGAGAGACGCCAGCTCCACCAGCCAGATCCCGTCTTCAAAACCAGCTGCAAGCCCGCCCGCAACGCGCAGGGCCAGCCTTGTCTTTCCGCAACCGCCGGGCCCTGTCAGCGTCACAAGGCGGGTCGAAGCCAGGAGGCGCCTGATCTCCACGATGTGGCGCGCACGGCCGATGAAGCTCGTGAGCTGGGCGGGAAGATTGCCCCTGAGGCGCAGAGGAGCGCGCTCCTCCGCGGGAAGACGGGGAACGCGGTCCGCCTTGATTTCCCGGTAGAGGCTTTCGGTCTCCGGCCCGGGCTGCACGCTCAGCTCATCTTCCAGGTTCCGACGAAGGGCCTCGTATTGCCGCAGTGCCTGCTGCCGGCGACCGGTGATGGCGTACAGGCGCATCAGGCCCGCATGGGCTTCCTCATGCGCGGGATCGATATCGACGACCTGCCGTAGCGTAGAGACCGCCGCGTCATGGTCACGGCGCTTCTCCTGGATTGCTGCCAGCTCGAGGAGAAGCCGCAGGCGCTCCTGGTAGAGGGTTTCGCGCCGCGCCAGGGTCCATTCCGCGTAGCGGTCCTCCGGAAGAAGCTCTCCCGCATACAGCGTGAGCGCCTCCTGGTACGCGGCCGGT
>Ga0335070_10011438_pt1 | contig 10364 bp, 14 predicted proteins | sample Lox_Sample_13_FD_206722 | JGI IMG/M metagenome (GOLD analysis project Ga0335070, IMG submission 206722) | Soil microbial communities from Loxahatchee National Wildlife Refuge, Florida, United States - Lox_Sample_1.3 | ecosystem: Environmental > Terrestrial > Soil > Wetlands | place: USA...
ATCCTCCCTTTTTTATCTCTAAGCTATCTTCTTAAGCCCTAATGCTGGCCTCTCCACACGCGCTTTATATCTTTTTTCTATAACATAATATCGTTCACCCCAAAAGGCATTCTTGCAATTCGAGTTTCAATTAACGTTTTAATGAACTCTGTTTTTATGTTATATTTAAAACTAATACAAACGCATTAAATTAGATGCTGAAACGAGTTCAGCATGACAAGAAAAAGTATGTCATTCCGAACTTGTTTCGGAATCTCGAATTTGGGAATGACAATGAATTAATTGCGTTTGTAATAAGTCATTGACGAATAACCAGGCAGAAAGGTGAAAGTTCCTTATGATCTCATTCGAAGAAGCGTTAGATCATATTCTTTCCCGTATTCAACCCTTAGGGGTTGAAAAAGTCCTCCTGCTCGAAAGTCTGGGGAGAATCATCAGAGAAGATATCTACGCCAAGAGAAATATCCCCGCGTTGGATAATTCAGCGATGGATGGGTATGCCTTGAGATCAGAGGATGTCCGGGAAGCCTCGCAAAGCCATCCTGTCCGATTAGTCGTTATCGAGGATCTTCCCGCAGGTTTCATTTCAACCAAGGGTATCGAGAAAGGAAAGGCCATCCGGATTATGACAGGTGCTCCCATTCCGAAGGGAGCTGATACAGTTGTTCCCGTTGAAGTGACAGAGAAGGAAGATGGATATGCCTTGATCTTCAAGGCGGCCGGCCCTGGCGAAAACATCCGGAAGTCTGGAGAGGATGTGAAACAAGGAGATCGTGTGATCTCCAAGGGGGATATTGTGCGCCCCGCAGAGGCGGGAATGCTTGCTTCCGTAGGACGATCCTCTATCCCTGTTTATCAGAGGCCGCTGGTCGCCATTCTCTGCACTGGAGACGAATTAGTCGATGTGGACGGGGATCTGGATGGGGCCAAAATCATCTCAAGCAATTCGTACACGTTAGCGGCCCAGGTGAAAGATTGCGGAGCCATCCCCCTTCAGTTGGGTATTGCCGAGGACCGGAAAGAGGAGATCGAGGGAAAACTTCGCCAGGGAATGCGAGCAGATGTTCTGATCTCTTCAGCCGGGGTTTCCGTGGGCGACTATGATTTCGTTAAGGATGTCATGAAGCATTTGGGGATGGAGATGGTTTTTTGGAAAGTTGCCATGAGGCCTGGGCAACCCCTGGCCTTTGGGACGATTGGAGGAAAGCCCGTGTTCGGCCTTCCCGGGAATCCTGTCTCATCCATGATCTCTTTCGAGCAATTTGTGAGACCCTCTCTCTTGAAGATGATGGGATGCCGTCACCTTTTCCGGCCTCTGGTCGAGGCCATCCTGAAAGAGGAGATCAAGAAGATGGCCGGAAGACGTTATTTCGTCAGGGGGTCAGTTTCTTTTGAAAAGGATCGATATGTTGTCACCACCACCGGAGAGCAGGGGTCTGGAATTCTAAGGTCCATGGTCAAGGCAAATGGCCTAATCGTCATCCCTGAAGATCAGGAAATCGTGAGGGCAGGGGAGAGAGTTAAGGTTCAATTGCTGGATAGAGACTTCTGACTGGAATAGTGGAATAATGGAAATATGGAATATTGGGTTGAAAGAGTTATGTGGGTATTCGCCGTCATTCCATTATTCCAGCATTCCAATATTCCGAGGAACATCTGAATGATACCCATCATTTCTATTGTTGGAAAATCGGACAGCGGGAAGACCACGCTGATTGAGAAATTGGTCCCCGAATTGACTCGGCGAGGTTATCGGGTGGCAACGGTCAAGCACGACATGCATGGGTTTGAAGTGGATCGGGAGGGGAAGGATAGTTGGCGACACAAGCAGGCAGGAGCCCACACCGTCGTCATCTCGTCGCCACACAAGGTCGCTTTGATTCGGGATGTGGAAAAGGATTTAACCCTGGATGAAATCCGGGGAAGATGGATTCAAGATGTGGACCTCATCCTTTCAGAAGGATATAAAAGGGACGTCCAGCCTAAGGTTGAGGTCTTTCGGAAGGAGACACATGAGAAACTTCTCTGCACAAAGAAAGATAACCTCGTCGCTGTCGTTTCGGATCAAAAATTCCGTGTCGGCGTTCCCTGCTTCGACCTTGAAGATATGAGAGGGTTATCCGACTTCATCGAGAAAGAATTCTTGAAGTCGAAGAAGGAGAAAGGGATTTCCTTAAGGGTTAATGGAAGACCGATTCCAATGACCCCTTTCGTCAGAGATTTCTTAACCAAAACGACCAAAGGGATGCTTTCGGCCCTGAGAGGATGTGAAACGCCTGAACAGATTGAGATTCGGATTGAAGAATGACCCCCTTTTCATCATCGGGGCCGCTTAGGAGAGGATTCAGGCCATCACCCAGAGGGATTCTTCCCTGAGAGCTATTCTGGCCATTTTCCCGGTGGAGAGATTAAGGTTTCGAAAAGCATAATTGGGTATCGAGATTTCAAAAAGGATCTTTCCTTCCGTCGTTTGAAAGTAAATCGTGTGATATCTTTCCTTATCGGTGATATCCAGTATTTCCCCTTCAAAAATATTTTGTTTTAAAGAATCCTTCACCAGTTTCTCCTCGCGGAGGATCATTACTTCTTCGGGTCGGATGAACAAATCGACTTCTTTTTCCACCTCCATTCTGTCTTGATACAAACCCGTGGGAACAGAAAAATGAAGGCCATTCACTTCAAGAATGAACCGGCGAAGGGGTTCATCTTTTTTTATTACCTTTGCACGAAATAAGTTCTTCAAACCCAGAATCTGCGCGACTTTTCTCGATTGGGGTTTTTGGAAGATCTCATCTCTTTCTCCCGCCTGCTCCACCCTTCCGTCGATATATATCATGATGTGGTTCCCCAGGAGATAGGCATCTTCGAGATCATGGGTAACCAAAATAACAGGAATCTCAAACTCGTTTCGAACTTCCCGGAGGAGTTTCCTCATTTCAAAACGCAGGGAGCTATCGAGAGCTGTGAAGGGCTCATCCAGAAGAAGAGCCTTGGGCCTTTCGATCAGTGCCCTGGCAAGGGCAACACGCTGCTTCTGGCCTCCGGAGATTTCCGAAGGAGGCATCTTCTCCAATCCCTCGAGGCGGAACAGTCTGATCATATCGCTTACCCGGGTGTCTCGCTCTTCTCTCGATTTCCCCTTTAATCCGTAGGCGATGTTCTCTCTCACGGTCATATGAGGAAAGAGATTGCGGTCCTGGAAGACATATCCGAGAGCACGCTGCTGCGGAGAGATATTGATTCGGGATGATTTATCAAAAAAAATATTTCCGTTGGAGCGAATGAAGCCCGAGTCCGGTTCCAGCAGGCCGGCGATAAGTTGGAGGGTCATTGATTTTCCCGCCCCGGAGCTGCCAAAAAGGACAGCCACTTCATTTCCGATTTCCCATTCTACATCCAGGGTAAATCCCTTGACCTTTTTTAGGAGTTTTACCGATAATCCCATCAGAAGATCCTCTTGGTGAATCGATTAGCGATATAGAGAAAGAGCCCTGACATGACAGAGAAGAAGATGACCATCAGATTCGTTTTTGACCAATCTCCGCTGCTGGCATGTGAGTAAATGGAGATAGGCACGGTATCCGTTTTTCCTGGGATGTTACCGGCGATCATCAATGTCGCTCCAAACTCGCCGATTGCCCTTGCGAAGGAGAGAACAGCTCCGGCAACAATGCCCCGTTTCGCAAGGGGAAGGGTGACCTTCATGGCCGTTTCAAATTCGGAATGGCCGAGGGTATAGGAGGCATTGATCAGGTTCCGATCCACCGATTCGATGGCCGCTCGCGTCGCCTTGATCATCAGGGGAAGGGCTACCACAAAGGATGCCAGGACAGCGGCATACCAGGTGAACATGACACTCCACCCCGTCCATTCATACAGGATTTTGCCAACGAGACCATTCCTTCCGAATAGGATGATGAGATAGTATCCCGTCACTGTCGGAGGAAGGACCAGAGGGAGTGTGAAGAGTATATCCAGAACCTCCTTCCCACTAAAATTTTTCATGGCCAGAAGGTAGGCGACCCCCACCCCGACGATTATGATTCAAACCGTCGCAACGGAAGCTACCTGGATGGAAAGTCTGAGAGAAAACAAGATCGAGGAGTCCATCTATTTCACCGTTTCAAATCCATATTTGTTAAAGAGATTCTTTCCCTCGGGAGAAAGAATTAGGGTGATAAGCTCTTTTGCTAAGGATTGATTTTTAGACCCTCTCACGATCCCGATGGGATAGACTATAGGCGAATGGCTTTTTCCGGGTGCTTTCGTGACGATCCTTACCTCTTTTGGCCTGATCATGGCATCCGTTGAGTACACCATCGCTGCGTCCACTTCGTTCCGCGCGACATAGTCAAGCGCCTGCCTGACATGCTCGGCAAAAACGAGCCTATCTTGGACCGCTTCCCATAGATGGAAGTATTTCAGAACCTCTTCGGCATATCGGCCTGCCGGGACGGATTTCGGGTTACCGATCACAATCTTCTTCACCCCCGGTTTTCGCAAATCTTCAAACGATTCCATTCGAATCTCGGACAAGCTCGATTTAACCAAAACCACACTATTTCCGGCAAAATTCATCCGGGTGCCCGATGTGAGAAGCCCCTTTTGGTCAGTGTCATCCATATCCTTCTGTGCTGCTGAAGCAAAGACGTCGACGGGAGCGCCCGCTTCAATCTGTCTGGCCAGGTCTCCTGAGGCCCCGAAATTGAATCTGACCCTTATTCCGGGATGCTTCTCTTCGAAGATCTTTCCGATCTCCTCGAAGGCATTCTTGAGGCTGATTGCTGCCGAGACAGTGATCTCCTTCACCGGCTCCGCGGAGGATAGGCTATTATTAAGGATGACGAGAAAGAAAAGAAACAGGGGCGCACGCAGCAAATATTTTTTCATTTGAAAAGTCTCTTCTTCTCGGAATTGAAATAGGTCCGGTAGATCTTTTCCAAAGAGGTGTTCACGTCTTCCTGAAAGCGGTTATAGCGCATCATCAACTCTTTCCCCTGAGACGTCACCCGTGATCCTCCTCCGGCGATTCCCCCCACTTTGCGTTCGATCAGAAGGAATCCCAACCTTTTTTCCATGGTCCCGATCAACCGCCAGGCCTTGCTATAGGCCATCCCCATCTCTTTGGCGGCCCGATGGAGCGAATGAGTCCCCTCAACCCTCTTCAAGAGTTCATAAGGACCGTCTCCGAAGGCTTTTCCATGGTGATCCAGCCAGACCTTGTACCCGACCTTCATGGTTTCACTTCCATCGTTATTCTTTATTGAGGATAACGCTAATATACTGAATACCGTTAAATCTGTCAAGGACTTGGATCGTTTGCGTCCAGACATCCTATTTGTTAAGATACGGGAAGTTCTGGTGGTTCAGGATGAAGGAAGGGAAAATCATTTTTATTCTATTGACTGGTGGGATTTTCTTGCTGCTGGAGGGGACTGCTGTCGCGGCAGTAGGAGTGAACCCCATTAGAAACTCCAGCGCGGCATCAACCCCTGCCGGAACTATTTTGGGACCTAATCCCGCTGGAGAGCAGCAGGACATCATTTCTAACGGGGTGAACCGGGGAGAAATGAAGCTCGAAGAGCAACGAATTCTCAATTGGCGAAAGGAGCGGGATGCATTCTTCAAGAACCACCAGCGGTCCCCTCTCCTTCCCAACGAGAAAAGCCATTTTAGAGGGCTGAAATACTACCCCTTCGATCCGAAATATCACTTCTCCGGCCAGATTGAGCGCTTCGTTTTCCACATTAATAACCCGAAATATTATGCTACCTTTTTGACGAACAAAGGAACCAACAAGCGTTATCTTCGATATGGGAAATTTCACTTTCGATTAGGGGAGAAGGAATACACCCTGGAAATTTATAAGTCCATCCTGAGCGATATGCTCTTCATTCCGTTTAAGGATGAGACCAACGGGAAGGAGACCTACGAAGGTGGACGGTATATCGATGCCGAGATCCTGCCGGAATATAATATGATCTTGGACTTCAATATGGCTTACAATCCCTCTTGTGCCTATAACGAGAAATTCATCTGTGTCTTGCCTCCCCGGGAAAATATACTGGGCCTCGAGATTCGCGTGGGTGAGAGAAATTTCAGATAATCCCCTTCAGGAGAAATCTTCTATCGTTTCTTAATCGCCTTGCCAATACCTATCGCGATAAAGAAAATGGCCAGGGTCCCGATCAAGCCTGAGAGTGCGGTTGACACTTTTTCATTCTCAATCCAAGGGAGAGAATAATCAGAGAACGGCGCATGCCTCCAGAATGTCCAACCTTTGCCCTTTTCCAAAAATCCCTTTGTCTCTGCCACTTTTTCAAGGCCATCAGGAGAAGTGGAGGCAAAGGGTGAAAGCAAAAGAGCGACCAGGAGAGAAAATCCTAATCCGATGTATACGAAACCGTTAAGCCGTCTTTTCATGGACCGCCTCCTTTTTGCTATCCTCTTGCCTCACGCGATAGGCGGACACCAAATCCGGCCTTGTTTTCAGGATGAGAGAGACAGCCGCCGTGGTGACGATCGCCTCGCCGATTCCGATGAGTGCGTGTGTGCCTGCCATGGCAGGCAAAGCTACCTTCAAGGGAGAGGTCCCGGAGATCGCCAATTCGATGGCCGCCGCAGAAGCTCCCATCACGATGGAAAACCATGATGCAATGGCCAAGGCCGAGAAGAAGCCCTTTCGAGTTTTTTGGAACAGGGTGAAAAGGAAGATGAAAATACCGTAGCCTCCCAGTGCTCCAACGACACCCATATTGAAGATGTTGGATCCGATAGCGGTCAATCCCCCATCGGCAAACCCGAGGCATTGAACAAAAAGGACAATCGTCATGACGATGAGGCTTGCCCAGGGGCCTAAGAGGACCGAAGAGAAGACCGCTCCCAGGAAATGGCCGCTGGTTCCTCCGGCCACAGGAAAATTGATCATCTGAGCAGCGAAGATGAAGGCAGCCGTCACCCCCATCAGGGGAACTTCTCTCTCCCCAAAGTTACGATTCACTCTTTTCACTCCATAGCTGCAAGCCGCAGCAGAAATAACAAAGGTCGCTGCGTTGACGCCGTTGCTTAAAAATCCGTCGGGTATATGCATAGATCCTCTCTTCTGCCCCGGGCTTGAATTCCTGATCATAAAAAAGCCACGAAGACTTTTTCTACTTCTGTAGATAGAAAGACCTTCGTGGCCGAATAAGTTGTGAGCGAGGAAGTTTGAGTTCTAAGTTTAAGGCCCGATGCTATCTGGATTCTTCCAAGATAATGCGATGATCAATAAGATTCATCTCTTTAATTCGGGCCTTAATCCGTTTTTGTTCCCCGAAGATATTTTGAAGATAGAGTTCGTCCTTTTCCGGCCGTAGGATGGAGATATCCTCCAAAATCAATTCTTCCTTTCCTTCTTTCACTAAGTATGCATTCGCCTCGCACATCGTCTCCTCCTATGAAACAGCGTGTCCGTGATTCGTGTCCGGAACCGCTCCCTTTCAGGTGTCGATCATTTCCTGAATCCGTTTCATGAGTTGATCGACCAAGTGGGGAAGGGGCTCTTTGGGGGCCCCGATAATTTCTATCTCCGGCATTTTCAAGGGGAGAAGGCATTTCATCGCAGACGACGAAGCAATGGCTTCCGCCATCTTTGGGGTGAGTTCTCCCATCATTGAATTCGCCAATACAATGCCCGTCGTCCCAATGATGATATCCACTGTCTTTACGGTTTGAATGATGGCATTCTCACCAGAAGCGCCCTTATTCGCCCCTGCTCTTAACATCGCCCCGGTTGCCATCGCATTCGTTCCCAGACCGATGATCTCCACCTCTTCAGCAAGGGTTTCCCGCAAGTGCTTGATCACGAGGCTTCCAATTCCTCCGCCCTGACCATCGATGACAGCGACAGATTTCTTTCTCTTTTCCATCCTTCATTCTATCAAACAAAAAAGCCACTTACGGCCGGGCCTTCGTTCGGGGCTTCGCCTTCGTGGCTCATCTCTATTTAAACAATAACGGCATGATTTGTCAACAGATGTTTAACCCATTAGGGCTCGAAAAACCTTTTGACCGAGGCGGCGAGGGCCTTGGCGATTTTTTCTTGAAATGGATCACTGTTGAGCAGGCGTTCATCTTCCTTATTGGTCATATAAGCCATCTCCACCAGCACAGAGGGAATGTCCGGGGCTCTTAAAACAATGAAATTAGCCTGCCGATAGGAAGAGTATTTTAACGGGTTAACAGTCTTGATGTCCTTGAGAAGAGTTTCGGCGAATCGAAAGCTATCTCTCATCGTGTCGTTTTGTCTGAGGTCCAGCAGGATTTGATTGAGATTGGGATCTTTGGAGAGGCCGGTAGGTTTCGAAAAGGCCCCGCCTAAGATGTTTGACAGGTTTTCTTTGTCCGCCAGGGTCTTTGCTGCCTCATCCGTCGCCCCGGACAGGGAGAGGCAATAAACCGATGAGCCCCTGGCTTGGGGATTGAAGCTTCCATCAGTGTGAAGACTGATGAAGAGATCAGCACCGTACTCCCGGGCTATCCTAATCCTTTCTTCCAGACGGATGAAGTAATCTCCCTTTCTGGTGAGAAAGGCCTGACCCTGTCTATTCTGATTGAGGAGACGAACTAATTTTTCCCCCACTCTTAATACAATATCCTTCTCCATCGTCTTCTTCGGGCCAACCGCCCCGGGGTCTTCCCCGCCATGACCAGGATCAACGACGATGATCTTGGTCCCTTTTGACTTGACCTCTTTTTGCTTTTGCCGCTCCTCTATTTCCTTTTTCTCCTGCACGACGTCAACGAGGTCAACGACGAGGCGATAGGTTTTCTCCTGGTAGGGCTTCAGGATAAAGACATTCGCTTGCAAAGGCTTTTTTTGATGAAGAACTATCCTGACTCTTCCGTTGCCAAGATCGGTCAGACTAATCTTGCTAAGAAATGGATCTCTGACTTCTAACTCTCTCTTGGGTGTATAGAAAGATACCCCTTTCAATTCCAACTGGAATTGGGGAGGGCTTTCCTGTGAAGAGCTGTCATATTGGACGGATTCCGTGAGGTCGATGACCACTCGGGTGTAATCCGGGGCAGACCAAGACCTCACATCCGTGATCAGGGCAGCGAGGGCAGAGAAAGGGTATAGAAGCAGGATGGAGACTGAGAAGAAGGGCAGGAAAATAATTTTCAAAAATTTATTTCCCATCTTTGACCGAAACGTACCACACAAGCCGCCTCGTGGGGCGGAGACTTCGCTTAGCGATATCACAACCGATTCAGTATGTCTAAAGATCAATGCGGCCAAAATTCCGAATCTGCCATCATCCCTCCAGGCACAACGGATCTTATTGACCAGAGGAGACCCTTATCACGGGTTCTAACATTTTGGGGGTCGTTTTACAATGAAAAATTTGCTTGTTTTCCGGTCTTCCTGATGGTATCTTATTTTTAGGAAGTCAAACTCTACAAGGAGGTGAAAAATATGGCAGTTTCGTTGAAACCTGTCGTCAAAGCGAGTGACAAATTAAAGGGATTGTTGAATGACGCCATTGCCAGAGAGATTCAAGTTAGCATCCAGTATATGTGGCAGCACGTGCAGGTCGTGGGGGTGAAAGGCGTTGCCGTCCAGGATAAATTCCAACAGACGGCGATTGTCGAGATGAAGCATGCTGAGAAGATTGCCGAGAGACTTTGGTATCTTGAGGGAACGCCGACGACAAAGCCGGCCCCAATCAAGGTGGGCGAGAATTTGAGAGAGTTCCTCGAGCTTGATACAAAAGCAGAAGTGGAAGCGATCGAGATGTATAAAGGAATTATCGAACAGGCTCAGAAGGAAGGGGATGTGACCACAGCCTTCATGTTTAAAGAGATCCTGGAAGATGAGGAAGAGCATCACGATCTCTTTACGACGATGCTCGAAGAAGTGTAGGATTTGTCAATCTCCCCACGCCCTCCGCGCCATGTGGAACGTGGGGGGATTTTCTATTAGCCCACATCCGGACTGAAGATGAGTCCGACTTTAGTTCTTGTGACATACCGAGGACTGGGCATTTTCATCGGCAGGCTCTGATGATCGCAGATGCCATCCCCCGTTCTCTCCAAGATTTCGGTTAGTCTGTAAGGACGAAATCGACATCGATGATCCCGATACGCTGGCTGAAATCTTTTTCTGTTTCCGCAGGAGGATGTCCTATCGGCCCGCCGTTGAACTCTACCGGAAAGCGAAGCGTTTTTCTTACCCCGGCAGCAGAAAGCCACGGCCTTTGGCCGTGGATGAATGCGCCAGCTCTTGGCCGGGATGTCGCCCCGCTTGGGCGTTCGTTAGGTGCCACGGGCTTTGCCCGTGGGGCTCCACTTTTCCTGAGCAGTCCACGATGCTCTGAGAACGA
>Ga0335070_10011440_pt1 | contig 10364 bp, 10 predicted proteins | sample Lox_Sample_13_FD_206722 | JGI IMG/M metagenome (GOLD analysis project Ga0335070, IMG submission 206722) | Soil microbial communities from Loxahatchee National Wildlife Refuge, Florida, United States - Lox_Sample_1.3 | ecosystem: Environmental > Terrestrial > Soil > Wetlands | place: USA...
AGAGATTGCCTTGTAAGCCGTTGACGTTGTCCTTTGCCGCCAGCCCATGCTGCTCGATGATAATCTTTCTTGCCAAAGAAAAACCGTTGCTGTGGAGTCCACTCGATGCAAGGCCGATGACGCAGTCGCTCGATTCTATCGTAGACCCGTTAATCACCTTCTCCTTTTCCACAAAGGCGGTGACAAAGCCGGCGAGGTCGTACTCACCTGCTGCATAAAACGAAGGCATTTCGGCAGTCTCACCGCCAACCAGAGCGCAGCCCGCCATCTCGCAGCCCGCGCAAATGCCGGTGATTACCTCAGCGTAAACCCGTTCATCCAGCGTGCCGCAGGCGAAGTAATCGAGAAAAAAGTAAGGACGGGCACCTACCGTGAGCACATCATTTACACTCATGGCTACCAGGTCGATACCGACCGTGTCATGCTTTTGAGTAGCAAATGCGATCCGCAGCTTGGTGCCGACGCCGTCTGTCGCCGTTACAACCACAGGATGCTTGTACTCTGACGGGATCTCCGCCAGCGCCGCAAAGGCTCCTATGGGCGATAGCACATACGGGTTAAAGGTCCCCTGTATCCGCTCCTTCATACGGCCGATGAGCGCATCTGCCTTGCCCACATCAACACCAGCATCCTTGTAACTGGTTCTTTCTTTCATGCTCTTAAATCTAAAATGACGCAAGCTCTTTGTCAATATTTGTTGTGCAAGTGAGTCATCGGCGTATCGGTAGTCAACGGGCTGCGATAGATTCCCACGGGCAAGGCGGCAGGCCCTGGTGTATTTCCCACGGGTGCCGGAATCTATCCAGCGAGCACGACGAGCTGAGTACCCGCTTGCGGGTGCGGAAGGCTCCGGTAGCTTCGGCGCTAGAGGGAGCGACCGGGTACCCGCGTGCGGGTGTCCCAGAGATAGATATTGACACCACCACTGCAGCATATATATAGTAAAATGGAGAGAAAGGGGGTAAGAGAATGCCTCTATACATTATGTTCAGTACCCTGACCGACGAGGGTAGAAAGACCGTTACGGCCAATCCGGAACGCATCGAAGAGGTAAACCGAGAGATCGAAAATATGGGTGCCTACGTAATCGCCCAGTACGCATGTCTCGGCAAACATGACTTCATCAATCTGATAGAGGCCCCTGATAATGAGGCAATCATGTGGGTCTCTATGGAGCTTGGCTCCAGGGGAACGGTTCAGATTATGACCCTCCCGGTCATCCCTATCCAACAGTACATAGATAAAGTGGGTCACGTGGGCTAACCCGATGCATCCGTTTCGGGCTCAGATATTACCAAACACGCGGATAGATAAATTCCATGGGTCTGTGATAATGAAGGTGGCCTGAAGGGGCGGCAGAGCCCCACCTACACCTTTGTCCGGCCTGCATCTGCGTTGACGCGGACACGGAAATAGACTAAAGTACAGGGTTTTCATACTGTCCCGAGAGAGGCTTCGATATGGTAAAGAAGGTGGAAGAGATTAAGTGGCACGAGTTGAACATCGGCGGAGTCATAGACGAACCAGGGAACGCCAGAGAATACCTGACGGGAGACTGGAGAAGCCAGAGGCCTGTGTGGGATGAATCAAGGTGCATTAAATGCGGCATCTGCTGGATGGTCTGCCCGGACGTCGCAATCTATCAGAAAGATGACGGTTATTTTGTTGCAAACTACGATTACTCGAAGGGCTGCGGTATCTGCGCAAAGGAGTGCCCCACCGGCGCTATCAAGATGGTTGAGGAGGGACGATGATAGGGAGAAAGGGCATAGAGGTATCCCTGGCAGTGGCCGAAGCCGCCAAACTGTGCCGTGTGGAGGTCGTATCGGCATACCCGATCACACCCCAGACACACATCGTTGAACATCTCTCCGAGCTCGTGGCCGAAGGGGAATTGGAGGCGAATTTCATCACGGTTGAATCGGAACACTCGGCAATGTCAGCCTGTGTCGGGGCAGCCGCGGCCGGTGCGCGCACCTTCACGTCAACCAGCTCCCAGGGGCTTGAGCTAATGCACGAGATCCTCTTTATTGCTTCCGGGCTGCGCCTTCCGATCGTGATGGCCGAGGCAAACCGTGCCCTGTCAGCCCCGCTCAACATCTGGAATGATCATTCTGACGTGATGGCAGCGAGAGATTCGGGCTGGATCATGCTCTTCTGCATGAACGGGCAGGAGGCGCTTGATTCCATCATCATGGCGTACAGGATGGCTGAGGACAGGCGTGTGCTCATGCCTGTCATGGTCAATATAGACGGGTTCACCCTGACCCACGTTGTTGAGCCTGTCGAGTTCCCCTCTCAGGAGGCGGTTGACGCATTCCTCCCGCCGTACACTCCCGCGTATACGCTCCATCCGGACAAACCGGTTACCATGGGGGCTTATGGCATTCCGGAGATCTACACGGAGTGCAAGTTTGCTCAAGAGGTGGCCATGACTAAGTCGAAGGAAGTCGTGATCGAGGTCATGGATGCCTTTGGCAAGCATTTCGGTAGGTCATATAAGGCAGTAGAGACCTATCAGTTGGAAGATGCCGATGTGGTATTCGTCGCGCTGGGAGCAATCAATGAGAATATTATGACTGCGATAGACGAGATGCGCACCGAAGGGAAAAATGCGGGACTTCTTAACCTTCGCCTTTACCGACCTTTCCCGGGCGAAGAGCTGTTGGCCGTGCTGAAGGGAAAAAAGCGCATAGCGGTCATCGAACGAGTGATGCCTGGTGGGGCGTTAAACAGCCCGTTGTACAACGAAATTACGTCCCTGGCTTATCGCTCCAGCCTGGCAGCACTGATCAAGAACTATGTGATCGCCCTCGGAGGAAGGGATGCCCTGCAATCGGACTTCCGCCACATATTCGATGATATGCAGGCAGCGGGTAACAAGGACAAGAAGATACAGAAGGGTTTGAATTTTGCAATGGTAGGGGTGAGAGCATGACAGCGATACTGCCCAATGTTAAACTCTATGCGGCAAATGTGATACCCAGAGAGGAGTTTGCGGTCTCGGGACACAGGGCCTGTACCGGTTGTGCGGAGATACTGGCCGTGCGCCTGGCGCTGAAGGGTTTCGGAAGAGACACCATCATTTCTATGGCGACGGGATGTATGGAAATTGTTTCTAGCCCCTTGCCCACAACCGATTGGACTCTACCCTGGATTCACGTGGCTTTTGAGAATGCCGCTGCCGTTGCTTCAGGCATTGAATCGGGTCTGAAGATCCTGAGAAAAAAAGGGAAGATTCCTGACAAGGATGTTCACGTGGTTGCCATAGGTGGAGACGGTGGGACCATGGATATCGGATTGCAGTCTTTGTCAGGAGCGCTGGAACGGTATCACAAGTTCACTTACATCTGCCTGGACAACGAGGCGTATATGAATACGGGTATACAGCGATCGTCCGGCACTCCCTTCGGTGCGATGACCACCACGAGTCCCCCTGGAAAGAACAGTATAGGCCAGTCCACGTGGAAAAAGGACATGCCGAAAATTGCCGTAGCGCACAATATACCCTACGTGGCGACCGCGTGTCCGTCATATCCCTTTGACTTTCTCGAGAAAATCAAGAAGGCCAAGATGGCAGAAGGACCATCCTATCTCCATGTGCTCTCTGTATGTCCTACTGGCTGGAGGACCGCAACCGAACTGTCGATACGGTATGGCAGACTGGCGGTTCAAACGGGCGTCTTTCCTCTTTACGAAGTAGAAAACGGTAAATACCGAATAACGTATAATGCTGAGCCCCTGCGTCCGATTACGGAGTATCTCAAGGGACAGGGTCGGTTCAGGCACCTCACGCCCGAGTCGATTGCCACCATCCAGCAACGTATTACTGCGGATTGGGAGGCTCTGAATGCGCTAAGCAGTGGTTCGGCCAAAGCCACTTGAGAGGAGGGTTATGGAGGTAGACAAGAATAAGCTGGACGAAATCATTCTCAAGTACGCGAGAGACAAGGCCCACCTGCTCGCTATCTTTCAGGACGTACAGAAAGAGTACCGTTATCTTCCAAAAGAGGCTGTCAAACATATCTGCATGCGTCTCGGCATGCCCCAGGTTGACGGCTTCGAGGTCGCGACCTTTTATAAATCTTTGTCCCTCAAGCCTCGCGGCAAACATACAATCCATGTCTGCCTCGGCACAGCATGTCACCTGAAGGGCGGGGCTGACGTGCTCCTCTCCTTCGTACGAGAGCTGAACGTAAAGACCGGTGAGACAACAGCCGACGGAGAGTTTACTCTTGAGTCGGTAAACTGCCTTGGCGCCTGCGCCCTGGCACCGCTCGTTCGAGTCGATGATAAGGATTTTGGAAAGACCTCGTTGACCAAAGTCAGGAACATTATCAGCGAATTTACGGATCATCATTAGCCATGGCACTCTCATTGGAACACCTCGATACTATTACCTCGGCGGTCAACGCAAAAGAAAAGGCGTTCGAGAAGATCGTACGTGTCTGCTGCGGGACCGGATGTATAACATCGGGGGCGAACAGAGTCTTCGAAAGTCTCGTAAAGGCCGTGGACAGCGGGGGACTCGCCTCGCGGATACTCGTGAAAAAGACCGGGTGTCACGGACTCTGCGAGCGAGGTCCGATCGTCATGCTCGGGAAAGACGAGATACTCTACCAGTCGGTTGGCAAACGGGATGTGGCGGCCGATGTGGATCTTCTTCTCAAGACGGTCACGGAAGGAAAAATAGCAGATGCTTTACTCTTCAAGGTAGCGGGGAAAAAGGAAAAGTTCGTTTCTCCGCTTGATATACCCTTTTACAAGGGGCAAAAGCGGATTGTGCTGTCAATGAACGGCGTGATAAATCCTGAAGAGATAGACGATTACATAGCACACGGCGGGTACCGCGCACCTTTTCGGGCCTTTCAGATGAGTCCTGAGGAGATCATCGATTCCGTTACAAAGAGCGGGCTTCGAGGAAGGGGTGGCGGAGGTTTTCTCACCGGCAAAAAATGGCGTTCGGCGCGGGCAGCCAGGGGCAGTTTGAAATATGTCCTGGCGAACGGGGACGAGGGCGACCCGGGTGCCTTCATGGACAGGTCGCTCATGGAAGGGAACCCGCATGCAATCATCGAAGGGATGATCATCGGCGGCTATGCTATCGGGTCGAAGCAGGGCTACATCTATGTGAGGGATGAGTACCCGCTGGCCGTGTCCAGGCTCTCCAAGGCGATCGACCAGGCACGAAGCTACGGTATGCTGGGCCAGAACGTTTTCGGATCAGGCTTTGACTTTGATGTGGAGATCTATCGCGGCGGCGGAGCCTTCGTGTGCGGCGAGTCGACAGCCCTCATGTCGTCTCTTGAAGGCAAGTCTGGCGAACCGAGAGACAAGTACGTACACACGGTTGAGCAGGGGCTCTGGGACAAACCCACCAATCTCAACAACGTGGAAACGTGGGCCAACGTGCCCCACATCGTAAATAACGGGTTGGGCTGGTACACGTCGATTGGCACGAAGCAGAGCAAGGGGACCAAGATATTTTCCCTGGTCGGCAAGGTGAACAATACCGGGCTGATCGAGGTCCCTATGGGCATTACCCTTCGGGAGATCATCTTTGAGTTGGGCGGAGGGATCAGGGGTAAACGGCAGTTCAAGGCGGTGCAGACGGGTGGCCCGTCCGGAGGTTGCATACCAGCGCAGTATCTTGATATGCAGGTCGATTTCGATTCGCTGACGAGCATCGGCTCCATGATGGGGTCCGGAGGCATGATCGTCATGGACGAGCGAAACTGTATGGTTGATGTCGCCCGTTATTTCTTGAGATTCTTGACCGAGGAGTCTTGCGGAAAATGTACGCCCTGCAGGGAGGGCACGCGGCGCATGTATGAGATCGTGGACCGGATCTGCAAAGGTGAGGGCAAGATTGAGGACCTTCTGCACCTTGAGGAGTTGGGCAAAGCACTGCAATGGGGTGCCATATGCGGCCTTGGACAATCGGCGCCAAACCCGGTGCTTTCGACCATACGCTACTTTAGCGATGAGTACAAGGCGCACATCATCGAGGGAAGATGTCCTGCGGGTGTCTGTAAAGAGATCACCACATTTAGCATTGTGGAAGAGAAGTGCACGGGCTGCATGCGCTGCTCTGCGGAATGCCCCATGGGAGCTATAGTGGGTGAAAAGAAGGAGCCCCAGAAGATCGATGACCTGCGCTGCATAACCTGTGGCATCTGCTACGACGTTTGTCCGTTTGACGCGATTAAAATTGGCTGAGAAGGGGAGTGTCACATGGTCGAGCTCTCGATAAATGGAAAAAAAATCACGGCAGAAGAAGGAGAGGCACTCCTCAAGATCGCTCTGAGAGAAGGGTTTGTTATACCTACACTTTGCTACCATGAACTCCTGGGGTCAAGCGGACGTTGCAGACTTTGTGTGGTTGAGGTGCATGACTCCGGCAGAAAACGAGTGGTAGCATCCTGTCTTTACCCGGCGAAGGAAGGCATAGAGGTCTTCACGGACTCGGATGAAGTAAAGCTTGTGAGGAGAACGGTATTGGAGTTGCTTCTCGCACGGAACCCGTCAGCTGAGCTGATTCAGGCCCTAGCCAAGCAACACGGCGTTACTGAGGTGAGGTATACGCCGGACCAGGATAAGGGTAAGTGTATTCTCTGCAACCTCTGCGTGAGATGTTGCAAGGACATTGTCGGTGTGTCAGCGCTCGGCATGAGCGGCAAGGGTCCTCTGAAGAAGGTGGGACCCCCTTTCGACGAACCGGCGGAGACCTGCATCGGCTGTGGAGCCTGCGTCGTCATCTGCCCTACTGGACACATTGTGATGGAAGAGGAAAAGGGAGTAAGGACCGTCTGGCAAAAGAAGTTCGAGCTCGCTACCTGCCCGAAATGCAAGAGATACCACTTTCCTCTCTTTCAGCTAGAGTGGATTTCGAAGACTCGAAAAATTCCCATGGAAGAATTGATGGTGTGCGAAGACTGCAGGTAGAGTAAACAAGAGATAAAGCAGGTTGAGATAAGGGCCTGCTACGCGCCAGGTTTTATCCTTATCTTCCCAGCTCAAGCTACCTTGCTTTTGTCTGTCGTTAGTCTCAATCTTCGTTTTAGCTGTTTCCTCAACCTTTGTGCTTGCTCTTTCCTGTAATACGAGGCTGCTTGGAAATTTTGAAAACTCTGTGGACGTCTAAGACTGGATGAGTGTGATTGCACGGTGTAACCGCCTTTGTTCCTTCACTTGAAAGAAATCTCTACGAAAAAATTGCCGGCAACTGTGCTGAATGGGATTGAAAGGATAGGACCCTTGGTCATATGCCTGACCTCGTGGTTATGCCCCGAGATGATGGAGGGAATAGCACCTTGAAAGTGGTGGCCAAGGCCTTCAAGACATCTCCTTGAAGCACCTGAAATCATGTTAGCCAGTTCGCCAACAGCATCCTTAACTTCTTCGTCAATCTCCGTTTTTTTTTCTCCGAACATCTGGCCGACGATATAGAGAATGCAGCTTTGAGTAAAAGTAAGACACAAGGAGCCCTCCGCTTCCCCCGTAATGCCGACAATTGCTGAAACATCCCCGACGACAGTGGCCTCTTTCTTAATGTATGGCTTCCCGGCAATAGGCTGTATAGCTGCCATAGTGGCTAATACGGAAATAGTAGATTCCAAAAACGGGTTGATGAACTCCGCCTTTATATTCACAAAGGTCCTTCCTCAAACAGTGCCAGCAACTAAGAACCTCAGGCTTCAGACATCGGAGGCCGGCAGAAGAAGCTGAAAGCTTAAAATCATGCTCTAAGGTCTGACGCGCTTCAAATGCCACACCTTTTCTTTCCTGGCCCGTGCGCCACTTCCTTATTTGTTGTCGCCCGGTTTTACATTGACTTAAGGATTCAGCTTGTGCCGACTTTCCTTTAAGTTTATCTGGTTAGGTCCGATAACCTAGCTGATGGGTCCCGTGCATACGGAGGGTCGAGATGAGAGTTCTTATTGTTGATGATTTTCCTACCATGCGGAGAATACTAAAGAACGTGTTACGGCAGATACACATAGAAAATACACTGGAAGCACAAAATGGCAAGGAAGCTCTGGACCTGCTCAGGAGAGAGCAAGTAGATCTGATTGTATGTGACTGGCTCATGCCTGAGATGACCGGTATCGAGTTGCTGCGGGCATGTAAAGATGATCCGCAGATCAGCAACATTCCATTCATCATGGTGACGGCCGAAGCTCAAAAAAAGGCAGTCATGGAGGCCATTAAGGCGGGTGTCGACAACTATATAACAAAGCCGTTCACTCCCGAAAGATTGCAGGACGCCATTGGTAAGGTAATGGGAAAGTCTGCACAATAAAAGTTATCAGGTTTTTCGAGTTTCTTTGGTTCACCCCTTTTCTTTAGTTCGTTCTCCAGCTAATTCGGGTTGTCCTAGATTGCCTCCTTAGGGCTCGTTGCTAGGCTCCCAAACTCTGGCGTCGCACGAAGGGGTCCTTCAGTCCCTCTCACTTCAACCAGACTAACCAATGAAACGAGAAAAACCAGATAATCTGATGAGCCCAAAAGTTTTTATTCCATAAACGTTGCGAAAAGTGTAATATAACTCTTGGTAGGACTCGGACAAGGAGCAGGCATGGGCCATGCTCAACGCTTTATAAACACGGACGAGGGAAAACAATGGAAAAGGGCAGGATACTGGTCGTCGATGACGAAGAGCACGTCCTGAACGTTCTCAAAGAATACCTGACGAGCAAAGGTTATAAGGTTGACGCTCATCGTTCGAGTGAGGCGGCTCTCCTCGCTCTCAAAAAGAACGAAAATCAGGTCATGATCACTGACTTGAAGATGCCGAAGGTGGATGGGATTCAGCTTATCAAATTCATTCAACAGGAGTATCTCAATACACTGGGAATAGTCCTTACCGGTTACGGAAGTCTGGAGACTGCCATCAGCGCCATGAACCATGGAGCTTTTGCGTATATTCAGAAACCCTTTAAATTCGAGGAACTGCTTTCAACGGTTGAGTCGGCAATGTATTACTTTGGGCTCTTGAATAGTGAAAACATCTCCAAAAAACTGGTGGCCAAAGGTAATATTTTGCGGAGGTTTTCAGAGGCAAATGTGGTCCGGGAGAATACCATCCTTCGAAGCCACATGCGCGACAAATACAAGTTTGACAACATCGTGGGTGTCAGTTTCCAAATGCAGAAAGTATTAGAGATGGTAGAGAAGGTTGCCGACACCAACGCAACAGTGCTTGTCATGGGTGAAAGCGGTGTCGGAAAGGAGCTTGTTGCGCGGGCCATCCACTATAACTCCTCCCGCAGGACGCGGCCGCTCGTTGTGGTCAACTGCGGTGCCATACCGGAAGAGCTTCTGGAGAGCGAACTTTTTGGCCATGAAAGGGGAGCTTTTACCGGCGCGATAAAGACGAGGTTCGGCAGGTTTGAACTGGCTGACGGTGGCACGGTTTTTCTTGATGAGATAGGGGACATGAGCCTGAAGCTGCAGGTCAAGCTGCTGCGTGTACTGCAAGAGAAGTCCTTTGAGCGCGTGGGCGGCTCAAAGACGATCCACGTGGATGTCAGAGTGATTGCAGCTACTCATCGTGACCTTGACGCATTGGTTAAATCGGGCAAATTCAGGGAAGACCTCTACTACCGGCTCAATGTCGTGCCCATCCGTATACCGCCATTACGGGAAAGACGTCAGGACATACCGCTTTTGCTCAATTACTTTTTGGACAGATGGAACAAAATCAATAACGCCCACCTTGAAGGGTTGACAGAACAGACGCTCGATATTCTTACAAGCTACGATTATCCTGGGAACGTCCGGGAACTGCAGAATATTGTGGAACGCCTGGTGGTTATAAAGAAAAAGGGTTTTGTGAGCATAGAGGATCTACCCGAGAAGCTTTACACGGGAAAGCCTGACGAAGTGGAGATGGATGTCCTTAAAGGCTACGATACCCTCGTCTCAGATTTCGAGAAAGCACTCATTCTCAAGGCATTGAACCAGACAAACAATGTGAAGAGCCAGGCCGCACGTGTATTGCAGATGAACAGGACTACCCTCATCGAAAAGATGAAGCGATTGGGACTCGAATAAATTTCTGTCAAGATTCTGACATTTCATGCCCTCACCGAAATCCTAAATCTCAAGCACCAAGTTCCAAACAGTCTCCAATTACCTCAATGTTGCAGACGAAAAGCCTCATGAACTCTATGCAGCCGCCAGTGTTTACAAGATTTTGAACATTGGGATTTACTTGAGATTTGGATATTGAGATTTGGAATTTCAAGGGGTAAATCTCGCGCACGAATCACCAATATCCGACACCTCTCCGCATAGGTGGCCCTTGGTACGTTTCTTGCTTGAAATCCCTCCATCATGTCGAAGCCTGAAGTGAATCTCCT
>Ga0335070_10011441_pt1 | contig 10362 bp, 6 predicted proteins | sample Lox_Sample_13_FD_206722 | JGI IMG/M metagenome (GOLD analysis project Ga0335070, IMG submission 206722) | Soil microbial communities from Loxahatchee National Wildlife Refuge, Florida, United States - Lox_Sample_1.3 | ecosystem: Environmental > Terrestrial > Soil > Wetlands | place: USA: Florida...
AAATGTCCGGTGGGATCGGTCCGGCTTTCCACCGGCGTGTTGACCAGGCGGACGCGAACTCCCTCGACCGGACCCTCGGCATCCTCGACTCGCCCGCGAATGAGGGTCGCGCCGGCCGGAAATGGATAGAGCCAGTTGGGCTTGAGCACCACCTGCAGCTCCGGAGACGCGGCAGCCGGCCGCGGCAGAGTCACAGTGCGGCTTTCGGTCAGATAGCGATCCGACTCGATGGTAAGCACGAGAGGTCCTGGCGCGAGCCGTTCGAACACGTGGTAGCCGCTGTGCGTTTCGATCGCCTTGCGCCTGCGCCCGGCAACGGAGTAATAGGTCGCGGCCACCCCGCGCGGGACCGCCGCCTTGGCATAGTCGTCGCGCAGGCTCACAGCCACGGAGACTCGACCGGTCTTGTGTTCGAGATGGCTCATGGAATTCGGGTGTAGCGCACGTTGCGCTCCACGACCGGCGTAACGTGGATCGGCGGCTGCAGGGAGTCGAGCTCCACCGCGGCGACCTGGTAGGCCAGCGAGACCTTGAACGGACGGTTGGTGAAGGTGTTCCACAGCCGCAGGAGGTCCTCCATCGAGAGGGTGGTCGGGACCACATGCAACTCCACTGCGCTGCCCGCCAGGCTTCCGCGCAGCTGCGAGCCCGTCAGCACGGGATAGCTCGCCAGCACCTGGACGACTCGCCCGAGAATCTGGTATTCGGTGTCGCGCGCCGTAGCGTAGGGAACCAGCATGTAGAACAAGTCGAGTGTCGCGGGCGCAGGGCGGTAGTTCTCGGCGTCGATCCGCTCCGGCAATTCGTTGCGCAGGTACGCGTTCGCATCCACTTGATACACGAACAAGATCAGCCACGGCGCGGTGTCGAGCTCGACATCGACGGGCGAGGCGAGCGTCACGTGGTCGGATGCGACCAACCCGCCGAGGTTGTCGCGCAACAACTGCACAAGACTCTCGCTGACGTCTGCGATTGCTGTGTAGTCACTCATTCGCTCGATCCGTGCTCCGGTGCGCCAAATCCTCTGCTTGCCGCCGGACAATGCCACCGGCATGGCACGGGCCACGCCTACGCACGCATCATGCCAAGACCGATGCGCCACTAACCGCTTGATGCTCAAGGCTTGCCGCTCGCGTTGCGCGGCGGCTGGGTCATTTCTTACGCAGGTCGCGGGCTTGCGCAACGACCGCCCGACCAGGCGTTGAACAGCGCAAGTGCGGCTTTCGATCTCACTGGAAGCGATCTCGAACGGTTTGTCGACGAACCGGCGGGTCAAGCAGGACCCGCTTGGGTCAACGTCGACCCAGCGAAGCGCCGGGCGCGCAGCCGGTCGGGTTCGGCGAAGTGCTCCTATCCCGCTGTCAGCTTGGTGAAACAGGGCGATCTGGGAAGGGGTGCGGCGCAGCCTCGCCCGGCCGGCGCGGCGCTGCGCGCGTCACCGTCGCTTCGGGAGGCTCTTGTGTGCGCGGGTCAATACCTCACGATGCACGCGCTCGCGGCTCGTGATCGCCGCGCCGCGACGGCGAACGAAGCCGCGTCCATAGAAGTACTTGTTCTTCACGGCCATGCGTTTCGCGGCCTTGCGGTCTCCCGGCAGGGTGTATTGGTCGTGCTCGCCGGTCTGAGGGTCGTAGAACCCCACATAGCCGCCCGCGGTCACCCCGAAGGACGCCAGGGCGTTGCCGCCCTTGTCGAGCCGGCCGAGAAAATCGTTGCGCCCGCCCGCCTGCTCGCCGACCGTGAAGTACAGCGGCAGCACGAAGTTGGAAACCTCCACGCCGTCGATCTCGTAGGTTTGCGACTGGACGGCGTCGCACATCTCGAACCAGTGGAACACCTCCTTGTTGCGCTGGGCGGGGTGCGGGCCCTGGACCAGGAGGTTGGCTTGCGCATCGCCGATCAGCTCCAGCGCCTCGTGAGACAGGGTCACCGTCCAGCTCTCCTGCAGCTGCTTGCACAGCTCGGTGAAGATGAAGCCGTAGGGGATGCCGCGGAAGTTCGCATCGTGGTAGCCCAGCGCATCGTCGACGTCGGTTACGTCCCACAGGTAAATGATCGCGTCGCCTCTGAGGTCCTGAAGCTTCTGCTTTTCCGGCCGGCTGCCCACCGCGCCTTCCAGGCGCAGCATTCCGCCGAAGCTCCAGTAAGGTGCGAAGTCTTCACCGACCTGCCGGTTGATCGCGCGAATCACGTTCTGTAGCTGCGCATCCGCGATGGAGCGAGAGCGATTGACGATCGAGATGATCATTGGTTTCCATCCTGTGGTGAGGTCGGCTGAGGCGGGTGCAGTTTACGCCCGGGTCGCGGCTCCTTACCAGCGGCATGGTCCCGCAGCATCGCAGTCGAAAGCAGGTTAGGATGCCAGGGCGTGCCGTTTTAAGCGGGAGCACGCGTCAGGATTCGCCGGGCCGCGCCGCTACGGAACAGGGCGGCGGGCACGGCTCAACCGCGGGGGGCAGGCAGATGACCACGATGCGCGCGTTGCAATCGATGAGCTTGGTGATATGGGCGGCGGTGTTGCTGGCGTGCGGGCCCGTGCTGGCGGGGGAGACGGTCGACATCGGCAGCGCCGACCTCGGGGGTGTGGTGACGAGCGCGAACGGCCCCGAAGCAGGCGTGTGGGTGATCGCGGAAACCAGGGATCTGCCGACCAAGTTCGTAAGGATAGTCGTGACCGACGATCGCGGCCGTTACCTGATCCCCGATCTGCCGCAAGCTCGCTACGACGTCTGGGTGCGCGGCTACGGGCTGGTCGATTCGCCGAAGGTCCGCGCCTCGCCGGGACACCTCGTCGACCTGCGCGCCGTGGTGGCGCCGACGCCGGCTGCCGCCGCTGAGTACTATCCGGCGATCTACTGGTATTCGATGCTCAGGGTGCCCGACAAGAGCGAGTTCCCGGGCGCCGGCTCCGACGGCAACGGCATGCCGGCGCACCTGAAAAGCCAGGCGCAGTGGCTGGACGTGGTCAAGACCAACGGCTGTTACACCTGCCACCAGCTCGGCAACAAGGCGACGCGAACGATTCCCGCAGGATTGGGCGAATTCAACTCCTCGGCCGAGGCGTGGGGGCGGCGCATAATGTCCGGGCAGGCGATGAACCAGATGATGGCCGCCATCGGCAAGCTGGACGCGGAGCGCGCGCTGAAGCTGTTCGCCGACTGGACCGACCGCATCGCCGGCGGCGCGCTGCCGCCCTCGCAGCCGTCGCGGCCCCAGGGCGTGGAGCGCAACGTCGTCGTCACGCTGTGGGACTGGGCCGGACCGACGGACTATCTGCACGACGAGATCTCCACCGACAAGCGCAACCCGACGGTGAATGCCAACGGCCTGATCTTCGGCGCCACCGAGGAGAGCACGGATTGGTTCCCGATCCTCGATCCCATCAACCACCGGGCGACGCAGAAGAAGATGCTGGTGCGCGATCCGCAGACGCCCACGTCGAAGAATAACCCGATGCAGCCGTCGCGCTACTGGGGTGCCGATCCGATCTGGGACAGCCAGACGAGCATGCACAACCCGATGCTCGACGAGAAAGGGCGCGTGTGGTTCACCTCGCGGGTGCGCCGCCCCGCCAATCCGGACTTCTGCCGCAAGGGCTCCGACCATCCGTCGGCCAAGCTCACGCCGATCGACGCATCCAACCGGCAGCTGTCGCTGTACGACCCGAGCACCGGCAAGATCACGCTGATCAGCACCTGCTTCCCGACGCACCATCTGGTGTTCGCCGAAGACGCGAACAACACGCTGTGGACCAGCGCCGGGGGCCCGCAGAGCGGCGTGATCGGCTGGCTGAACCGCAAGCTGTTCGAGGAAACCGGGGACGAAGAGAAGTCCCAGGGCTGGACGGCGCTGGTGCTCGACACCAACGGCAACGGCAAACGCGACGCGCATGTCGAGCCGGGCGAAGCAGCGGACCCGGCGAAGGACACGCGCATCATCGCGGCCTTCTATGGCATCGCCGTGAGCCCGGTCGACGGCACGGTGTGGGGCACGGTGCTGGGCTTCCCGGGCTATGTGATCCGTTTGAATCCCGGTCCGAACCCTCCGGCCACCGCGCTGGCGGAAGTCTTCGAGCCGCCCTTCCCGGGCTATGGCCCGCGCGGCATGGATATCGACCGCAGCGGTGTGGTCTGGACCCCGCTGGCGAGCGGGCATCTCGCCAGCTTCGATCGGCGCAAGTGCACGGGTCCGCTCAACGGCCCGCAGGCGACGGGCAAGCACTGTCCCGAGGGCTGGACTTTGTATCCGTTCCCCGGCCCGCAGTTGAGCAACGTCACCGAATCGGGCAGCGCCGAGGCGAGCTACTACACCTGGGTGGACCAGTTCGACACCCTCGGTTTGGGCCGCGACGTGCCGATCGCGACCGGCAACGCGAACGAATCCCTGCTTGCCTTGGTGGACGGCAAGTTCGTGAACCTTCGCGTTCCCTACCCGCAGGGCTTTTACGCCAAGTGGATGGACGGGCGCATCGATGATGCGAGCGCCGGCTGGAAGGGCAGGGGGTTGTGGTCGACGTACGCCACCCGCACGCCGTTCCATCTGGAAGGCGGGAAGGGCACGACAAGCAAAGTGGTGAAGTTCCAGCTGCGTCCTGATCCGCTCGCCAGGTAAGACAGGCTTCAGCCATCATATTCGACCGGTCGAACCGGCAACCAAGGGAGACGACAACCGATGTACCGCGAGGCTGCACAGGCGCAGGCGCCGCTGACCCTGGAGCAACAGCGCCAGACCATGCTGAAGGTGTCGTGGCGGCTTCTGCCGCTGGTCGTGGTGTGCTACTTGGTCAACTATATCGATCGCACCAACGTCTCGTTCGCGGCCCTCACCATGAACAAGGACCTCGGGCTGACCGCTTACGTCTATGGCTGGGGCGCGGGCATCTTCTTTCTCGGCTACGCCCTGTTCGAGGTGCCCAGCAACATGGTGCTCCAGCGCGTCGGCGCGCGGCTGTGGATCGCGCGCATCATGATCACTTGGGGCATCATCTCCGGGCTGATGTCCATGGTTAGCGGCCCAACCAGCTTCCTGGTGCTGCGCTTCCTGCTCGGCGTGGCGGAGGCCGGCTTCTTCCCCGGCATCATCTTCTACCTCACGCTATGGTTCCCGGCCGCCTACCGTGCCCGCGCGATCTCCATCCTGTACATCGCCGTGCCAATGTCCAACGCGATCGCCTCCGTCGTATCCGGCGCCGTCCTCGAGATGGACGGCACGCTCGGCTTGCGCGGCTGGCAATGGGTGTTCATCATCGAAGCCATTCCCGCCGTGGCGCTGGCGTTAGGCGTGTTGCGCTGGATGTCCGAGCGCCCGTCGCAGGCAATGTGGCTAGGCGATGACGAACGGCGCTGGCTCGAAGCGGAGCTCGCGGCGGAGCGGCACAAAGTCGAAAGCGGTGGGCGGCTGACGATGCTGCAGGCGCTCACCGACTGGCGCGTGCTGACCCTGTCCGCGATCTACCTGACCGGCGTCACCGCCAGCTACGGCGTGGTGTTCTTCATGCCGCAGATCATCAAGGGGCTGGGCTTGTCGAACATGATGACGGGCCTGGTCACCGCGGTCCCGTACATCGCCGGGACGATCGGCTTGCTCGTGTGGGGCTATTCGTCGGATCGGCGCAACGAGCGCCGCTGGCACCTGATCGTGTCCACCGCGCTGGCGGCGACCGGGCTGGTGCTGGCGGGCTGGTTCAGCCACTCCTTCGTGGCCGTGGCCGCGATGTGCATCGCCACGGTCGGGATCTACGGCTCGCGTCCGTCCTTCTGGCCGATGCCCTCGCTGTTCCTCACCGGCGCAGCGGCGGCGGTGGGCATGGCGCTGATCAACTCGATCGGCAACCTCGGCGGCTACTTCGGGCCGATGATCGTCGGCTGGATCAAGGACAGCACCAAGAGCTTCGAGATGGCCCTGTACTTTCTGGCGGCGTGCGCACTGCTGTCCACCGCGATCACCTTCGCGGCGCTGCGTGCGACGCATGGCGTGCAGCGCATCACTGCCGAAGGCGACATCCGTTCGCAGTAACACGCGCGGCGAGGGCAGGCCTGGCCGCGCCGGCGACGCAGTCCGCTATTGCGGCCGCTCCATCTTGCAGGTCGTGGCCATCATCGTGTCCTTGCCTTCGATGCGCCGCTCCGTTTTCCAGCCGAGCCCGGTCCGATCCTGATCGAACTTGACCTCCTTGCCGTCGACCTTCTGCACCGAGGCGATGAACAGCGGCTGGATCAACTGATGGTTGTCGGCACGTATCTGCACCGGGCCAGTCAGCGCGTCGTAGGTCATGCCTTCAAGCGCGTGCGCGACTTTGGCAGGATCGGTCGAGTGCCCGCGCTCCATCGCCTGGGCCAGCATCTCGATCACGATGGGCTGCTGAGGGTTGATGAAATCTTCCTTGTACTTCTCGCGGTAACCCCCGACGTACCGCACGATGGCGTCCGTGGGCGGGTTGATCGCACCTACCCCTACGTTCTTGATATGTCCGACCGCCGCGTCGCCCAGCGTCGTGAGGATGCCCGGGGAGCCTGCATAGTACGTGTAGTAGTCGACCTTCAAGCCGGCGTCGTGCGCCGCCTTGACCAGCAGGACGAAGTCGTTGGCCCAGTTGCCGGTGATCACCGCGTCGGCGCCGGAAGCTTTGATCTTTGCCACGTAGGGGGCGAAATCCTTTACCTTGCCCAGCGGGTGAAGGTCGTCGCCGACGATCGCGATGTCGGGACGCTTCTGGCTCAACATCGCGCGTGCGGCCTTGGCAACCGCTTGGCCGAAACTGTAGTCCTGGTTGATCAGGTAGATCCTCTTGACGCTCTTGTTCGCGGCGATCGTGTCGGTGAGCGCGGCCATCTTCATATCGGCATCGGCGTCGAAGCGGAAGTGCCAGAAGTTGCAGCGGTCGTTCGTCAGGGCAGGATCGACGGCGGCGTAATTCAGGTACAACACGCTGTGCTCCGGCTCGCGCGCATTGTGCTTGGCGACCGCGTCCGACAATGCCAGTGCAACGGCAGAGCTGTTGCCTTGGCTGATATAGCGGATGCCCTGATCGATCGCCTGCTTCAGCACGAGCAGCGAATCCTGCGGGTTGGCCTTGTTGTCGAAGGTCACCAGCTCGAGCTTGGTGCTGTCCAGCACACCGCCGCGCGCATTCACGATGTCGATGGCGTACTGATGCACGCGCGCCTCCATTTCACCCGGCGGCTCGCCGGCCGCGAGCGGCAGCGCCGTGGCTAGGTCCCGACCCTGACCGGCGCCGACAACTTGCGCAGTAACGCGATCACGCTCAGCGCGGTGATGCGCCCGGTGCGCGGGTTCTCGGAAGGCACGTTCTCGATCGTCATGCTGAAGCGGGCGCAGTCTGCATCCACCTCGATGTGGTGGGTGTTGCGCGTCACCGTCGGATCGGCCCAGATCTCCAGCAGCGTGCGGTCCGGCCCGATGCCGGCCAGTGACAGGGCGACTGCGACGTTCAGATTGGCCGGAAAGCCTCTCGCAGCGTCGCGAGCTGTACCGGAAAACAACTTCAACGGCTGCGTGATGCCGGCGATGTCGATGTTGTTCTCGCGCAGGAACGGTGCGCCGGCGAGGCCGGCGATCGGCTTGCGCGTCACCATGCGCACCGAGTGAATGGTGCCTTCGGCCGCAGCGCTCACTGCGTCCAGGCCGATGAGCGCACCGGTGGGGACCAGGATCTGGCCGCCATGCTCGCGCGCGAGCGTTTCGAGCTGCGGATCGTCGAGCAGAGCGCCTACGGAGAGCACGATCACCTTCTTGCCCGCTATCAGGACCGGCGCGGCGATCCGTGCGAGGAGCGCCGCCGGCGCGCATTCGATCACGATGTCGGACTGCTGCGCGAGCGTATCCAGCGGCAGCACGGGCACCGGTCGAGAAAGCGAGTCGAGAAACGTCCGCGCTTTGGCCGCGTCGCGCACCGCCACCGCCGAGAGGCGAACGCCCGGCATGCCTTGGTCGAGACGGCGCGCGACCGCTCGGCCGATGGCGCCGAGGCCGGCGATGCCCACTGCCAGCGGCGGGCGCGTGGCGGCGTCGGACGCCTCTCGAGGCGTAGAGGAGTCAGTCATCGGAGAACACTCCGCAGCAATCGGACGATGCCGGATCTTCGTTGGTCGTGACGCCGGTGCGAAGCAGCTCGTTGTCGGCTCGCGGCTGAGAGTAGCTGTCGGCTTCGCCGCCGGCATCGATCAGCACGCTGAAGCTGAACACTCTTTCCTCGTCGTAGTGGTAGGTGTTCTCCCCGCCCAGGCCGAGGCAGACGGCCTCGCACGAGTAGCGATCGCGGCCGGCGAGATCGATCAGCACGGCGACCGACTGGTGCGCAGCCGAGCCCTGCGCCAGACGAAAGGCCGCGTAGGTGTCGTCGCCGCTGCGATCGATCAGCATGGCCACGCTCTCATCCCAGGCGCCGGCCTGACACGCCGAGCCGAGTCCTTCGTACCAGTCGTTCCCGCTTTCGTCGATCAGAATTCCCGCCGCCTGGTGGGCCGCCGCCCCCTGCGCGTAGCGTGAACCGGTGTACCAGTCCTGCCCCGCGGCATCGTGCAGGATGCCCAGCCCCTGGAAATAGCCGCTGCCCTGGCCGAACTCGCCGACGCTGTAGCGGTCGTCGCCGGCGAAGTCGTACAGCGCGCCGATTCCTCCCGGCGCGTAGGAGCGGATGCCGTATCCGAAACCCTGGCTCATTCCGGCGAACACGCCCGGCTCCCCGTACACGCTGCCGAAGTGCGGGCCGTTGGCGACATAGCTGTCGTTTCCCGAAGTGTCGCTTACCAGCCCGAGCCCACTCGGGCCGCCGACGCCCTGGGAAAGCTTCTGGCCATGATAGACGTCGTCGCCGCCGCGGTCGACGAGCAGCCCTGCGCCGAAGAAGCCGATGCCTTGCGACCAGCCCGCTGCCGCGCTGTCGTTGACGTATCGATCATCCCCGCTCTCGTCGATCAGGATTGCGACTCCGAAAACGCCGGCTGCGATCGTGCCCTGATGATACGACAGGTAGCGGTCGTTGCCTTGCCGATCGATCAGCAGCGAGACGGAGAACAGCGCGCAGGCGGGACCGGCGAAGTCCGCCGCCGATTCGTAGCGATCGTCGCCGGCGGCGTCGATGACGATCTGATAAGGCGCTGGCGACGGGGCGGGATAGACGTACTCGTCCGCGCCGCCGACGTCGAACACCGCGGCGATCAGCGACATGTCGTAGCGGTTGTCCTGCGCTCCGCCGATCACCCACAGCTCGCCGTCCACCAGCTTCGCACCCAGCACCGGACCGCTGACTGCCGCGCGCACGCGCTCCTCCAATTCCGCGGCAATCGGTTGGGGCGAAGCGGTGACCTCTGCTGCGAACTGCTCCAGCGCCGCAGCATGCCGCGCGACCGTCGGCAGCAGCGCGACCGCCAGCGGGACCAGATCGGGCCCGGCGCGGATCAGCTCGAGGTCCTGCAGCAATTGCACATTATCCGGCGCCGCCTCGTCCCGGATCTCCTGCAGGAGGGTCCCCGCGCGCTGCCCCCATGCTTCCCGGGCCGCCATCAGCCGGCTAGTGATGTCCGGCTGAGCCTGCAGATCCGGCACTGCGAGCGTGCGCAGGAGCAACCGGTGGATCGCCGCAAGGCTCTGCTCCATGGATTGACGCGCTGCCAGCCCGCGTACCTGCGCAGCCAACTCCGCCTCGACCGCATCGAGCGAGAGCGGGCGGCGCAACGCCTGCGCGACCGCGGGCAACGTACCGGGACCGAGCAGCGTGCGCTGCAACGACGCCAGATGCGCAGCCAATGCATCGACTCCGGAGGGGCCACCGCGCAGGCCGAGCGCGTCGGCTTTGGCCAGCGCGAGAGCCTCGAACTCCCCCGCGGGTGCCGCGGCGATAACGCGCCCGGGCTGCAGGCCGCGTCCGATCGTGCCGCTCCAGCGCTGCGCGTCGTCGAGCACAATGTCGACGGAGCGCACCTCTCCCTCGGGGTCGCCGTGCGGGATGGCGGCAGACGGATCCGGATGAGCCGAGCGGCGGTAGACCACTCGCACGGAATCCCCCGGCGAGCGTTTCCTCAGCAGCCCGATGTAGCCGGCGGCATCGAGCGATCGACCATCGATCGACACGATCAGATCGCCGCGCCAGATGGTGGGCGACTTGACCCCGTCGCCGTCGAGCGGGCCCGGCAGCACGGCGACAACGACCGCCCCCTCGGGGTTCTGGCGCAAGGCGAGGCCCGCATATGGCCTGCGCGCGGTCGAGAGTGCCGCGGCCGGCGCTTGCGGCGCAGCCGCGCGCTCGGCGTCGTCGGGTTCGGCCAAGGCCACCGTCGCATTGCACAGGACTGCGACGAAGATCAGGCAGAAGCGGTTGTTGACCGGCACTTTTGTCGAGGA
>Ga0335070_10011442_pt1 | contig 10361 bp, 9 predicted proteins | sample Lox_Sample_13_FD_206722 | JGI IMG/M metagenome (GOLD analysis project Ga0335070, IMG submission 206722) | Soil microbial communities from Loxahatchee National Wildlife Refuge, Florida, United States - Lox_Sample_1.3 | ecosystem: Environmental > Terrestrial > Soil > Wetlands | place: USA: Florida...
CGCTGCGGCCCGGTAGTTCTGGGCCGCCTGGACAGCCGGGGGCGGCTGTCCCTACAGGGGCGTCCGCCGCTTCATTTTCTGCTTTGAAGTTGTGGGGTGGAATTTGGGTCGGCTTGCCATCCAGTTCGGCGCGGTTGGCTACTGTCTGTTGGGCGCGCAGGAGGCCGGCGCGGATCTTGGCTTGGCGGGCTTGTTCCAGATCGATCTTTGCCTGGTAGCGGCGCTCTTCGGCTAGTTCGCTGTAGTTGGTGGGTGGCATGGCTGCGGTGTAGGGGACGTCTAGTTCGGGCTCGGGTTCGTAGGCGGAGTATGGGGTGGCGTTGGCGTCTTCCACGCTCGCTTTGCTCGCTACTTGACGGCCGAGGCGGCCGTCTCCACATGGCTCGTCTGGACGGGCGAGTCGGCCGTCTCCGTGTGGTTCATCTTGACGGATTTGTTCAGGGATGGAGCGGACCATGCTGTTGCCTGCTGTGCCGAACTTTACTCGTCTCGCATTTTTGACCGCGATGTGGAGGGCGCGGAGGATGAGTTCGGCGCGCTTGAGGTCGATGGTGTTGCGGAGCAGGGCGTTGACGACTTCCATGAGGGAGGCCTGGATGGACTCTTCGTCCTCGAGGATGGCGATGGGATGGAGGCGCGACTGCGGGCGCGGACGAATGCCGCGCACGACGCGCTGGTGGAAGTAGCAATATTGCTCTCCGTGAAGAGTGGGGGAGCCGCAACGGACTCCGGTGACTTTGATGTGAGTGCAGGTAGAAGGCATGGAAGTACGCTCCACAATTTTTTGGTAGTTAGCGCGCAAAATCTTGGCTGCGCGGGAGTTAGGGTTTTCGGCGATGACGGCATCGGCGTAAAATCTAGATAAGATTGGGTTTGCGTCTAAAATATTCCAGATAAAGGACTTAAGGGAGGCGCGGAAGGCCGGCATGTCGTCGGACGGTTCCGTTTTGGGAATTGCCGGGCTGGTGGGTTGAGGTGGATTGGGGGACCGCTTGCGCATGGTCCCAATGTGTACTTTTTAAAATTTACGGTAAAGGTTATGCGTCACATGGAAAAAATAAAGTTGTGGAAAACGTTCAAGACGGCGTTCCGGCTTAGTCAGATCTGCGAGAAATTGAGGTCCGTGGCAAAAAAGCCTCGGATGAATCATTGACCATGGAGTACGATGCCCACTCCCCGGGGAAACCTCAACCAAGGAGTTGCGTGTATGCGCACACCAGACCTCTACACGAAAATCGTTCTGACCATCATCGCCGTTTTCCTTGGCGTCCTGTGCGTAGAACAGTCGCATTGGATTCGTGTTGAATCGGTGCATGCCGAAAGCCCCCAACAGGTCGTCATTAGCGGATACGTTTGGCACAAGAATGGCAAGGAAGATATGGTCCTGCTTGGGAGCCAGCTGGACAAAGGTAACTACAACCCTGGAATTCCAGTCTTCATACAGCCGGCAAAATAGCCCTGACTCGACGACCGGGTGCCCCGCTCCTGCGCTGGTCACAGGGGCGGGCACGATGCTGTATGTACGATGAGATTTTGGAGGAAGTCAAAACCGGCGCCGCAAGCTCCATCGTACCCACCCTTCGCAAAGTACGCGAAGAGTGGGGCACCCACTTTTACAGTTTGTGTCCGCGATTGGAAGGCCGGGCCACCCGCCAGTCTGCTTCCTCACGATAATGCCTATCTCGCTGCCTTCTATCCGCGATATTTTCGAACCACAATAGAAGTGTCGCCAGTCCATAAACTGCGGTAGCTAAGGCGGTCACCAGGACTGCGGTTTGACTGTTCATACTTAAGCTCTGTTTCCAATGTCTCAACTCTTCAGCAAACCGTCCAAGAAATTGTTTTCTAAGGCAGGGTAGATAGGCTCCGCTTTTGTTAATCCCTGTACCACGTGTCCAGTCTGCGGATGTCCTACGCCTCTTTGCAAGACTCCGAACACTTTGCCTGAGTCGAGGCAGAATACTGGGCCACCGCTGTTGCCATTCGTCGCTGTTAGATCGAGTTGAAAGCCCCCCAGATATTTCACGTCAACGCCTTGGGCGGGAATGATAGAGCTAATCATGCCTTTGGTGAAGGAGCTTGTCACCGTGCCGAACTGACCTTGAAGAACTTCGCCCAGTGGAAAGCCACACGTCGCAATCTCCATCATCTCGTGCAACTCACCATAATCTGCTATCGGCAACGTTGGATAGCCATTCGGGTACGCTGGATGTGGTCCCAATCTCATAGCTGCTAAATCATGACCTTTTACTACTCCCACTCTTCTGGCTGGTACCGGGTGCATGTGAAGTTGTGTACCTTCTCTGCCTCCATAGAACATAGCCTGTGGTGCCGTCAGCTTGAATAACGTTCCAGGACTCACACCTTGGGCCGGGAGAAATGCCTTGAAAACATGCTCGCAGGTGACAACGACGCCCCGAGAGTCAATGCAAAACCCAGAGCCAATAATTTTGAACGGCGGTTGTTTAGGAAGGGCGTTGTGAACTTCCGCCACGATGGCGACAGTAGCTTTCTTCACCAATTCATAGACGGAACCAGCAGACATTAAAAGCCATCCTTACAAAGAAGATGCCGCAAGACAAGCTCGTATTCTAACTTCTCACTGGCCAGCGGCGATCAATCTCTTTCAGAATCTCTTCCGGCGGGTGGCCCGGCCTATATCTCAGCGTGCATCACCAATACAGTGGGGTGCCCCGTCCTTGCGCTGTTTGCAAGGGCGGGCACCATGCTGTATGTACGATGAGATTTTGGAGGAAGTCAAAACCGGCGCCGCAAGCTCCATCGTACCCACCCTTCGCAAAGTACGCGAAGAGTAGGGCACCCACTTTTATAGTTTGTGTCCGCAATCGGAAGGCCGGGCCACCCGCCCCAGTTTACTATCTTGATCGCTCATCACTGCTTTCCTTTCGGAACCCTCGCTATCGTCTTAATGCCGTTCCAAATCTTTGGGGGCGGCGTCTATCCACTTTTGTTTGTACTCGGATAGTACCTTTTAGACGTATTCCTTTACGGCCTGTGTTTTTTCTTGGAGAGAGTAACCCTTCATTGTGCCGCCTCCGAAGGCCAGGTGAAGCGTCCCTGATAGGAGTCTATTCTGGCTTCCGGCGGTCAGGGTCTGACTCGCGGGTAGGAGCACTTCAACTTGGATCGATTGTACGTTGCTGCCGTAACCTATTTGCATGGAATTAATCCCGGTTATATGGAGGGACAGTGGTGCGGCTGAGGAGATTGCAAGGAAGTCTGAGAAGTAGGAGCGGATGACTTCTGCTGCAGCAAATTGGTATGACGTTGACCCGTCGATGTCCTCGACTACTATCGAAATGTTTTGAAGGCTTGGCGATTCGCCGACCTTAACGGAATAAAGTTGTTCATCCAGCGCAGTCGCCGTCCTGAATCCATTTGCCCATGAGTCTTTGGCTGCCTGCTCAGTTCCTTGCTTGAAGCCGTCGGAAAAAGATCTGCTCTCTTCTACTTGGCAGGGGGGCGTCTTTGGTTTGGTGGTGCTCTTCGGGGCGACTGTTTGTGAAAAACTCACGGCGGCGAGAAGCAATGTTAGGAAGAGGGACAGAAACGCTTTTCTCATAGCCTTTCCTCGATAGTTAAAAAGGGTCCTACGGCGTAGTGCGCCGCGGGACCCCCCTCGCGTACGGTGTCCTTTGTACTCTGAGTAAGTGGGGGTGGGAATTGCACGAAGGTGCTAGTGAGATAGGTCTTGGGTGTTAGGTCTTGGGTGTTAGGTCTTGGGCCTTGGGATTCGGGAATGCTTTGGTACCGATCCCTTTCTACGCCTAAGGCCGTGAGGGAGTGGGGGTGGTCTCGTTTACTTCCGCCTTGGTGGTCGCTTTCGTACGGTCCTTCGAAGGGACTTTGTCCCTCCTCAGGATGACAGCGGGTTGGCATCTGGCGGCGAATTGCAGAGGTCCCTTCGGCTACACCTCAGGGCAAGCTCTTCGCTTTGCTCAGGATGACAAGGGGATTTCAGGCTGGCTCACGGCTGCCGATTCGAACCATGCGAAAATCCCCACATCTCGCGCCAACACCACGCGAGTTGTGGGGCACCCGGAGTTGTGGGGCGCCTTCGACGACAAGGGTGGCTAGTCTTCTACGCGATGCCATTCGACGGTAACCCGTCCGGCGGCGTCGTGGGTGAAGCTGCTTTCGTAGTGACAGTGCTTGTCTCCCATGGGCGACCAGGCCCAATCGCAGTAGGGCGGTTTGTGCGCGGCGAGAAACGCGACCTGCTCGCGATAGTTGGCGCCGGGGATGGCGTATCCGAAGATGAAAAATGCGGTGAGCAGAAAAAAGAGGCGGCCGGCCCATCGGAAACGGCTGCCGGAATCGGAGGCCGCTGCTTGCCGCGAATGGTGGTCGCTGCGCGAGCCCCGGATGCTCGCGACCAGGGCAACCAACGTTGCCAGGAAGACGGCGAATGCGAAGTTGAATAGGTGCCAGGCGAGGAGAAAGAAAATGACTGCGCCGAAGTAGAAGAACAGTTCTTGCGCGACTGGACGCAGTTGAGAATCCCAGTGATGTCCGAACCACCGTCGCCGGTGAAAGGTGACCCTCTGGCCGCAATCGGGACAGGCCGCGGGAATGTGGCTGGTAACGACGGTTGCGCCGCACACGCAGTGCAGATGGAATCTCCGCCTTAGAACGGGCCCGACATCGACGTCTGATGTCATTTCGGCCTCCAGCAAGGTGCTGTCGAGATCACAGGATACGCCGCGGTGGAGGGAGGGTCCACCTGTTTCAGTTAGTTGGCGTCGAAGCGGGGATCGAGGGTGTAGTCGACGGAGTGGGTGTCGAAGTGATCGTGGGCGACGGTGTGGACGAGGCGTCCGGTGTCATAGAGGATCTGGATGGTCACGCGATTGTCTTCGCGCAGATCGATCATCACGTCGATTCTCCCCCACATGGCTCCCCCGTGACGCGAGTGTCGACTGCTGCTGCCGGAGCAGAGTCGAACGGATCACGATCTCGATCATTGTCTTCAACGAGCGGCAAGACGTCTGTGATGCGGCGCACGGAGCCTGGATCGCTGGTAGCGGACCGATCCGTGCCGTGCGATTGCGTGGAGCGCGCGAACCTACACTACGTTCAAGGTCTTGATGGTTCTCGTCTTCTTCTGGAGCACACGTTCTGGAGCACACGTTCAGGAACACATGTTCAGGAGCACAGGCGCAGCGCGGTTGTCGTTGTCCTGGGGCCGGGACAACGGTGGCTGAGGAACTCGCGTTCGAGTGCGTCGCGCGCCTGCTCGACGCTGGGCTGGACGTCGCCGTACAAGGAGAATACGCGATCGCACGCGGTGCAGACGGCGCGATCGGGAGCGGTGTTGCGCCAGCGAATGATGCGCAGTTGCGGGCGTCGAGTGTAGATCGTCATGCGGCTGCCCTCGATCTGAGGCTGCTGAGATAACACTCCTCGTGGACAGCGCGGCCGTATTCGTCGGTCTTGGCCGTTTCGATGGGAACGGGGCTGCCGCAAATCGCACAGCGGAGCAAGGGTTGGGTGGGAAGATCGAGAGTCTCGCGGAACACGAGCTTTACTGGTGATGCAAACAACGTCGGCCTCGATTAGGTACTCGACACCACAGCAATCGGGCGAAGAGAGGGTTGAACAACTGTGCATACAGTCTAACACCGAAACGAGGCCATAGTCGCAGTTTCCAGACAGGTCCATTTTTCAGAGACATACGCGGCGCGGAGTACAGGGTTCTCCGTAGGCCGCTGTCGGACATTTACGCAGCGCGGCGGGAATCCCAACCTTGCCGCAATCTGTGCGGAAGGGTGGGATTCCCCGCGGGGGCAGCGTACACACTTCCTTACTGCAACTGCACGGTCTGCTGCAGCGAAGTGTTGTTGGGTGAGTAATTCATGTCTCCGATGTAGTTGGCCTTGATGGTGTGACTGCCACTGGTCAAGGCGGTGGTGGTGTAGACGGCGACTCCGTTGGTGAGAGGCACGGCGGCGAGAAGCTTGGTGCCGTCGAAGAAGCGCACGTTGCCTTTGGGAACGGCGAAGGCTCCGGTGACGGTTGCGGTGAAAGAGACGGTTTGTCCCACGGTCGCGGGATTCGCCGACGAGGTCAGCGAGATGGAATCGGTAGTTTGGGTTACGGTCTGGTAGAACGTCGGCGAAACGCTGCCGGCGAACTGCGCGGTGGCGGCGTAGGTGGCGACGATGGCGTCGGCCCCACCCGTCATCTGGCCGGGCGTGGTGGTGATGCTGGCGACTCCGTTGACCAAGGTGGCTTGTCCGAGTTGCGTGGTGCCGGTGCGGAAGCGAATGGTCCCGGTCGGCGTGCCGCTGGTGGCGGTGACTGACGCAGTGAAGGTGACCGGCTGGCCGTAGATCGATGGATTCGGCGTCGAGCCGGTGATGGTTGTCGTGGTGGGGACTCCGTTCACCACTTGCACGACGGTTCCGGTGCTGCCGTGGAACAGATTGGAACCGGCGTAGGTGGCGAGAATCGGCGTGGAGCCGGTGTTGAGACTGCTTACGCCGAGAATGGCAGTGCCCGAGATCAGCTTGACGGTGCCGAGGAATTTATTGTTTGCCGTGAAGGTGACGGTGCCCTGCGGAGTTCCGCTGGTCGAGGTGACGGTGGCGGTGAAGATTACCTGCTGGCCGTAGGTCGAAGGATTCACACTGGAGACGAGCGCCGTAGCAGTGCCGTTTTGCACGGCTTCGTTGAGCGCCGTCGACGTACTGCCGCTGAAGTTCTGATCGCCGGAATAGGCGGCGGTAATCGAGTGGGCTCCTGTGCTGAGGGCTGAGGTGGTGAATGATGCGACGCCGCCTGAGACGGTGCCTGATCCGAGGACTGCGGTGCCGTCGTAGAACGTGACGGTGCCACTGGGATTGCCGGGATAGGCGGGAGTGAGGGTCGCGGTCAGAGTGAGCGCTTGTCCTGACAGCGATGGATTGGCGCTGGTGGTCAGTGTGGTCTGCGTTCCGATGAGATTTACCTGCTGCGTCAGAACTGAGGAGGCGCAACTGGTGAAGTTGGCATCGCCGGAGTAGGCGGTGGTGATGGAGTGGGATCCGGCGGAGAACGACACAACATTCAGAGACGCCGCGCTTACAGAAGTTGAGCCCATGAGGGTGGTGCCGTCGTAGAAATTGATCGCGCCGGTGGGGCCGCTGACGTCGGATGAAACTGCCGGGCCGACCGTCGCCGTGAAGAGCACGCCTTGGAGCGTCAGGGACGGATTGAGGCTGCTATTCACCGCGCACGCCGCATTTGCTTTGGAGACGATCAAGGTCAGCGGCTGGGAAACACTTTGGGGGAAGCTGGTGTCCCCGGAATAAGTGGCGGTCAGCGAGTGAGTTCCTGCGGGCAGGTTATCGATGGAGAAGGATGCCTGTCCGGATGATAAGGGGAGGATGGCGAGAGTGGAGGCGCCTTCGGTGATGGTGACCGAACCGGTGGGCGTGCCTTGCAGTCCTATGACAGAGCTGCTGATAGTGGCGCTGGTTCCGTAGGAAGGATTGCTGGGGGATGAGGTCAGCGTGGTGGTGGTCGTGTTGCGGAGGAAAATACTGACAGCACCAAAACCACAGTTGGGGCAACTATCGGCGACGGCGACGTCGAGGCCGCCGTCCTTATTGAAATCGGCGACGGTGGCCGCGACTGAAAGACTCCCGAACGTTACGTAGCGCTGGGGATCCTGGAAAGATCCATCGCCGTTGCCCAACAAGATCCCGAGCATGCCGGATTGACATATCGACACATCCTCACAGTTGTTGGCGATCACGAGATCGAGGTTGCCATCGCCGTCCATGTCTTTTACGTTTACGGAACTTGGGATGTAGCCTCCGCTGTCGAAGGTGGTTGCGGCCTGGAAGGTGCCGTCGCCGTTGCCCAGCATGACGGCGATGGAGTGCGCGCTGGAATTGCAATTGCCGCCGTCGCACTGATTGACGACGACAAGATCGAGCTTTCCATCTCCGTTCAGGTCGGCGACCGCGATGGCATCGGGATCACGACCCGCGGAGTCGAGCACTTGCGCGGTCTGGAAAGTGCCGTCGCCGTTGCCCAGCAAGATACCGACCGAGCCTTCCGCCGTTGTGCAATTGAATCCCGAGGGACAGTTGTTGTTGGCCACGGCGATGTCGAGCAACCCGTCGCCGTTGAAGTCTCCCAGAGCAACCGAGTAGGCATCGAAGTCGCCGGTGGAGTAATTGACTGCCGTTTGAAAGGTGCCGTCACCATTGCCCAGCAGTACAGCGACGGTGCCAAAGGTGCATGAGGAATCGCAGGCGTTCGCGACGACGAGGTCCGGTTTTCCATCGCCATTCACATCTCCCACGGCGATGGAATATGGTCCATAAGCGCCAGTGCTGATCGGCGTTTGGCCAACGTTGATCCCGGACTTGGTGAGCAAGACAACAGAAACCGTGCCGAAGGAGAAGCAACTGGGATCGTCGCCGCATTGATTGGTGACGACAAGATCGGGAAGTCCGTCTCCGTTGAGGTCGGCGGCGACGATGGAAGAGCCTACGAGGGGATAGGAATAACCGAAGGTAGGAATTTGCTGCACCGCCTGGAACGTGCCATCGCCCCCACCGATAAGGAGTCCGATCGACGATTGTTGTTGCTGATTGGAACAGCCAAACTGGGACTGGCATTGGTTGAGCACTACCAGATCGAGAGTTCCGTCCCGGTCCACGTCAACGGCCGCGACAGACTGGGCGTTTGAGCCAAAGGTGGCGAAGAGATTGGGACCAACCAGGAACGGGATGCTGGAGTCTGGCGATTTTGTCTTTTTGGCCGGATGGTGGAGAGGGGAGCGCGTTGAGGCGGCCGGGGAGGAGTCGGCAGCTTTCGGGGCCGCGGCCGGAAGAGTCGGAGTTTTGGCCTTGCGCAAATTCGCCAGCGCCGCACTGGGCTGATTTTGTGCCCATAGCTGCGCCTCAATGACGCCTAAGAACAACAGGAACAACCCGGCCGCAGATACGGTCTTTTTCCAACTCATCTTCTTTCTCCTGTTCCTGAAAGTGACAGATCTCGCGAACGATTCCCTACTGCCTGAATGAAAGCCCTGGGGGCCTGAACTGTGACTCGCGCGAGGGCGCGTCCCAACGCGTGATGATCGCGGCGCGGATTGCGCTGCGCCGACAGGCGAACCCTCTATTCATCAATACGTAAGAACAGGAGAAATTGGCTCAGGGGCGACGGACGTACGTTTTTCCGAAACAAGAAAGCTTGGCCCGAGGACCCGATTCGGTCCTGGAGCAGAGATTGCATCCCACGCAAGCCGGGCAGCAATGACACGCCCAGTCGATGGCTCCTCCCCTTCGTTCTGTTCTTTCGAGACTTTTAATCCTTCTGGCGGGTCGCGCGGAGGGTGGACTGCGACGGGACCGAGTTGCGGATTGTTCCCGAGTGACGGAGGGACACGCCCCTATGGGGTCTGAACTGTCCAGCGTCTCGGGGCGATGAGCATAGCGAGGGGCTCCCGCGTATCCGGGGCAAATCCAAAAAAAGGTGGAGGAAGGTCAATGAGAAAGCGTCTGTCGTGCGTTGTTGTCGTGTTGGGGATGGTGGCGTTGATGAGTTGCGGATCGAATTCGCCAAGCAGCAGCACGCTGACGCCAGCTGAGGCAGTAGCTGCGGCGAAGGCAGCGCTGGCGATCGGTTTCGCAAGCGGTGATTCCGCTTCGAGCGTGACGAAGAACCTGACGCTACCGGCTTCGGGAGCCGACGGCACGACGATCTCCTGGGCATCGAGCAATGCGGCGGTGGCCAGCACAACCGGGGTGGTGACACAACCCTTGACGCAGGACGCGAGCGTGACGCTGACAGCAACGATCAGCCTGAGCGGCGCGAGCGACACCAAACCTTTCTCGCTTACGGTAAAGGCGCAGATGACCGAGGCGCAGGCGGTGGCCGCGGCGAAGGCGGCGCTGGCCCTGGGCTACGCTGAGGGCGATTCGGCGGCAAGCGTAACGCAGAACCTGACCCTGGCGGCGACGGGGATTGATACAAGCACGATCGCGTGGGCTTCGAGCGCACCGTCGGTCGTTTCGAATGTCGGCGCGGTGACGCGGCCTTCGGTCGGGGATGCGAGCGTGACGTTGACGGCGACCATCACCGTGGGATCGGCCAGCGACACCAAGGCATTCCCGATCACGGTGAAGGCGCAGATGACGGATGCACAGGCGGTGGCAGCGGCGAAAGCGGCATTGGCCATCGGCTATGCTGACGGCGACTCTGCCTCGAGTGTGACCCAGAATCTGACGCTGCCCGCGACCGGGATCGACAATAGCACAGTGGCATGGGCTTCCAGCAACGGGTTAGTTGTTTCCAATTCCGGAGCAGTGAGCCGGCCCACGACCGGAGACGCGAACCTGACC
>Ga0335070_10011443_pt1 | contig 10360 bp, 6 predicted proteins | sample Lox_Sample_13_FD_206722 | JGI IMG/M metagenome (GOLD analysis project Ga0335070, IMG submission 206722) | Soil microbial communities from Loxahatchee National Wildlife Refuge, Florida, United States - Lox_Sample_1.3 | ecosystem: Environmental > Terrestrial > Soil > Wetlands | place: USA: Florida...
CGGCGGCCGCTTCTGCAAGTACCGGTACTCACACCGCGCCTTTCGTCCTATTGGGTGGATCTGGTGACGCCGATCCCGGCCAGCATCTCGCGGCCGCTGATCGAGGGCTTGCGCAGCGAGGTGGTGTGCGGCAACGATCGGGCGCGCGAGATCTTTCCACAAATCAAGCCCCTGACCTATGAACAGGCGCTGGAGCGGGCACTGTGCGTCCCCGACCTGGCCGTTATGGCGGAACGCGGTGCGGCGAAGCTACGAGGCGGGGTGCCGCTGCCTCAAGTCGTGGAGGAAAACGGCTGGGTAGCTGATGTTCGCGAAGGCGACGTCGCGGTGGCCGCGGAGCGAGTGTTTGCGGTGATCGAAGGCATCGGAGGCAGGCGCGGCTGGTTCTACGGCACGTTCTTGTGGCGGCTACGAGCGGTGCTGGACCGTCTGCTGGGTGGTAAGGGCATGGGCAAGGGACGCCGCGATCCCGACACGCTGCGCGAGGGTGACACTTTGGACTTCTGGAGGGTGGAAGAACTCGCGCGCGGCGAGCGCCTGTTGCTGAAGGCCATGATGAAAGTTCCCGGTGAGGCCTATCTCCTGTTCCAGACCGTCGCCTTGGCTTCCGGCCGCACGCGCCTGCGATCCAGTGCGCTCTTCCGTCCCCGCGGATTGTGGGGACGCGTGTATTGGTGGCTGCTGCTGCCGGTCCACAAATTCATCTTCAGCGGGTTGAATGGCGCAATCCGCGAACGGGCGGCTCGCCGTCCGGTCCGGTTCAAGTCCACGCCGGCGGCGACGGGTCCGACAGCTTAACTGAACAAACGGCTGCCTCTGCGATCGTGACAGCCGGTTTCAGTATGGTGGTTTGTCCTTCGCGCCAATCGGCTCCCGCTGTAAACTCGACTGCCATGATGCGATTCTCGCGCCGTCGATTTCTGCAAGTGGGGGCCACGGCCGCCGCCGCTGCTGCTGTTCCCACAGCCTCCGCCGAGGAGTGCACGAACCCCCTTCCCCCCTCCATTGCGGGCTTGCAGTCCATGAAGGACCAGGTCGTTGCCATCACGGTGGACGAGCGCAAAGCGCGAGTGGAACGGGCGCGCGAATTAATGGCGCAGAACAAATTGCAAGCGGTTGCCGTCACGACGGGAAGTTCGCTTACCTACTTCAGTGGGGTGCGCTGGTGGACGAGCGAACGGCTCTTTGCCATGGTGCTCCCGGCCAAGGGCAGGGCTTTCTTCGTGTGTCCGGCGTTTGAGGAAGGCCGGGCCCGCGAGCAGATTTCGGCAGGGCCGTTTGGGGTCGACGCCGAGGTGCGTAGCTGGCAGGAAAATGAGGACCCGTACCAGCAGGTCGCCGAAGGATTGCGCGACTTGGGGATCACCGCGGGTGTGCTCGGCATTGAGGAAAGGACGCCGTTCGTCTTCAGCAACGGCATGGCGATGCACGTTCCGACGCTACAGGTTGCCAGCGCGACTGCCGTCACCGCAGGCTGCCGGATGATCAAGAGTGAGCATGAGATCAGCCTGATGCGCTTGGCCGCCAAGGTGTCGATTACGGCATACGCTGCGGCTTACCATGGGCTGCACGATGGCATGACGCAGGACGAGTTTTCTTCGCTGGTGGAGACGGCACACAGCAAGCTGGGGTTCCACGGCGGGGCCGATGTGCAGGTGGGGAAACATTCGGCGGCCCCGCACGGGTCCATCGCATCTCAGAAGATCAGGGAAGGCGAGATCGTGCTGATGGACGGTGGATGCACCGTGGAAGGCTACGCCTCCGACATCAGCCGGACCTTTGTACTGGGCAAGCCGTCGGGCAAGATGAAGCAGGTGTTCGATATCGTCTACCGGGCGCAAAGCGCCGCGTTGAACACGGCGCGACCGGGGTTGCCTTGCGAAGCTGTGGACGCTGCCGCGCGCAAGGTCGTGATCGATGCCGGCTATGGGCCGGGCTTCAAGTATTTCACCCATCGCTTAGGACACGGCATGGGCTTGGACGGTCATGAATGGCCGTACCTGGTGCCTGGGAATACGACTCCGCTGCAGGCCAACATGGTGTTCAGTGACGAGCCCGGCATTTACATCCCGGGCGAGTTCGGCGTGCGCATTGAAGACGACATGCACATCACCGTCGGCGGTGCTGAGCTGTTCACGCCGCGCAGTCCTTCGCTCGAACAGCCCTTCGCAGAGGCGTGAGCTGGCCGCGCGGCAGCTGGTTCAAAACGGGAATCGGCTGTCAGAAAGCGAAAACTCATCTCGACTTTGCAACCCTCGGGGCGGTAGCTTTAGCTAGCGCTGTGCGAGATTTCGAAATCCAGCGACTGTTGATCTGTGCCGTTGCCGGCGGCTCCATGGACTCCAGGTCAGGAAACCTGCAGCGCGGAGGCTGCGGAAGCACACAAATCACGGAAGTCCCCGGGGGCCTGTGCGAATGAGACGCAAATCGAATGGCGACCACGAAATTTACGAACGGCAGGCGGTGATCTGCAAGGCCTTCGCCAACCCGACGCGCCTGCAACTGTTGGAAATGCTGACCCGGGGCGAGCGCTGGGCAGCGGAACTGCAGCAAGGATTGGGCATCTCCAAGGCCAATCTCTCGCAACATCTTGCCGTCTTGCGATCAGCCGGGGTGGTGTCAACTCGTCGCGAAGGGAAGCAGTTGCACTGTGGCATCGCCATGCCGGAGGTCAAGCAGGCGATCAGCCTGTTCCGCAGCCTGTTGAAGGCGCAGAGCAAGGAAAACCGCCGCTGGTCCTGACGCTAGCTGGCTTGCCGTCCCTGCTGCGTGCCGAGTCCGTGCACCTACGTGGGAAGAACTGCTGGTCTCCAACCGGCGCTACAGCCCTGCGAATGCCATGAGGAAGCAGGGGTGTGCCTCTGTGGTGCCGCCTCTCCAGTTACACTGATGAGCGATGGCACGCGCCAGCATCCTGGAATACCTCGACAATTTTCGCCTGCACGCCGGTGAGACAGCTTACATTTTCCGGCGCGGCTATCGTGTGCAGCGCTGGAGCTACGGTGAAGTACTGCGCGACACCTACCGTTTCGCGCACCTCCTCGAGGCGCGTGGCATCAGCCAAGGCGACAGGGTCCTCGTATGGGGTGAAAACTGCGCGGAGTGGGTGGTTGCGTTCTTCGGCTGCCTGCTGCGCGGGGCCGTGGTCGTCCCCATCGACAAAATTGCCGCCCCGGACTTCGCCGGGCGGGTAACGCAACAGGTGGATGCCAAGCTCTGCGTCGGTTCTGCGCAGCATGCGATTCCGGGCCTTGCCCATCTCGACCTGGATGCGCTGGCTGAAGAAGTCAAACACTTCTCGGGGGACGCGATCATCGCGGGCGCCGTGCGCGACGATATCGTGGAGATCGTCTTTACCTCAGGCACCACGGCCGAGCCGCGCGGCGTGGTCATCACCCACGGCAACATCCTGGCCAATCTGGAACCGCTGGAACGGCAGATCGGCGAGTACCTGAAATATGAGCGCATCTTCCATCCTCTGCGTTTTCTCAACCTGTTGCCGCTCAGTCATGTGTTTGGCCAGTTCCTGGGGATCTTTCTGCCACAGCTGTTGGCAGGAACGGTATTGTTCCAGGACACCCTGAATCCCAACGAGGTCCTGCGGACGATCAAGGACGAGCGCGCGTCAGTCGTAGTGGCAGTGCCCCGGCTGATGGAGTCGCTGAAAGACAAGATCGAACGCGACGCGGAGGCTGCGGGCAGGACGGAGTGGTTCCGCAGACAAATGGAGGCGGCCAAGGACGAGCACTTCACCAAACGGTGGTGGCGGTTCCGGAAGATCCATAGCCAGTTCGGCTGGAAGTTCTGGGCCTTCATCTCGGGCGGCGCTGCGCTCGATGTGGAAACGGAAGAATTCTGGCGGCGGCTGAGCTTCGTGGTCATTCAAGGCTACGGCCTGACGGAGACGACCTCGCTGATCTCGCTGAACCATCCTTTTCACACCGGCAAGCGCTCCATTGGTAAGGTGCTGGAAGGCCGCGAGATGAAACTGGATGAGAACGGCGAGATCTTGGTGCGCGGTGCGAACGTCGCTGCAGGATATTGGCAGGGCCACCAACTCGTGCCGGTGCTTGGCGAAGATGGATGGTTTCGCACCGGCGACCTGGGCGCGCTCGACGCCGGGGGCAACCTTTATTTCAAGGGGCGGAAAAAAAACGTCATCGTCACACGCGAAGGGATGAACGTCTATCCCGACGATCTCGAGGCGGTTCTGCGCCAGCAGCCCGAGGTGCGCGACTGCGTGGTGGTAGGACTGGAGCAGGGAGGGAACGCGCAACCGGTTGCTGCACTCTTGCTGCGCGATGCTGCAGCCGACGCTGCAGCAATCGTCGCGCGAGCGAACCAACAGCTGGCGGAGTTCCAGCAAATACGGCGCTGGATGGTATGGCCCGACCAAGACTTTCCCCGGACCCCGACTCAGAAGCCGAAGCTGAGTGTGATCCAGACGGCGGTGCAGCAGCAGTTTTCGCAGACTGCCGTCTCTCCCGTGCAGCAGGGCGGCTTAGCCGAACTGATCACCCGCATTACCGGACGCGCGACCGGCAGTCTGCCTTCCGATGCCGAACTCGATGACGATCTCAACCTAAGTTCCATGGATCGGGTGGAACTGATGAGCGCGCTGGAGGACCGTTACCAGGTCGACTTGAGCGAGGCCAATTTCGCACAGGTCACCACGGTGGGCGAGTTAGAGCGAATGTTACACCAACCGCAGCGGGCGCAGCAGAGTGGGTACCGCTATCCCCGCTGGGCGCAACGCTGGCCGGTCCCATGGATTCGCAACTTTTTCTACTACCTGTTGTCGCTGCCGGCGACGCTTATCATGGCGCACCCGCACATCGTTGGACGGGAAAACCTCGACGGCATCCACGGCCCGGTGCTCATCACGTGCAACCACGTGACCTACATCGATGTAGGCTTTGTGCTAATCGCGGTGCCGCCGCGCATCCGGCACAAGCTCGCGGTCGGCATGCTGGGCGAGCGGCTGTGGGGGATGTGGCGGCCGCCGCAGACGCTGAACCTCTTCGCCCGCTGGTGGCAGCAGGCGGGCTACTACCTGGTGGTGGCGCTGTTCAATGTGTTCCCGCTGCCGCAGCAATCCGGTGTGCGCGAGAGCTTTGCCTTCGCGGGTGAATCGGTGGACCGGGGGTACAGCGTGGTCGTGTTTCCGGAGGGGCGCCGCACGCAGGAGGGACGGCCGTCGCCGTTTCGCTCGGGAGTGGGCATACTGGCCCAAAAGCTCAATATTCCGGTGGTTCCGCTGCGCATTGATGGACTTTTTGAGATGAAAATGGCGGGCCGCAAGATTGCCCGTCGGGGTGAGCTTAAAGTGATGATTGGCAAGCCTTTACGCTTCGCCCCGGAAACCCCTGCCGACGAAATTACCCGCCGGCTGGAGAACGTCACTTGGAGTTTGTGACGCGCCTCATAGCACTCCCCTAGCTTGAAGTGATACGAATATCCGTTTTGCCAAACAGGGCAAATTCGCCCCTGTCTGTGCGAGTGAATGCGGCTGGTTTGGCGCTCAAGGAGGTCCATGCGCGAGGCTGTACGAAAACTGTGGCCCGAACTGGAGTGGATCAAGGACGCTGGGTTGCGGGAGCAAGTCACGAAGACCTGGGAGTTGGCGCTGGAGCGTAGCCCGCTGTCGGCCGACGACCTGAACCACATACCGTTCACGCTGCTGGTCCCCAACTGTCCCACGACCTTCATGGAGCACAAGCGCTGCGTGGTTCACATCGCGCGCAAGGCAGCCGAGAGTATGACGGAATTCATGGGTAAGGCCCTGCCCATCGATCACGACACGGTGATTGCGGGTGCCATCCTCGCCGATGTGGGCAAGTTGCTGGAATACGAGAAAGCCGACGGAAAGACGCGCCAGAGCAAGCGCGGCGAAATGCTGCGGCATCCGTTCACCGGCGTGGCGCTGGCGATGGAGTGCGGCGTGCCCGATGCGGTCTGCCACATTATCGCAGCCCACGCCGCCGAGGGCGACTTGGTCAAGCGCACCACTGAGGCCTACATCGTGCACCATGCGGATTTCATGGCATTTCTGCCCTTCAAGAACCTGGGCAAGTAAGAAAAGAGGATTTCTATGGCAACCACAACCGCGCCCGCGCCAACGAAGCCGGCGACGAAACCCACCGTAACCGCAATCATGTCGCAGTGGGCCGCCGGATTGAAGTTCGACGACCTCTCCCCGGACGCCATTTATCAAGCCAAGCGGTTCCTGCTCGACAGCGTGGGCTGCGCGCTGGGCGGCTACCAACAGCACGACGTGGTCATCGCGCTGGAAGTGCTCAACGAAATCGCCGGGCCCGGCAACGCGACAGTAATCGGCACCGGCAAGCAGATGGACGTGGTTTCGGCGCCGCTCGCCAATGCGCTGATGATCCGCTGGATGGACTACAACGACATCTACTGGAAGCAGGACCCTTCGCATCCCTCCGACATCTTTCCGGCGGCAATAGCGTGCTGCGAACGCGCGGGCGGCGACGGGCGCGAGTTGATCGTTGGCTTGGTATTGGGTCACGAGTTCGAAATGCGCCTGTGCGAAGCGGCATTTCCGGGGATCCGCGAGCGGGGCTGGCATCACGCCACTCTCACCGCGTTTGTGTCGCCGATCGTTGCCGCACGCATGCTGCACCTCGACTGCAACAAAATGCAGCATGCCATTGGCATCAGCGCCAGCGCGCGGGCCACGTTGGGTGCCGTCACGGCGGGCAAGCTGACCATGATGAAGAACACCGTCGACCCTTTGGCGACGCAGAGCGGCGTGTTGGCAGCACTGCTGGCCGAGAAAGGCTACAGCGGTCCCGAGCACGTCATCGACGGCAAAGAGGGGCTGGTGCATTGCTTCGGTCCGGAGTGGAAGCTGAACATCCTTACCGACGGATTGGGCGAGTCGTGGCGTATCACACAATGTGGGATGAAGGCATTTCCCACCGAGGCACTGACCCACACGCCGATTTCGGCCACGCTGGCGCTGGTGAAGGAGAATGACCTGAAGCCCGATGAGATTACCAAGGTACATATCCGCACCACGGCGCGCGGGGCCGACATTCTGAGTGATCCCAGCAAGTATGATCCGCATACCAAGGAGACGGCTGACCATTCGCTGCCCTACGTCATCGCCGCCGCTATCGCCGAACGGCAGGTCACGCCGCTTCAGTTCACGATGGAGAAGATCATGGACCCGACCATCCGGGCACAACTGAACAAAATCGTTGTCGTCGCCGACTCCGAGATCGAGAAGGTCTTCCCGGCGCTGCAGCGCGTAGTGGTGACGGTCCAGACGACGGATGGCCGCGAGTTCATCAAGCAACTGGATTATCCCAAGGGAGATCCGCGCAATCCCCTGACCGACAAAGAAGTGGAAGAGAAGTTCGAGGCGTTGGCCGAGCCGGTGATGACCGCGGAAGCGCGCCGCAGGGCCATCGATGCGATTTGGTCGCTGGAGAAACAGTCGAGTGTTAGGGCGTTGATGCAGTTGTTCCGCGCCGATCGTTAGCGCAGAAGGTGAATTTATGGGACAGACAATTGTCGAGAAGATTTCGCGAACCCACATGGCGGAGGGGCCGAACCGCCCGCTGCGCGCGGGCGACTTCCTGTCGATCCGGCCCGATCATGTGATGACGCACGACAACACCTCAGCGGTGATGAAGAAGTTCAAGGCCATCGGCGCGACGAATGTGCACAATCCGGCCCAGCCGGTGTTCACCGCCGACCACGACATCCAGAATACGGAAGAATCAAACCTCGCGAAGTACCGCAGCATGGAAGCCTTTGCTGGACAGCATGGGATCGACTTCTATCCGCCGGGCACTGGCATTGGCCACCAGATCATGGTGGAGAAGGGCTACGTACTTCCGGGCGATTTTGTGGTGGCTTCGGATTCGCATTCCAACATGTACGGCGCTCTGGGCGCTGTCGGTACGCCGGTCGTGCGCACCGACGCTGCCGCCATCTGGGCCACCGGTGAATTCTGGTGGCAAATTCCGCGGACGGTTCAGGTGGTGCTGGAGGGCAAACTCTCGCCGGGTGTGACCGGCAAGGACGTCATCATTACTCTGTGCGGACTCTACAACCAAGAAGAAGTCCTGAACGCAGCCGTCGAGTTTTCCGGGCCGGGCGTCGGGTCGCTCAGCATGGATGCGCGCCTGAGCATCGCCAACATGACCACCGAGTGGGGTGCACTGGTGGGCTGGTTTCCCGTGGATGACGCGACACTGTCCTACATTGAGGGACGCGCTCGCGACTTGCGCGCGCAGGGCATCCACCGGATCTCCGCGCACCGCATCGACGAGACCCGCACGAAAGCGCCAGCGCCGGATGCTGACGCGGTGTACTCCGGGCGCATCGTGCTCGACCTCGCTCAAGTAACGCCACACGTCTCCGGCCCCGACACGGTTCAGGTGATGCAATCCGTCGCCGAGCTCGAGAAGAAAAAGGTCGTCATCCATAAGGCGTACCTCGTCTCCTGCGTGAACTCGCGGCTGGAAGACCTCGCTGCAGCGGCCAAGGTTCTCGGAGGTAAGATGGTCGCTCCCAGCGTCAAGTTGTATCTCGCCGCGGCCAGCCGGTGGGTGCAGGAGGAAGCGGAGAAGCAAGGCATCTGGCAAACGTTGCTCGAGGCCGGAGCGCAACCGCTGCCTCCGGGGTGCGGCCCTTGCATTGGACTCGGCACCGGTTTGCTGGAACCGGGCGAAGTGGGTATTTCGGCGACCAACCGCAATTTCAAAGGCCGCATGGGATCTCGCGATGCGCAGTGCTACCTCGGCAGCCCCGCGGTGGTGGCCGCGTCGGCGGTTGCAGGTTACATCTGTGGACCGAACCCGTTGGCTTATCGGCCGGTTGTAAAGCGGTTTGAGGAGTTGTCAGCGGCATCGGCCCCGGCCGAGCGAGTGGAAATTCTGCCGGGGTTCCCGCGCGAGGTGAGCGGACGGCTGGTGTTCCTGCCGCAGGACAACCTGAACACCGACGGTATCTACGGCAAGGACTACACCTATCGCGAAGATATGACGCCCGAGATGATGGCGAAGGTAGTGATGGAGAATTACGATCCTGCATTCGCGGCGCGTATCGAGCCCGGCGACGTCGTCGTCGGCGGGTTCAACTTCGGCACGGGCTCCAGCCGTGAGCAGGCAGTCACAGCGCTGAAGTGCGCGGGCATACCGCTGGTGATTGCGGGCAGCTTCTCGCAGACGTATCTTCGCAATGCGTTCAATAACGGCTTCGTGTGCATCGAAGCGCCCGGGTTGGTGAACCGGCTGCGCGCGAAGTGTGCGGATGCAATCGCGCACAAAGAGAAGACCATCATTCCCGGCGACGAGATCCAGGTTGATTTTGCGGGCAGCACGATTCGCTACGCCGGCGAGGAGTTCACCTTCCCTGGTCTGGGTTCGGTGCCGCAATCGCTGGTCGTCGCCGGAGGTGTCGAGAACCTGGTCAGCGCCAAGCTCGGAGTGAACACAGCGTCGATGCTCATTTAGACCGTCCCACTCTGTGGGAGAGGATTCATTGAGGAGTTAGCGATCATGGCAAAACATACCGTGGTATCCATGCCGGGAGACGGCATCGGCAACCAAGTGCTTCCCGAGGCGATTCGCGTGCTCGACGCCGTGGGCTTCGAAGCCAACTACGTGCACGCCGACATCGGCTGGGAATGCTGGCGCAACGAGGGCAACGCCCTGCCCGAGCGCACCATCGAGTTGCTGCGGCAGCACAAGGTCGGGCTGTTCGGGGCGATTACTTCGAAGCCCAAGAAAGAAACCGAGGCCGATCTCATTCCTGCGTTGCAGGGCAAAGGCCTGCAGTACTTCAGCCCCATCGTGTCGATGCGGCAGATCTTCAATCTCGACATCTGCATGCGGCCCTGCCTGTCGTTCCCCGGCAATCCGTTGAACTTTATCCGCAAGAAACCTGACGGCGGCTACGAAGAGCCCAAGGTGGAGGTGGTGGTCTTCCGCCAGAACACCGAAGGTCTCTACGCGGGCGTGGAGTGGACCAACCCCTCGCAACAAGTGCGCGACGCGCTGGCTACGCATCCGAAATTCAAACCGTTCGCGTCGGTACCGGGCGCGGACATGGCTGTTTCGGTGCGTATCATCACGCGTCCGGCGGCACGTCGAATCTGCGAAGCGGCATTCCGACATGCACGCAGGTTCGGCTACAAGTCGGTGACGATTTGCGAGAAGCCGAATGTTCTGCGCGAGACCTCGGGCATGATGGAAGAGGTCGCCAAGGATGTGCATAAGCAGTTTGCCGAGATCGCGCTGTGGTCCACCAATATTGATGCGCAGACCATGTGGCTGACTAAGAACCCCGAGGATTACGGCGTCATCGTCGCCAGCAACTTGTTTGG
>Ga0335070_10011444_pt1 | contig 10360 bp, 10 predicted proteins | sample Lox_Sample_13_FD_206722 | JGI IMG/M metagenome (GOLD analysis project Ga0335070, IMG submission 206722) | Soil microbial communities from Loxahatchee National Wildlife Refuge, Florida, United States - Lox_Sample_1.3 | ecosystem: Environmental > Terrestrial > Soil > Wetlands | place: USA...
GCGACGGCCTGCACCACCAGCGCTCACTCCATCGGTGACTCATTCCGCATCATCCAGCACGACGATGCCGATGTAATGATCGCCGGAGGCGCAGAAGCCGCTATCACTCCCATGGGAGTCGGCGGATTTGCCGCGATGCGTGCGCTCTCCACACGCAACGACGAACCTGAAAGAGCGAGCCGGCCGTGGGACCAGGGTCGCGACGGATTCGTAATCGGCGAGGGTGCGGGCATCATGATCCTGGAGGAACTGGAACACGCGAACAAACGCGGCGCGCCGATTATCGCCGAAATTGCCGGATACGGAATGTCCGGCGACGCGTACCACATCACGCAGCCCGCTCCCGAGCACGAAGGCGGGTTCCGCGTGATGCGCAACGCGGTTCGCGATGCCGGAGCCTCTCCGAATGTGGTCGGGTACGTGAACGCGCACGGCACTTCGACGCCGATCGGCGACACGCTGGAAGCCCATGCCATCCGCAATTTCTTCGGCGATCACAAGGTCGCGGTGAGCTCGACCAAGTCCATGACCGGCCATCTTCTCGGTGGCGCTGGCGGACTGGAAGCGGGAATCACCGTGCTCGCGCTGCGAGACCAGACACTGCCCCCGACGATCAATCTCGAAAACCCCGATCCCGATACCGCCGGCATGGATCTGGTGCCTAATCAGTCCCGCAAAGCTCAAATTGAGTACGCCATGTCGAACTCGTTCGGATTCGGCGGCACGAACGGCGCGTTGTTGTTCCGCCGCTGGAACGAGTAAAGCAGTTCCATAAACCAAGGCTGCAGTAGTCCTTCAGTATTCCACCCGGCAAACCATTTCCCTTGCGACGAAAAGCTTTGCAATTCGCGTTGGTGACAGCCATCACCGACAGCGTGGGCGAACGTGGTTACTCTGGAGCCGCTGTTTCTGGAGACAGACGACTATGAAAGACCGGGACAAGCTGTCCGACTGTACACGGCGAGGATTCCTGCGGTTCGGAATAGGGTTGGCAGCAGCAACTCCGTGGTTGTCGAGCGGATGCGAAAGTAATAAACAACAGCGCAATCAACAGCATACCCGTTCGGACGCCAAGGTGGCCATCGTGGCGTGCACCACGTATGACCCGCAGACGGTACAGAACTCTCTCGGGCAGGCTTTCAGTCTGCTGGGCGGAATTCAAGGACTTGTCAATGGCAAGACGGTCACAGTGAAGGTGAATTTGACCAGCGATGGTACCTATAGAGACCTTTTCGGAATGCCGGCCGGAGAGTCGTACATCACGCATGGCGCGACGGCGATCGCACTGGCGTCGCTACTCTCGTCCGCCGGAGCACAGAAAGTGCGTTTTGTGGATTCGGCGCCGTTTCTCTTGCCGCTTGATCAGGTCTTAACCATGGCGGGATGGGACGTACCCACGCTCGCTGCTTTAGGCAATGTAGAGTTCGAGAATACGCGCAATCTGGGAAGCGGCGCGCAGTACGCCCAATTGACGGTCGCGGGTAGCGGTTATTTGTTCTCGTACTTTGAGTTGAATCACTGCTATCAGGACACCGATGTCTTCATTTCGCTGGCGAAGTTAAAGCAGCATCTGACCGCCGGGGTGACGTTGTCGATGAAAAACGTCTTCGGATCTACTCCCAATGCGCTTTACGGAGCCGATGCGGGTAGCGAAGACGCGGTCAGTTGGCGGGGTCCGCTGCATGGCAACGGAACGGCCGATTGGTCGGGCATTAATCCACCGGGCGCGAAAACAAGCACTCCACCCGTGGATGCAGGCTCCAGGATTCCCAGGATCGTGGCCGACATCAACGCGGCGCGGCCTGTTCATATCGCAATTACCGATGGGATCACCGCAATGAGCGGTGGAGAGGGACCATGGGCTCCTAATGCCGCACCGACTTCGCCGGGAATCATGATTGCGGGATTGAACGCGGTGTCGACTGACGCGGTCGGAATGGCTGTGATGGGTTACTCAAATCCTCGTGCCCCGCGTGGAACACCGCCGTTTGGCGGTTGCGATAATCATTTACTTCTGGCCGAGCAGAACGGGGTGGGTGTAGCCGATCTTTCGCAAATCGAAGTGAGTGGATTGAGCATTCAGGAAGCATCCTATCCTTACCCCCAGGCCCTGCTGCGCCCGATGGGGGAACCCGTGCGAAACACTACGATGCCCTTAGCGAAAGTTCCACGCCGCCTAAGTAGCCCAAGCTAACGCATCGAAACGTAAGAGCAGTCTGACAGATTCTCCAAACCCCTTATTCCGCGCGGCCTTTGGCGCGTAATGTCCTATCTCACATTCATCTGGTTCTTAGTAATGCCCGTTCTCTCGCTTCGTCTTGGTCCTTTGGAACCTTCCGCACGCGGCCAAATGGACGCACAATGACGTTCGAACGTGGATTCCCCGACCATGGACAGAATTCATACCTCGACCTCAACGCCTTCCCCCATCGTTGCCCGCAAAGCCGCGGCCCGCGCCGCATTAGTAGGATTCAACGAACCGACACAGGCTTTGCTCGGCGAGTGTTTCCGCCAGTTCGGCATCGAACCAGTCCCTGTGATTACGGACGCCGCCGATCGTATTCGCCGAGAGAAGTTCGAAGCCTGCGTATTGCCGCTGGCTCCGGGTACCGGGCCCGAAGATGTGATGGAAGCGGCACGTGGTTCGCGCTCCAACAGCCGCTGTGTCATTTACGGCGTCGGTGGCAGCGCGCAGGATGCCATGCGTTATTCCCGCTACGGCATCAACGCCATGTTCCAGGAGCCGCTGGAACGGCCCGCCATGCTGAAACTGGTGCGCGCGACGCGTCTGCTTGTGTTGCATGAATTCCGCCGCTACGTACGCATCCCCGTAATGACGGAAGTCTCGATCGTGGGCGATGGCCGGCGCGTAAGCGCCACAAGCATCGAGATCAGTTCCGGAGGCATGTCCATCAAAAGCGGCGAGGATTTCTCCAGCGGCGTTAACGTTGAAGTTTCGTTCGCACTGATGACGCTGCCCCGCGTCAATGTCCGCGGAATCGTGAGCTGGAACAAGCCGAAATCGCTGGGCGTGCGCTTCGACCCGAACGACGAGCGCAGGCTGAAAATCAAGACCTGGATCGACTCGTACCTCGAGAATTAAGTTGGTGATTGGGTGATCGGGTGATTGTGCTCAGTGAAGCCTGCTTTTAATCGACAATCACCCAATGACTCGGTCGCTCAGTCGCTCAATCACGAATCTAAGCCGGCTTTGACTGAACCCCAATAGAAACCGGGCTCCTGCGGCCCTTTACAATAGCTTCGTGCCCGAAGCGACTCCCCGAGAACTTGCCGCATCCGCACAACCTGAATCCGGCCCACGCCGCTGGACGCTTCGCCAACGCATTGTCCTCAGCCTGATTGTTGCGGCGGGCACTATCGTCATTCGCCTGATCGGCTGGACCTTGCGCATTGCCGTTTCTTCCGAAGAAGGCGGACAGCAGACGCTCGAGCAGCGTCCGCTCGTCGCATCGTTCTGGCACTCTTGCATCATTCCGTCGACCTACATCTGGCGCGATATGGGAATTCGCGTGATGAGCAGCTTCAGCTACGACGGCGAATACATGGGCCGCATTATCAGGAAATTCGGATTCGTGCCGGTGAAAGGGTCAAGCAGCCGCAATCCGGTGCGCGCTCTGCTGGGACTGCGCCGTGCGCTGGAAGAGGGCTGGACGGTAGCTTTCACGCTCGATGGTCCTCGGGGCCCGCGCCACAAAGTAAAGCCGGGACCGGTAGCATTGGGCCGCTCTACAAGTCTGCCACTGACGATGTTTCACGTCGGAGTCGAAAAAGGATGGACTCTGAAAAGCTGGGATCGCATGGTGATCCCCAAACCGTTCTCGCGCGTGCTGGTTCGTTTTGGAAAGTTGATCCACGTCCCCAAGGATGCGACCGAGGAAGACCTCACCCGCCACAACGCCGAACTGCAAGCTGCTCTGGATCGCGTGGTTCAATTTGCCGACGCGAACGTCTGCAAGGCGGGAACGAGCGAGTTCCCGTACTACAAGCGGAGCATTGTTTGAAGCATTCCGCCGCAGTGCGGAAATAATGCGGCGCAACACCATATCTTCAGGTAAACCCCACGACCGAGGCCGTCATCTCAAGTTCCATTACGTAGCGGAAATCTTAGAGTTGTGCCTGCCTTGACATCCAAGTGCGGTCGACGGAACCACATTCAGAGTTCTCAATGGTTCATCTAAGAATGACCGCAACAGGAGGATGATTGTGAAGGAATTTACGATGAGCGGGACTGAGGAAAAAATCCGCTTGGCCATCGGGTCAGCGGCAGCGGCGATCTTTGCACCACTCGGTTATAGATGGAAAGGTGTGCTGACCGGCGTTGCCGCAGGAGCAATCCTGACTGGGATTTACGGAGTTTCGCCGATCAGACGCATTCTGCAAGCGTGATTTCTAGCAAGCGAGTCTGTTCACTGCAAGAAGTGAACCTGAATCTTAACCGACACGGGACCTGAGCGCCCTGCGGGGCCTTAGGTTCTGTGTTGGCACGAAACCGTCCCGCTGCAATACCTGCGGTTCCCTGCATGGAATTCTGTGCTGTTGCGAGATAGTCCTACTCCATCGTTGACCCGAGTTGCTGGTATCGATACTTCTTCCCGTCCCAGAACACCACGGAAGACGTGTTCTCCCCTTCGCCCGTCTCTTCCATGTAAATCCCGAGAACGGTCTTCTTTTTCAAAGCCAGACGTTTCACGGCGAGAGTCTTAAAAGGCATATTGATCAGCAGAAACTTGGCCTTGGGCTTCTCCGCGCGCCATCCGTCTTTCTCGCCCCCATGCACGATGAGCAAGCTCAGCCCGCGCCGCTCCGGTTCATCGGAGGCAAAGGTCGATGTGACCTTTACATCGCCAAACCCGAGAAACGCGTCGTAAGGGTCGGCAACTATGAAGTTGTATTCGTCACGGTCGGCCATGGGATTTCTGCATTTCGCCGCGACCACCAGATCTTCCGCGCCGTCGCCGTCAAGATCGGCCACAAACTGCGCAGGGCCGGGCATCAGCGAGCAGTTGTCGCCAAACTGTTTGTGAATGTAATCGTTGGTGGCAGCCGGCACAGGGTGCGTGGCGGGCCCGGGCAGCACAGCCGGCTTCTTCTGCGCGAATGCAGCAGCGCCCAAAACTGCAACCAGTGGGAGTAACAGAACTTTGCGGGACCACATGGCCCTACTGTAGTCCGGATTCGTCGGCACGGGTAGACGCAGACTAGTGACGGAGGTAACGGCTAGCTGCGGAAATGTTCCCAACCCCAAGGCTGCAACTCGTACGCGACGCCTTTCGAGTTGCGCACAAACATCCCCTCAGGTCGCGAGATTGTTCCTATATGCGTGATCCGAATTCCTGCAATACGCCTCGGAATGCGCTTTCCTTTCGGCGCCGTAAAAAGCAGTTCGTAGTCTTCCCCTCCATGCAAGGCCATATCGAAATCAACCTTGCGCCGTGGCTTGCCGACATCTGCCAGTGGGATCGCCGAGGCCTCAAGTTCCGCTCCCACTCCGCTCTCTTCGCAGATGTGCGCCAAGTCGGTCGAGAGCCCGTCACTGGTGTCGATCATCGCGGAAGCGAGGTTCTTCTTGCGCAGGATGCGGCCAAGTTCGACTCGCGGCTCGGGATAAAAATGCCGCATATACCCCTGCGGATTCGCCTTCTTCGTTGGCCGCGCCTGCATGTGAAGTACGGCGGTGGCCGATCCCCCGAGTTCTCCGCTCACATAAATTCGATCACCGGGTTTTGCGCCAGAACGAAGAACCGCTTTTCCCCTGGGCACGCTACCGATCACGACGATGTCCGCCAGAATCCCGTTTGGCGATTCCGCAGTGTCGCCGCCGGCGACGGTCGCTCCATGTTTCGCGGCTAGACGAATCAGGCTCCGGGCGAACCGGTTCACCCACGCCTGCGGCAGGTCTCGTGGCAGCGCCAGCGACAGAAACACCGCAACCGGCTGTCCGCCCATTGCAGCGATATCGCTTAGCCCCCGCGTCAGGCAGCGCTGCCCCACCGACTCTGGTGGATGCCAATCGCGCCGAAAATGAATCCCCTCAAGCGTGAAATCGGTCGTGACCAGCCAATCGCCTCCCGGAATTGCACGTAGGACGGCGCAGTCATCGCCGATTCCCGTGAGAATGCCTCTGGGACCACTGGGTCGCCCTGTAATGGACGAGCCCGCCAAGCGGCGCATTTCCGCGATCAATGCCTTTTCGGGGAGCGGCACGCGACTACTATACAGGCATCGGGCGCCAGGTTCCCGGTTGCGACGTCAGCCCCGCGCGATGGATGCAATTGCCTTACTGATTTCTGCGCGTAACGGCAGAGGCGATAATGACAGATGTACACGAATCATTAAGGCAATTTCTGTATTGACCTGGTAGTCGGAATCCGATATAACGGACTCCGACTATGGCGGAAGACATCGATCAGTTCCTTCCTCTCTCTCCTGCTACGCTGCATATCCTGCTGGCGCTCGCAAGCGAGGATCGTCACGGGTACGGGATCATGCGGGAGGTGGCGCGCCAGTCGGATGGCCGCTACAAGTTAGGCCCGGGCACGTTGTACGACAACCTGCAAAAACTTCTGGATCAAGGCATCGTGGAAGAGCGCTCTGCGCGCAGTTCCGGCGACGATCCACGGCGCCGCTATTATCGGCTCTCGCGCTTTGGCCGGGGACTGCTGAGTGCGGAGATTGCGAGGCTGGAAGGCGTGGTGCGTGAGGCCCGGCAACATCTGAGAGTCCGTCCTGAGAGGGCATGATGACCCGCAGCTTGTATCGCTCGCTGATTTATCTTCATCCATCGGCTTTTCGCCTGCGCTTCGCGCAAGAATTGCTGTGGATATTTGACGAATGCAGGGACGAGTCAGGTGCAGTGCCGCTACTGCATGACGCAGTCACTTCTCTGCTTCGACAGTGGCTCATGCGCTCAGGATTGTGGAAGTGGGTACTCGGGGGAATTGCCGGAGCGCTGCCTGTGCTGATCGGATTCGGAAGCTTCATGTTCCAGTGGCCAATGCGACCGTAGCTCACAGCAGTCGAGCATGACAGCGCCGCCATGCTAACTCATCACTTTGGTGCTGGTGTCTCTTACACAAATCGAAAAGCTAACCGCAGAGGTCGCTGAGAAAATCCGCTGAGAGGAAAAGCTTCACCGCTAAGTTCGCGAAGAACTGCCGCGAAGATCGCTAAGCAGACTTCTAGATCAGGAGGCGGCACATGAAGAAGTGGGTTCGGAGAATTTCGTATGTCTTTCTGAGTCTTCTGGCGCTTGTGCTTCTGGTGGGCTTCACATACGAACAGGTCGGAAGAGCCAGGGATGCGCGTCAATTGCCGCCGCGAGTTGGACAGGCGGTCGATATCGGCGGACGCACTCTGAACCTCTATTGCGCTGGTCAAGGTACGCCGACGGTGATTCTTGAACCGGGAGGAAACTCGCCGGGCTACGCGCAATTGTGGCTACAGTCGAGGATGGCGGAGTTCACACGCGTCTGCTGGTATGACCGCGCGGGCGTGGGCTGGAGCGATCCGCCCGCGTCTCCGCGAACAAGTGCCAGCATTGTCAGCGATCTGCACGAGGCACTGCAGCGTGCGGGAGTTCTGCCGCCCTACGTGATGGCTGGTGGTTCGGTCGGGGGCGAGTACGTTCATATCTATACGGCGCGCTATCCATCGGACGTAGCCGGTCTGGTCTTCATCGATTCAGCGGTCCCGGACATGCGCGAGCCCGACTTTGCGCTAGGACCTATGAACCGCATGTCAGGCAGCAGGAGACATCTGATCTGCGTGGCTCTGCCGGCAGCGGCGCGGTTCGGAGTCATCCGCTTCTTCGCGAGCGGCGAGAGACGTCCTGCTCCACCGAACTTCACATCTGAGCAAGCCAGCGTATTGGCGAAACTCGAAGCGCAGCCAAAAGCGTTCATGGCCGATGCCGAGCAGGCTTGCGCGGCCACCAACCAGGGCAGAATCGTTCCGAGGGAAGGCGGAGGAAACCCGGAAATCAACGACGCCGCAAAGAACGCAGGCAGCCTCGGCGATCGTCCGCTTATCGTGCTGACCGCGGGCAGGTATTGGGCTCCGGAGGGTTTTGAAAAGGAAGCAGCGGAGTATCACGAACTCTGGGTGCATCAATGGCAGGCGAGCCTGGTGCGCTTGTCAACGCATGGCCGGCAAGTCATCGTCGATGCGGATCACGGCATGTCGCAGTCGCCGGAGTCTATTGTCACGGCCTTGCGGGAAGTGGTCGACGAAGTGCGAGGTGTGATCGCGATCACAGCACGTGCAGCCCAAACACCTTAGCTTAGGCTGGAGCTTCCGGGTTGCCCACTCGCAAGCGGCTCAGCAGAGCGAATTGGAAATTGCGTTCTGCCTGACTTGTACTGTTGCACTGCTCTCATCGCTCTATTGCCGCAGAGCAAAAAAGCATCGCCCAGGGTGTCGGAAGATGAAGTCATGACGCTGTACCCTGCACAAGGATTGAAGCATTTCTGGCGGGCTCTCCCCGAAGACGATCTGAGCTTTGAGGAACTGCTCCTCGAAGTTTCGGCCCGTTTGGCAGGTCTTCCTGCGGATCAGGTCGACCGCGGCATTGAGGAAGCGTTGCGTCTGGTGTGCGGTTCTGCGGGAATTGACCAGTCCACCATCTATCTGCGGGAAGTTGAAAATCCCGACATCTTCGTTCTGAGCTACGTACTGCGCGATCCGGCCCTGCCGCCACCCCCCACGATAAAGTTCACTGCGGTGGATAACTATCCCTGGTGCAACAAGAAACTCATTGCAAACGACATCATTTACTTGCCTGACATCGAATCAGCGCCGGAGGAAGCTGCCGTTGATAAGGCGAGTTGGAGGAAGTACAACGTGGTGTCTGCGTTTGTCATCCCCTTGAGCACAGGAGGGGGGCGGCCTCTGGGTTTCTGGGGAATCGACAGCACCTCGGAAAGGCGCGAATGGCCCGAGCGCTTGCAGAATCGGCTCAGAATCGTCGCCGGAGTGTTTGCCGACACGATCGAGCGCTCCATCTCAGACCGCCTGTTACGCGAGAGTGAAGCGCGACTGACACTGGCGGCTGAGACCGCGGGCGCAGGCTTCTGGACGTTAGACATGCAAACTGGCGCCATATGGGCAACGCCGAAACTGAAGGAACTGTTCGGACTAAAGCCGGATGACTCAATCGATCTGGCCAGTTTCCTCGCAATCGTTCATCCGGAAGACTGCGAACGAGTGCAGCAAGGGATCCAGGCGATGACCCGAGGCAAAGAAATTAAGGAGGAATATCGAATCATTGCCTCGAGCGGCGTGATGCGTTGGCTGATGTCCAGGGGCAGTCAACGCGTGTTTGCGATTGACGGCCGTTCGCTGCTGATGGGCATCACCTTCGACATAACCGAGCGCCGTAACAATGAAGAAGCATTGCGAACCCTGGGAAGTCGTCTCATTGCGGCTCAGGAGGAGGAGCGTAGACGAATCGCACGGGAACTGCATGACGACGTGTGCCAGCAGTTGGCATTCATCTCCATAGGGATCGAACAACTCCAGTCCTCGGAGTTCGGAGCCACTGAGCGGCTGCGACAGATCAGGAAGTTGAGTGAAGAGACGAGACGTCTTGGTTCGGACATACAGGCACTCTCGCACCAGCTGCACTCGTCAAAGCTGGACTATCTCGGGCTGGTTCCAGCCATCAAGGGGCTGTGTCGGGAACTAGGCGAGCACCATGAGGCCAACATACACTTCACGGAAAGCGGTATATCCAAACCCGTGCCGCCCGATGTCGCGCTCGCACTGTTCCGGATAACGCAGGAATCTCTTCACAACGCCTTGAAATACAGCGGAGTGCGGGACTTTACCGTGCGATTGCAGGGAACTCGCACGCATCTCGAGCTGATGGTGTGTGACGCCGGCGCGGGCTTCGACGTAAGCGAAGCGGAACGCGGATGCGGTCTTGGCCTGATCAGCATGCGGGAGCGGATACTCGCCGTAAAAGGAACTTTGTCGATTCAATCGCAGCCGCTGAAAGGAACGCAGGTAATGGTTCGCGTGCCGCTTGATGGAGCCGAGCGTGCTGCTTAGAGAATCTGCATGTGTCCGGCGTTTCCCCAAAAATCGCCCTGGCCTTAGCGCGAGTCTCTTGGCGCAACTGAATCCGGGACCACTACGGACGTCAGCAGGTTTTGTCTTTCGTCCGGCGGTCTGGTACCCGTGACGAAGTATCCGACAACCAGCACTAATTCTCTTCCAGCGACGGGCCGCGGATAGAAGCTGACAAAGCCGTCCCCACTGTAATCGCCGAAAAACAACGTAAACGGGATGTCTACGTGCTGCCAGGAACATCTTCAAAATCACTCCGGATGGAACGCTGAGC
>Ga0335070_10011445_pt1 | contig 10360 bp, 7 predicted proteins | sample Lox_Sample_13_FD_206722 | JGI IMG/M metagenome (GOLD analysis project Ga0335070, IMG submission 206722) | Soil microbial communities from Loxahatchee National Wildlife Refuge, Florida, United States - Lox_Sample_1.3 | ecosystem: Environmental > Terrestrial > Soil > Wetlands | place: USA: Florida...
GGAGAAACCGGACCAGATGGGCGGGGCTACCGCCGAATCGGCTCTCCAGGCTTCAGTTAACCTGGGCGTGAAGGCGGGTATAAAATTCCTGGAGATTTATGAAAAGGATGCACTTAACTCAGCCCTTCAATCTATCCTTGCCCAGACCCATTCCGCCCTTACTCAGTGAAACGCCGATTTTCGAATAAAGGCCAGCGTTTCCCCTATTTAACACCTGCATCGTAGCAGACAAACTCAAGCAGGTTCCCTTCTGGGTCGGGGAAGTACAGCGAGCGAACATGAAGCCACTCGTGTTCCGTTGCAACCACCTCTAACCCCAAACCCTCGAGGCGCATTTTCTCGGATTCGAAATCTTCATTCGATATATTGAGCGCAATGTGGTGAAGCGTTGACTGGTCCGAATTTAAATGGAGAGATTTGGTTTCAAGGAAGCCTCGGTTGGTCGCATCAAAGAGGGCCAGAATCTGGGCATGACCGCCATAGCCCTCAGCGATTTTGAAGAATACAAAACTCTTGTCTATCCTCAAAGCTTCAAGTCCAACAACTTGTTTGTAAAACTTATGCATCGCGTCAAGGTTTTTGACGCGGATTGACACTTCACCTAATCCTTTAATCCGGTGTGCTGACTGGTTCATGACTCCTCCTTAATTCGATCTGTCTTCGCTCACATAAACACAATTCTTGACATATTGGTACTTGAACATGCATTTTTTGCGTGCTATGATAGGATTTAATATGATTATAAAGATCTTAAATATCAATTATACTCAGATTAAGAACCCCAAAGAGAATTGATTACAAATAATCAACTGCAATTGGATCGACCTACTGGAGAATAAAACATGTCTAAAAGCTTGCAACGTTTGGGCCGAATCGGGTTAATGCTGTGCTTTTTATTGACTTTATTCAATTATCCGGGACAGGTCCTGGCCTCGCCGGTCACCTCAACCCCCAAACTGCCGGGCGGCCTGGGCGCACCCGGTGTAAATTCGATTAACTTCTATGGGGCTGCCCCGGGAATTTTTAACCTGAATAGCTACGTCAGCGTTCCATACGCGCTTGCTTTAAACCCGTCCGGCGGGGCCATGACCATCGAGGCCTGGGTCCGGCGCAATTCAACCAATGCCTGCGAGACGGTTGTAGGAAACAACTTTTCTATCTCTTACTGGCTGGGCTTTTGCACACCGACCGGTCACATCCGGTTTTACAGCCACGGAGCTGGATCCCTTAATGACAGCAACGGCGCTGTACCCGCCAACGCCTGGACGCACGTGGCGGTCACCTACGATGGCGCCACCACCAAATTCTACATCAATGGCAACCTGGATACGACCACATCCGCCAACCCTGGCCCGATCACACCTGCAACCAACGGCCAGGAACTGGATATAGGCGCCGACGTCCCCGGGGGCGGTTATTATTTCGCAGGCAACGTCGAAGAACTGCGCATCTGGAACACGGTGCGCAACCAGGCTCAAATCCAGGGCAGCATGTTCCAGATCCTCGGCGGGCCGCAGCCTGGACTGCTGGCTGAATGGCCCTTTGGCGGGGACGCAAAAGACTACGCCCATGCCCACAACGGCACCGGAGTAACTGAATTGATTTTCCAAAATGACGGCGCCATCCCGCACGATATCCGTGTGCCCCAGGTAACACTGGGTACGCCCCCCGTGCTGAATGGAACCTGCGATACACAGACCAAATACGCCAATGCTACCCAGGTCACCGTGGGGGGGTCGTCGGTTTACTTAATGCACTCCGACACGGACATGTGGGTCTGTTTTAGCGGGTTATTGACCTCCACCGCACCGGATAATTGGGCAGCGGTTTACCTGGATGTCAACCACACGCGGGTGGACCCCTCGCAGACCAACCATTATTCGCTGGAAGTGCACGAGAATAATACCTTGCGCGCCCGCCTGGGCGATGGCAGCGGCAATTACGCCGCCACCACCACCCTGGATGGCCAGTGGTCCGGCATTTATGCGAACTGCTGCGGGGAATTTCCTACCCGCAGCGCTGAATTCAAAATCAGCAAGGGCCTGTTGGGAGGATGGAGCCACGTGATTGGACTGGCCCTGGCCCAGCATTGGATCACCGGCGTGGGCGATGATCGCCTGTGGCCAGCCCTGGCCAGCTGGAATTTACCCAGCACCTGGAGCAACACCACCCTGGGCGGGGTGGGACCAGCGCGTATCTATTCTGGCAAAGTGGTCTACCAGCCGCGCAGCAGCTTGAACCAGGTGGGCATCCCGGGGGTGACGATCAACCTGAACGGAAGTGATGCCAGCGGCGGTGACGCCGTGGCCGATACAGCCACCAGCAGCCTGGACGGGAGCTTCAGCCTGACCAGCACGGACGATTTTCCACTCCACCGCCTGCTGCTCTCTTCCTCCAGCATACCCAGAGGTTACGATCCTTCATCAGCCGCCTCGCAATCCCCCGGCGTGGTGATCGATATGCAAACCATTAATTTCGGGTCTGCTCCCGGCGGAACTTACCCCAATAACATTTTCCTTCTTGGAGACCCCAAACCCTACGTCACAGACACCGCCAATGGGGCTTACTTCCTCATCATTGCTTCCCAGCAGATGATCAATGACAGCGTCTTCAGCGATTTTGTGGATTTCAAGCTGCGCATCGGCTTCCAGGTCGAGCTGGCCAGCGTCGAGTCGATCAATACCAGCTACAGCGGAGCTGACATAGGCGACAAGATCCGCAACCTTGAAAAGGCGCGCCTGGCAAGCTACGGCGCCCGCTTCCACTACGTGATGCTGGTCGGCCCGAACAGCGTCATTCCACACCGATTCATGCAGCCTTACAACGAGAAAAAAAGCGACTGCGTCCCCGGCACCGGCCTGCCGACCGATTGGACTTACGCCGACCTGACCAGCAACTTTGATAGCAACGGCAACAACTGCCTGGCGGATGGCATCTGGGGCGATCCGACGAAGCGCGAAGCTGGCTACGTTCCTGACAGCGGCATTAAGTTCAGCCCCAACGTTTCCGTCGGGCGGTTGCCTTATACCAGCGAAGGAGCAGTAAAAACAGCCCTGGCGGACATTCTCGGGTTCGAGCAACAGGCGAAGGGATTTAAAAATAGCACGATCCTGGCCGCCAGCATGATGGACTTCGTGGGTAAATGCTGGACCCCGGCTGGCAACCCCGGCGGGAGTTATACTACCGCAAACTGTGACCACGTAGGAACCTCTCCCTCCGACGGTTCCTACCTGGACGAGGTAATGAAATCTAACTTCCTCAATTTGGACGCATATAGCAGCACCTATTTCTACGAAAACCAGCATCCCGCGACAGGGTCATCGCCGGCGCATATCATTTCACCTTTGCCTAACGACGCAGGTAACATGGTAGCTCAGGAAAATAAACAGGCGGCGGGCATGATCAACCTGACCGGGCACGGCAACCAATATGGCGTTTTCCGCCTAAGCTGGACGGACGACAGCAACCATGATGGTATCCTCGAACAACCGGCCGGTCCCCCAGCCTATAATAATGAATGGACCGGGCAGGACCTGATGACGACCGGTGAACTGTGGGGGCTCACCAGGCAGTCCGCAAATGGGGCGGTCTTCATCACCGCTTCTTGCAGCACTGGCGATTACACAGACCCCAACAGCTTTGGCGCTACGGTTCTTGCTCAAGGGAATGGCGTTGCCTGGGTCGGCGGCCTGGCCACCGTTCAATATTACGGCAACTGGCAGACAGTCAACAACGGCCCATACGGCGGGATGGAAGACCTGGATTACTTCGTCTCGCAGCGGCTGTTGGACCGCAACCTGCGTGTAGGAGATGCCTTCTGGCAGGCCATGAAGCAGTACCTGGCCAACGGCAACACCGATTTCAGTGGGATCGATTACGATATGTACGGGGACCCGACCATGAGCTATTGGGGCAACCCGGGGCAACAAAGTACGCTGGCCTCCTGGCCGATGCTGCGCAATAACTCCACCGGTCAGGGTTATGAAGCCCTCTCCGGCCCCGGCGTTCCGACCCAATTGTGGAATTACACAGCCACCGCGGCCCCAGGTATAACCAGCCTGGCGCCTTCGCCGGTTGTCTCCAACGACGGCGAAGTGGTGGTCGCGGAAGGCAACCACGTGGATGTGCTGTGGAATGGGGGTCTTTTCCAGCAGCTCAATCTCGACGCAGCGGCCTATGGCACCCCTGCCATTGCAGCAGATGGATCAATCTACGTCCTGGACGTCAACGGCAAGCTCTACGACTTTAACTACGCCACACTCTTCTTCTGCTTTGGCGGATCCTGCAGCGGCGGAATCATCTCACCCTGGCGTTCGCGCCGTTGGACCTACAATTTGGGCAGCGCGCCCCTCACCAGCCCGATCATCGGTCCGGATGGGATGATCGCTGTAGCCCGTCTTGGCGGCAATTTCTTCGGAATCCTTTACTCAAACGTCGACCTGATCCGCCCGGATGGCCATTCCTTCCGTGAAGAACCCATTCTCGGCAACGCCATCGGCGCCCTGGCGGTCTCTGCCGATCAAAAATTGTTTGCTGCGACTACAACTGGCACCATGGTCAAAATCGATTTTTACTGTCCAAGCGGAACCTGCAAAAACGATGATGGCTATAATCCGGTGTATTCGACTCCTCCATTATTAGCCTACGGCGATGTCTACGCCGGTCGGAGTGACGGGGTCGTTATCGAGAAAAACTCCTCGCTCGCTCTTTTACATTCCTTCACCGCCGACAGCGCCATCACCGCAGGCCCGGTGGAAGGGCCTGGCGGCCAGATCCTGGTTGGAACCCAAAACGGCACGCTTTACAGCTTGAGCTCGAACCTGACCCTCCGTTGGTCACGCGCCACCGGCGCCCCAGTCACCAGCGTCCCGGCATACTCGAACGATGCCGTTTACGTCGCCAACAACAATCTTTTAAAAGCTTACGACCCTTACAGCGGCGTACTCCTGTGGCTGCGTGCCATGGGGACTGGCACGGGTGCGGGGTCCGTGGCGGTTGGGTATGGCCGCGAGCTGTATATCCAGACCAGCGGCGGTCCGGTTCAAGGTTGGGGTGAAGGCTGGGCTCACCGACCATGGTTTGTCAGCGTTTGGCCAGGTGTGTTTGGACAGGGGGTTGACGCGCATCCTATCATGCATGTCCAGTTTGCCTACAACCCACCCTTGCCTCCTGGCGTCGCCGCACCTCAGACTCCGAACCAACCCAACGCCTCAACGGTCACCGGTTTTCTCTTACAGCGCAGTAGTAATGGAACTGACTGGATCGATATCGCCACCATTGCTCCAGGAGCCAACCCGACTGATATTCTGAGCTATGACGACAACACAATCCTACCCGGAATCACCTATGCCTACCGCATCCAGGCACTGGACTCGGGCGGCAACAACTCGGACTTCAATACCTCGGCCAGCGCCCAGAGCGACCCGGCCTTACCATTCCAACCGGTCCTGGCTTCTGCAGTCGGCAGAGGCGCGCACTGGATCGAGCTCACGTGGAGTGAAAATCCTGCCAGTGTCGTTTCCGCCTTCCGGGTGGAACGCAGCGCTCACGGTGCCAACACCTTCAGCGCCATTGCCTTTACCTCAGGTGAAGCAACGACCTTTGCCGACCTGGCGGGCGATTTGACCCCTGCCACCACTTATGATTACCGGGTAGTTGCCATGAACGCCACTGGCCAAAGCTCCCCATCCGCTATCCTGAGCGGCACAACGTTCGATGAATCCCTACCGGCTCCGGCCAACGTCAAAGCGACCCTGGGCACAGATGGAAAGGTAACCATCAGCTGGACGCCCGGCCCGGCCGATGAGACCGCCGTCCTGGAAGTCAACCCGCAGGGCCTGATCAGTTACAATCCCCTGGGTATAATGGGTGCAGCTGTAGGTACCTTCACTTACGATCCACTCGCGCCCAATAACTTTGGTTACCGGATGAAATTCACCAAGGGGACCAGTGATTCGGCCTATATCAAAGCCGACATGCGGATCAATACCCACGGTTTTGTGGGCTTGACTAAATTCCTGACCTACATACCTCAGGTAAACAAGTAGTTTGAGAGGATTCCTGGCTTCCATTGTACCCTTATCGAGAGCGTGAAAGGGATAATAATTAAAAGAGATGTTCCCGGCCGCTATGCCCGGGAACATCTCTTTTCGACACCATCTTTCCACGTCGAAACGACCATGGGAACTTCTATTATTGCGCTAATAAGCTTGCCAGCTCTTGCCGCGCCTGCAACATAGAAATCCCGATTGAATAGGCCCATTCGGTGAGCAGCGAGTTCGTCGCCCGCTCCAGGATCGAATTCTCCTGCCCGTTCAGCTTCTTGCTGCGCTTAAAATAGGTCAGATCGCGCACCACTTCGCAGATGGATGCTAACTGTCCATCTCTTATTTGGGCCAGAAGCTGGTTTTTACGCAGCACCCGGTCTTCCGGCAGCGCTTCGCCTGGCCTGGTCAAGATGGCGGAAAATCTTTCAAATTCCTCAGGCGGGCTGGGCATCCGTACGGTATGTTGCTGCAGATCATCGATCGGAATCCAGGTCATCATATCATTTAAACGAACCACGTAGCAGTTCGTGAGCTGGTCGTGAATGATTTTTTCTTCGATGTTTACAATCTCACCCAGGCCAAAGGTACAGTGAATGACTTTATCGCCTATCCGAAAGCCCATTCTCCACCTCCATTCTAGATAAGAGAATCCGGGCTGGCGCAGATACCCGCCAGCCTGGATCGATAGCTAGGCCGGTTTAATAGCGACGTCCACCGCCGTAGCCACCGCGCTGTGGTCGCTCTTCACGCGGCCGGGCTATGTTCACTTTAACGGCGCGATTATCCAGCATTTTCTCGTTCAGAGCTTTGATTGCGCGTTCAGCCTCTTCTTGGGTGCTCATGGTCACGAAGGCGAAGCCTTTCATTTGCCCGCTATCACGATCCTTGATCATATCCACTGCGACTACCGTGCCCACTTCGGCGAACGCAGCGCGCAAGGTTTCCTCGGTCGTATTGTAAGACAGGTTTCCCACATACAATTTTGTTTCCATTTTCTATTCCTTTTCTTCTTACAGCCATCTGCTGCTCTTCGACTTATCAGCCGTTGAGTGATTTTTCCAGGGTCAGGAGAGAGAAAAAAGCCGCCATTCGATGCAGAATGGCAGCCTAATAACTCAAACGCAAACTGGAATTCGACTAATTTCATTATACCATGAAATAACACGAAAAACCATCTAAAAAGATCTTGTTAACATTATACTGCTTTTACCCACAGGCCGTCTCGATCACCTGCTGCCGAGGCTGTCAACTCGCCTGCGGGCGCGGCGGATATCCTTGAAGTAGCGAACGACAACTGCTGCAATATCCATTGGGCGATCAAGCCCTATTCTCGATTTCCAGCTCGTGCAACAGTGCCTGCTCAATTTCCGGAAATCGGAACCGGTAGCCAGCGGCAACCAGCCTGGCCGGCTGAATCCGTCGACTGGCCAGGAGGAACTCCTCGCCCATCTCGCCCATCAGCAGGCGTACGAGCAAAGCTGGTATGACGATGCCCGGTTTTTGCCCTAAAGCATCGGCTGATCTTTTAGCCATTTCGGCATAGCGCAGCGGGTTGGGACTGGTGGGGTTAACCGGTCCGGTCAGGGTCTCTGTTTTCAAGGCAAACTCTATAATTGAAGCCAGCTCGTCCCGTGCGACCCAACTCGCCCACTGCTGCCCATCCCCTGCCTGAAAACCCACGCGCTTCAAGGCGGGCCCGCCCAAAACCGGTGGAATGCGCAGATTCACCACCCGGATTCCAGCTTCGCTGGCAGGACGGGTAGCCGCCTCGCCATCCTGTTGAAGCCTGGCAAGAAAACTCGTTCCGGCGGGGCTATCCTCTGTTAAAACTTTCTCACCGGATGAAGGATAGTATCCCATCCCAGATGCACAGATGAGCACCCGGGGTTTGTGTTCGCGCCCAGCCAGCGACTCGGCCAGCAGGCGGTTCGTCGCCAGGCGATTGGCGCGGATCGTTTGTTTGGCTTTGACTGTCCAGCGCGCAGGCCAGTGCATCGTGGCCAGATGGACGACACCATCGAAGCCTTCCAGACCGGCAGCGTCAATTTTACCTTCGCCAGGGTTCCACCAGACTTCGTTTGGGCCGGGCGTGTGCCTGACCAGGCGAATGACTTCATAACCACTTTCCATCAAATGGCGGGTCACGGCTGACCCAACCATTCCATTCGAACCAGCAATCAAAATCTTCAAAATAGGCCTCCATCAAAATAGAATTTCAAAATATTTAAATCACAAGCGCCAGAAATTGCTCTAAATCATAGAGAGCGGCCTGCGCGGGCGGCGAAACCTCCGGCAGGATCAGATCGAAACCATGGTTGGTCAGCGGGTAGATGATGTTGACCACCGGCCTCCTACATTTGGCGAGAGTTTGGTGCAATGCGCGGGTTGCAGCCACGGGCGCGATAACATCCGGCGCTCCCTGGATCAGCAGCGTGGGTGGCGAACCCGCGCCGGCATGCACGACCGGCGAAGCGAGTGCATACACCTCGGGGACTTCGTGCAGGTGCCCGCCCAGGAGTGCATCTAACCGTCCTGCATCCCAGAATTTCTTTTCCATTGTTGCCGCGCCAGGCTGTCCGATTTCCACTTTGGGCAGGCCGAGCAGCCGTTTCTGGTCGAGGTGATGGTAGCAAGCTCTTAAATCGGTCGGGCCGTACATGGATACAACCGCCCGCACGGTCAGGTCACGACCCTCAAGGTCTGGGGGAGTAAGCTGGGGATCATCCGGCGCGTAGGCCGCCAGCAAGGCCAGGTGGCCTCCGGCTGAACCGCCTCCCAGCACGATCCGCTCAGGATTGACCCCATACCGGCCAGCGTTGTCTTTCATCCAGGCCACGGCGCGTTTGACATCCCCGACCATCTCGTAAATGTCGACCTCCGGCATAAGCCGGTATGACACATCCATCACCACGTGCCCCTGGGAGACTAACTGCCGGAACATTGGTCGCGTGCCCATATCCTTGTCCAGGATGTACCACCCACTGCCGTGCAGATAAACAAGGGCCAGGCCGCTTCGCTCAACTCCGTCAGGCGGCTGCCAGACATCACACAACAGTTTCCGTTCGGCGCCATCGCCAGAGGACGCTGCGCTGGGGATCTTCCAGAAGGCGATGTTCTGCTCTACGTGAGGCTCTTTGGTTTTCGGCAGACCAATCTGCCAGCGCCTTTGGATCATGCGTGATTTCCGGAATGGCGAAATCTTGCTTTCCCAGTCCTTTCCGAAAGCCTCTACGAAGCCCCGTTGTGGGACGGTCACCAAGACAATGTAAATAATGGAAATCACAGCCCCCACAATTCCAGCCACAATCGCCAGTGGAGCGTTGAATAGCGAGCCCATAACTGCCCCCGCTACACCCAGGATCGCCAGGAAAGGCGCCAGAGCGGCAGCAAACAGTTGGGGTAATACGAAATAGAAGCTATACGGCGGCTTCAGCTTAACGAAAAGCGAAATGTTCAGGAACAGAGTCAAAAACGACAGCAGATAAGCAACAATTCCCATGATATTTTTTCCTAAAGCGAGTCCACTTTGTTATTCGTGCTGCGCCGGGATCAAGGCGTTTTCGACACACTGGAGGTAAGCTTTCGAGGTGAGGGTCGCGCCGCTGATGGTGTCCACCTGGAGCGACTGGGATGCGATGACCCGCTCGTAGAGCGTCTCGTAACCTGTATTTTTAGCGCCCGGGTCTGTGCTGCCGGCGAGCTTAATATCGGTCACTTTACCGTTCGTCACTGTGACGTTACATTCGTTTTTCCGCCACCCGTACATCCCGCCCGCATACGCCCCATGATAGACGCCATCATTAAGTATAGCGAAATCGACGGCATTCAGCGGCAGGCTGGCGGCTTCTTGATGCTCTTTGGATAGAAATGACCAGCCGATCCCTCCGGCAACCGCCAGGATCACCAAAATGACCAGCAGGGCGATCAAACAGCCCCTTCCTTTGCTTTTTCCTTTCACTTTCACATTTTCCTTCGCGTTCATTGCAATCTTCTCCTATCGATTAAAAACTCTTTCCTATCCTTGTTGCGCCTGGACCAGTGCGTTTTCGACCGCCTGGAGATAGGCTTTTGAGGTGAGGGTGGCCATGCTGATGGTGTCCACTTGCAGCGACTGCGCCTGGATAACCCGCTCGTAGAGCGTATTGGTATACGCCTTTTCGGCTTTCGGGTCTTTGCTGCTTGCGAGCTTAATTTCAGTCACTTTACCCGAAGACACGGTGACCTGGCATTCATTGGCCCGCCATTTGTACATGCCGCCAGCATACACGCCATGATAGCTGCCGTCATTCAGTTTGCTGAAATCCACGGCATTC
>Ga0335070_10011446_pt1 | contig 10360 bp, 9 predicted proteins | sample Lox_Sample_13_FD_206722 | JGI IMG/M metagenome (GOLD analysis project Ga0335070, IMG submission 206722) | Soil microbial communities from Loxahatchee National Wildlife Refuge, Florida, United States - Lox_Sample_1.3 | ecosystem: Environmental > Terrestrial > Soil > Wetlands | place: USA: Florida...
CGGTGGGGCCGCCGCCAAGGTGGCCGCGGGCACGCTTTCGCTGGTGAAGCTCGCGCACGTGGGGTCGCTTGGGGACTTCGCCCGCGCAGCCAAGGAGGCGGGGTTCTGGGTGCTGGGGGCTGAGTCTGGAGGCACCCCGGTGGACGAGCTCGAGCTGCCGGAGCGGCTGCTTCTCTGCCTGGGCGGTGAGGCCACCGGGCTGCGGGCCAAGACCCGCAAGGCGCTCGATGGCAGCGTTGCGATCCCGCTGGCGGAGGGCGTTGAGTCAATGAACCTCTCGGTGGCCGCCGGGGTACTGGCCTGGGAATGGCGGCGGCGTTTCGCCCGCCAGCCCCAAGGGGCTTGATTTTTAGTTGAGCGGTGGTATCATCCTCGTTCCCCTTCCGGGGTACGTGTGCGCCGGGGGGAGATCTTTGGCAGAGGGGAACGACGGGTGCTCCTTCCCGCGCAGGCTGGCGTAGCTCAACTGGTAGAGCAGCGGATTTGTAATCCGCAGGTTACGGGTTCGAGTCCCATCGCCAGCTCCAGGGCGCTGCGACAGCCTGCCATCGGTATGTCTTGCGAAGCCAAGCGTGCGGGTGTGGCCGAGCGGTCAATGGCAGCAGACTGTAAATCTGCCGGGCAATGCCCTACGGTGGTTCAAATCCATCCGCCCGCACCATCTCAATCTTGCGGGAGTAACTCAGGGGTAGAGTCACAGCCTTCCAAGCTGTTGGTCGCGGGTTCGAATCCCGTCTCCCGCTCCAAAGCAACGCAGGCTATGACATGGGCCCAGGTAGCTCAGGCGGTAGAGCACGTCCTTGGTAAGGACGGGGTCACCAGTTCAAATCTGGTCCTGGGCTCCAGTGTATGCACTTTGAATAAGGAGTTGAACTAGGCCTGGTGACCTCGCAGGCCGGGGCCGCTTCGGCGGTCCAGGAAGCCAAACCTAAGGGAGAGGGAGGCGAAGCGAACATGGCCAAGCAGAAGTTTGACAGGACGAAGCCGCACGTGAATGTTGGGACGATTGGGCACGTGGATCACGGCAAGACGGCGTTGACGGCGGCGATTACGAAGGTGATGTCGTTGAAGGGATTAGCTGAGTACAAGTCATACGATGAGGTGGCGAAGGCATCGATTGCGCACGGGCGTCGGAACGAGATGAAGATTTTGACGATTGCGACGTCGCACGTGGAGTATCAGACGGCGAATCGTCATTACGCGCACGTGGACTGTCCGGGGCATGCGGACTATGTGAAGAACATGATCACGGGTGCGGCGCAGATGGACGGGGCGATTTTGGTGGTCTCGGCGGAGGATGGGCCGATGCCGCAGACGCGGGAGCACATCTTGCTGGCGCGTCAGGTGGGGGTGCCGTACATCGTGGTGTTTTTGAACAAGGTGGACAAGGTTGAGGATCCGGAGTTGCTGGACTTGGTGGAGTTGGAGGTGAGGGAGTTGTTGTCGCAGTACGAGTTTCCTGGGGACGAGGTGCCGGTGATTCGGGGGTCGGCATTGAAGGCGGTTGGGGTGGCTTCGGCGGATGCGGCGGATGCGAAGTGTGTATTGGATTTGATGGATGCGTTGGACAAGTACGTGCCGCAGCCGGTACGGGACATTGACAAGCCGTTTTCGATGCCGATTGAGGACGTGTTCACGATATCGGGGCGTGGGACGGTGGTGACGGGGCGGGTGGAGCGAGGGGTGGTGAAGGTTGGGGAGGAGATGGAGATCGTTGGGTTCCGGCCGACGATCAAGCGGGTGGTGACGGGTGTGGAGATGTTCCGGAAGTTGTTGGACCAGGGGCAGGCAGGGGACAACATTGGGTTGTTGTTGCGTGGGACTGAGAAGACGGAAGTTGAGCGTGGGCAGGTAGTTGCGAAGCCGGGGAGTATTACGCCGCACACCAAGTTCAAGGCGGAGGTGTACGTCTTGACGAAGGAGGAGGGTGGGCGGCACACGCCGTTTTTTGCGGGCTACCGGCCGCAGTTTTACTTTCGGACGACGGACGTGACGGGGTCGATGAAGCTGCCGGCGGGTGTGGAGATGGTGATGCCTGGGGACAACGTCGGGGTCGAGGTTGAGTTGATCACGCCGATCGCGATGGAGAAGGGTTTGCGCTTCGCCATCCGCGAGGGCGGCCGCACCGTCGGCGCCGGCACCATCAGCGAAGTCATCGAGTAGGAGCGGCTTCCAGCCGCGAAAGGCGTAGACGATGCGCGACAACATTCAGCTTGCGTGCGGCGAGTGCAAGAGGCGCACGTACACCGCCAGCCGGAACAAGAAGAAGCAGACCGAGCGTCTGGAGGTGAAGAAGTACTGCAAGTTCTGCCGACGCCACACGCTGCACAAGGAAGTGAAGTAGGTTGAGTCCCGGGAAGGCCAGTAGCTCAATTGGTAGAGTCCCGGTCTCCAAAACCGGTGGTTGGGGGTTCGAGTCCCTCCTGGCCTGCCAGAAACCCCTAGCGCCAAGGAGGCGCGCCGAATGAATTGGTGGCAGAGGTTGAAGACGTTCCTGCGCGAGGTGGTCGTCGAGACCAAGAAGGTTACCTGGCCGTCTCGCGACGAGGTGGTCGCTACCACGCTGGTGGTGATCGCTGCGTCTTTCATCTTTGGGATCTTTTTGTACGTCTGCGATTTGGCTTTCTACCGACTCGTGGACTGGGTTATCAAGCTCCTGTCGTAGCGGGGGAAATGACGCATGCCGAAGCAGTGGTACATCATCCACACCTACTCGGGCTTCGAGGAGCGCGTCAAGAAGACGCTCGAGCAGCGCATTGACGCCCTCGGCATGCTGGATTTCTTTGGCGAGGTGCGCATCCCCACCGAGACGGTCGTGGAGATGCGTAGCGGCAAGCGCCGCGAGGTACAGCGCAAGTTCTTTCCCGGCTATGTCCTGGTACAGATCGACCTGGCCGGCGAGAAGGGGGATGAGGCCTGGCACCTGGTGCGCAACACCCCCAAAGTCACGGGGTTCGTAGGCTCGGGAAAGAAGCCGACGCCACTCACCGAGGACGAGGTGAAGCAGATCCTCCACCAGGTGACGGTGGCGAAGGAAAAGCCGAGGCCGAAACACGTTTTCGAAAAGGGTGAGCAGGTCCGGATCACCGATGGGCCCTTCTCGAATTTCACGGGCGTCGTGGAAGAGGTCAACCTGGACCGCTCCACACTCAAGGTCATGGTGACGATCTTCGGGCGCTCGACTCCCGTGGAGCTCGAGTTCTCGCAGGTGCAGAAGACAGCGTGAGGTAGAACAATGGCGAAGAAGCTAACTGGTTACGTGAAGTTGCAGATTCCGGCAGGCCAGGCGACTCCGGCGCCCCCGGTGGGTCCGGCGCTGGGTCAGCACGGCCTCAACATCATGGACTTCTGCAAGGCGTTCAACGCGAAGACGCAGAAGCTTGCGGGGACGATCATCCCGGTGGTGATCACGGTCTACTCCGACCGTACCTACACTTTCATCACCAAGACGCCGCCTGCCTCGTTCCTGCTCCGCCAAGCGGCGGGTATCGAGAAGGGGTCCGGCGAGCCCAATCGCAACAAGGTCGGCCAGGTGACGCGGGCGCAGGTGGAGGCAATCGCCAAGACCAAGCTGCCCGACCTCAACGCGACCTCGCTCGAGGCTGCGATCCACATCATTGAGGGCACGGCGCGCAGCATGGGCATCGAGGTCGTGGCGTAGGGGAGGCGGGGCATGAGCCATTCCAAGAAATACCTGCAGGCAAAGGCTAAGGTAGAAGCCCGTCGCTACCAGTTGCGCGAAGCGGTCGAGCTGGTACGCGACATGCACTACGCGAAGTTCGACGAGACGGTCGAGGTTGCCCTCCGCCTCGGAGTCGACCCTCGCCATGCCGACCAGATGGTGCGCGGGACCGTAGTGCTCCCGCATGGGACCGGGAAGAGCAAGAGGGTCCTCGTGGTCGCGACTGGTGACCAGGCCAAGGAGGCGCAGGAAGCGGGCGCCGATTTCGTGATGGGTGAGGATGCCATCGAGAAGATCCAGGGCGGCTGGCTGGACTTCGACGCGATCGTCGCAACACCCGACATGATGCGTGGTCTCTCGAGGCTCGGAAAGATCCTGGGCCCCCGGGGCCTGATGCCGAACCCAAAAACGGGGACGGTAACCACCGATGTGGGCAAGGCGGTGCGCGAGATCAAGTCCGGCAAGGTCGAGTTTCGGGTTGACAAGACAGCCATCATCCACGTGCCGGTTGGCAAAATCTCTTTCAGTGCGCAGGCCCTCGAGGAGAACGCGAACACGCTCATCACGGCGATCCTCCGGGCCAGGCCTTCGAGCGCCAAGGGGAAATATGTCCAGTCGGCCTTCATGAGCTCCACGATGGGTCCGGGCGTGGCGCTGGACCTCGCGCCGTTGGAAGCGAAGTAGGGGGTTAGCAATGTTTACGCGGGCACAGAAGCAAGAGCAGATCGACGCCCTCAGGGGCATGCTGGCCCCTGCCAATGGGCTGTTCGTGATGGACTTCACGGGCCTTTCCGTCGGCGAGGTCACCGAGTTGCGGCGGAAGGTCCGGGAGGCGAAGGGCAACTACCGAGTCGTGAGGAACACGCTCGCCAAGCTCGCGGTGGCGGAGACCGACCACCGCGAGATCCAGCAGCTCCTGACGGGACCCGCGGCCGTGGCCTACACGGATCAGGACGCGGTGCTTCTGGCCAAGACCCTGGCGGAGTTCGCGAAGACTCACGAGCACCTTCGCTTTCGTGGCGGGCTCGTGGAGGGCCGGCTCCTTGACGCACGGGAGGCGAAGCAAGTCGCGGCGCTGCCGTCCAGGAAGGAACTGGTGGTGAGACTGCTGTTCTTGCTCCAGTCGCCGATCCGCAGGCTGGTGACGGTTCTCGACGCACCGGTACGCGGCCTGGCCGTGGGCCTGCAGCAGATCGCAGACGACAAACAACGCCGGGAACAGGCGTGAGAGGTTGGCAGCAGAGACTCTTGTAAAGGAGAGACGAGATGGCGCAGATCCAGGAGTTCGTGGAACAGATCAAGGGAATGACGGTGCTCGAGCTCAACGAGCTGGTCAAGGCCTTGGAGACCGAGTTCGGCGTCTCGGCGGCAGCGGCCGCGATGCCGATGGCGGTGGCTGGCGCTCCGGCCGCCGGTGCCTCCGAGCAGGCCGAGGAGAAGACCGAGTTCGAAATCATTCTCGAGGACGCCGGTGACAAGAAGATCAACGTCATCAAGGTGGTGCGCGAGGTGACCTCGCTCGGCCTCAAGGAGGCCAAGGACCTGGTCGAGGGTGCTCCCGCCAAGGTCAAGGAGGGCATCTCGAAGCAGGAGGCGGAGGAGATCAAGAAGAAGTTCGCGGAAGCGGGCGCCAAGGTCAAGGTCCAGTAAGCGTCGTAACTTGGAGCTGAGTCGACGGAGGCTGGGCCTAAGGGCCGGCGGGGCGCCGGGTGGAGGGTTTCACTCCACGGCCGGCGGGGATTTGCACTCGGGCTTGAGACCAGCAGCCCGGGGATGGGGGGATGTGTCCCCCGTTTGTCGTTTTCTCGGGTGCCCGCACGGGGCGGGGCACCCTCGACGGTGGCCGCGCCCAAGGGGCGCGACGAAGTTCAGGGGCGGTGAGCGATGGCAAGAGTGAAGACCGCACGAACCGCGAAGTCTGCAAAGGGCGCGAAGAAGAACGCGAGGGCCCTCCGGCCCGGTAAGGGGACCACCCCGACCAGGACGGCGCGGCCTGCGCCCTCGAGGGTCGCCAGGCAGGGCAAGCCTGCACGGCCGGTTGTCTCCGCGGGGCCGCCCAGGCCCGCGAAGCCGGCGGTGAGGGTGGCGCGGGTTCAGGCTGTGAGGTCCGGGCTTGTGAGCCGGTCCGTGGACTCGGACGGCCGGATGGATTTCTCGAAGATCCGCACCACGATTCCCCTTCCCAACCTGATCGCGGTTCAGCGTTCGAGCTATGAGCAGTTCCTCCAGATGGACCTCCTCCCCGAGGAGCGGGAGAACAAGGGGTTGCAGGCCGTCTTTGCCAGTGTCTTTCCGTTCGCCGATTTCCGGTCTGCGTGCGAGCTGCACTTCGTCCGCTACGAACTCGGGACCTGGGAGTGCAAGTGCGGGGGCCTGAAGGGACTGGAGCGCCTCCGCATCGCCTGCGAGCACTGCGGCACGCGCATCAAGTCTGCGGAGACCCACGAGACCGCCGTGGTCTGCCCTTCGTGCGGCCAGGGGACCCCAAACGCGGTTCCCCACTGCCCCACCTGCGGCAACCCTGTCGGCCTGCGCCTCACCTACACAGAGAGCGACTGTCGCGAGCGCGGCCTGACCTATGCGGTACCGCTCAAGGTGACGTTCCGGCTGGCGCTCTTCGAGCCGGGAACGGGCGGCGAGCGGCAGGTTAGGGACGTGAAGGAGGAGGAGCTCTACTTCGGCGAGCTCCCGCTCATGACCGAGACGGGGACGTTCATCATCAACGGCACGGAGCGGGTGATCGTCTCCCAGCTCCACCGCTCGCCGGGGGTCTCGTTCACCCGCGAGACGCCCACGTCGCTGCTGGCGAAGGTGGTTCCGTACCGCGGTTCCTGGATCGAGTTCGAGTTCGACAAGAAGCAGGTCCTGTACGTACGCATCGACCGCAAGCGGCGGTTCCCCGGAACCGTCTTCCTGCGGGCCCTTGGGCTGGAGTCCAACGCCCAGCTCCTCGGGGTCTTCTTCAACCTCTTCACCGCCAAGATCGGAACCGAGGACGTCACCCTGACGCTCGACGACCGCATCCTCGCGGTCGAGGACGAGCGCGCAGCCGCACAGGTCGGGCGCCGCACTGCCACCCCCGATTTGTTCGCCGGTCTCAAGCTCGATCCTGGCCTTCGCAAGTCGCTCAAGGACCGTGGCCAGGCAAAGGTCAAGGTGAGCCCTGAAGCCCTGGTGGACGCGGTGCTCGCCGAGGACCTGGTCGACCCCGGGACCGGAGAGGTGATTGCGGAGGCCGGAACCGCCGTGTCTCCCGAGCTGTTGAGGCGTGCGAGGGAGATCGGCCGCGCCGAAATCAAGCTGGCCTTCCCGGCGTGGGACATCGTCGGCGAGATCCTCACCAAGACCATCGAGAAGGACCCGATTCGGAGCAAGCTCGACGCGATCATGGAGGTGTACCGCCGCCTGCGGCCGGGCGATCCGCCGACCCAGGAGTCGGCTACGACGCTCTTCGAGGGTCTCTTCTTCGACGCTCGCAAGTACGACCTGTCAGAGGTCGGGCGTTTCAAGTTCAACGTCAAGCTGGGCCTGAAGAAGGATCTCAAGCAGCGGGTGATGGACCAGGAGGACTTCATCGCCGTGGTCCGCTACCTCCTGAAGCTGTCACGCGGACTCGGGCGGCTGGACGACATCGACTCACTCGCCAACCGGCGTGTGCGAGCCGTCGGGGAGTTGCTGGAGAACCAGTTCCGCGTTGGCCTGGTGCGCATGGAGCGCGCGATCAAAGAGCGCATGACCATCCACCAGGACATCGAGAACGCGATGCCGCGGGACCTCATCAACGCCAAGCCCGTGATTGCGGCGGTGAAGGAGTTCTTCGGGTCCTCCCAGCTGTCCCAGTTCATGGACCAGACCAACCCCCTCGCCGAGGTGACGCACAAGCGGCGTCTCTCGGCGCTCGGCCCGGGCGGCCTCTCGCGGGAACGCGCCGGGTTCGAGGTCCGCGACGTGCACTCGACGCACTACGGGCGCATCTGCCCGATCGAGACGCCGGAAGGTCCGAACATCGGGCTGATCTCGTCCCTTTCCTGCTACGCGCGCATCAACGATTTCGGCTTCATCGAGTCGCCCTACAAGAAGGTGGAGAAGGGGCGCGTGCTCGAGCACGTGCAGATCTCGGAGCGCGGCGACGCCAAGTACGAGTTGGGTGAGGTCGTGTTGCTCGAAGAGGCGGAGGGGACCAACAAGCGGCTGCTCTCGCAGCGCAAGCGGCCTGCCCGGTGGGAGCCGTACGCCTTCTACCTCTCGGCGTGGGACGAGGAGACTCTGAACATCGCCCAGGCAAACGTGGTCGTCGACCAGCGGGGGGCACTGCAGTCGGAAAAGGTGATCGCCCGGTCGGGTGGCGAGTTCGTGCTCTTCGATCGCGACAAGGTCGACTACATCGACGTGTCGCCCAAGCAGGTGGTGTCGGTGGCCGCCGCCCTGATCCCGTTCCTCGAGCACGACGACGCCAACCGCGCGCTGATGGGGTCCAACATGCAGCGGCAGGCGGTCCCCCTCCTGCGCTCGGAGGCGCCCCTTGTGGGCACCGGCCTCGAGCCTGTCGTGGCCCGTGACTCCGGCTCGGTGATCGTGTGCCGCCGGTCCGGGGTCGTGGACACAGTCGACGCGCGCCGGATCATCATCCGTGTCGAGGCGGCGGATCCGGAGACCGGGCGCCCTCGGGATTTCGGCGCGGACATCTACCAGCTCACCAAGTTCCGCCGCTCCAACCAAAACACCTGCGTGAACCAGAAGCCGATCGTGTCGCCCGGACAGAGGGTCGTGAAGGGGCAGGTCCTGGCGGACGGGCCCAACACGGACAAGGGTGAGCTGGCGCTTGGCCGCAACGTGCTGGTCGCCTTCATGCCGTGGCGCGGGTACAACTTCGAGGACGCGGTCGTGGTGTCCGAGAAGCTGGTCAAGGAGGACTACTTCACCTCGGTCCACATCGAGGAGCTCGAGATCGCCGCCCGCGATACGAAGCTGGGCCCTGAGGAGATCACGCGCGACATACCGAACGTCTCGGAGTCGGCGCTTCGGGACCTCGACGAGGCGGGCATCGTCCGCATCGGCGCGCATGTGCACCCCGGGAGCATCCTGGTCGGGAAGGTCACGCCAAAGGGCGAGACCCAGCTCACCCCGGAGGAGAAGCTGCTGCGCGCGATTTTCGGCGAAAAGGCCGGGGACGTGCGCGACGCGTCGTTGAAGTGCCCCCCGGGCATCTCCGGGGTTGTGGTCGACGTCAAGATCTTCGCCCGTCGCGGCACCGACAAGGACGTTCGGGCCCAGGCGATCGAGGAAGAGGAGATCGGTCGGATCCGAAAGAACTCGGAGGATGAGCGGCGCATCATCCTTGAGGAGCGCAACAAGAAGCTCGCCGAGCTGCTCGAGGGGACGCGGGTCACGGGCAACGTGGTAGCGACCCGCACCGGCGAGACCCTGGCCAAGAAGGGCGGGGCGCTCAAGGGGGCCGCCGTTTCCGCGCTGACGCGCGCGGAGATCCTCGCGCTGCCGCTCAAGGACAGCAGTGTTCGCGAGCGGGTCCGCATGCTGGTGAATCAGGCGGAGTCGCAGATCGAGGTGCTCGAGAAGCTCAATGACGAGCGCATCAAGCTGCTGACGGCGGGTGACGAGCTTCCCCCCGGCGTCATCAAACAGGTGAAGGTCTACGTCGCCATGAAGCGGAAGCTGCAGGTCGGCGACAAGATGGCGGGGCGCCACGGGAACAAGGGCGTGATCTCGGTCGTCCTTCCGGACGAGGAGATGCCCATGCTCCAGGACGGAACCGCGGTGGAGGTCGTGCTTAACCCCCTCGGCGTGCCGAGCCGCATGAACGTGGGCCAGATCCTGGAAACCCACCTCGGCTGGGCCGGTAAGGCGCTCGACCTGCGCTTCTCGACCGCCGTCTTCGACGGCGCGAGCGAGGGAGAGATCCGGGAGTTGCTCACCCGCGCCGGGATCCCCGAGGACGGCAAGACCATCCTGCGCGACGGGGTCACGGGGCAGCCTTTCGAGCAGCGGGTCACGGTGGGGTACATCTACATGCTCAAGCTCTCCCACCTGGTGGACGACAAGATCCACGCCCGCTCCATCGGGCCGTACTCGCTGATCACGCAGCAGCCGCTGGGAGGCAAGGCCCAGTTCGGTGGCCAGCGTCTGGGCGAGATGGAGGTGTGGGCCCTCGAGGCCTACGGCGCCGCCTACACCCTGCAGGAGCTCCTGACCGTCAAGTCCGACGACGTCGAGGGCCGCTCACGGGTGTACGAGGCGATCGTCAAGGGCAAGGTCCCTGAGCAGCCGGGCCTGCCCGAGTCGTTCAACGTGCTCGTGCGAGAGCTCCAGAGCCTCGGGCTCGACGTGGAGCTCGTCAAGCACGAGGCAGAGTAAAGGGGGTCTGGGATGAGCAGCATGCCAAGCGAGCCCCGCGCCTACTTCACCAAGCCGAAGGCGATCAACGATTTCGACGCGATCCGTGTGTCGCTGGCCTCCCCCGAGAAGATCCGCTCCTGGTCCCACGGCGAGGTGACCAAGCCGGAGACCATCAACTACCGGACGTTCAAGCCGGAGCGAGACGGCCTGTTCTGCGCCCGCATCTTCGGGCCCGTCACCGACTGGGAGTGTCTGTGCGGCAAGTACAAGCGCATGAAGCATCGCGGCGTGATCTGCGACAAGTGTGGCGTGGAAGTAACGCTT
>Ga0335070_10011447_pt1 | contig 10358 bp, 9 predicted proteins | sample Lox_Sample_13_FD_206722 | JGI IMG/M metagenome (GOLD analysis project Ga0335070, IMG submission 206722) | Soil microbial communities from Loxahatchee National Wildlife Refuge, Florida, United States - Lox_Sample_1.3 | ecosystem: Environmental > Terrestrial > Soil > Wetlands | place: USA: Florida...
CCTATCTCAGGTACGCAGCGCAGAAGACCGCTGCCTCCTGATGGAGGGTCGGCGCCTGTCAACGCCTCAGGCGTCGCCGGAGGACCAGGGGAGCTCCTGACCATCAGCGGGAGCGACGACGTCATGAGACATTCCCGCATTCTCCAATTCTTTCATCAGGCGATTCCTGCCCAATCTGCAGTGATTGATGGACTCCATATGAACAGCAATTATCAGTGAACCCGGAGAAACGGCGCGAATCTGCAGAAGATCCCCGGCGGTCATGGTTATCGGCGCTCCAATGTTGAAACGGGCTGCGCCACAATTGGCGAGTATGACCTGTGGCTTGTGCTGTTCGATTGTCGCCGCGACCTGCCGATTCCAGATTGTATCTCCGGTGATATACACGCACGGGTCGTTTGTCGATTTCAGGACATACCCCGAACCCTTGCCCATAACCTTCGACAGAATTGAATGTCCATGGGTTGCAATTGTTCGATAGAAGGTGATGCCTCTGAAAGATACGGATTCATTTGCCATCGGGATGATGTTTTCAAAATTGCACGCCTCGAGCAGTGGTGCATCCGCCGGCTGACAGATTGCAGGAGAGTGTCGAATGTTTGACAGCGCTGCCTCTTTGTCAAAATGATCGAAATGGGTATGGGTAAGGATGGTAAGGTCGGGATGATCCAGCTCGCTGATGGCGCAGGGAAGGTCATTCATCGGGTTGCGGCTCGCCGATGGTCCGATTGTGAGCGAACCAAATGCGTGTCTTGGCGCGAACATCGGGTCAACGAGAATCTCAAGGCCGTTGTATTCGATCTGAAGCGTTGCATGACGGATCAGCCTGATCTTCATGGATTCTCCTCTGGCTTGTCGCTCGCGCTCGCCGTCGAGCTCATCGTGTCAACCCTGATCACCTTCCCGTCGCGGCCCACAGTGTAGGTGAACGAGCCCCAGGTCATTGAGCTCTGGAACGCCGAATACCAGAGGGACGCGGCAACGATGAAATGGGCGATGAGCGTCACCAGGGCCCACTGCCACAGGGGAATGTCACGTCTCTCCGGATAGGTGAGCTTCGTGATCAGCGAGCTTGCCATGATGCAGACCATGATCGCGGGGGCCGCGAGGGCATGGTACTCGAGGGAGCCGGCGGCTGCTTCCACGACCAGGAGAACGAGTGATCCGGCCCAGGCGAGTGACACCAGCGTCTCGATGGCAAGTCCAGCAAGCCAGTTATGAAAATGGTGGAGCTTTGCCGTCAGGGACTGCCGGTTGTACCATTTCATCATGGCCCGGAGGCTGCGGTGGCATTCGCGGCTCGCGCTCACCCCGCGCGAAACATAGCAGGGCCGGATACGACGCTCCGCCATTCGGTTGCTGAGGGCGATGTCGTCGGAGGCCGTCGTGCTCCACAGATCCGCGATCCCCATGTCCGCGTACGCCGTACGGCGGATCCCGAATGCTCCCCCCCAGACCAGCGCCAGAAACGGGCTGGCAAGGCCTACGCAGGAGTAGCCGCATAGAATCGTGTAGAGCGAGGGAGCAAACCCGCGCGCATCGGGAGTGATCCATCGATGCGAGGTCGTGACGGACACCCGGGGATCGAGAAATGGCCGCACCATCTCGCGGATCCAGTTTGCTTCGGGACGCATGTCGGAGTCGCCGAAAAGAAATACCTCGCTCCGCGGCTCCGACTGGACCGCCACGATCTGGGCGTACACCTTGTTCGCGCATGCCTCCGACACGCCGGCGACCAGCTGCCGCACGTGGGGGTTCCCGTGGGCAACGGAGGCGATCACGGCATTGGCTTCATCCTCCTTCGTGTTGGTGACAAAGGTGGCCCTGTATCGCGGGTAGTCCTGGGACGCGAAGGCGCGGAGGTTCCGCTCGAGGTAGGAATTGCTTCCCCGGCACGGAACGATGAGGTTCACGGGAAAGGCGGGCTCGCCGGGAAATCGCCGCAGCCGGCGGGGACAGGAGACATGCACGACAAACCAGGCGGAAATCGGAAAAGCGAGGAGCCAGTATATCAGCGTGAGAAAAAGGACCAGGAACAGGGCTGTGACGATCATGAATACTCGCACTATACATCCGCCGCAGTGACACTGGAAGAGCGAGTCAAATCGCCAGGTGTCCATACCCCTGCAACTTTTGTTGCGAATCTTCATCAAGCTTGCGTTGCCGAGCGCGAGCTATCTGTCAGAGCAATAGGGAATTAGCCCTCCACCGGCTCGAAGGCGCAGAGTTCTGGTTGCAGCCCCGTCGAACGGCGGATGACGGGAGAGTGTGAACAATCGATTGCCGCAGAAGGAATTAGGCACCATAACGACATGGCACGATTGTTGAATAAGGAAACTGCCAGAATCGGAGGAAACATGGATGTGGAAGATGAACACGGCCGATGTGAAGCAGGAAATTGAAGAAACTCTGTGGAATTACATTCGTGACAATTACCTGCCACGAAATGCAGAAGCAAAGCTTGGCGGAAATGAAAATCTCTTTGACAACGGCATCCTCGATTCTGCGGGACTGATTGCATTCGTTGTCTACCTCGAAAAGAAGTTCGGCATGTCCATTCCCGATGAGGATCTGCTGCCAGAAAACTTCTCCTCCCTGGAGTCGATAACCAGCTACATACTCAGGAAAAAAGGAAGCGCGTCGATGTAAGCGCGATTTCGAGAGGATTGGCATGTCGCAACTGAAGAAGTGCATAGTATGGGACCTTGACAACACGCTCTGGGACGGAGTGTACCTCGAGGGTGATGTCACGGTGCGGCCCGGGGCGCGTCAGGCTGTCGAAGAGCTCGATCGACGCGGAATCCTCCACTCCATCGCCAGTCGAGGGGAGGAAAAGCCGGCGCTCGACGTGCTCCGCACGACGGGTCTTCTCGATTTTTTCCTTGTCCCGCGGATCAACTGGGAACCCAAACCGAAAAACATCCTGGCCATCTCAGCAGAGCTGCGCCTGGCCCTGGATTCGATGATCTTCATCGATGACGACCTGTTCGAGCTGGAGCAGGTTGCCTACATGCTTCCCGAAGTGATGACAATCGAGGCGGACCTTGCGCCGCAGCTCGTCGATCATCGGTGTCTGCTCCCTGATCGGGTTACGGAGGAAGCGCGCCATCGGCGTCATTTCTACATCGCCGAAGAACAGCGGCGGCAGGCTGAGCGCACCTATCCAAACCGGGAAGCGTTTCTCAAGTCCTGCTCGATGAATCTCAGGCTGCGCCCGATGGCTGCCCGCGATTCTCCGCGAGTCCTGGAGCTGATCTCCCGCACCCACCAGCTGAATACCGTCGGCCGCGTGTTTGCCCAGGACGAGCTTCTCGAAATCCTGAGCGGTACGGGGGGCCGGTGGTTCGTCACCGTGGCAGAATTGACGGACCGTTTCGGCAGCTATGGCACCGTCGGCACGGCAATCGTGGAACGCACCGATTCCTCCTGGAAGCTGTACCTGCTCGCAGTTACCTGCCGGGTCCTCGGCCGTGGGGTGGAGCGGGCAATCCTTGCGACTCTGCTGCAGGAGGCCAGCAGAAACGGAATCTCTCACGCCGAAGCATTGTACCGCGACACCGGGAAAAACAGGACCATGCTGGCTCTCTACCAGATGATGGGATTTCGCAAATGCGATGCCCTTCACGAGGACGGAACAGCGGTTTTCTCGCTGACCCTTGATCGGGCCCCGGCAAAGCCCAACTGGATAGTGATGTCATGAGAGTTCTTTTCATCGACGTCTTGCGGACAACCCTCGACGAAGTCTGGCCGACCGCCGAACACTCTCTCGGCCTGATGTATGTGTCTTCCACCCTGAAAAAGGAATTGGGAAGCAGCGTCGATATCCGGATCCGGACGCTGATTTCGAAGCCCAACCAGTCGGAGGCCGAACGCCTCGCCGTGCGGGCGATGCTCGAGGAGTGGGAGCCCGAGGTCGTTGGCGTTCGCTGTCTGACAATCGGGAAAGACTCACTTCACGTGGTGGTGGACACCGTGAAGACCTGGAACAGGGATTGCTTCCTCGTTGTCGGCGGGCCATATGCCACCGATGATCCCGAGGATGTGCTGCGCGGCGGAAATGTGGACTGTGTCGTCATCGGCGAGGGCGAGATGACAGCGACGGACCTGGTGCGGCGGCTGCTCGCACGCTCTTCTTTTCATGATGTTGCCGGTATTGCCTATTCGACCAACGGTGATGTCGTCAGGACGCCGCCCAGGCCTCCGGTCCTGGACCTCGACTCGCTGCCCTGCCCCGATTATGACCTGGTAGACCTTGACGCGTTTTCCAACAAGTACCTCACCTTTTCCTCCAAGATCTACCAGCCCCATGCCAACATTCTCACCACCCGAGGCTGCGTGTACCGCTGCATGTATTGCCACCACATCCTTGGAAAGAAATTCCGCGCACGATCACCCGAGAATGTCCTGGCCGAGATCCGCTCTCTCCATGAGCGATACGGCGTCACTGACTTCCAGATCATCGACGATATTTTCAATTTCGATATCGATCGCGCGAAGAGGATATGCACTCTGCTCATACGAAGCGGCATGAAGCTGACGCTGTCGTTCCCCAACGGTGTCCGGGGGGACATCATGGACGATGAGCTCATCGACACAATGGCCGAGGCGGGTACCAGGTACATGTCGTATGCTGTAGAAACGGGGTCTCCCCGATTGCAGAAGCTGATACGGAAGAACCTCGATCTGGACAGAATATTTCGCGCAATCGAATACACGGCCAAGGCAGGTATCGTCACCAGGGGTTTCTTCATGCTGGGTTTTCCGACTGAAACCGAGGAGGAGGCTTTGCAAACCATCGAGTTCGCAAAGGCCTCGTCGCTGTGCGGCGCCACCTACTTCACAGTCGTGTATTTCCCTGGTACAGAGCTCTTCAAGCTGGCCCAGTCCCTGGGCTGTTTCCGGAACGGAGGGTACAGCGTGCTGCGCGACTACGTGCAGATCGGCGATGGTCCCTACAATTTCAGCGTCGCCAGGCTGGCGGAGCTGAAGAAGAAAGCCCTGCGGGAGTTCGCCTTCACCAGGGAGCGCATAGAAAACGCTCTGCGTCTCCTTCCCCGATATTTTACGCAAAGAGAAATCGACGGCTTCTTCATGGCGTATGTCGTGAGCTCCAAGGCGAAGCTTGAAGACGTCCAGGATGAAGTGGCAAAAAGCATCCTGCACAGATATTTCCTGGTCGCGGAGAGGTTTTCCAGGGTCCGGGAGTTTTATGTGTGAGCGAAGCCCGATAACCGACCAAGTACGGAAGTTCTATGAGCAATTCCACTTCCCCGGGATTCGCCCGCTGGACCACGACGGCCTCATATTGATGCGCCATCTGGCCGCTTGCCTGCCCGGCTCCGGGAGAAAAGAACTTCACCGGCGGGTCCTTGATGCCGGCTGCGGAACCGGCAATACGGGGATTTCGCTGGCTCGCAGCTTCCGGGATGTCGATTTTCTCGGGATAGATTTTTCAGCCCCCTCGCTTGCAATCGGCGAGAAAGCGGCACGGGATGCGGGGCTCCACAACATCCGCTTCCGTCAGTGGAACCTCCTCGATCGGGAGCTGCACGAGGGCCTCTTCGATGTCGTGCTTTGCCTCGGTGTGCTTCATCACACGGCAGACATGCGGGTGGTGCTTGCCAACCTCCGCGAGACGATGACGGATGAAGGATCGCTGTACCTGTGGGTCTATGGACACCATGGGAGGTATCGACATTCTCTCAATCGGCGCCTGCTGGACATGCTCCTTTCCACCGTTGCCTCCGGGGATGATCCGGTGGTGCTGGCGCGGGAGCTCCTCCTGAACGCCGATCACGGCGCCGTGTCCCGCGACCTGTTCGGGACCGGCCTGCCGGCCTCCTTGAAGGAAAAGGTCGGAAACCAGCCCGCCTGGATCGCGGATCAGTTTCTGAGCCCGAACGAGATTCTGCTCACCATGGAAAGCCTGCTGCCGCTTCTGCGCGGCGCCGGCCTGGAGCTCGTCCAATGGCTGGGACTGCCCGAGAAGGCCCCCCGGCTGCTGGGTTCCGAGTTGCTGCTGGAAAGGTTCGAGAGGCTGGACCACGACCAGCAGAGGATTGCGCTGGACCTGCTGTTGAAGCCGGAGCGGTACTTTCTCGTGCTGCGCAAACTCTCTCGTTCGGAGGTCACTCCCTCATGATCGCCCTGGGCTATTCGGGTTTCACGAGGGATTCGCGCCTGACAACCGGAGGCCGGAGCCTTTTTGCCAAAACCAATCAGGGGTTCGACAATCTTTTTGCCTTCCAGGAAGGGGAAGCTCCATTTCCGCTGTTTCCCCTGGGCTTCTTCGGGCACGATGCGTCCGCCGCGCTGGTGATCGACAGTGAGGTCGTCGCCTGCGCCGCCGAGGAAAGATTCATCCGCGCCAAGCACTCGCTCAACCTCGCAGGGAACACGCTTCTGCCGAAGAACGCTGTCGCGTGGTGCCTGGGATCCGCGGGCATCGCGATCGACGAGGTGGATGTCGTCGCCCATTACTGCGACTTCCGGGAATCGACGATCGACGAACGATTTCGGCTGATGCGGCCGTTCCTTTCAAAGGACAAGGCCGCGCTGGTCAAAGACGCCTACCAGCGGGTGTTTCAGGGAATGCTGAGCCGCGAATCCGTCATGGCGCAATTCAGCCAGATGCAGGAATCGGTCCCAAAGTCATTCCTGCCGGTTCGACACCATGAAGCGCACGCGGCAAGCGCCTACTACCTATCGGGGTTCGACGAAGCTCTGATCCTGACTCTCGACGGGACGGGAGAGCTGGAAAGCTCCCTGCTGGCCGTGGGCCGCGGTTCGTCGATCCAGGAATTGAGCCGGGTCCTCCTGCCGACCTCGCTGGGTACGATCTACCTGATCCTGACCGTATTTCTGGGTTTCCACAGCCTGGGAGATGAATACAAGGTCATGGGCCTGGCGGCATACGGGTCGCCCGATCGCTATCGGTCTTTTTTCGATTCACTCATCCTCCTCGAGAGTGACGGCAGGTATTCGACGCCACTGCTTGTTCGAGAAGACTTCAAGGACCTGCTTGTCGGGGAACTGGGCGAGCCGCGACATCCGGACGCAGCGGTTGAAGGCCGCCACGCGGCCATCGCGGCTGCTCTGCAGGAAGGGCTTCAGAGGGCGGTCCTGCATTCCCTGAAACATGCCCGATCAGAGACGGGGATCGACCGGCTCTGCCTGGCCGGCGGTGTCGCCCTGAACTGCACGTTGAATGGCGCTGTCGCCAGATCGGGGCTGTTCCGGGACGTCTTCGTTCAGCCCGCTGCCAGTGACGAGGGATGCAGCGTCGGCGCCGCGTTGCACGCGTCTCACTCGGGGGCTGCGCGCCGTCGGCAGTGCGCCAGGCGTTGGGAGCACGCATCCTGGGGACCCGAGTACAGTCAGGAAGAGATCCTTCAGGCATTGCGCAGGCATTCCGAAAACCTCCGCTGGCTCCTGCGGCAAGACATTGCCGAAACAGCGGCGGCTGCGCTGGCGCACGGCCAGGTGGTCGGCTGGTTTCAGGGTCGCATGGAGTTCGGGCCCCGGGCTCTCGGCAACCGCAGCATTCTCGCCGACCCGCGGGATCCCGGGATGAAGGACAGGATCAACGCCAAGGTGAAGCGCCGCGAGCCCTTCAGGCCGTTCGCGCCCTCCGTCCTCGAGGAGGAGGCTGCCGAATACTTCGAGATGCGCGGCCTGACTTCGTCGCCTTTTATGCTCTTCGCGGTTCCCGTCCTCGCCGGGCGGCAGGCGTCGATACCCGCGGTCACCCACGTGGATGGCACGGCACGCATCCAGACCGTTTCGCGCCGGGTCAGTCCCATGTTCTGGGAGCTCATATCGAAGTTCAAGGGGCTCACCGGCATCCCCCTCGTTCTGAACACCTCATTCAACGTCCGCAACGAGCCGATCGTCTGTTCCCCGGAGGACGCGATCCGTTGCTTCCTGTCGACCGATATCGACTGCCTTGCCATCGGAGGATACCTGGTCGAGAAACGGGTGACGCAATGCAGCGCGACATCGCCCTAGTCACCGGAGCGTCCGGGTTCGTCGGTCGCTGGGCGATCCGCGCGCTGCGAAACAGGGGGTGGCGGGTCAGGGCCGGAGTCCACAGACCCACGGACCGTGCTCTTTACGGGGGAGATGAGCTGATCGATGCAGTGACCCTGGATGTCCTGGACAGGCAATCAATGCTGCGCGCGCTGCGAGGGGTGAGCCAGGTTTTCCACTTCGCGGCCCTGCTGGATCCAAAGGCTCCCAGCGATGATCTTTTCCGGATCAACGCGGAAGGCACCCGAAGCGTGTGGGAATGCGCAGCCGCCTGCAATGTGGCAGCCGCGCTGTACTGTAGCAGCGCGGCAGTGTATGGGCTCCTGGCGAGCTCTGTTCAGCCGGTCTCAGAGGGCGTCATGCCCCGCGCGGTGGAGGCGTACGGCCGGTCAAAGCTGATGGGTGAGTCGGCGGCGCTCGAGATCTCGAAAAAGAGCGGCCTGCCGACCGTGATCATTCGACCTGTCGCCGTCTTCGGACCCGGGCAGACCACGTTGTTCGGGAACGCTCTCAGAAATGCCGCCGTTTCAAGGATTCTCCTTGCTGAAGGCTTCCAGGGAAAGAAGTTCTGCTTCGTCCACGTCGAGGATGTCGCAGAGGCCGCGGTGTATCTTCTGGGATCAGCCGGCCACGGCGCGCAAACCTATAATGTGGCTTCCGGGAACGCCATTTCCTTCGACGATGCGTTCCGAGCCTATCGCAACGCCCTGAAATGTTCGGGACGGCTGTTGCTGCGAGCCAGGCTCCTCGCCTTGATTTCGCTGGCGGTGCGGAACATCCCTGCTGTTTGGGGGCCTCTCGGCTTCCGACTCTGGCGCCCGGGCTTCGACATCACCTATTCATCGGAGAAGCTGATGCATGCCGGGTTCCAATGCAAGTGGAACAGTTTCAAGGATGTCATTCTTTCGTGCATCACCGACGAACGCCTCGCTGGTGACCGAAAAGGAGCCTGCTCACGTGAAAAAGAAAATCTATTTCATTCAGCCGACCTACCGCGATGACAAGGGCCGCTTGTTTCAGGGAGCCCGCCTCTTCACTCACTCACTGACCATACCGGCCCTGAGCGCCGCTGTTCCCCCGGATTGGGAGAAGCAAATCTGTCTCGAATACTTCGACGGCGTCGACTTCGAATCCGACGCGGGGGTGGTCGGCATATCCTGCATGGGCAGCGATATCTTCCGAGGGCTCGAGATTGCGGAAGAGTTCAAGAAACGCGGAAAAAAGGTGATCTTCGGGGGCGCCACGGCCCGGTTGTGGAAGCATGCCGTTGCCTCGATTGCGGACTCGGTGGTATTCGGGAATCCCGGGCGGCCGGAAATGAGGGAAATCCTTGATGACGCAGAGGGGGGCCGGCTGCAGCGCGAGTACTGGCTCGGCATGAACGTCGATTTCCCGTTCGACTATTCCGTGCTGGCGGGCAGGAAGATTTCTTTCATGCCCATGCTCGCCAGCGTCGGTTGTCGGGGCCGCTGCGAGTTCTGTTGCACGGCGACAATGTACAAGGGCCGACATCATCTTCGGCCTGTCGACGTCGTGTTGGAAGACATGCGCACCGTCCGCCGCATGACCCGACGGATCGCCTTCGTGGATACCAATCTGTGCAACGACAGGGAGCACCTCGTCAGTCTCTGCGATCGGATGATCGCGGAGGACTTCGGATTCGTCTGGGGTTCGGAGTGCCCGCCCTCCATCGGGGACGATCCTGAGGCTCTGCGCATGCTTCGTCGGGCCGGCTGCCGTCTCCTGATCATCGGTATCGAAACCATCAATCAGTCAACTTTGAAGGACATGGGGAAGCCAAATTCGGTCCAACGCTACGCCGAACAGATCGGGAGGATCCGGGAGGCGGGAATCAGGGTCGGAGGCTTCTTCGTATTCGGCTTCGATAACGACAACTGGTCGGCTGTCGATGACCTGTTCCATTTCATCCACGACCTCAGGATCAGCCTGCCCACGCTGAACTTTCTCACCCCCATCCCGGGAACCATGCTCTTCGATCGTTTGAAGGCGGAAGGACGGTTGCTGATGAGCGACGAAGCGGACTTCCTCAGGCGGGACCTGCTTTTCGACGGCCCGAGGTTCCGCTGCTATTTCACGCCCCGGCACATGAGCCCCGCGGAGGCCGAGCAGGCATTCCTCAGGCTACGGAAGAAGCTGTATTCGCCTTTCGAGATCCTCAGAAGGTGTCTTGTGCCTGATCCTTTGCTGGCCGCAGTGATTTTTTCAGCGAACCTCCGCTGCAGGGCAGAAACGAAGGCAATCTCCCGAGCGCTGAAAGTGACAGTCTGACATGATCAGGCGCATCACCCTGATCGAGCCGAGAAACGATC
>Ga0335070_10011448_pt1 | contig 10358 bp, 10 predicted proteins | sample Lox_Sample_13_FD_206722 | JGI IMG/M metagenome (GOLD analysis project Ga0335070, IMG submission 206722) | Soil microbial communities from Loxahatchee National Wildlife Refuge, Florida, United States - Lox_Sample_1.3 | ecosystem: Environmental > Terrestrial > Soil > Wetlands | place: USA...
GATGCAGCAGAGTAAGTAAACTGTATTTTTATTGAGACTTGTGGAACCCCAATGGTCATTTTCTTCGCGAATCAGGAAACATCTTCTGCTACCCTCCCTCCGTTTTTTTTAATTCTTCAGAGCTGCTACTGATATAATTAGAATATCTAATTATTTCAACAGGGATAGCGATGGATATTTCCTCGGAATATTTAGCTCATGAGATTCTCGATGTCGTCCCCATCATCATGCGCACCATTCGAAGGGAGATGCGTAGCCACCGCGGTCCGGACCTGTCCGTTCCGCAGTACCGCGCGATGAATTTCATCCGTAACCATCCAGGTGCTTCCTTATCTGGGGTCGCAGATCACGTCGGACTGACCCTGCCCTCGACCTCCAAGCTGGTCGATGGGTTGGTTGGGCGCGGGCTGGTCATCCGGCAGGAAAGCGAATTGGACCGGCGGCGGGTTGACTTGAAGCTGACTCAACAGGGCGATTCCATCCTGGTAGCGGCTTACCAGCACACGCAGGCCTGCCTGGCCCGCATGCTTACCGGCCTTTCGCCAGGCGATAGGGAGGAGGTCATTGCTGCCATGGGCGTCTTGCGGCCGGTTTTCAGTCCTGTTACCGAAGAAGCTGCTCCAGGTGAAGAGCATGAGTGATCAATCCCTTCCCAAACAACCCGTCCAATCCTCGCGGAGAAAATGGCTTGTTCTCCTGTCAATTGGGATTGGGTCGTTCATGGCCGCATTGGATGGCAGTGTGGTCAACACGATCCTGCCGGTCCTCCGAGACGCATTCAAGAGCAATGTCGCCGCCATCGAATGGGTAGTCGTGGTCTATTTACTGGCAGTCAGCGGCCTGCTGCTGACCTTTGGCCGGCTGGGGGATCTTCGCGGGCATAAGCTGGTTTACCTGCTGGGATTTATTATCTTCGTCGGCGGCTCGGCGCTGTGCGGTATGGCGGGGAGCGCGTTCGCGCTGGTCACGTCGCGGTGTCTCCAGGCCATCGGCGCGGCGATGCTGCTGGCAAACAGCCCGGCGATCCTGACCCAAAACTTTCCCGGCAACCAGCGCGGACAGGCGCTGGGTCTGCAAGCAACCATGACCTATCTAGGCCTGACAGCCGGCCCGGCGCTGGGCGGCTGGCTGGCGACTAATTACAGTTGGCGGACAGTCTTCTACATCAACGTGCCGGTGGGACTGCTGGCGCTTATCCTGAGCTGGATATTTATCCCTCTAGACAGGGGAAGCAGCCAGGTAGAACGCTTCGACCTGGCGGGTGCCGTCCTTTTTCTCGCCGGGCTCGTCGCGCTCCTCCTCGGGCTCAACAAAGGCGCTGAGTGGGGCTGGATTTCGGCCCCCATTCTTGGACTGATCGCCGCGGCCGTGGCGCTTCTGGCCATTTTCGTGTTCGTGGAGCTGCGCATCCCCTCGCCCATGCTGGACTTGCGCCTGTTTGGTAGCCGGGTGTTCTCCGCGGCGACGGCCTCAGCGGTGCTGAACTACGTGGCTTTGTATTCGATTATTTTTCTGTTGCCTTTTTACCTCATCCAGGGGCGCGGGTTGACCCCGGCTCAGGCGGGGTTGATCCTGACCGCGCAGCCGCTGGCTATGGCCGCTGCGGCCCCGGTCAGCGGTACTCTCTCCGATCGCCTTGGTTCGCGGCTGCCGGCAACCCTGGGGATGCTGATCCTGGCCGGGGCCATGCTGATGCTCTCGCAGATCGATCTGCAAACCCCCTGGGCGACTATCTCCACGGGCCTGGCAATCGCCGGGTTGGGAACGGGGATATTTATCTCACCCAACAGCAGCGCGCTGATGGGTTCCGCCCCACGCAACCGCCAGGGGATTGCCTCAGGGATCCTGGCCACGGCGCGAAACGTGGGAATGGTGCTGGGGATCGGTATGGCCGGCGCATTTTTCACCAGCACACTGGTCCCTTCCGAACCGGTCACTCTCTATCGAGCTGTGGATGCCGGTCTCATGGCAGCCGCGGGGGTGGCCCTGCTGGGCAGTCTGGTGGCTTTTACCCGCGGTGAAGATCGAAAGAAACTTGCCACAGAGGGCTCGGAGAAAGAGAGGGAGCAGAAAACGGAAAGCAGAGTACGGGATGAACGAAGGCCGAGGGTCGAGAATCGAGAACCGTGAATTTACATCATGGTGAATATTTATGGTGTTTTTTTCTGAGTCCCAATTTTTCACCCAAGCGTAGACTGCCAATGAGCTACCCAGGCAGGATCGATACGGCGGAGGCGATCTTTTTTGAGGTTTTCTCGCATAAACCAGCGGATGTCGGGGTCGAGAACGTTGAACCAGTTCTCCATGGCAGCTTTGCCTTCCACGGGTAGTGCAGCCGCAGCGACGCTCCAGCAATAGGCCATCCCTTTGCGCAAGGTTTTAAAGCCCTCGTCTTTGCGATCCGATTGAGCGAGCATAGATTGGGTGATCCGATCCAGAACGGTGAGGACCTCACGAACGATCTCTGGCGAGGAGAGCAGGCGCGGCTCGCAGAGGGCGGCCGCGGCGGCGCGCTGTTCGAGGAGGGAACCCTGGCTCCATTCCTCCATCGCGGCGACCAGGGCAGGCATATTTACATCCCCCAGGCGCTGGAGCCCCATGGCGACTCCTTCGCGAGCCCGCCAGCGAGGATCGTTGGCCGCCTGGCGAAGCAGCGGCCAGGGCCACCGCTCCCCTTCGGCGAGGAGGCGCCCCAGGCCGACCATGCCGCAAAACGCAAGGAACTCGTGGGGATCGTTGGTCGGGGCACTGTCCGCCGTCCAGGTCAGGTAGCGGCGAAAGAGGTCCGGGCTGCCCTCGTCGGCGACGACCTGGGCCAGCTCGAGGTTCCCGCGCGGCCCGGGAAGTCCCGATTCAGCGAGCAGGTAGGCATCCCATTCGCTCTCGCTGGTGAGCGCACGCAGTTTTTGACGGTAGAGTTGGTTTTTGGATAGCATGAAATTTCTTTCTTCGTGTTCTCCGTCGTAAATAATCTTAATCTTCCACGTAGCGGGGGTAAGTAGACTTGGCGTGGTCGGCGCGGGAGAGGTCAATCTCACAGGTGACGAAAGGATCCTGGGAAGAGGTCAGTGCGAGGACTTCGCCGTCGGGATCGACGATCCAACCCAGGCCGCCCAGGTCTGCGGGAGAGCCTTCCGCGCTGATGCGGTTGGAGGACAGGCAGTATGCCCCGGAAACCACCGCGGCGGCGCGGCCGGCCACGAGCCACTTCTGGGTCGTGGGTTTCCCTGTCGCGCGGGGACAGACGATCAAGTGGACGCCCTGCTTTCCATATTCGCGGGCGTGGTGCAGAAACCAGATTTCGGTGCAGATCAGGAACCCGATCGAGAGCAGACCGGCCTGGACCGGTTCGAAGCGCCCGTCGCCGCGCTGGTACCAGGAGGATTCCCAGAAGCCCTCGTCTTCTGGCAGGTAATATTTGACGTGCGCCGGGCGGGTCCCGACGCCGGCTTCCCAGAGATAACCTTCATTGTGGCGCTCCCCATCTCGTTCGACAGCCCGGGTGACCAGGATGTAGCGTGCACCCAACTCATCCAGGCGCGCTTCCCAGGCCTGATGTGCGGCAACCACAGCCCGCCAGACAGCAGGATCCTGGGGTCGGGTCCATGCAAACCAGGGATGGAAGGGCAGCTCGGGGAGCAGAACCAGGTCACTGCCTTGCTCGTGGACATGGCCGGCCAGCGCGCGCCAATCCTCCTCGAACCGGTCTGGCTCGTTGCTCAGCTCGCAAACCGTGGCTTTCATAGGTTCGAAATCCTGGTCAACCTACCCGATGCGGTTGTTGACCAGGACGACCAGTACCGCCACAGCCAGGCCAAGGATGGTGATCACCGCCAGTACGACTTCAGGAGCCCCCACCAGATAAGCGATACCCAGGCCGAGCAGGGTTACCAGGCCAACGAGAAGAACGCTAAGGCGTTTACGGCTGGACAGATTCATTGGCATAGATCCCGGCCGCCGGAACAATAACCGGATTGGACTGATTTTGCATGCAGAGATCGTCTCCGAATAGTTCGCATTGTCCCTTCCCGTGGATCAGGATATTCCTTAGATTGTATACCCATCGGTCACAATTTGGGAGAACAAATCCAACTCACGCCCTGGGTCCGGGAAGGAAATTCGAGCAGGCTGATTGATAGGTGAATTCGTTAACAAATCGTTTTCATTAACGGTCAAATCTTAACCTGTTTTTTCCATCGGGTTCACATAAGCCTTGTATCCTGAGAGTGGTGGAAACCCCAGGTCCCATTGTCAAAGGAGCAGAATAAATGCGTCGCATCGTCTATACCCTACTTGCGGTTGTATTGCTGGCTGGATCGATCAATGCTTGTGGACCCGTGCAGCCCGGTTCGCCTTCCGCGGCTGGTACACCTTCGGGCGGATCAAACCAGATCAACGGTGCAGGGGCTACTTTCCCCCTGCCCATCTATACCGAATGGACCTACGAGTATCAAAACGTCGATCCCTCGGTGGTAATCAATTATCAGGGAATCGGTTCGGGGGGTGGCAAAAAAGGCATTATTGACCGTACCATCGATTTCGCCGGGTCAGATTCATTGCTCCTTCCTGTGGAGTACACTGCTGGCAAAGACCTGCAGATGTATCCCATCGTCGCCAGCGCCGTCGTCGTAATCTTTAATATCGACGGGTATGAGGCTATAAAAGACCCCCCTCTGGTCCTGGATGGACCTTCGCTGGTCGGTATCTATAATGGTGTGATCACGAATTGGAACGACCCTGCCCTCCTCAGGCTGAACCCCGGTTTGGAAAACAGGCTCCCCGCCAAATCCATCACCGTGGTCCACCGCTCGGACAGCTCTGGTACCACCGAAATCTTCACCAAAGCCCTGGTTTCCTTCTCCTCAGACTGGAAAGCCGGCGGCGCTTCTGCAGTCCAATGGCCGGTCGATCAAGCAGGCAATGGTATCGGCGGGAAAGGCAACCCAGGCATCGCCGCGGCAGTGATGAATACCCCGAACTCTATCGGCTATGTAGAAGTCTCATACGCGCTTTCGAACAAGATTCCTTTTGCCAGCATGGTGAATCGGGAGGGAAGAACGGTGACAGCCAATGCCCAGAGCCTGGCCTCCGCCATGGCTGCCTTCAGCGACGCTTTCGACGATAAACTGACCGCCACCATTGTCAACGCGCCTGGTTCCGAAAGCTGGCCCATCGCCGGCTATACTTACATCATCCTCCACACCCAGACCATGACCGACTGCGCCAAGGCTCAGAAGCTGCTCCAATACATCCATTGGACCCTGACCGATCCTCAAGCAGCCAAACGCGCCGCGGACCTGGGATATGCTGTCCTCCCTGGCGCGGTGCAAAAGAAAGTCGTGACGAAACTGGGTGAAGTTACCTGTAACGGGAATCCGGTGTTGATTTCATCAAACTGAGATAAAACGCCTCGATCCGTTCCCCAACCACTTTTGACTCTGCCCGCGCGGTGATCAGGTTTGCGTTATCGATTGCCGCGCGTTCGCGCAAGCCTGGGCAGGTCAGGGCGAGAACCAGGGCTTCAGCGAGCTGGACAGGATCACCTGGGGGAACGAGGAGGCCATTGACCCCGGGAGTGATCCATTCGCGCAGCGATTCGATATCCCCTGCAACTGGAAAGCAGCCACAGGCCATCGCTTCGAGGAGCGAATTGGGGGTGCCATCGTGGGCGCTGGGAGAGACCGACACCTGGGCGAGATGGAACAGATCCCACAAATCGGTCTGGGGAAGATGGGGAAGAAGAAATACGCGCCGGTCCAGTCCCAGGGAGCGGATAGGCTCGAGGAGGCGAATCGCCTCAGGCTGGCCCGCCATGGCGGCGCAAAGAACCACCAGGTTTGGTACCTGGCGAAAGACAACCGGCAGGGCCTGAAAAAAGACGTCGTTGCGCACGCTACCCGGGCGCAAACCTCGAGGATTGAGCAGAATGGGGGTTTGATGGGGAATCTCCTCACCCAGGAGACTGGATAAAAAATCTGCCGATGGGGCTCGGGAGCAGATCGCGTTGACGTCCAGCCCGCCTGAGCCGGGGACGACCAGAACCGGCGCTTCTGGCCCCAACCCCCACAGGCTGCCTAGGCGCAGGTCGCGGGCCGCGTCCGCGACCAGACCGTCAGCGCGGCGGAGGCAGCGAATGGTCTGAGACCGCATTTGCGCCGATCCCCACGCGTGGAGGGTCAGGTCGTTGCCCCAGATGGAGACCGCCAGGGGGATCGAAGCAGGGGTATGCGCAGCGAGCATTCCTTCAAAGGGGATGCGTAGCGCGTGAACCAGGTCTGGCCGCCATTCATCCAGGAGATCGCGGTACCCGCCAACAGCGGAAAACAGCGACAGAGGGCCAAGCAGATAGCGCCCGGTAAGGAACAGACCACGGAAGCGCCCAACCAGGCTGCGTATGGCAGCACGCCCTGTTCCTGCGGTCGACTGTACCGATGGTGATTGGGGGAATACGGCCTGCGCGAAGGCCAGGGGGATTACTGCGAAGTGTTCCAGGCCGGGGAGCGGCTCGGTATGGAAGCTGGAGACCAGGCTGACCGTATAGTTCAGGCGCAGCAAGGCGATCACCCATCGCCGGGTGATGGGGCTGCGGCCATCGGCGACCAGGAGGATGTGGCGTTTATGCACCCAGGAAAATTACTCCCTTTCTTCAAAATCTGCCCCTACTTTACCTCAATCTGGAGAAGGATGCAAAGGCAGAGGCGATAGCGCGGAGGAACACCTCGACCATATTCTCCAGGTTGATCTCCTCGGCGACGATGCGGTAGGACGCGGCGCCCATCTGGCGCAGGCGCTCCGGGCTGGAGAGGGCCTCGCGCAGGATAGCGGTGAGAGATGCGAGATCGCCGGGAACGGCCTGCCAGCCGTTCTCTGCATGGACCAGGTCCACCTGGGTGCCGTCCGCCTCGCTGACCACCACCGGCAAGCCGTGCGCCATGGCTTGCTGGACGGCCAGTCCTCCCGTGCCAGGCAAAACAAACAGGTCAGCCGCGGCAAAGCAGGATTCGAGCTCCGCGCCATAGCGCGGGCCGAGGAACTCAGCCTGAGGATAGACTTGCCTGGCCAGCGATTCGAAACCGCCGCGAGCGGGGCCTTCGCCAACGATCCACAGGCGGGGTTGGAGCGGTATGGGCAGCGCGGCGCAGGCCCGGAGGAGCAGGTCCAGGCGCTTGCGTTCTTGCATCCGGCCGACGAAAAGGATCAGCGGCTGGCCGGAAAAAGCAGCAGGGTTAGCCGGTGGAGGCTGGGTCGGTCGCGAGGTAACGGCGTTAGGAGCAATGAAGATCTTTTCGGCGGGGAAACCGGCAGCTCGGTATTCGTCCGCACCTTTCCGGCTGTAAGTGATTAGTGCGTCAAACTGGCGGATCAGGCGGCGGCGAGATCTCTCCCTCCAGCCAGCCAGGGGGCCGGAGGGCCGCGGCGACCCCAGCCCCCAGCCCAACACCGGCCGGAGGCGGGAATGCATCCACTCGATCGCCCGCCCTGCGCCCAGGTAGCGCGGGTTGGCCTCGAGGATCAAGACATCCGGCTGCCAGTCTGCCAGCCAGGCGGGCAGCCCGGGCTGGTAACACAAATAAAATGAACCGGACAAGAGGTTCCAGTTGCGTGTGTGTACCAGGCGGGCGGTTTTCAGTTCAGCGGCGGGCGCAATACCTTCGGAAGAGCGCGGCTGGCCGGCGAAGACACTCAGGCCGCCAGAGCAGGCGGCTGCAAGGGCGTCGAAAAACGGCGCCCGGTACGCCGGGAGCACGCGCTGTTGCAAACCTAGCCGTCCCTCAAAACGATCCATTCGTTACCTCGCGACCAGGTAAGTTTTCCACCTCAGCTCCTCCGGGCCGGCGATGGACGGCAGGCCGGGAGCCATTGCGGAAAGGCGGTAGCCCAGCGGGCTGAGAGTCTCCCAGGTCACCCGGGCCGCCTGGGGACCGTGGATCTCCATCAGCAGCAAGGGATGGCCTTCCTCCAAAACCCGGCGCATGCCGGGTAGGGCCAACACCTCGCCGCCTTCGATGTCGATTTTGATCGCCTGGGGGAGTGGATGACCTTCGTCGTAGACGAAATCATCCAGGGAAACCGCAGGGATTTCGATGGACTCCTGGTAGGTCTCCTGGCGGCCGGCGGATCCGGCGACTTTGCCCATTCCCACCGAGGCGTGAACGAGGAACAGGACCTGGCCGGGACGGTCAACCACCGCCCGAGGCTGCACCTCAACCCGGGATGCAAGCTCCGGGTTGAGTGCTAGGTTCTGGCGCAAGCGGTCCACGTTGGTAGGAAGCGCTTCGAAAGCGATCACACGACCCTGCGGGCCAACGCGGCGAGCTAGCAGGAGACTGACGTATCCGATGTTCGCGCCGACGTCATAGACCAGCATCCCCGGCTGAACCAGTTCGCGTACCACCGCTTGCAGGTCAGGCTCATACGTCCCCAACCAGAGATCCTTTTCCTCCTGCAGGTCCAGGCAGAAGTGCAGTCCGGCCAGATCGCCGGCGGCAACCGTCATTGGAGAGTATCCAGTTGGAGCAGCGCGATTCAGCGTCCGGCGCAGCAACCGCGAAAGCGGCCCCAGCCGGTAGAGCGCCTGCCTGGCTGGCGCAGGCAGTATTTTGGCTGCTCGAGCAGCGACCCTTAGAATGATTGATGGTTGTTCAGACATAGTTACTTTTACCACAAATCACACGGAGATCTAAGAGAGAGGCTTTTAAATTCCCAACAATGCCTCCAGGTACCCATCGACCATAGTGTCCAGGCTGAAAGCGGATTCGGCGCGGGCGCGGGCGAGCTTACGGGCAGTTTCCAGGTTGGCAAGAAGGTCCTGTGCAGCCTGGGCCAGCCCATCGATGGGTGGGGGATCGAGACTGAAGGGGTCTGCGCCATATTCCGCCAGGCGGCCGGCCCCGTCGCGGACGATCTCGGGCAGCGACCCGGTGTTGTAGCCGGCTACGGGCAGACCGCAGGCGAGGGCTTCAATTACTGAGTTCGGGCAGGGCGCATTCAGCTCAGCAGAATACAACAGGCTCGCAGACCGGTCCAGGCTGGGGATCTGTTCGCGAGGAACGACGCCCGCCCAGGTCAGGCAGACGTAGGGATGGCGGCCGGCGAGAGACTGGCGCACCCGGGCGGGGACGTCTCCGGCGACGACCAGCTCGCTGGGGAAAGTGGCTGCAAGAGCCTCGGCCAGGCGGAAGGCGTTCTCCAGGCCAAGCTCCGTCCCTCCTCGCAGGCGGCCTTCCACCACAAGAATGCGGACGTGGGAGGTGGCGCCGGCATCCTCGGGTGCAGGTTGGCTGTCCCGGTCGACCCAGATTGGGAGAGACACCTGATCCGCAGAGGGATGGTACATTTCCAGATCGACGCCATTGTAAACGACAGAGGAGGGAGATGAGATCGGGCCGTAGAGGCGCTGCCACCAGGCGCGGGTGAACTGGCTCTGGTAGACAATGCGCGTGGCCAGGCGGCGGCGAATGAACGCGAGGAGCCAGTTGTTCTGCTCGGAACGGAGAAAGTGGCGCAGGCTCGTGAAACGCCTGCGGTGGATCCAATTGATCCCATCCAGGCGCTGGACGAGGGGAATCCCCTGCCTGCGGACACGCCAGAGCAGGTCCAGGCGGCGGGCGCCCCCGTTGACCAGCACTGCGGCCAGGGCCGGGTCGTCCAGATCCGCGGTGACCTCGATGCCGCGGCTGGCAAGACCAGCGCTAAATTTCTGGTTGAAGGAAGAAGGCCCGCCGACGCCACTCAGGCGCGGGACCAGGCCGATCCTGGTCCGCCCCGAAAAAACGGTCATTGCGGCTCGCTCTGCGCCAGGAGGGCTTGAACGATGCGCCCGGCCGCCTGGCCATCGCCAAAGGGATTTACTGCTCGCGCCATGGCGGCGTGAGCCGCGGGGTCATCGAGCAGGCGATGGGTCGCGGTTATGATGCGCTGCGGGTCAGTGCCCACCAGGGCCAGCGTACCTGCCTCGATGCCTTCGGGACGCTCGGTCACCTCGCGCAAGACCAGGGTGGGAACGCCGAGGGATGGAGCCTCTTCCTGAATGCCGCCCGAATCGGTCAGCACCAGGCTGGCCTGCTTTAGCAGGTGGATATGCGGGAAATAATCCATCGGCGGAAGCAGGGTGACATTTTCCAGTTCGCCGAGCATGCGATAGACCGGGCCCTGGACGTTGGGGTTCAGATGGACCGGATAGACGAACTCCACGCGACCGCAATACTCCTCCGCCAGGTAGTGCAGCGCTTCACAGATCTGCTCGAGGGGACGGCCAAAGTTTTCACGGCGGTGAGCGGTGATATAGACCAGGCGCTTTCCGCCTGGAGCGACGCCCAGCTTCGCCAGCAGATCGCCAGCCTCTGGAGGGGCCGGGC
>Ga0335070_10011449_pt1 | contig 10358 bp, 9 predicted proteins | sample Lox_Sample_13_FD_206722 | JGI IMG/M metagenome (GOLD analysis project Ga0335070, IMG submission 206722) | Soil microbial communities from Loxahatchee National Wildlife Refuge, Florida, United States - Lox_Sample_1.3 | ecosystem: Environmental > Terrestrial > Soil > Wetlands | place: USA: Florida...
ATGTTAGATAACGATACTCTCAAGGGCCTTTAAAACCTTCTTTGCGTCGAGTCCGAGCCAAGTGCAGGCAGTATTTAGGTCATTGAACGTGATAATCTCCTTCCCGAGCTTTTTTGTTTCACTTTCGAGTACTTTAGCTTGCTCCCAAGTCTCGCCAGTAACAAGTAGAGCGAAATGAGAGAACTTCGCTCTTTTGTTGGGTGCGGCGAGTAGAATTGCAAATTCACGCGCACCATCCAACGTGGCCTCAGGAAATGCCGCTTGCCTGGCATCTACGATTACAATTGCTTCATCAGCGATGGACTGATCGTTCAACTGCTCCTTCTCATGGTTCATTAACTCAGTGTGAGAAATTTCTCCTACCCATTTCTCAATGACCACTCTGCCCCCATCAGAAACAATGTAACGGACACCCACGTCTCCAGCTCCTTATCTTCTAATCTTGGGTGAAATATAAAAATTTTGTTCAAAGCGGTCAATCGATATTTCAGGCCGGAAGATTACATGGAGATCGCCCACAATCTATTCAACGGGGTGGCCCCCGGGGCAAGATTTTCTTTATTTATGCTGCAAAAGCCGAGGCGGCCAATTAATAATATCCTCAAACTTCCTACCCTGCTCTCCCCAAAGGTATCCGTGGGGACCGTCTACTGCCTCAACCCATAATTCACAGCACTACTCGCCAAATGAGGAGGGCTTTGCATGGAAGAAAAAACCATTAGATGAAATGCATGGCGAGCCTGAGGAGTCTTGAGAATGAAGACAGATGCCTGCCCCCAGCTATGGATTTGAGAGAGGGTATTGCAATGACAATTTCGAAGGCGGGCAGGATGAACCGCCTTCTGCAAACCACTGCACCAACTTCGTGAACCGGCAGAAATGATGTATCCCTATTTGGCCCTAGTTATCGAAAAGTAGTTTTCTGAAACAGACCCTTAAGAAAAAAATCATTCACTCTTTCAGCACATATGTGATACAACGCGCTTTCCTCTCAATCCGCAGCTTATCTTCGCGGGCGAGCCATCCGATCGCTTGAAGGATTAAATTGGGATCCGCATTCACCCCTTTCTTCAGCTGGCTTAGATTCGTTTCCCCTTTCCCATTCTCATTCAAAAAATTCCACACTTTGCCGGCGGTATCCCCAATTGACTGAATCATAGCTATCCTCCTGATAGTCTTTATTTCATGGAATGCATATGCTCGGAGATCCTTCCTAAAGCTAATAGGTTTCCTATAAGAGGAAACCAAAAATTCCTTGGAGCCTTCTCCCTAGGCTTCTTCCGAATTGCCGATTTTATATAGAACTCCAAAAAGCATACGTTAGATTATAAGGTAAAATCGATCCGGATGAGATATGGCAACGTAAAAAAATTGTTAAATGAATAAGCGGTCAAGGAGCAGATAGCGGATTGCATGCCAGGGTATCGGAATCCGTTGTTTGGGTCAAAGAAAAATAACGGACCGTGCCAATTAGGGAACTTATCCAATCGCCTGCTTTTCTGCACGGAATGATTTATATACCAAATTTTTTTAAGCCTGCAAATTTACAGGGAAATTGAAGAATGTGCAAGTTTCATGATAACAAGATCAGTGGTGAGGTGATTTATCTGCCCCCATCAACTGCTCTAACTGGTTAGGCGCCTCTGTAAAATCAATGATACCAAGATTTTCTAGCCCCATTCTTATTGAAGGAAGAATAGCAAGGTATTCCTCATCACCTCGGGTTGAAAATCCCAAAACAAAGACCTATGCCTCCAACAGAATAATCCCAATTTCCCCGGAGGGAAAGGATCCCAGAATCAGTTGCCGCTCAGGGTATACCCCCAAGTCTCTTTCCTTACGAAGTTAAACGTCGGGGTGATTCCGGTGTCGGGAAGACCCGACCCGTTAGGATAGTTGCCGTCTGATTGCCATTTGCCATGGTCGTCAGAGTAGTAGTCAACGGTGACGTGAGGACCATTGATGATAAAGATATAGAAGCCAACGGTATTTAGTTCCAGGGAGACCGCCTTTGAGCGGACTTTCTGACCGAACCATTTTGGGTCAATCGCGGGTTTGGGAGTGTAAAATTTGCTGCTGTTGGAGGCGCATATGAGTTGTTCGACCTGGGAGGCTCCGTCGGGACTTTTGATGATCGAGCGCTGATGAACATGATCGTGGCCACTGATGTAGTATTTTACCCCATTTTCCTGCAGGCTGGCGAAGAAGGCGTTTTGCCACGCCGGGTTGGCGTTTGTGTACCCGGTGAAAAGCGAATCCTGATGGTTTTCACCTATGAGATTCTGGTGAGAGAAAACGAAAGTGTGCGTCGTTTGGCGGCTCTTTTTATCGAGCCGGTTACTGATCCAGGGCTGCTGATCGTCGATGGAGTACCCGTACGTGTATCCATTTTCGTGGGGGATCCGCTTGCTGGGGGTGGCCCAGTTGTCGATGATGACCAAACGAGCGCTGTTGCCAGCGTGTCCGTAATCGAAAGAATAGCTCATCCCGTCCAGATCGAGGCTGACCGACTTGGGGCTATTGAAGTTCCTGCCCCCATAGAGATGGCTACCTTTCCCTCGGGTTTGGGGAAAGTTGTGCCTGAAGGCCGGGAGGCCATACTGGTTGATGCCTTCCGGCTTGGCGTAGATCTCATGATTCCCACGCATCGGGAAGAAGCCAATGCCAGAATGATAAAGAGGCTCGGCAGCAGCAGCCCTAGTGGCAATATCGGCGTCGTTTCCATGTTCCGTCAGGTCACCAACCTGAATGACAAACTTAACCCCCCAATCGATAAATTTCTTGCTAATTTGTTCGATGATTGATACGGCGACGCCATTCGGATTCTTTCCTGCTGGATCGGTGGGGACCGTCCATTGCGTGTCAGACATGACCCCGAATTTCCAGGGGGCGGCTCCAGCTGATGCCACCAAGACAATCGAAAGCAACACCGCCAAGACGAAGCCCTCTTGGAGGAAGAATGATTTCTTCATCTTTCCCTTCATGTCAATGCCTCCCGTGAAGTTCAATACCAAATAGGAAACCAAACAGTACAGAACAGAAATGTGAAATTTAAAAGTTTTCATTATTTCCGCCACAACACGCTTTCCTGTTTCTAATCTCTGGCGCCCAGCCCCTTCTTACCCTTTACCGGTTACCCAAGAATTCTTAGTCATCCCTCTCCCCGTAAAAACCAAAGTTCCATCCAGGTGAGAATTCACAGAGGTTGTAGAATTTCACGAGTCATGGCACATTCGCAGCCCACAAACTCTATAAGTGCATCTTCCGCCCTGCGCCTTTATTAAATTCATGGTGGTATGAGTTAAATATTTAATATATTATCAGGCTTGTCCAAATTAGGGTTTAAAAAATAGGCCCTCGCAGCGTTGTGTGATAGATTGGGATCGACCAAGAAACCAATATCACCAACAAAGGAGGGCCAGTTATGAATCGATTTTGTAGCATATTCAGTCAGCTATTACAACTCTTTTCCAGGGCTGAGTTCCAGCAAGCGGTCAAAGAAACCAAAGCCGAGCGTCACGCCCGAGGGTTTTCCTGTTGGGGCCAATTTGTGGCCATGATCTTTTGTCAGTTGGGCCGGGCTCATTCCCTCAGAGAAATTGCCGGCGGTCTTCGGAGCTGTGAGGGGAAGTTAAAACATCTGGGAATCTCCGCCCCGAACCGTTCGACCCTGGCTTATGCCAACGAGCACCGTCCCTGGGAACTATACCAAGAAGTCTTCCTGCAGTTGTTGCAGCGCTGCCAGACTCAGATGCAGGGCAAGAAAAAGTTCCGGTTCAAGAATAAGCTGGTGAGTCTCGATTCGACGACGATTGATCTATCCGTGACCCTGTTTGACTGGGCTAAGTTTCGCCGGACCAAAGGAGCCATCAAGCTGCATCTCCTCCTGGATCATGATGGCTATCTGCCTACCTTCGCGGTGATCACCGAGGGAAAGGTGGCGGATATCAAAGTGGTGCCTGAATTCTCCTTCGCCCCCGGGACCATTGTCGCGGATGATCGGGGCTATACCGATTATGAGCTTTGGGGCCGATGGACCGCCCAAGGAGTCTATTTTGTCAGCCGGATCAAACAAAATGCCGTCTATGAGGCTGTGGGGGAAAGGCCGGTTCCCCAAAACCGCCATATTCTTCGGGATGAAGCCATTGAACTCAGGGGCCTAAAGGCCCAGGAGAAATGCCCCTATCCTCTACGCCTGATTGAGATTTATGACCCGGAAACGGGTGAAATCTGGGTGTTGATAACCAATCACCACGATTTAGGGGCCACAACCATTGCGGCGATCTACAAAGACCGCTGGCAGATTGAGGCCTTTTTCAGGACCTTGAAACAAAACCTAAAGATCAAAACCTTTGTGGGGACCAGTCCCAATGCAGTGAAGATTCAAATTTGGACAGCATTGATTGCCATGCTGATCCTTCGGTTCCTCCAGCTTTGTTCCCAATTTAAGTGGTCCCTTTCGAATTTGGTCGCTCTTTTAAGGATGAATCTCTTTACCCATCGAGATCTTTGGATTTGGCTGAATGAACCCTTTGAGACTCCTCCGGTTCCGTATGAACCGGAGCAACTGCCTTTGGCCCTGGGTTAATTGGGACAGCAAAAATAGAAACCTGGTCCGCAAAAATGAAAAATCTTGTCCAAAAACCCAATAATTTTAGAGAACAGATCCTAGACTCTTAGATAATTTGGACAGCACTGAACTAAAAAAAGGGGCAATATCGGCATACATTTCTTCATGATTCTCTCCTTTCTTTTTATTTCCGAGCATCCCGGCTCAGAAGTTGCCTTAGGCGACAATTACTTCGGGGAGGAAAGGCAAGCCATCAGGCATACATTCGTCCCGCACTTGCTGTTCTCCTTGGTAGATATGATCTACCACTCGCTGTGTTACTAGATCGGGGGAGCCATCAAAAACAATCTTTCCATTATGGAGCCCTATGACTCGACTGCAATATTCTTTGGCGTAATTCAATTGGTGTAGGTTGGAGACAATACTGATTCCATAATCTCGATTGACCGCTCTTAAGGTCTCCATTACCTTTTTCGCGCTGACCGGGCCAAGAGATGAAACCGGCTCATCGGCGAGAATGATTTCCGGCTCCTGGGCCAACGCCCGGGCGATGGCCACCCTCTGCATCTGGCCTCCGGAAAGTCGGTCGCACCTTTTAAGCGCCTCCCGCTCAAGGCGAACAATCTTCATGCACTCGTAGATCCTTCGATATTGGTTTGCGGAATAATGCTTCAAAATCGCGGGAAATAGAGAAACTTGTCGCAACATTCCGCTCGCCACATTATCCAAAACACTTAACCGCTTAACCAGATTGTATCCCTGAAAAATGACACCGATCCGGGACCGTAGCCTCTTCAGGGACTGTCCTGAAATCTTATGGACTGCTTCCCCCAGCACAAAGAGTTCGCCCTGGAAAATGGCAGTGCTGGCATTGATGGCCATCAAAAGGGTTGATTTTCCCACTCCCGAAGGTCCGATGACGGCTATAAATTCTCCTTTTTGGATACAAAGGTTGACTTGCTTCAAGACGGTCCTTTGCCCATATCCCAGAGACAGACTTCGCGCTTGAATCTGTATCATTCCGTACCCCCCATTCTGTTTTTCCCCTCTGCCCGCCCTGGCCCCTTTTGTTTCATGAAAAACGAGTCAGGAGCTTTAGCCTAAGAAGAAACTACCTCCAAATTGTTAACGAAGAAATAAATCAAAGCTAAATCTATGTAAAATAAAGCTATATCGATTCAGGTTCCCACAACCTATTTTCCGAGTGGGAAAGTTAAACGAAATTCCCTAGTTATCAGAAACGAGAAACTTTTGCGGGAGGTGTTTCGGTGTTCTTATCGAGTCTGGAAAGCGGCGATAACGAGCCCTATTTCGGGCTGCAAATCTACCTTCAGGCGAAAGATATGCTTCTGCGAAGGTACAATTTTCGCCTCGGCCTAAGACGTCGGTTACCTCCATGAGTCACCTGAATCGGTACACTTCGATGCCGTTTGGCAGGGGGAGTCTCCTCAAGACGCAGTGTAACCCCGCATGGAGCAGTCGGCCCGTAGTTTGCGCGGCACGTTAGTTTTCAAAATTAACCTTTCCTGCTTTTTTGATTTTGTTTCCGGGGACTTAAAAAGCTTTGATATGCAAACCATCTCTGCTAGAATTAAGCTGAATTCTGGAGTTTTTGAATTGGCGCTATTTTCAATTGATCACCATTGACTTCCTTCTGTAACAGAGTATTTGGTTGTTTATGTTGGATGAACTCGGCTTCCGGATCAATACCGTGGCGCCACAAATTCAAATACAGAAGGGGTCTGATGGACGATGGTGAAGAAACTTATCTTGGGATTGATGGTGGTAATGGTTGGATATCTCGCAGGCCTTATTGCCCATTTGTATTTTTATCCACAGGAAGTATTCCCTGAGTATTACCAGAAAATCGTAAAGGAAGGCGGGGAAGGTCACTGGGTCCACTGGCGACACTTAGTCGATCACACCTTTAGTGATTTTCCCCGGCCCAACAGTGACACGCTGTATTCTTATTGTCTAGCGGACCTGGCCAAGGGTCCGGTTGTCATTGAGGTGCCCCCTATTGACCGCTACTGGAGCGGAATGTGTCAATGAAAATGAGACACAGGCTAAGAGAATTTAGTGTAGCAGACTCTCATTTTCCATAGTCGATTTGGGTGGATTGATCCAGGCCGCCTGCGGAAGCGCGAGAGGTACAGGGATTTTTCTCACGAACCTCTCGGGGTTCTTTTGGTAGGCAGCCAACAAAACCTTTTCCCTGGCCTTGAATACTTCCTCAGCGAACCCATAGTGAACGGCATGAGGAGTCATGAGCCCGATTCCCGAGTGATGATGCTCGGTGTTGTACCAGCTGAAGAAGGCCTGGCAAAAAGCTCGGGCATCCTCCAGACTGCCGGAGCGCTCCGGGAAATCCGGACGGTATTTAAGAGTTTTAAATTGAGCTTCCGAATAGGGGTTGTCATCGCTGGTATGGGGCCGGCTGTGCGTCTTGGTCACCCCCAGGTCCGAAAGCAGAAGCGCAACCGGCTTGGACTTCATGGAAGCACCCCGATCGGCATGGACCATTAATTGCCCCGGCTGGATCCCTTGCTTTAGACAAGTTTCGCGGATCAGCTTCTCGGCCAGAAGAGCCGATTCGCGACTGGCCACCATCCAGCCGGCGACGTAGCGGCTGAAAATATCCAGGATGACGTAAAGGTAAAAGTAGGTCCATTTGACCGGCCCCAAGAGCTTGGTGATATCCCAGGACCAGACCCGATTGGGAGCGGTGGCCAACAATTCAGGTTTCTGGTAGGAGGGATGGCGCAGCTGGTTGCGACGCTCTTTGACCTCCTGGTTCGCCTCCAGGAGGCGATACATGGTCCGGATGGAGCAAACGTATTGGCCTTCATCCAAAAGGGCCGCGTAGACCTCCTGGGGGGCTTGATCCACGAATTTCTCTGAGTGGAGCACCTCAAGCACCTGCTGCTGCTCCTCAGCCTTCAGAGCACGGGGGGGAGATGGGCGTTTTCGGGGAACCGCTTGGGGCATCTTCCGGAGCGCTCGGAGACGATACACCCTGGCCCGGCTAATGCCTACGGCGGCACAGGCCGGCTTGGTTCCCACCTCGGGAGTCAGGACTTCGACGGTTTCCATCAGCCGCCTTCTCCTTTCTCCGAGGTCTCCAGCGGGATTCCCAGCATCTGTGAGATTTTTTTTTGAACCTCGATGATCAGCTCGGCTTGCTCCAAACGCTTTTGGAGCCGATCGGTTTCTTTGCGTAACCGATCTACCTCAGGCTGCAGGGGATTACGGGCAGAAGCCTTCCGCCCCCGTCGTTTGGGGCTCAGGGCCGAAAGCATGCCGATCTCCCTCTGGTGGCGCCAGGTGGTCAAGTGGGAGGAGTAAAGGCCTTCCCGGCGCAAGAGGGCACCAATGCCTTCTTCGCCCCGGCAGGCCTCGGCCTGTTGGAGAATGTTGAGCTTGTACTCCGCGGTAAAACGGCGACGAACGGCTTTCTCCGGAACTTCCGGGTCGGGTGGATTGATCGGCAACGTTGGCATGGAATGGGCCCCCGGGGCAGTCCCCGCGCAGGGAATTCCAGTCGCCCTACGGGCTCCTTCCATTCCCTGTGCGGTTCTAATCTTCTCACTGATCATACTCTGAGTACCTCCCCACCCTCTACAGTAATTTCATAGGGGTCGGTGTCTCATCATCATAGGCACAGAGGGGAGTATCCAGTTTTAAGGGACAATACGGATACGTTCTTTTATCTGGCATCCCGAATGCAGGGTTTGAACAAGCCCGTCAAGGCCCTTCTCGCTCCTAAAGGGTATACGGGAGAAAGCCACGGTTTGGTGGTTGTTTGCGCCCCGACCAAGCGGGTATTGCTTTTTGCCTGTCTGCTGGTTGTCGGTCAAGAAGATATACCTCGGGTGATTCGCCCTCAGAATCAATTAATTCCATCAATATACAAATAAGGGAAGGGAATTTGATAAAATATGCAAATTTTCTTGCGGCCTTTTAATATTTTTCCATACAAGAGATAGAATTTTTAGGGGGACAATTTAAGATCTGGATATGTTTTTTTACAGAATGACCTGCTCTCAATGGGACGGAAAGAATAGGCAATGGAAAACTTTTTTTCCGACACCACCCACCGCAGATTTCTTCCCCTGCAGCGCCTGCCCATTGCCTGTTGGGTTCGAACATCCTGTCTGGCTTTTGGGATCCCTTGCCTTGAAGCTTCAGGGGAAGGATTTCAGTCGGTCAGAAAAGGGAGGGCTCTTTACGGGGTCCGGCCCTTTCCTGCATAATCACCCGAAAGAACGGCCAGCATCCATCTTTGGAGGAACGAATATAATCTTTGGGGGCGGCAAGTATAGGTCTTACCTTCAGGTTCCACTAGTGCCGTCTAAGAATTGAGGATAGTCAAACCGTATCTGCAACTGGCCAAGTTTTCTGCTAAGCTTTGATGAGGATTGGCTTCACATTCGATGCTGGAAGAATGTTCTGCAGACGTCTTATACGGCACAGGCAAAGGAATTGGGGTATTGTAGGGGTCCATAAAAACCGGGGAAGGAAAAGAGTAGCTAGGGACCAGACAGGTTCATAAAGACTGGATGATGAATATGTTGGCAGGGTGCCGTCCGTATCGCTGTCAATCAACAAGGGAGGTGCTAAATGAGCACAGTTCTAGCCAAGATTGACCAAGCGTTCTTGAGTACAATATTGGCCAAAATCACAGTAGGCGTAGAGAAGAACTGGTCTGGCAAGATTGGACTAGAAAGGTGGAGTGTGACAGTAAAGTTCACCATCACCAACATGCGGGGAGCAATCGAAAATGATCGCGTCAAGGTCTTCGCCAAGGTCCATGTACAGGCAGGACCGATTAGCTACACGGATGATGTGGAAGCGGAAGCCGAAATAGGAATGGATGACACGCAGATGGTTCTCCGCGTCAAATCACTCCTTGTGTCCTTGTATGTTGCTCCCTTGGGGCACAGAACTGACCTCGGCAATGTTGATATATGCAGCTTGCTGCCGAACCCAATCGAAGCTCGCTTCAAAGTCTTCCCCGATTTCTATACGGCATCGCTACCAGCCTCTATGGAAGGTGCGCCGGTGACGATCACTGCTAGCAAGCCGCAAGTTATGGTGCGGGCAGGCACTATCGAGGCTTCAGTGGTTATAGGTGCTTCCTGACATTGAAGGTGAAGAAGAAAACGACGCTGGAAGGGGTCTCTGCACAAGCAGAACCCCTTAAGAGCGTCATTCCCCTTCAACACCCTGTCAATAATGTCGTACCTGCAGCAGTAAATCTGGTTCTTTTTTTCATTCTAGAAGCAGACACCTGCAATATTCGGCGTCCACCTCATCGAAAATTTGGGTACCGTACCCGTGGAATTGTCTATTGCCATGGCGGTTCTTTACGAATCGCCCGCAGTACTTGTAGTCTCGCGCGTTTTTGACGATTTTCTCGGTGAGGTGCTTCTTGGTCATTTTGGCTTTAAAGCGCTACAAACTAGAAATCTCTCCAGTCTTTATCCCGATATTTGCTAGGGGACTAAGGTTTTCTTCTGGTTCGGCACAGCAAGTTTTTGATTTCAGGCTCTTGTTTGGTTTTGTTTCCATTTTATTTCGGACTAGTGTCCATGAATTCCGGCTATCATGGACTCTCCCGCCAAGTGTTGGTGTTTTGCCCGATCCGCTATTACGACTCCCCCGAATGCTCCCCCTTTTCGGGGAGCGGAATCCCGCGTAGGCGGAATGCCTGCAGGATACTGATCTGGGCTGCCCTAGTAAATCCATCAGAGGGCTAGATGAACTTTCGGGTATCATCTCGGATCTG
>Ga0335070_10011450_pt1 | contig 10357 bp, 9 predicted proteins | sample Lox_Sample_13_FD_206722 | JGI IMG/M metagenome (GOLD analysis project Ga0335070, IMG submission 206722) | Soil microbial communities from Loxahatchee National Wildlife Refuge, Florida, United States - Lox_Sample_1.3 | ecosystem: Environmental > Terrestrial > Soil > Wetlands | place: USA: Florida...
GTTGATCAGCGGTATTTGTGGCGCTGAACGAGCCACCGTGTGGTGGCTCACAACCGCGGGGCCGCGTTAGCGACCCCGAACAGCCGCTTTGAGCGGCTCACAAACTAAAGCCCCCGGCTCTGCCGGGGGATAGTTACTAAGGCGCGAAAAACTTTTTTCGTAACTACTTGGTTAAGGGTTATTTCAGGGTGACTGCCTTCTCCCCGAGCTGCTCGTTGATGAGCCGGCTGACGAGCGGCTTGAGAGCCTCTTCCGTTTTGGGAAGGACAAAGTCGTTGGCGTGGGGTGACCAGTCCAGCTTGAAGCTGGTGGAAAGCGCCGAGATCCAGATCTGGTGCACCGGAGCGTTCGGGGAAGTGACGAACTTGCCCGGCGGCCGCTCGAAGCTGACGTGGAGGGCTCCGGCGTTGTCTTCGACTTCGAAATCGGCGTCGTCCTCGGCCTCGAAGAGGCTGCGCTTGAGGGCATCGAGGGAGGCGTCGGCGAGGCGGCGGAATTCCTGGTCGTCCATGCACTGGATTATAAGGCGTGAGCCCTTCAACTCCCGCTCGCCCGATCCGCAAAGAATGCGGATCGAAAAGATTGGCGAGCGCTCGGCGAAGGGAAGGACAAGGATAGAAAGCTCAAGAATGCACCGCTGAAGCGGTGCTCCACCCGCACGTTCAGATCGAACGATTGCGAGGACTTCTAAAAGTGCTGGCGCAGTTGACCGAAGGCGTTGATTTGGAGCAGGCGGCTGTCGCCGAGGTGTTCGAGGAGTTCGGCGCGCTCGAGCATCCAGGTGTTGTCGTGGGGCACGAAGACGGCGTGAAGGCCGGCTTCGATGGCGGGGTTGATGTCGGACTTGGGGCTGTTGCCGATCATCCAGGTGAGGTCGCGAATCAGGCCGTACTTTTCGACGACCGACTTGTAGGTGGTGACGTCTTTCTCGGCGACGACTTCGATGGCGGTGAAGAATTCCTTCAGGCCGGAGCGCTCGACCTTACCAAGCTGCTCGGTGATGTTGCCCTTGGTCACCATGAACAGGCGATGGCGCTCGGCGAGTTGCGCCAGTGTTTCGGGTACGTCCGGAAGCATTTCCATCGGGTGGTCGGCGATTTTATAGGCAATGGCGAGAATGCGCTCGTGCAGCTCGGGGGTGACAGGTTCGACCGACAGTTTCTCGAAGCAAATGACCAGCGCCGAGGCAAAGCTGTGCATGCCGTAGCCGTGGCGCAGAATGTTCTCGCGCTCGACGTCGTAGAGGACATGGCGCACCTCGTTGGGCGTGTATTGATGATGGTTGAGGAAGGAAATGAAATCGGCGATGGCGCGTTCGAAGTAAATGTTGTTTTCCCAGAGCGTGTCGTCGGCGTCGATGAGCAGGTTTTGGCCGGCGGGAACGCGCTGAGGGGAAGAGGAGGGCATGGATTCATTCTAGCGGAGGCTCTGTGCGACGTTGGTTGCGAACGAGTTTTATGAGATGAACAAACAGGCATGTTGCCGTTTTCGTTCGTAAGAGATGGTCGCTGATCTCTAGGCGGGAACGGCCGCGTCGCCGACAAAGTCCACGTCGGGCTTGTGGGGGATGACACCGCGCTCGTAGCCCATCTCCAACAGCTTGGTGATGGCCTCGCGACCGTCTTTGCCGTAGTCGAGCGTGCGCTCGTTGACGTACATGCCCACGAACTTGTCAGCCTGCTGCACATCGAGGTCGCGGGCAAACTGCATAGCGTACTGCAGGGCCTCTTCGCGGTTGTCGAGCGCGTATTGAATGCTGTTGCGCAGGGCATTGCAGCAAGCCTGCGTCAGCGTCGGACCGAGGTCGCGCTTGATGGCGTTGCCGCCCAGCGGGAGAGGCATTCCGGTTAGATCGCGCCACCACTTACCCATATCGACGATACGGTGCAGTCCTTCTTTGCCGTAGGTGAGCTGGCCTTCGTGGATGATGAGTCCGGCCTCGTACTTGCCTTCAAGGACGCGGGGGATGATCTGGTCGAAGGGAACGACTTCGGTGGAACAATTGGGAGCGAACAGCTTCAGCACCAGATACGCGGTGGTCATGGTGCCGGGCACGGCGATTTTGACCTGAACGACTTCGTCGACCGCCATGCTGCGTTGGGAGACAACCATGGGGCCATAACCTTCGCCCATGCTACCCCCGCTCGGCATGAGAGCGTACTTGTGCTGAATGTATGGGTAAGCGTGAAAAGAAATAGCCGTGATGTCGTAGAAACCGTCAAGCGCTTTGCGGTTGAGAGTTTCAATGTCGCAAAGCGTGTGGGTGAACTTGAGTCCCGGTACACGGACTTTGTTCGTCGCCATGCCATAGAACATGAAGGCGTCGTCGGAGTCCGGGCTATGGGCTACCGTGATTTCTCGGGGCTTGTTTTGTGAGCTACTCATAAGGGTCGAACGACAGCGAACAGGAACGATTCAGGCAATTCGATGCACGTGCCCGGCGGTAATAGTTTGCCGCTAGCGAGACAGTTGGCGAAGGCGGCGAGCCGCAGCAGCCGCGATCATGACCTTCATCACCTCGGCCGCAACGAACGGAGCCAAGCCAAAGGCGACTGCGCGCTGCCAACTGCCGGTCATCAGCTGGAGCCACGCGATGCCACTGGCGAAAAGGACGAATTCGGCAACAACTCCGGCGGCGAGGTTGCGGGAGAGCGAAGGTGCACCGCGCTCGGCGAGCCAGCCGGCTAGGAAGGAGACGAGCGGATATGACCAAAGGTATCCGCCGGTAGGGCCGAGCAACTGGGCGACGCCGCCGACACCTGCGGGGCTGAAGACGGGTAGACCTATGGCTCCCCAGACGAGGTAGAGTGCGGCAGCGGTAATCCCGCGCTTGCTGCCGAGGGTGAGGCCGACGAGCAGGACGCCGAAATTCGCCAGGCTGAGCGGAACCGGGGTAAAGGGCAACGGCAATACCAGGCGGGCGCAGACAGCAATGACGGCGCTTGCGCCGACGACGGTCAGAATCTGCTTTGCCAGCGACGATGGACGTTCCCGAATTCCGATATCAGTGCCGAAACCAAATTGTGCCATAGCTGTTCCCCCATCTCGCCAACCGGCGTTACCCCTTTGGAACATGGTCATCCGAGTCGGGCCCGACAGGCGCTTCAGATTCCTCCGGCGTCGGTAACGAGTGGCTTGCCGTTTTGAGATGCAGTCTAACGCGCAGAAAGACGGCTATTCCTACCGCTATCAGCGCAGCCATACATAAGACAAAGAGCACATACAGTGTCTTGATCAACACAGAACATCAGAATAACAGATGGGGGTGGCACTCAGCTTACAGGTAGTGGGGCAGATTGAATAGTCGAGAGTAACTCGAACTCCGTAAATAGCTTGCGGCGAGTTACTTCTTTGGGTGGTAGGTTCCTGCCATGGCGGATTCGATTTCGTCGGCGGAGTGCGGGAGAGAGGCGGTGAAGTTTTCTACCGAGCCGTCGGAGGTGACATGGACGATGTCTTCGAGACGGATACCTAGTTTTTCCTCGGGAATATAGATGCCGGGCTCGATGGTGAAGACCGCGCCGCGGGGAATAGGTGCGGTGTTGTCTCCCACATCGTGGACTTCGAGTCCGACATAATGGCCGAGGCCGTGGATGAAATATTGACCGAGGGGCTGGCCATGCAGGTCTTTGCCGTGGGAGTTGATGTAATCGTAGGCGACTTTGTAAAGCGAGTCGGTACCGCGGCCGGTGAGCGTGCTGCGGCCGGCACGAAAGGCCTTCAGGACGGCCTGCTGAGCTCCGTAGACGATGTCGTAGATTTCGCGCTGGCGGTCGGTGAACTTTCCGGTGGCGGGGGCGGTGCGCGTGATGTCGGAGGCGTACATCGAGTACTCGCCGGCGACGTCCATGACGACTACGTCGCCCGCTTCGATGGGAGCGTCGTCAGCAGAGTAGTGGAGGACTGTGGAATTTGCGCCGGCACCGACGATGGGGGCATAAGCGGGGCGCTCGGAGCCGTGCTTGAGGAACTGATATTGCATTAAGGCGTCCACATCGTGCTCGTTGATGCCGGGCTTGATCATCTGCAACGCGGCCAGGTGCGAGGCGATGGAGGAATTGGTGGCGTGACGGATGAGCTCGACTTCGCCGGCGTCTTTGATGACGCGGAGTTGAGCGAGCAGCGGCTTTACGTCGTGCATCGCGGTGCGCATGGGAAAACTATTGGTGCGGCGCAGCCAGGCGAGCGAACTGGCTGAGGGCGAGGGCGTTCCGTCTTCGGATTGGTCGACAAAGACGGAAGCGGAGCCGCCGGCAAAGATACGTGCCAGTTCGGCTGGAAGCTGGTCGAGATTGACGACGCGGTCAAAGCCGGTGATCGCAGATGCTTGAGGATTGTCAGCGCCGAGTTTGGGGCCGGTCCATTTCTCTTGCGTGACGTTGTGTACCGGCAGGAAGAGGATCTCGCTGTAGGGACGGCCGGGTACGTTCTCATTGGGCTTGATTTCGGAGACGATGACGAGAGCCGCGCCGGGCTCGGTCCAGCCGCTGAGGTAGTAGAAGTTGTTGTCCTGACGGAAGCCGTAGGTGGCGTCGGGGCCTTCGGATTCGGTGCTGGCAAACACGATGGCTACTCCGTCTGCCATTTTCTGGGCGAGAGCCTGACGGCGGGCGCGGTAGTCGGCGTTGGGTTGCCGATCGAGGGCGTCGGAGGAGACGGGGAGGAGAAGGAGAACAGCGATGACGATTTTCAAGGATGGGAGACAGCGCATGGTTTTAACCTCCGTGACCGGACCCCTTCTTGATGCAAGCGAAAACCTCCACTCCGCGAAAAGAAGGCGGGGAGGGGCACCCGTTCTCTTGTTCACCGCTAGACTCCCACCGGAAAAGGTTTGGTGCTGTGTTCTTCAGCACGTGCGGCGATGAGGCTGTCGAAGCGGCCTTGCAAGAGCGACATCAAGCCTGTGTACCAGTAGCCCCATACGAAGATCACCAGGAAAGGTACTGTGAAGTAGTTCTCGTTGGCGACGGCATACCAAACAGTCAGTGCGAAGTACGTACCGATGGCGAGCTCGACATAGGGAACCAGACCCAGCCGCTTGCGATACTTTCTGGCGGCGACGGATTTGTCCTGCCTGGTGACCACGCGATATTTGGGCGTGCGAGCAAAGGCGGTTTGTCTGCCGGCGATGGCCTCCAGCACGGCCTTGGTGTTGGTAATGGTGAGGCCGATGCCGAGGCCCATCAGAGGCGGCAGGTAGAGTAACGTGCGCAGCCAGGTCTTGGGAAAGAGTTCTTTCTGCGAGACGAGGTAGAAGCTGGAGATGGAAAACGTCGAAGCGAGAAACAGGGGCAAGTCGATGTAGAGCATCTGAAACCAGCCCTGATAGAAACGCAGGATCATTGCCGGCAAAAGAAGCGCGCTGAGAACGATCATCAGCGGGTAGCTGATGTTGGCGGTGAGGTGGTAGAAGGCCTCGATCTTCTCGCGGCGCGAGACATTGGCCTGGAAGACCTTTGGTAAATCCTTCTTCGAGCACTGAATCAGGCCCTTGGCCCAGCGGGCCTGCTGGGTCTTGAAAGCCGTCATCTCGATGGGGAGCTCGGCAGGGCACTCGACGTCTTGCAGATACTTGAAGCGCCATCCTTTGAGCTGCGAGCGGTAGCTAAGGTCGGTGTCTTCGGTGAGGGTGTCGTGCTCCCAGCCGCCGGCGTCGTCGATGGCCCGGCGGCGCCACATGCCGGCGGTACCGTTGAAGTTGAAAAAGACCCCGGCACGGGAGCGGCCACCGTGCTCCAGGACGAAGTGGCCGTCGAGCAGGATAGCTTCGACTTCGGTGAGGAAGGAGTAATTGCGATTGAGGTGCGTCCAGCGCGTCTGGACCATGCCGACGTCGGGCTCGGCGAAGTGGTGAATGACTTTCATGAGCCAGTCGGGGGGCGGGGTGAAGTCGGCGTCGAAAATGGCAACAAATTCGCCGGTGGCGGACTTGAGCCCGGCGTCGAGCGCTCCCGCCTTGAAGCCCTCGCGATTGATGCGGTGGTGATAGGTGATGTCATGGCCCAGGGCGGCATAGCGCTCAACCACTTCCCGGGCGACGTCGACGGTTTCGTCGGTGGAGTCGTCGAGCACCTGGATTTCGAGCCTGTCGGGCGGATAGTCGAATCTGCAGACGCAATCGACGAGGCGGTCGATTACGAACTGCTCGTTGAAGATGGGGAGCTGGATGGTGACCTTAGGAAGTTGGTCGAAGTGCCTGAGCGGATCGACGGCTTTGTTCTTGCGGTGCTTGTAGTAGAGGTAGACCAGTTGGTAGCGGTGCAAGCCGTAGAAGGCGAGGATGATCAGGAGAACAAAGTACGGGATGAGCAGGGCGAGGTCGAAGGCGTTGGCGTGATAAAGCCCTTTGAAGGTGGTGTCGAGGAAGTGGGTGCGGAAGTAGTGGCGCAATCCGCGCGGCTCGGCCAGCACGAAGCAAATGAATACGAGGGTAGCGTTCAGAAGCGGTCTCCCGATGCGCGAAACAGGCAGATCGCGCTGCGCTGCCGGCGCCACGGCAACGGGTAGATTGTACCTGACGGGAAATGGGGAATCGGGCCATGGTGTTGCAGGAATCATGATGGGCAAGGAGGGGCTTTGGGGCGCGATGTTCGTTGACGGCGGGGCGGTATAGGGGAACAATTAGACTGAGCGGGTGGGAATGAAGTTTCGAGCCGTACTCCTTCTGCTGTCGATCGGGCTGCTGGGCGCAGCGTCGCATGCGCAGGCTGGGAGTGCGCCACCCGGTGGCCGGTCGCCGGTGTTCGGGCAAAACCCGGAAGACGCGTACCTCTCCCCCACCCGGTACACCAACGCCTACTTTGGATTCCTGTTTGATTTTCCTGCGACTGCGGAGCTGAGGCCGATTCCGCAACCGGCATCGCTGAACCGGCGAATTCAATTACTCGAGATGATTGGGTCGGCTGCCGGCCACGCGGCAGTGTCCATTTCCGCGTACGAATACAAAAACAAGAACTACTCGGATGCGAAGGCCATTTTGCGCCAGCAGCTCGATCAGGACCTGTTTCACGGAGTCGAGGAGCTGAAGGGCGTCTCCAAGATGGCGGTCGGTGGGCGGCAGTTTTTCTATTACAAGACTCGCCGGGGCGTTGACTTGCACGTTGGGCTGGCGGCGGAGATGAGGGGATTCGTACTCGATATCGACTTGGCGGCGCGGGACGAGAACGTAATGCAATCGCTGTTGTGGGCGGTGACGCAAGCGGAGTTCTTTCCGCCGCAGGAGGCTCGCGAGCAGGCAGGCGAGAAAGCCTCGATCTACCAGGGGCCGGCGATCTCCGAAGAGCACCTGCGGGAAGTGAGGGAATCGCTGCCGGGTGACCACATTGATCCTGGAAAGGTTTCGGGGAACCTGTACCAAAACAGCCAGATTGGGATGACGTTTGAGTTTCCCACGGGCTGGAGCATCGAGCCGACTGGAGCCCTTGAGCCGGCGGTGGAACGATATCGCGAGCAGGTGACAGGCGAGCCGCTTCTCGGACCACGGGAGCGCGCCGTGGTGAAAGCCTGCCGGAGGATGTTGATGTCGGCATGGAGGACCAAGCCGGCGGCCGACGGCGAGGTTCCTTATGACGATTTCGGTGAGGCGACGCTGACGGCCATGCCGCTGTCGTGCTTTCCCAACATTCGATTTCCGGCCGACGGGAACGACGCATACGGCGTGCGGCAGTTCATTTTAGGACTGGCCTTTACGCAGCCGTTGCAGCGGGACATGACCTCGGCCACCACGTATGAGTCGAATGGCAAGACGTTTGTCGTGACCCGCGGGACGATTGCCTACAAAGTTGAGGGAGATGCGCTGTCGCGCCGGGTGTCGGTGGCGCTGGCGATGACGGAGCAACGGGGCTATCTTCTGATCTGGCTATTTGCCGCGCCGCACGAGTCCGAGTTGCGCGAGTTGCTGGCGTCGAAGGTAAGCTTTGAGGCGGACGCCGAGTCACAAGAGGCAGCAGCTTCCAAGCCGGAAGCTCCCCCGGTGGCGCGTCAGGCAAAGACTGCTGAAATGCAAGCGTCATCGAACGCCGCGGCCGAATCTGGCACATCGGAACGTACTAAGGCCGCATCCGAGGCGGGCGCCGCGCAGGCGGCGTTTCATCCCTCGCTGCTGGCTCCTGGGGAACAACCGCTTAGCCAAGCGGGATCGAGCCGAGAGAACTCCCAAAAACAACCAAACTAGACTTCGTCGAAATTTCAGTGCGGCGCAGTCGCCGCGGCTATTTGCCGAGAATTCTTCGCACTTCCGCAAGGTGGTTGATGTCGTGCCCGGCAATTTGCCCGGCGAGATCGCGCACAGTCATCGGCCCGCGCTCAGCGTGAACGCCCCTGCGCTCCCACTGTTCTTCGCTGAGGCTGTCGAACATCTGGAGGTTCGCGGCGCGCAGCAGGCGGAAGAGCGCAAGCGACTCCTGGGGATCACGCGAGCCGTAGTGTCCTAGAGTGGCCCACAGATCCTGCCCATAGGGTGAGAGTGTGCAGCCATCGTGTTCGATGATCTGGCGATAGCGCCAGAAAGCGGAGACCTCGGCCTCGGAAAGGTGCGCGAGAACCTCGGCGACCGACCAGCGGTCGGCTGAGGGGCGCGCGCTCAATTTCTCGGTCGGCACTTCAGCGATCAAGCGATCGAGTGCGGCGACGGTGGTGCGTTGTACGGCCACCGGGTCCTTGCCTTCGACTAGTTTCAGAATGCGGGCTTTGTACTGATCGAAGGTTTCCATTGGGTCCTCGCCTTAGTTCAGGAAAAACTTGGTGTAAAGCGTGTCGCGTTGGGCCGGGCGGAAGCCAGCATCGCGGATGATGCGGCGTAGTTCTTCTTCAGTAGTGCAATTGCGGACGCCGGCGGCGCGGACGACGTTTTCTTCGATCATCACCGAGCCTACGTCGTTGCCGCCGAAACGGAGGCCCATTTGACAGACTTTCAACCCCTGCGTGACCCAGCTCGACTGCACGTTTTCGAAGTTGCTGAGGTACAGGCGCGAGATAGCCAGAGTCTTTAGGTATTCGACCGCGGTAGCTTCATCCCATCCGCGACCGCCGAGAGCGGTGTTCTGCGGCTGGAAAGACCAGGGTATGAAGGCGGTGAAGCCGCCGGTTTCTTCCTGCAGGTCGTAGAGCTCCTGGAAGTGATTGATGCGGTTCTGAAATGTTTCGCCAACGCCGAACATCATGGTGGCGGTGGTTCGCATGCCGAGCTTGTGCGCCGTGCGGTGAACGTTGAGCCAGTCGTTGGTGAGGCATTTGAGACGAGCAATTTTGTAGCGCACTTCGTCGTCGAGGATCTCGGCCCCGCCACCGGGGATCGAATCAAGTCCGGCATCCCGTAGGCGCTTGATGGTGTCTTCTATGGTGAGGCCGCTGACCTCGGCGATACAGATGACTTCCGAGGCGGAGAAGCAGTGGAGATGCACGTGCGGGAAGCGCTGCTTGAGACCGCTGAGCATGGCCTCATACCACTCGATCTTGAGATCGGGGTGCAGGCCGCCCTGCAGTAATACGCCCGTGCCACCCAGTTCGACGGTTTCGCGCACCTTGTCGTAGATGGTGTCGAAGTCGAGAATGTAGCCCTCAGCCGCGAGCTTGCCCTTCAGCGGCCGATAGAACGCGCAGAAGGTGCAGTACTCGGTGCAGAAGTTGGTGTAGTTGATGTTCCGGTCGATTATGTAGGTCACCACGCCGTCAGGATGGAGACGGCAGCGGAGAGAATCGGCTTCCATGCCAAGACCGATCAAGTCATCGGAGCGGTATAGGTCGAGGGCCTGGGCTTTGGTCAGGGACATACGCTGTCACAGCCTATTGTGACATTCTAATTCAAGGGAACTTGCGGGCGGTGGCAATCGAAGACTGAAAGAGGCGGTCCGTAGCGATAGCGGGAAAACAGGCGCAACAATTCCGAGAAGGCGGCGTTTATACCAGCGCCGAGCCTCGCCGCAAACCCTGTAGAATGATAGGGTATTGAGCGGCACACAATTCGCCTCATGATGCAGGTCGCGTAATCTCTACGGAACCTCGTGAACGAAGGCCTTAAAGGACATAACATGAACCGACCGGCTCCGCTTGGGTTTCCCCACGGAAGGAACCTGCGCCTGCTGCTGCCCAGTGTGCTGCTCGCCCTGGCGTTTCCCGCCTGGGCTTCACTGGGAGATAACGTAACCTCGGTGGGCACCGACAATGCGCGCATGAAAGGCGTGCTGCGCAGCGTGGCCGCGCAGCATTACGTGACCCACCAAATTCGCACGTCCAACGGCCAGAACGTCCGCGAGTTTGTCTCGCCCGAGGGAACTGTATTCGGTGTCGCCTGGGATGGTCCTTTTCAGCCGGACCTGCAGCAGTTGCTGGGCTCGTACTTCGAGCCGATGAAGAAGGC
>Ga0335070_10011451_pt1 | contig 10357 bp, 8 predicted proteins | sample Lox_Sample_13_FD_206722 | JGI IMG/M metagenome (GOLD analysis project Ga0335070, IMG submission 206722) | Soil microbial communities from Loxahatchee National Wildlife Refuge, Florida, United States - Lox_Sample_1.3 | ecosystem: Environmental > Terrestrial > Soil > Wetlands | place: USA: Florida...
CTCCATGAAGCATGACGAGTGGGGTGTTGGGAAAGTACGCGAAGTACCAATCCGTGATCTTGATCTGATTCTCATCCGTCGGAAAGTACTGCTTGCATTGCGCCTCCACTCCCTGACAGCAGGCTGTATTCCACTCTCCCCAGCAGCCGACGGAACCGATGTCGATGTGATCGATATCGGGAGAGCCGGCATAGCGCGCTCCGAAGGCTTTCAGAAGCCTCTCGTGATAATCGAGAAAGATGGGATTGTTGGAGTCGGGGAAGGTGCCGCCGCCCACAGGGACACTGGCAACCCCTTTGTCGAGCAGCCACTGCGGAGACCCCGCCTTGTACTCCACCATGATGCGAAAGGCGAGGGTTTCTCCCTTGGCGTTCGCCTGTTCGATGACACGATCGACAAGACCAAAGTTGTACGCTCCCTCGGCTGGCTCAAGATCCGCCCACGACCAACGAAAATAGGCCACGGTCGATCGCGGATATTCCTCACGCGTCATGGGGTGACTGAATGCTCCGAGGTGAAAATCGGCGACTCCCATTCCCGGGTTATAGAGGATCTCGTCGATTTCCTGAGGATGGACGGTCACCGTTCGTTGGGCGAGAGGCTCGCTACCAGCCTCTGCGTAGTGGCCTTCGATGGACATACTGGAACGGACTGAAGCACAGGAGACTGCAGTCGCCAGGATCAGCACGGGGACCAAAGTTGTTGCTAAGGGAATCAGGGATGCTTCTGGCTCATGCCAGATCGCGACGCACGGCACAGGAACGCGACGGTAGGGGTGAATCGTAAAAGGCATGGGAGCCTCGCCGGGAGACCAATTCTAGGAGGGTTGCGAACGACGGCGCAATAGAGCCGAGTGGGGAAATGTGTGTATTCAGAATGGTAATGACTTCAAGTCAAAAAATTGCCAGGGCGACGAGCTTACACTACGGCAGCTTAAAACCCACGATAGTGGAGCCCCACGGCTTTATCCATCCTCCGTCGCAGACTACTGCGGAGGACGGGCAGCCGTGGCTTCCTGCGTAGGCGGGTGAAAGGGCTTGGAAAATTCCAGGTAACGGTATTCGTGGAGACGAAGATCAGCGTTCGGCTGGGTTTTTGGCAGCGGGCTTTGCGAAAAGGTCGTTTTTTGTCGGAACTTGTGACAACAAGTCGGCGCGGATCTGGAAGATGCCTTGGAGCCGCTGACCGATCGCATAGGCCAGGCCACCGGATTGGTTTCCGATGGAAAGCTTGCCGGCGGCTTTGCCGTCTTTGCCAGTGGCCACGAACTCAGCGGCCGGCGCTACAAGCCCATAAGCAGCGAGTGGCCCGGTCTGTTTTGTCACACGTTCTTCAGCCGGCACGCTGGCCACTCGACTGACGAAGAGATCGGCCGTTTGCTGGTCGAGCTTCTCGTTCGGATGGTTCTCCATGACCCATTCGCCGCTCTGGTTGATCAACACATACTGGTCAGTGCGTGTTTTGACCGAGAGAAGGGCGATATCGGTTGGCTCCGCGCCCAGGAGTCGCTTGTCTTGAAAGACAAACAATTCCTTCGTGAGATCACGAATCGCCGTCGGGGAGATGCGATACAGTGGGGCCTCGGCGTTTGTTTCTGCGATGGCCTCGCCGCTTGAGGGGTCCGGTTGGTAGAGCTTCACCGTCTGGTCCCCTTGAGGCGTATGGAGCGTGACTTTGACTTTTGGTGCCGTCAGGCTCTTTGCGAGCGAATCCCGTTCCGGTCCCGGATCAACTAGGGCCAGCGCTTTCAGATCTTCGAGCCGGAACAACAGAGACCGTACCTCAATTTGATCGGCGTCGGCCTCAATCGGGTATCGGATCTTCCATTTGCCTTTGGGCTTTTGATCGACATGGTACAGCACGATTTCTGTGGTGGGATAGGTCAGACGAACGCGCTCCACCTCATTCTGGGAAAATCGTAAAATGTCCTTCCGCCGAAACGTCAATAGCGATTTGTTCACAAAATCCTTCGGGGCCATATCGGTGAGCAGGACCTTGCCATCAGACTGTCGTAAGACATAGAGCGTCGATGAGAGCGGGCCGCTGTCACCGATCGAAAAGGTGTCTTGCTTGGGTCCCGCGGACACCGTGATGACCGTGAGGGGATGATCGAGCCCAAACGGAGCAAGTGCAGCCCCGGAGTCCTCGATCGCCCGCATGACTTTGCTGGTTACGAGGGCTCGCAGAAGGTTGTCCACGGCCCGCTGGTCCGCCTCTGAATGGAGAGGCGCGGTGATGCTCCATCCTGTCGCGGCGTTCTTGCTCATGACGATCTCGTGGCTATCAGTCTTTAGGCTCAGCTCTGTGATCTGATTCTGATCCAGAAGCAGCAGCCTCTTCTGCTCGATTTCGGCCCGCTCCTGTGATTCTTTGGTGGGTAATTCGACGAAATAGAGATAGGCGCCCAAGCCTCCCAAGACGAGTGCCAAAATCAGAGCCGGCCAGTGTCGCATGGCTTATAGGCGGCGGCGCTTACGCCAGACCAGCATGCCGCACAAGAACGTGATGGCAGGGAGCAGGAAGACTTGTAGGTAGAGGAGCGCTCGTTCTTGCACCGGGTTCGGAGTAAACGGATGAAGTCCCTGTTCCTTTGGGCTGATCGCGATAAGATCCCGTTCTTCGGCAAGCCACCCGGCTGCATGGAGGAAAAAATCCGTATTGCCGGGAAAATTCAAGAAGGCGTTGGTGGCGAAGCTGGAGTTTCCGATGACGACGATCGCCGGACGGGGTTTCCCCTCCTCCGGTTGTTTTTTCGGAGCAAGGGCCGCAGCCATCGGGAGGGGGCCTTTGACATCTTCCTTCTCATTGAGACTCACGACACGGCCTTTGAGATCGGTTTCCGCCCAGCTGTTGGCCGAAGTTCTTGCAAGGGGAACATAGTCCCAGTCTTTTCCAACGTGCTCATCAAAGGTCACATGTCGCGCCAGCGGGAAGAGCACCGCGGAGGTGAGGTCCTGTGTGATCTCGTGTTCGGTGAACGTCCGCACCAACAGAGCTGTGAGGTCGCCTTGGGCTAGTCGATCTTGCAGGTCCACAAGCACTCCGGGGCCAACACCCAACCCCCAATGTTTGAGCATCGGATCGAGGTCGGCCTGTGAGTCAGGATCGATTAGAACGAGCAGATGGCCGCCGGTATCGATGTAGGTTTGAATCCGTTCTTGTTCTTCGCGAGTAACCGGACGACGGGGACCTGCCAGGACGAGAACGGCGGTGTTCTCCGGAACAGCGGTGGTTTGGAGGAGGCTCAGCGTTCCGACGTCGTAGCCTTGTTTGGTCAGGGCCTCTTTGGCCAAGGAGTAGCCGGTCCGTTCCTTGTCGTCGAGTCCACGTTCGCCATGGCCTTCGAGGAAGAGGATCCGTTTCTTGGTGTCCTTCGAAACTCGGAGCAGCGCGCCGGTGAGTTCGACTTCCGATGGCGATGTGACACGGACCGTCTGGCTCCCGCTTTCAAAAATGGCCGTGTCGGTCCTCGTGATACCGTAGGATTGGGCCACCTTGGGGTGCCGCTCAGGATCGACAAACTCGACGGTAATCTTGGGGCTGGCCTGCCGATAGCTGTCGAGCCGCTCTTTATACGACTGAAATCCCGGGTCCTTCTCTCGAGTGAACACGGTCACCTTCACGTCGTGGGATAGGCTGCGGAGAATGCGATAGGTCTGCGGCGCGAGAGTGAAGTTCTGGTTCTCCGAAAAGTCCCAGCGAAGGGAATGCCGAGCGGCTAGAAAATTCACTATGGCGAGAATTCCGACGACGAGTAGGACGACCACCAGGCTATTTGCGCCCATGCGGGTCGAGCGACGGGCGGAAAAGCTTTTCAGCGTGTCGAAGTGGACGATCAAAAAAGCGATCAAGCAGATGAGTGCGAGGCCTTCGCACAAGGTAACAAGCCAAAGCGCGTCCGGCGCGAGGCTGTAGCCGACCAAGCCGGCCAGAGCCAGGGCTATGCCCATCACGCCGAACGGGAGAGTCTTGATGTTCATCTCCACCTCGCCGCTTCCACCACCCGGTGGGTGAGGAACAACATCAAGACCAATCCACTGAAGAAGTACACCAAATCCTTTGTGTCGATCAGCCCACGGACTAAATGATCGAAATGCTCCATGAATGAAAGGTAGGAGATGGTCTGGCCAAGCGCTGTATCGCCCAAGAGGGATCCCAGGCCTGCCAGGAGCCAGAAGAGGAGCAGGATGCCAAAGCTAAGGAAGGCGGCGACGATCTGGTTTTCGGTCAGCGCAGACGCGAGGATGCCGACGGAGAGAAACAGGGCGCCGAGCAAGGCCAGTCCGAGATAGCCGGTCAAAATGGGGTACCATTCAAAATCGCTGAAAAGGGACAAGACGAGCGGGATCAGACCGGTGAGTCCCAGGAGGCCGAGGAAGACGAGGAAGACGCTCATGAATTTTCCCGTCACAATTTCATTAATACCGATGGGAGAAGTCATGAGGAACTCGAAGGTGCGGAGTTTTCTCTCCTCTGCAAAGAGTCGCATCGTCAATATTGGTAGCGTAAGCAGCAGCACAAATCTAATGCTGGAAAACAGGTTTCGGAAAACCAGGTCGTTCAGATTAAGCTGGGCCATGCCTCCTTGCACCTGCATCAGCTGAATGGCTTGGGCCCCGGCGAACACAATGTAGAGGTATGATATCAGTCCGACGATCGACAGAAAGACCGCTCCCACCACATAGACCACCGGCGAGACGAAGTAGGAACGCAGTTCTTTTGCGATCATGGTTGCAACGGGGGTCATATGGACTGTTCCATTGATTGGGAAAGCGCAGTTGCGAGCCGGTCAGTCGCCGGCCCTCCGTCCGATGGCAGGTCTTCTTCGTGCCGGGTGAGCTGGAGGAAGACGTCCTCCAAGGTCATCGAAATCGACTTCAGCTCGAGCAGCCCCCATCCTTGCGTGACCGCCAAGCGAGCAATTTCCTCACGGGCGTCATGTCCGAGCGAGCATTCCAGGAGATATGTTCCCGTGCTGCCACCGGGAAAAACGTTCTGTACTCCGACGACGGACTTGATTTGCTCGGCTGCATCCATGGGGGGATGTTTCAGCGTGATGGAAACCTTATCGGATTGGCGGAGACGCGCGGACAGTTGCTCCGGGGTATCTTCTGCAACAATTCGGCCGCCGCTGATGATCACCACGCGTTGGCACACGGCCGTGGCCTCGGGAAGGATGTGGGTGCTGAGAATCACCGAATGGGATCCGGCCAGGCTCTTGATCAACTCCCGGATTTCGATGATCTGCTTGGGGTCGAGACCGACGGTGGGTTCGTCGAGAATCAGGACCTCGGGATCGTGCAAGAGTGCTTGGGCGAGTCCGACCCGTTGACGGTAGCCGCGAGACAGGTTTCCGATGAGGCGATGTCGGACCTGGCCCAGGCCCAGCCGCTGGACTTCCCGATCCTTCGCGGCAGAAAGCTTCTTTCCCCCGAGCCCCCGCAAGCGCCCCACAAACGTGAGGTATTCGGACACTGTGAGCTCTTGGTACACCGGGGGCGTTTCCGGGAGATACCCGATCCGTCGTTTCACTTCGAGAGGCTGGTCGAGGCAATCGAACCCGGCCACGCGCGCCGACCCTTCCGTGGCTGGCATAAAGCAGGTCAAGATCCGCATGGTCGTCGTCTTCCCGGCACCATTGGGGCCGAGAAACGCGAGCACTTCGCCTTTCGCAACACGAAAAGTGACGCGGTCGAGCGCCGTGTGTTGTCCATAACGTTTGGTGACCTGCTGAACGTCGATCATGCGTGGGTAATAACTGATTGGATCGCAGGACCGCTGGCGGTGGGTTGGAATCTCATATACGCACAACCCGTGGGCATCTTACTCAGTCATCGATGGTCAGTCAATACAATCTCCGAAGGTTTACCAACCGGGCCTGTCCTGATCGAGTTCCGCGCGGCTCAACGTGTCGTGCTCGAGGCCAAAAGGCGGAGAAGCTAGATTGCTGATCTATATGTGGGGCGATGAAATAGGCTTTTCGCAGGAACGACCCAAAGCCGATCAGGGTCATTGTCCGTTCTCAGTATCTTGTCCGGGGCCCCCTTGACTAAGGGATGAGCCTCGTTATATATAACTTCAAACATACCTTACCCCTCCCGATGGTTCCGACTCGTGTCATCTTTCCCACATTTCTCACAGAGGCACCAATTTTCGACTCGTCCGAAGGTAGGGGTTGGGGCTACCGGTTCGGTATTGTCTCGACTGGTGCTCGGCAGTTAGGGTGACAACAGTCAGCCAGAGAGCTGAGCACGAGATTCTTCAACCACGATGATGAGTATGAGTACGAATGTAATGATTGCTGGAGGCAGGCGTTATCTGACGCAAGGCGGCATCATTGCAGCCGTACTGCTGCTCTCCGCTGCTTGCTCCTGGGTCCCCAAGGGTGAAGTTCAGCTCGATGTTGGCCTGAAAGATCGAGGGGTGGCTTCCTGGTATGGCGAACAGTTTCATGGCAGGCAGGCTGCGAATGGGGAATTGTTCGATATGGAAGCGCTGACCGCGGCGCACAGGACCCTTCCCTTAGGGAGCATGGTCCGAGTGGTGAATCTTGCAAACGGAAAGCATGTCCATGTCCGGATCAACGACCGTGGGCCTTATGTGAACGGTCGTATCCTCGACTTGTCGCATGCTGCTGCCGCCTACCTCGGCATGGTGAAGGGGGGGCTGTCGGTCGTGCAGATAGAGGTTGTGGGGGATCGTCGACCGGATCTCCTTGTACCCTCCGATGCGCAGGATGTCTTGAGCACAGGGTTCTTGATCCGATCCGGCGAGCAGGTAAAGGATCCGTTCGAGACAGGGTCAGCTCAGTTCAACCGTCCCGACCCATGTGTGGCACAGCCCCTTCGCCTTCCGCCAAGTGATGTCCTCATCCAACGGCGACTCCGCCGGGTTCCCGTGATCCTTGCGGCGGACCACACTGCTCATACGGAAGTTGCGGCCTTAATCATCGACTAGCCGATGCGCAGGTCGAAGCACGGTTGACACTGTGTTGGCCTCTCTACTAGACTGCCAATTCACACTCAGAGCCACATGGTTATGCTTGATGATTGCGGAGAACGAAAAGGGAGGCGGGAAGCCTGATGGCAAAAAAGTCGACTGCAGAATCTGACGAGGCCAGATTGAAGAAGAAAGTCACGGAGAAATTGACCGGCCGCAAAGCGTCGGATGGAGATGCTGTCTTTCGAGCCCTGCGGAAGCGCTTAAAACGTGCTCAACGCAAACGACGCGCGCTGGCTCTTCGGAAAAAGCGGGCTGCAGGTAAGACCTCCGAAGCAGCCACCCCGGCGGCAGGATAGCGGATCCCTTAGCCTGTTCAGCGAGTGAAGGAACACAGAATGTCGTCTATGGAACAAGACAAAGACTTCTTCGATGAGGGAACAGCGAGTCCGGCGGAGACGGCCAGCGACGAATTAGCCGATCAAGTTGCGGCTCAATTGGCTGGCGAGGCGACCACACTCTCCGATACCGCCGCTGAGCCGGGCGAGCCCGTCGTGCTTGAAGAGGAAAAACCCAAGGATGAGATCGAGATCCAGATCGATTTGCTTAAGGATCCTGATTGGGTCGTCCGTCGCGAAGCTGCCATTACACTGGGAGAAATGGGCGACGAGCGGTGTGCGGAACCGTTGTGCCGCGCGCTCTACGACGGAGATTGGCAAGTTCGAGAGGTTGCGATCGATGCATTGGGCCAGATCGGCTCTCCGGCAGTCGAAAAGCTCATCAAGCTGCTGCGTGACTGGGATGTTCGCAAGTACGCAATCATCGCCTTGGGAAAAATTCGCGACGAACGAGTCCTCGATCCCCTCATGCAGCAACTTCGGAACGAAGAGTTTAAGGAATATGCCACCAACGCGTTGGTCGAAGTCGGTCAGCCGGCGGTTCCTCGCTTGATCGAGGCACTGAAGGACAAGGATGATAACGTCCGAAAACAGGCAGTGCTGGCACTAGGCCGAATCAAACAGCCAGAGGCCGTCGATTCGCTAATCGGGATGCTGGCGGATAAAGATTGGTATACGCGCCTCACAGCTGCGGCTGCGCTTGAAGCAATCGGGGACGAGCGGGGGCGTGATGCGATCAAGCCGTTGATGAAGGATCCAGACATGGTCGTCCGGATGAGAGTGGAGCGGATATTGGCGAAGTGGAAGAAGCAGCCTGCGAATGCCTAGGACGAGATCGATCTCGCCGACATTCTCGCTCGCCCAACCCCCCTACGCCGCTCCCCTCCAACTCCATCGCAATCGTCTTCCCGAGACACGCGTGGGCAAGGCATCGTTCTCGTCGCAGCGGAGGCCTTTGTGAACATTCTCGAGCCTATTTATTCAACTGCCGGTCAACTTCGAGTTGGAGTTCATCGAGCTTCCTCATCGAAACCGCTTTCCCCATTGAAATTTCCAATCTGACTTCTCGGATAGAGCCTGCCAATGCTCTGACCGCGAGGATCGACTCGTCTTGCTTGTTTCCCTTCGTGGCGTTCTCCAGGCCGTCGGCTGCGGCAGCCAATTCCTTCGCAGCTTCTCCGAAGTTCTTGTCGAAGAGATTGGCTTTTGCCTGAATGATGCGCGATTTCGTGTCGAGCAAACCTTGGCGTCGTCGAAGATCTCGCTCAATTCCCATCGTGGTATCGAGCAGGTTCCGCGACAAGTCCTTAATCGAGTGCTGTAAGTCAGAGATTGTGTTCTGAAGGGTGCCCACCGGTCGCTGTCCGAAGTAAAAGCCCAATCCGAACGAGGCAATAGCCAGTGCGATGACGGCGAAAGCCTTGAGCATACTGCTCCTTTCTACGACCGACGCTGCGTCGCCTTTGGAAGACGCGACAGCTGTTGGATGAGACTGCCCGCTGCAGTTAGACGGACCGCTTCGTCGGAATCTTGAAGCGCTTTCTTGAGCCACGGTACCACGGCACCAGATACTTTCCCAAGCGCTTTTGCAGCGGCGAGCCGTGGCTGCGGCTGCTGATCTTGCAGGAGGGTCTGGAGAATCGCTAACCCTTGTTTGTCGGATGTCGCTCCCAAGGCTTGGGCAGTCGCGGCGCGGATCGATGGATCGGGGTGACGAGCAAGATCGGCGACGGTCAAAAAAACGGAGGTGTCTCCAAGCCGCAGGAGTCCTTCGGCTGCGTTCGCGCGCACCATCATGCTGGGATCTCGAAGCAATGCCTGGATCAAGGGACGCGTGTCGCGAATTCCCAATCGCCCCAAGCTAACCGCAGCGACTCCGCGGACGCGGGCAACTTCATCGCCCAGTGCATGGGTCAGAGGGGCCACGCCGTCGGCTTTTCCGTACTCGCCCAGCGCGCCGGCGGCGAAGGCGCGCACCGACGGCTCAGGATCATAGACACCTTGAGTCAGAACCGCCGCGCTCGACGGACGTCTAAGCCGACCGAGGACGCCGAATGCCGCCATGCGGATTTCCGGATCCGGCAAGGTTGCGGAAGAGCTGAGGTCAGTGAGCATGTCCTGTTTGCCTAGCTTGTAGAGTGCCGCGTACGCAAAGACGCCCTCGGGACTATCCTCGTTTCTTGCGACTTCTAGCAAGCGGGGAATGATGTCCATCGCCTGCGCGTCTCCCAACGCATTCATGGCTGCAATACGAACGGCCGGCGACTCATCGTAAAGCGCTCTGCGCACAGGGCCGGATGTACGGGTGAGACCTGCCTTACCGATCGCCTCCACCGCACGCGCGCGTACCAAGACTGATGTATCGAGGAGTCCATCTTCCAGCACGGGTTGGGTTTCTTTTAGGCCGAGCTCCGCCAGGGTCGTATAGGCGGCGATTCGCACGTATTCCTGTGGATCGCGTACGTGGCTCGTGAGCATACCGAGCGCCACGGCTCTCAAGAGAACCGGATCATCTGGCTGATCCGTCGGAATCAGCCGTTGATAGAGCGCGAAGGCGTCTTCCGCATGTCCCAGCTTGAGAAAGCTCTGGAGTACGAGTCGAAGAAATGGCTTTGAAGGTTGTGATGAAGCGGGAACCGAGCGCCAGAATTTCAAGACCCTGTCGTAGTCTGAATTCTTGAACGCTATGGTCGCGTCACGTTCAATCGCCGCGATGTCCGAGTCTGCAGCAGACAAGAGCGGGGCTGGAACCATCGCAGTGAACATTTCAACGCACAGGAGGCCGATCACGACCACTCGAAGACGCATCGGTGCTTGACGCGTTCGCAGGCTCGCGCTCACCATACCGACGGTGTGCGTGCCATGGCGGGGGAGTACAAGGTATTGACGTATTCCTTGACCATACGTTTCGTACAGAAGCGAGGAGCCACCGTGCGGAGGCTCTCTTTGATGAGCTGAATCCATCCGCGGGGGACCCCATCCAAGTCGCGCTGGTAATAGAGCGGCACCGTTTCCTGCTC